>Ga0308166_1002477_pt1 | contig 16942 bp, 12 predicted proteins | sample PhyCR2_2_FD_202137 | JGI IMG/M metagenome (GOLD analysis project Ga0308166, IMG submission 202137) | Phyllosphere microbial communities from UC Gill Tract Community Farm, Albany, California, United States - DLSLCC.R2 | ecosystem: Host-associated > Plants > Phyllosphere > Unclassified | place... | reverse complement strand
ACTGGACCCTGGACCTCACCGCGCGCCACCTGGTCAACCCGGAAGGCATCGTGATCATGCTGTCGGGCGCCGAGTTCCGCCTGCTGCGCGTCTTCCTCGAACACCCGAACCGCGTGCTCAACCGCGACCAGCTGCTCAACCTCACCCAGGGCCGCGACGCCGATCCTTTCGACCGCTCGATCGACATCCAGATCAGCCGCCTGCGCCAGAAGCTGGGCGAGGACGCGCGCATGCCGCAGATCATCAAGACCGTGCGTAACGGCGGCTACGTGCTGGCCGGGCAGGTGACCGTGGAGCCGACTGCGTGAAAGCATTTCTCGGCTCGATGACGGGCCGTGTCTTCGTGACCCTGCTGCTGGGCATCCTGATCACCGGCGCCCTGACCCAGTGGCTGGCCGACAACGAGCGCCAGCGCGTGCTCGAGCATGCGCGCGACCAGAACCTGATCGAGCGCGCCGAGCAGCTGATCATGGCCACCGAAATCGTGCCGATCGCGGCGCGCCCGGCCTACCTGGCGGTGGCCAACCGTCCCGGCCTGTCGCTCGAGGTCGGCGCGCCGCGCCCGCTTGCCAGCTCCGCCAGCGAATTCGCCGAAACCCTGGCCGAGCGCCTCGGGGCCGGCTACCACATCGACTCGGCCAGTTCGCGCCCGGCCGCCTGCGACAGCCCGCCGCGCATCCCCCAGCTGTACGGCCTGCTGTCGGCACGCTGGCGCGGCGCCTGCGAATTTCTGAACGTGCGCCTGCGCGACGGCGAGGAACTGCGCCTGGCCGTGCTGCCGCCGCGCGCCGCCGCCGTCGACGACGAGACCGACTACCGCGCCGTGATCGGCCTGTTCTTCGTCAGCATCGCCTTCCTGGCCTACCTGGTGGCGCGCATGACCACGCGCCCGCTGAAGCGCCTGGCGGTGGCCGCCCGGGAACTCGGCAACGACATCAACCGCCCGCCGCTGGACGTGAGCGGCGCCAGCGAGATCCGCCAGGCCAGCATCGCCTTCAACGCCATGCAGGCGCGCATCCGCCAGTACATTTTCCAGCGCACGCAGATGCTGGCCGCCATCACCCACGATTTGCAGACGCCGCTCACGCGCATGCGCCTGCGCCTGGAAAAAGTGGCCGACGCCGACCTGCAGGAACGCCTGATCGGCGACCTGTCGGCGATGCAGGCCATGGTGCGCGAGGGCCTGGAACTGGCGCGCAGCATGGACACCACCGAAACCATGCAGATGCTCGACCTCGATTCGCTGCTGGCCTCGAGCTGCGACGACGCCGCCGACGCCCACCAGGCGGTCACGCTCAGCGGACGCTCGGGCATGGCCATCCTCGGCCGCCCGCTCGACCTGCGCCGCTGCCTCGGCAACCTGATCGACAACGCGGTGAAGTACGGCCGCCAGGCCAGCGTGACGGTGGACCGCGTGAACGGCGCGGCGCGCATCCGCGTGCGCGACAGCGGGCCCGGGATTCCGCCGGCCGAGCAGGCGCGCGTGTTCGATCCCTTCTACCGCGTCGAGACCTCGCGTTCGCGCGAATCCGGCGGCACCGGCCTGGGGCTGACCATCGCCCGCAACATCGCCGAGCAGCACGGCGGCAGCATCGCGCTGTCCAACCATCCCGAGGGCGGCCTGGAAGTCACGCTCATGCTGCCGGAGTACTACCCCGGCAAATAAGCGCCTGCGCACACGGCCCGAGTGAATTTGTTAAGAACCATGTAAGTAAGTTGTCATACGCGGATGGCATACTGCCCGCCACGTCGTTGTGCTCGCAATTTTTGATTGATCGATAAAGCCGTCGGAACTGGCGGCAGGGGACCTGAATGAAAAAGAATACGCTCGCAGTCATCGCCGTCGTCGTCGCGGCCGGCATTGGCGGCGCCTGGTACATGAACCGCGGCGCGCATGCCGAAGGCGAGGGCAAGCCTGGCCAGGCCGGCGCCGGTGCTGCCGCGCAAGGGCCGACCATCGTCAACGTGGTGGCGCCGCGGCGCCAGGACGTCGGCGTCGAGGTCGCCGCCAACGGCACCGTGACCCCGCAGCAGACCGTCGATCTGCGTCCGCAGACCACCAGCACGATCCGCCAGGTGCACATCCGCGAGGGGCAATTCGTCAAGAAGGGCCAGTTGATGTTCTCGCTGGACGACCGCAGCGACCGCGCCGCCGTGGCCCAGGCCGAAGCGGAAGTGGCGCGCGGCAAGGCCACCCTGGCCGACCTCGAGCGCCAGTACAAGCGCAGCCAGGAACTGGTTGCCCAGAAATTCCTGGCCCAGAGCGCCGTCGATTCGCTGCAGAGCCAGGTCGAGGCGGCACGGGCCGCGGTGGCCGCGAGCGCCGCATCGGTACGTGCCAACCAGGTCAACGCCAGCTATACCGCGATCCGCGCGCCGCTGTCGGGCCGCGTCGGCGCCATCAATGTCTATGGCGGCAGCCTGGTCCAGCCGAGCACCTCGCTCACCACCATCACCCAGCTCGACCCGATCGACGTTGCCTTCACCCTGCCGGAATCGTCGCTGGGCGCCTTGCTGGCGGCCCAGAAGGCGGGCAAGGTGGCGGTGGACGCCAGCACCGGCGGCGAGGCAAAGCCCGTCACCGGCGAACTGATTTTCGTCGACAACACGGTCGACCCGACCAGCGGCACCATCCGCGTGAAGGCGCAGTTCAGCAACGCCGACGGCCAATTGTGGCCGGGACAATACGTCAACACCCGGGTCACGGTGCGCACGATCCAGGACGCCGTCGTGATTCCGCAGAATGCGATTATCATCAACGCCTACGGCACCTTCGTCTATGTTGTCGAGAAAGACGGCACCGCGCGCCAGGTGCCGATCGTGCGCCAGCATGCCTTCGGCCTGAATGCGGCGGTGACTGGCCTGGGCGGTAACGAACAGGTGATTACTGAAGGCAAGCAAAACCTGCGCCCTGGCGGCAAGATCAAGATTGCCGCAGACACCGGTTCCTCTGCCAAACCGCAAGGCGCACCCACAAGCAAGGGTGGTGGAGCATGAATCTGTCCGAACTGTGTATCCGCCGTCCGGTGATGGTGGTCTTGCTGTCGATCAGCCTGGTGCTGGTGGGCATCCTGGCCTACATGCACATCCCGGTCGCGGCACTGCCGAGCTATAACACCCCGGTCATCAACGTCGGCGCCAATTTGCCGGGCGCCAGCCCGGAAACCATGGCCTCGTCCGTGGCGCTGCCGCTGGAAAAGCAATTCTCGACGATTGCCGGCATCAAGCTGATCACCTCCACCAGCACCCAGGGCAATACCTCGCTGACCCTGGAATTCGATACCGCGATCGACGTCGACAAGGCGGCGGTGGACGTGCAGGCCGCGCTGCTGGCCGCCCAGCGCCAGTTGCCGCTGGAAATGACCGACTTGCCGTCCTACCGCAAGATCAACCCGGCCGACGCCCCGATCCTGTTCATGCACATGACCTCGCCCTCGATGGGCCTGGCCGAGCTGAACGACTACGCGGAGAACGTGGTCTCGCCGGCGATCTCGACCCTGCCGGGCATCGCGCAAGTGACCGTGAATGGCCAGAAGCGCTTCGCCGTGCGCGTGCGCGCCCGTTCCGACCTGATGAACGCACGCAATATCTCGATGGATGAACTGGCCGCGGCGCTGCGTTCGGCCAACTCGAACACCCCGCTCGGCATCCTGGACGGCCCGGCGCAGACACTGACCATCCAGGGCGGCGGCCAGCTCATGAAAGCGGCCGACTTCGCCAAGCTGATCGTCGCCACCCGCGACGGCCTGCCGGTGCGCCTGGAAGAAGTGGCGCAGGTCGAAGACAGCTACCAGTCGGTCAAGGCGGCGGGCAGCCTGAACGGCGAACGCTCGATCGTGCTGATGGTGCAGCGCCAGCCGAACGCGAACACCGTGCAGGTGGTCGACGCCGTGCGCAACCTGATGCCGAAGTTCGAGACGCAATTGCCGGCCTCGATCAAGATCAGCCTGGTGAACGACCGCTCGGTGTCGATTCGCGAAGCCATCCACGACGTCAACCTGACGCTGGCCGGCACCGTGATCCTGGTCATCCTGGTGATCTTCCTGTTCCTGCACCGCCTGACCGCGACCCTGATCCCGGCGGTGACGGTGCCGATCTCGCTGCTCGGCGCGCTGTCGCTGCTTTACGCCTTCGGCTATAGCCTGGATAACATTTCCCTGCTCGGTATCACGCTGGCCGTTGGCCTGGTGGTCGACGACGCCATCGTGGTGCTGGAAAACATCGTGCGCCACATGGAAATGGGCAAGAAGCCCTTCCATGCGGCCCTGGTCGGTTCGCGCGAGATGGGCTTTACCATCATCTCGATCTCGATCTCGCTGGTGGCGGTGTTCATCCCGATCTTCTTCATGCCGGGCGTGATCGGCCTGCTGTTCCGCGAATTCGCGGTCATCGTCGGCCTGGCGGTGCTGGTGTCGGCGGCGGTGTCGCTGACCCTGGTGCCGATGCTGTGCTCGCGCCTGATCAAGAACGGCGGCCACATCGAACCGCACGAGATGTCCTGGATCGGCCGCCGCTTCGAAGCCATGTTCACCAGCGTGCGCAACGGCTATGCGCGCACCCTGGACGGCGCGCTGCGCCACCGCTTCCTGGTGCTGATGCTGGCCTTCGGCACCTTTGCCCTGACCGCCATCCTGTACATGACCATGCCGAAGGGCTTCTTCCCCGAGGAAGACCTGGGCCAGATCCGTATCACCGTCGAGGCCTCCGAGGACACCTCCTCGCAGGCGATGATGGCGCTGCAGGGCAAGGTGGTCGACATCATGCGCGCCAACAAGCACGTGCAGGACGTGACCTCCTTCGTCGGCGGCGGCAACAGCGGCCGCATGTTCCTGGTGCTGGTGCCGCGCGGCGAGCGCCCGGCGATGCCGGTGGTGCTGGACGAATTGCGCAAGGCCACCCGTGGCGTGGCCGGCGTGCAGGTCTACATGTCGCCGGTGCAGAACCTGCAACTGGGCGGGCGCCAGAGCAAGAGCCGCTACCAGTACACGCTGCAGAGCGTGTCGGGCGGCGAGATCGGCAGCTGGGCCGACCAGTTCCTCGAGCGCATGCGGCGTGATCCGAAGTTCCGCGACGTCACCAGCGACTCGCAGAACCGCGGCCTGCAAGCCACCCTCGACATCGACCGCGACAAGGCCGCGCGCCTGGGCGTGAACATGGCCGACGTGCGCACCGTGCTGTACGCCGCCTTCGGCGAACGCCAGGTCTCGACCATCTACTCGACCGCCGCCAGCTATTACGTGATCCTGGAAGCGGCCGAGGCCGACCGTTATTACGACGATGCGCTGTCGCGCGTCTCGGTGCGCTCCAGCAATGGCGATTTGGTAAAACTGTCGAGCTTTGCCAACGTGCGCCGCACCGTCGGTCCGCTGGCGATCAACCACCAGGGACAACTCCAGGCGATCACGCTCGCCTTCAACCTGGCGCCCAACGTGCCGCTGGGCGACGCCACCGCCGCCATCGAAGAGATGAAGCGCGAGATGAAGCTGCCGTCCTCGATCATCACGAATTACGGCGGCGACGCGGCGGTGTTCCAGGACACCCAGTCGAGCCAGCTGATCCTGATCATCACGGCCATCGGCGTCATCTACGTGCTGCTCGGCGTGCTGTACGAAAGCTATATTCACCCGTTGACCATTCTCGCCGGCCTGCCGTCGGCGGCGGTGGGCGCGCTGCTGACGCTGTGGATCTTCAACCTCGACCTGACGCTGATCGCGATGATCGGCATCCTGATGCTGATCGGTATCGTCAAGAAGAACGCGATCATGATGATCGACTTCGCGCTCGACGCGCAACGGAATGCCGGCATGACCCCGGTCGAGGCGATCCGCGAGGCCTGCATCCTGCGCTTCCGTCCGATCCTGATGACCACGCTGGCGGCGATGATGGGCGCGCTCCCGATCGCACTGGGCATCGGCGCCGGCGCCGAGCTGCGCCAGCCGCTGGGCCTGGCGGTGGTGGGCGGCCTGATCTTCTCGCAGGTGATCACGCTCTACATCACGCCGGTGATCTACCTGTACCTGGACAAGTACAGCGGCAGCGGCCCGATGACCGACGTCGACATCGCGGCGCACGAGACGGAGCATGTGCCGCATGCGGGGGCGCCGGTCCAGGTTCCTGCGTCGCCAGTGTCGCTGCACAAGATGGGCTGAAACACAATGTAACAACTGTCAGGAAAACCGACCTGTAAGCTGTGCAGCGCAACGCGGCTGTGCGCCGGAGACCCAAAGCAGGTAGACTGCGCGGGTAGACTTCGGCTCACCCCCGTATTTCGCTGACCAGTTATCCGGAATTTGTATTGATTTTGCGTGACCATTCCCACTCCTACGCCGAGCACAGCGATGTCTGCCAGCATTGCGGACAGCCCCTGCCCGGCGCCGTGGTGCCGACCTATGGCAAGCAAGGTCCCAACCGTACCGGCCTGGCGATCACGATCGCCTTGCACCTGCTGCTGGTAGCGCTCTACTTCTACCAGCCCGAACGCACCGAGAAAAAAGCCAAGCCCCCGCCCGGCGGCGAAGTGGTCTACGTGCAGCCGCTGTCGAAGCCGAAGCCGCCCCAGGCCCAGGCCCAGGCGCCGGCGAAGTCCAGCAAGCCCTCGAAGAACCCGGCCACCCCGAGGCCGACCACCCCGCGCGTCGAGCGCTTGCCCGACACCATCACGCTGCCGCAGGAAAAGCCGGTCATCGTCGACAAGGTCGAGCCGCCACCGCCCGAGCCGAAGCCGGAGGCCAAGCCCGAGGAAGCGCCGCCGATGGACATGGCCGAGTACATCGCCCGCAAGCGCGCCCAGCGCGGCGCCACCGAACCGAGCCAGTCGGAAGAGGAGAGCGAAGCCGCGCGCGGCACCCGCAATGCGCTGGCGAACATTGCTGCCATTAACAACCGCGGCCGCGACGACGCCAACGAAAGCGGCGGCATCTTCTCGGTGTCGAACAAGACCTTCCACAGCATGGACCTGAAGTTCCGCGGCTGGAACCCGAACTTCAAGCGCCGCTGGCTGACCGCGGTGACGGTGGAGCAGGGCAACGAGCCCGATGTCGAGACCGCCGTGGTGAAGAAGATGATCGAACTGATCCGCCGCGAAAAGAGCGGCGACTTCGAGTGGGACTCGCACCGCCTGGGCAAGGTGGTGACCATGAGCGCGCGGCCGAAGGACACGGCCGAACTGCATGCGTTCCTGATGAAGGAAATGTTCCCGAACTACAGTCCGCCGCGCTGAGACCAGGCGCGCATGGCCACGCCCCTTCCGGTGCGTGGCTTTTTTTCGTCCCGAAAATGTGCTCGGCGCCGCTGCGCAGCGCTTCGGTGCGCCTCTTTGCGCTGCCCCAGCGCTGCACTGTCCAGACCGGCTAGGCTGGACTGGAACCGCCGCGTTCGCATCGAGCGACCGTGGCGGACATCCCGCCTTCCAGCTACCGGAGCCTGCCATGACCTTCATGCCGAATCGTGCCGTCAATCCCTCCCGCCGCCGTATCCTGCAATCCGCCGCGCTTGCCACCGTTGCCGCCGGTACCAGCCTGCTGCCCTTCGGCGCCGGGCTGGCCCAGCCGCCCGCGCGGGCACGCTGGCGCCGTCCCAGCGCATCGGGGTCGAAGATGGGGGCGCGCATGCTGGAGAGCTATGCGCGCGCCGTGCGGGCGATGCTGGCACTGCCGCCCGAAGACCCGCGCAACTGGTACCGCCAGGCCATCATCCACACCCTCGACTGCCCGCACGGCAACTGGTGGTTCCTGCCCTGGCACCGCGGCTACCTGGGCTGGTTCGAGCAGGTCTGCCGCGAGCTCAGCGGTGATCCACAGTTCGCCCTGCCGTACTGGGACTGGACCGCCGAGCAGCGCCTGCCGGAGGGCATGTTCGACGGCGTGCTCGACCCGAATCACAGCGCCTTTTTCGGCACCGCGCCCGAGTTCGAGGCGCGCCTGGCGGCGGCGGTGGCGAATTCCGGCTACTGGACCTCGCCCGGCGGCGTCTACACCCGCAATTCCCAGTACGGCCAACTGCTGGCGCGCAACGTGCGCTTCGATGCCGACCTGATGTTCGACATCCTGCGCGACCCGTCCGGCCGCCTGTTCTACGAGCAGCCCGGCGCGCGCGGCATCGTGCGCGAGCGGCCCGGCATCTCGCTGGCCACGAGCGACGCGGTGTCCCCGGCCACCATCCGCGCCGCGCTGGACGCGCCCGACTTCGCCACCTTCGCCAGCCCGAAGAGCGCGAACCACAGTGTGTCGGCGGGCTTCGGCGTGCTGGAAGCGCGGCCGCACAATTCCGTGCACCGCTGCGTCGGCTCGCGCGACTGCAACTTCACGGAAACACGCGGCTTCATGGCCGACATGCTGTCGCCGGTCGATCCCGTGTTCTTCCTGCACCACGCCAACATCGATCGCCTGTGGGACGTGTGGACGCGCCGCCAGGCCCTGCTCGGCCAGCCGACGCTCCCGAGCGGCGTCGAGCTGCGCACCGATTTGCCGGACGACCAGAAGTCGGCGGCGGAAAGGGCGACCGATTACTACCGCTGGGCGCGCGAACCGCTGCTGTTCTTCGTCGACGCCAAGGGGGCGCCGGTGGCGCAGACGCGCGCCGGCGACTATGAAGCCGCCGGCTTCTTCGACTACGACTACGAGCCCGGGAGCGGCGAGGAAACGCTGCCGAAGACGGCCGCCGCGCTGGCGCGCCCGCAACGGATGGCGCGGCGCGTCTTCCCCGGTTCGGTGCTGAGCCGCGCGGTGGGTGGCGCGCGCCCGGCCACGGCCCAGGTCAAGGTGACGCCGGGCACGCTGGAGAATGCGGTGGCGGCCGGGCAGACCGTGGTGGCCAACATCACGCTCAACTTCCCGCAGGCTTGCCGCGATCCCTACATCGTGATCCTGAACGGGCCGGAAGATCCGCACGGCATCGACGCCGGCAGTCCCTACTACCTGGCGACCATCGTCATGTTCGGCCACCGCGGCTCCTGCGGCGCGCTCAGCTTCGCACTGCCGCTCGGCGCCAAGCTCAGCCAGTCACGCGGCACCGGGCCGGCCTCCGGCGAGGCGCTGCGGCTGCGGGTGGTGCCGATGCACGCGATGATGGGGCACCACGGCATGGAGGAGGCCGACGTCGAGCTCGTGGCGGCGAATGTCGAGGTGTACTAAAGCCTGGATTGGGCAACGACGACGGCAAAGGGCAATAAAAAACCGTGCAAAAGCACGGTTTTTTCATATACAGACCTCAGGAAACGCTTACGCGCCCGCCTTCAGCTTGCGCGCCACATCCAGCGCGAAATAGGTCAGCACGCCATCGGCGCCGGCGCGCTTGAAGGCCATCATCGATTCCATCATGACCTTGTCGTGGTCCAGCCAGCCGTTCTGGGCGGCGGCTTTCAGCATCGCGTATTCGCCGCTGACCTGGTAGGCGAAGGTCGGCACGCGGAACTCGTCCTTCACGCGGCGCACCACGTCCAGGTAAGGCATGCCGGGCTTGACCATCACCATGTCGGCGCCCTCGGCCAGGTCGAGCGCCACTTCGCGCAGGGCCTCGTCGATGTTGGCCGGGTCCATCTGGTAGGTGTTCTTGTCGGCCTTGCCCAGGTTGGCGGCCGAGCCGACCGCTTCGCGGAAGGGACCGTAGAAGGCCGAGGCGTATTTCGCCGAGTAGGCCATCAGGCGGGTGTGGATGAAGCCGCGCTCTTCCAGGGCATTGCGGATCACGCCCATGCGGCCGTCCATCATGTCCGAGGGCGCCACGACGTCGACGCCGGCTTCGGCCTGGGCCAGGGCCTGGCGCGTCAGCATAGCGATCGTCTTTTCGTTGACGATGTAGCCGGTCTCGTCCGGCAGGCCATCCTGGCCGTGGGTGGTGTAGGGGTCGAGGGCGACGTCGGTCAGGATGCCGAGTTCCGGGAAGTGCTTCTTGAGCGCACGCACGGCGCGCGGCACCAGGCCGTCGGGGTTGGTCGCTTCCACGCCGTCGTAGGTCTTGAGCGAGGCGTCGATCACGGGGAACAGGGCCAGCACCGGAATGCCCAGGCTGACGCATTCTTCGGCCACCTTCAGCAGCAAATCGACCGAGACGCGCTCGACGCCGGGCATCGAGGCTACCTGCTGGCGCTGGTTTTCGCCGTCGAGGATGAAGACCGGGTAGATCAGGTCCGAGGCGGTGACGGTGTTTTCGCGCATCAGGGCGCGCGAGAAGGGGTCGCGGCGCATGCGGCGCATGCGGGTAGTCGGGTATTGGCCGGTAATGATGGAACTCATCGTGATCGCTTTCTATCAGGATTGGTCGGGGACCGGGTTGTCTTCCTCTTCGCCTGCATCGCCGCTGTCGTCATTGTCCTGGGCGGACAGGCCCAGCAGTTCCTGGATCTTGGCGTCGGCTTCCTCGATGCCGATCCGCTTCAGCGCGGAGAACAGTTGCACCGTGAACGGGAAGCCTTCGCCTTCCTCGTCGACATAGCTGTCCAGGATGCCTTTCGCTTCACGCAGGATGTTGGCCTGCTCGTTGCGGTTCAGCTTGTCGGCCTTGGTAAGGATGCAGTGGATTGGTTTACCGGTCGGGGCGAACCATTCCAGCATCTGCACGTCGAGGTCGGTAAAGGGACGACGCGAATCCATGATCAGCACCAGGGCCGCCAGTTGCTCGCGGCGCTGGACGTAGTCGCCCAGCAGCTTTTGCCAGTGCAGCTTGGCATTGCCCGACACTTCCGCATAGCCATAGCCCGGCAAGTCGACCAGCAGGGCCTGGATTTCCTCGACGATGGTCGGGTCCTTGCGGTGCTGGCCGACGTGCGCGCCGCCGATCGAAAAGTAATTGATGTGCTGGGTACGCCCCGGCGTTTTCGACGCGAAGGCCAGGCCTTTCTGGTTCGTCAGAATATTGATCGCGGTCGACTTACCCGCGTTGGAGCGGCCGGCAAAGGCGATCTCGGGAACCCGGGTGGACGGGAGATCACGCAGCTGGTTGACGGTCGTGAAGAAGCGGGCTTGCCAGAGTTTGGACATGGAAGAGAGGTGAAAAATGCAAGGAAATGAGGCGTGGAGGAAACAATCCTATTGTACAATAAGGGGTTATCAATTGTTTGCAACAGGTAAGTCCGCAGTCCAAATCAAACTGTTTTCGACTTTTTCAGGGTGCTCGAATGAATCGTGTGTCTGTATCGTCCGCTAGCGCGGTGTTCATGAAATCGTTGTTGCTTGCCACCCTGGCGTTCGGCTCCGCCGCCGGCGCTGCCGAAGCCCAGCCTGCCGTAGTGAAGGCCGATCCTGCGAAAGGCGCTACCCTGTACGACAGCGGCGATGCCGCGCGCGGCCTGCCGGCCTGCTTGTCCTGCCACGGCGCCAACGGCAACTCGACCATCGTCGCGAACCCGAAACTCTCGGCACAGTTCGAAGCCTACACCCATAAGCAATTGGTCGACTTCACGACGCCACAGCGCAACAACCCGGTCATGACCACCTACGCCAAGATGCTGACCGAGGAAGACAAGCGCAACATCGCCGCCTACCTCGCCGTGCAGAAGACCAAGCCGGGCGCCGCGAAGAACAAGGACACCGTTGAACTGGGCCGCAAGATCTATCGCGGCGGCATTGCCGACAAGGGCGTCGCCGCCTGCGCCAGCTGCCACGGCGCCGCCGGCGCCGGCATCCCGGTCCAGTACCCGCGCCTGGCCGGCCAGCACCAAGATTACACCCTGGCCCAATTGGCTGCTTTCAAGAGCGGTGCGCGCGCCAACAGCGCGCAGATGACCACCCTGTCCCAGCGCCTGTCGGATGCGGAAATGAAGGCCGTCGCCGACTATATCGCGGGCCTGCGCTGAACGATTCTTGCAGCTTGACGAATAGCTGAAAAGAAGGGCGTCCAGCGCAAGCCGGCGCCCTTTTTGCTGTAAACTCGCGGCGCACCTGACCGCATGAGAAAGTAAGTCTGAGAATGAGCACCACGGGAATTGAATTGAAGACGCGCCGGCGCGCGCTGGCCGAAGCCGTCGAGCTGGTCTCATCGATGCGGTTTGCCATCAGTCTGCTGATGATCCTGGCGATTGCGGCGATCATCGGCACCGTGCTGCGCCAGGGCGACGCCATGCCGAACTACGTCAACCAGTTCGGTCCCTTCTGGTATGAAGTCTTCCGCAAGCTGGGCCTGTACACGGTCTACACCGCCTGGTGGTTCCTGGCGATCCTGCTGACCCTGATCGTTTCCACCGCCCTGTGCGTGGTGCGCAATGCGCCGAAGATGATCCGCGACATGCGCAGCTGGCGCGACCACGTGCGCGAGGAATCGTTGCGCAACTTCCACCATCAAAGCGAATGGACCACGCCGCTCGACTACGTGGCGCTGGCCCAGCAAAGTGCGAATCGCCTCGGCCATGCCGGCTACCAGGTGAAGGTGGTCGACAAGGGACATGGCATCCTGGTGGCGGCGAAGAAGGGCGCCGGCAACAAGTTCGGCTATATCTTCGCGCACACGGCCATCATCGTCATCCTGCTGGGCGGCATGCTCGATTCCGAGCTGCCCATCCGCTTCCAACAATGGTTCCTGGGTAAGACGCCGTATGCGGGCAGCGGCGTGATCGCGCAGATTCCCGCCCAGCACCGCCTCGGCCTGGGCAACCCGACCTACCGTGGCAACACCCTGCTGGCGGAGGGCCAGACCGGCAGCACCGCGATCCTGCCGCAGGCCACCGGCGTGCTGGTGCAGGACTTGCCGTTTGCCATCGAGCTGAAGAAATTCCACATCGATTTCTATTCGACCGGCATGCCCAAGCTGTTCGCCAGCGACGTCGTGGTGCACGACCGCGAGGCCGGCAAGACCTTCCCCGCCACCATCAAGGTCAACGAGCCGCTGATCTACAAGGGTGTGGCGGTCTACCAGTCGAGCTTCGAGGATGGCGGCAGCAAACTCAAGCTGACCGGCTTCCCGATGGACGGCACCGATGCCAAATCCTTCGCGCTCGACGGCGTCGTCGGCAATTCCACCGACCTGAAGACCCCGGGCGGCGCCTTTGCCGTCGAGTGGTCGGGCTTCCGCCCCTTCAACGTCGAGAACACGGCGGCCGGCAACGACGTGCGCGCCGTCACCAAGGGGCAATCCTTCAACGAGCAGTTCGCGGCGACCCTGGGCAAGGCCTCGGGTTCGGCCGGCAAGAACGCCAACAACAAGGACCTGAAGAACGTCGGACCGAGCGTGCAATACAAATTGCGCGACCAGACCGGCCAGGCGCGCGAGTTCATGAACTACATGCAGCCGGTGACGCTCGAGGGTTCGCAAGTCTTCCTGGCCGGTGTGCGCACCAGCCCGGCCGAGGGCTTCCGTTTCCTGCGCATCCCGGCCGACGACAACTACAGCGTGCGCGAATGGATGCGCCTGCGCGCCGCGCTGGCCAATCCGGCCCTGCGTGCGCAGGCCGCCGAGCGCTATGCGGCGCGCGCCCTGGCGCCGGGCCAGGGCGCGCAGCCCGGCTTTGCCGACCAGCTGCGCCAGTCGGCCGAGCGTACCCTCGGCATCTTTGCCGGCGACAATACCCCGGGTGGTTTCGTTGCCGTGGCCCAGTTCCTGGAAAAGATCCCGGCGGCCGAGCAGGAAAAGGCGGCGAATGTCTTCATCAAGATGCTGAACGGCGTGCTGTGGGAGCTGTGGCAGGTGGCGCGGGCGAAAGACGGCGAAGCGGCCATCGAGGGCAGCGACAAGCATGGCCGCTTCCTGCAGCTGGCGACGAACGCGCTGTCCGACAGCTTCTTCTATGGCGCCCCGGTCTACCTGCAGCTCGACGAGTTCCACGAAGTAAAAGCTTCGGTGCTGCAGGTGACGCGTTCGCCGGGCAAGAAGATCGTCTACCTCGGCTGCGTGCTGCTGGTGGCCGGTATCTTTGCGATGTTCTACATCCGCGAGCGCCGCCTGTGGCTCTGGGTGCGCCAGGACGGCGAGGGCGCCCACGCCCTGATGGCGATGAGCACCCAGCGCAAGACCCTGGATTTCGAGAAAGAATTCGCCGAGCTGGCAGCCAAGCTGCCGCAATCGGCGTAAGCTGGCGCTGCCAGTACAAGCAGGCATTGGAGAACACATGGAAGCATCCCGCCCAAACCCGACCCGCCCCGTGATCAAGGACGGCGTGTACACCGAAGCGCCCGGCTATTTCCGCCGCTTGAGCGCCATCGACTGGATCTTCGGCGCCGGCCTGCTGGCCGCTGCCCTGTTCGCGCTGAACCGCTATGCCCACTTCATGGACGGCTACGAGCGCGCCATCCTGCTGCTGTCGGCACCCACCTTCGCCGCCCTCGGCTGGCACTGGAAGCCGGTGCGCTGGCTGATGCCGCTCGTGGCCCTGCTGTCGCTGTGGGCGGTGTCGATGTACGACGGCTCGCTGGCGGCGGCCGAGCAGAAATTCTTCCTGAAATACATGCTGTCGAGCCAGTCGGCCATCCTGTGGATGAGCGCGCTGTTCGTGTTCTCGACCGTGTTCTACTGGATCGGCCTGCTCAGCCGGTCCGGCTCGGGGGCCGCGATCGGCTCGCGCCTGTGCTGGGCCGCCGTGGTGCTGGGCTTCACCGGCATGATGGTGCGCTGGTTCGAGTCCTACCTGATCGGGCCGGACGTCGGCCACATCCCGGTATCGAACCTGTACGAAGTGTTCATCCTGTTCGCGATGATCACGGCGCTGTTCTATCTGTATTACGAAGAGCGCTACGCCACGCGCCAATTGGGCGCCTTCGTGATGCTGATCATTTCGGCGGCGGTGGCCTTCCTGCTCTGGTACACGGTCTCGCGCGACGCCGCCGCCATCCAGCCGCTGGTGCCGGCCCTGCAGAGCTGGTGGATGAAGATCCACGTGCCGGCCAACTTCATCGGCTACGGCACCTTTGCCCTGGCGGCCATGGTCGGCACGGCCTATCTCCTGAAATCGCACGGCATCCTGGCGGACCGCCTGCCGTCGCTCGAAGTGCTGGACGACGTGATGTACAAGGCCATTTCGGTCGGCTTCGCCTTCTTCACGGTGGCCACCATCCTCGGCGCGCTGTGGGCGGCCGAGGCCTGGGGCGGCTACTGGTCCTGGGACCCGAAGGAAACCTGGGCCCTGATCGTCTGGCTGAACTATGCCGCCTGGCTGCACCTGCGTTTGATCAACGGACTGCGCGGGCGCATGGCCGCCTGGTGGGCGCTGGTGGGCCTGCTGGTGACCACGTTTGCCTTCCTGGGGGTGAACATGTTCCTGTCGGGGCTGCATTCCTACGGCGAGCTGTAATTTCGGACTTACCCGAAACGCACCCACAACATCACCGATCGGCCAAGCGCCCGACGGTTCCGCAGGCAATGGTGTAAGGTACAACTTCGATTGCCTGCGGAGTTCCCGATGCTGATCAAACACAATCCGAACGGCCTGGACCGGCCATTCGCCTCCGAAATCACCCCGCGCGAGGTGTACGAAGAGCGGCGCAAGTTCATCGCGCGCATCGCCGCCGGCGCCGCCGTCGGCAGCGCGCTGTGGGAAATGGCGAACCGCGAAGCCTTTGCCCAGGGCGCCCCGGCGCAGAAGCTGGCCGCCAAGGCCAATCCCGCCTTCTCCACCACCGAGCCCCAGACCTCGCTGCGCGACGCCACCCACTACAACAACTTCTACGAATTCGGCCTCGACAAGACCGACCCGGCCGAGAACGCGCACACCCTGCGCACCCGGCCCTGGACCGTCGCCATCGAAGGCGAGGTCAAGAAGCCGATGCGGCTGGACATCGACAGCCTGACCAAGCTGGCGCCACTGGAAGAACGCATCTACCGCCTGCGCTGCGTCGAGGGCTGGTCGATGGTGATTCCCTGGGTCGGCTATTCGCTGTCGAACCTGATCAAGGCGGTGGAGCCAACCGGCAACGCCAAGTACGTGGAGTTCACCACCCTGGCCGACCGCGCCCAGATGCCGGGCCTGAGGAGCGGCGTACTCGACTGGCCCTACGTGGAAGGCCTGCGCATGGACGAAGCCATGCATCCGCTGGCGCTGCTCACGGTCGGCATGTACGGCCAGGTGTTGCCGAACCAGAACGGCGCGCCGGTGCGCGTGGTGGTGCCCTGGAAATATGGCTTCAAGTCGCCGAAGTCCATCGTGCGCATCCGCTTCATGCGCGACCAGCCGAAGACGGCGTGGAACGTGTCGGCGCCGCGCGAATACGGCTTTTATTCGAACGTTAACCCGAAGGTGGACCACCCGCGCTGGTCGCAGGCCACCGAACGCCGCATCGGCGAGGACGGCTTCTTCAAGCGCAAGCGCGACACCTTGATGTTCAACGGCTATAACGAGGTCGCCTCGCTGTATGCGGGCATGGACCTGAAAAGGTTCTTCTGATGGCGGCGGCGGGGCCTTCGGCGAAACAGATCTCGGCGATCAAGGCGGCGCTGTTCGTGCTGGCGCTGCTGCCTTTCCTGTGGGGCGGGTGGCAGGTGGTGGCCGGCGTGCCGGTCGATCCGCTGGCCTACATCACGCATCAAAGCGGCGACTGGGCGCTGTACCTGCTCTGCATCACGCTGGCGGTGACGCCGCTGCGCCGCCTCACCGGCTGGAACTGGGTGGTCAAATTGCGGCGCATGGTGGGGCTGTTCGCCTTTTTCTACGCGCTGCTGCATTTCATCGCCTTTTTCTGGTTCGACCATTTCTTCGATGTGGCGAGCATGCTGCGCGACGTCGCCAAGCGGCCGTTCATCCTGGTCGGTTTCATCGCCTTCTTGCTCTTGATTCCGCTGGCCGCGACCAGTACCAACGCCATGATCCGGCGCCTGGGCGGCAAGCGCTGGCAGTGGCTGCACCGGCTGATCTATGTGGTCGCGCCGCTCGCCGTGCTGCACTTCTGGTGGATGAAGGCGGCCAAGAACAACCTGGCGCAGCCGATGCTGTTTGCGGCGATCGTGGCGGTGTTGCTGGCGCTCAGGGTGTATTGGAGCCGGGTCAAGGCGAGGGCGGCGGTGCGGGCTTGAGGTTTGCAGGCGG
>Ga0308166_1002476_pt1 | contig 16942 bp, 18 predicted proteins | sample PhyCR2_2_FD_202137 | JGI IMG/M metagenome (GOLD analysis project Ga0308166, IMG submission 202137) | Phyllosphere microbial communities from UC Gill Tract Community Farm, Albany, California, United States - DLSLCC.R2 | ecosystem: Host-associated > Plants > Phyllosphere > Unclassified | place... | reverse complement strand
GTAGCCGCCGCCATGGGCATGTACTGGTTGTACATGGCCTGGACCGGTTACAAGGCGGTGGATGACACCGTCTGGGCGCGCAAGCTCTTCGTGTTCTCGATCTTCACCATCACCGCGCTCAGCGTGATGATGTCCCTGGATTTCCAGGTACCCAAAGAGCTGTTGCTGACCTACGCGCACTGAGTGGTCTTGCAGTAAGAAAGCCCCGCCTTCGAAAGACGCGCGGGGTTTTTTATTGAGCGCTGCGCTAAACCGGATACGCTGCGTTATCGTTGACGTTTTTCGTGAGCGCGCTCGCTCCTACACCCAATTCTACAAATGCAGGAAGCAATGCAATGAGTAAAAAAGCCGTGATGGTCTTCAGTGGCGGGCAGGACTCGACCACCTGCCTCATCCAGGCATTGAAGCAGTATGACGAAGTGCACTGCATCACCTTCGATTATGGTCAGCGCCATGTGGCGGAAATCGAAGTGGCCCGCAAGTTGGCCAAGCAATTGGGCGCCACCGTGCACAAAGTGATGGATGTGTCGCTGCTCAATGAGCTGGCGATCAGCAGCCTCACTCGTGACAACATTCCGGTACCGACCGTTAACAGCTCAGGCGAAAGCCTGCCGAGCACTTTCGTGCCGGGCCGCAATATCCTGTTTTTGACCCTGGCTGCGATCTACGCCTACCAGGTCAAGGCCGAGGCCGTGATTACCGGTGTGTGCGAAACCGACTTCTCGGGCTACCCCGATTGCCGTGACGAGTTCGTCAAGGCATTGAACCAGGCCCTCAAGCTGGGCATGGAGTACGACGTGCGCCTCGACACCCCGTTGATGTGGCTGAACAAGGCCGAAACCTGGGCCCTGGCCGATTACCACAACCAGCTGGAACTGGTGCGCGAGCAAACGCTGACCTGCTACAACGGCGTCATTGGCACCGGCTGCGGCAACTGCGATGCGTGCAACCTGCGTGCCCGGGGCTTGAATGACTACCTGCAGAACAAGGCTGAAGTCATGCAGAGCCTCAAGCACAAGTTGCAACTGAAGTAACCCTTGTAGGAGCGAGCTTGCTCGCGAAGAACGTCAACGATAACGCAGCGCATCTGGTTGAACGCGGCGCCCTCAGGTTCTTCGCGAGCAAGCTCGCTCCTACAAGATTATTGATAGCGCTTGAACAGCGAACGTGCCCCGTAGGCAGGCAGAATATTGAAGAACGCAAAACCGACTTTGATCGCGATCTGCACATAGATCATGTTCAGAATATCGCTGGTCTGCATGGCGCCGTAGAAGGCAATAAAGCAGAACAGAAAACTGTCGATGATCACCGCAAAGAAGGTGCTGAAGAAAATCCGCAGGTACAGGTACCTGGAGTTGGTCAGCTCTTTGATCTTGCACAGCAGATAGGAATTTATATTCTCCGAGACCAGGAACGACACCGACGAGGCAACCAGCACCGACGACACCTGCAGGATCACGTCGTTATACGGCCCATCGAGTTTCCAGCCCGGCAGCCCCGGCAGGAACGTTGAGCCATACAACAGGATGATGATCATCGCATTGCTGGCAAACGCAAACATAATGGCTCGTCTGGCCAGGCGCAGGCCGAAGTTCTCGTTCAGCAGATCCACAATCAGGAAGGTCAGCGGGTACAAAAAAGTGCCCGGCGTCACAATGATGCCCATGGATTCCAGGTAGATCGGTTTGGTCGCGGCGATGCTGGTGAAGATGTAAAACGTGAACAGCAACAGGTTCAGGATGATGTAGATCATCCACGAGTTTTCATTGCGGTCGTTAATGTCGTAGGCGGTGAGTGCTCCTGCTTGTGAATAGAACTTCTTGTAGAGGTTCTTGATTTCCAGCTTGTTGAAGTTGTCCATCATTTCGCTGTTGAGCACCTCACTGAGCTTGATTTTGACGACCTTGCCCGTGGCGATCACCATGATCACCGCCAGGCGCTTGTCATTTTCAAAGCCCAGCAACTTGTATTTGCTGTTTTCCACGGCGCCTTCAAAGGTTGTCATTGAAGCGCTCCTCAAGAATATCGCCGATGACGCACAAGCGGTCTGAGTTGCCGCAGGGTTCAAGGGTGATGAACAGCTTCTTGGTGGCGCGGTCGTACACCAGCTTTTCTTTATCGTCGCTCGATGCGCCTTTCTGCACGATCAGCAAGTCCCCCGGCTCATTGATACCGGGAATCGCATGCTCCAGGCGTACGCCGATCAAGTTGCAGGAGTTGCCGAAATAGTAAGTCAGTGGGTAAAGCGTGGCGAGTTCGCCGATACGCTTGCCCAGGTTCTGCATCAGCAGGCTTTCCTTGAGCACAGGGACTGCCGCCGGGTTCTTGTTGCCCAGGGGGGAAACATTGCTTTCGATGACTTCCTTGGCTTCAAAGTTGACGGTCTCGATTTCTTCGTACGAAACGCCGAAGAAATCAGAGATCTTGCGAATGGTCGACTGTTGCACTTTGACGACCTTGCCTTCCAGGATGTTGTAGATGGTCGTCCTGGTCACGCCGGCGGCATTGCTTAACGAAAGCTGGGTTTCGCCACGACTTTTGATCAAGTACTTGATATTGCTCTTCAAGTGCTCGGTTTTTTCTCGTCTGTGTATCAAGTGCTCACCACTTCCATTTAGTCATCAGTCCATACCCGGCAGAACGTCTAGTTCCAGGCCCGCGGCAGCGCAAGTGTTGCATGGGCTCGCGTTGACAATAAAGTACTGAGTGCAGGGATACGTCCCGCCGCTAAATCAGGCAACTGCTTTCTCGTCATACCGTTATATCCGACCTGTGCGAATCCCTCGCACTTCGACAAGGAGTAGTCACCATGGTCAGCTTCAGCCGCAGGTCCCTTCTCGCTCTCGGGGCGGCGTTACCTGTACTTGGTCAGCTGGATTGGGCGGTTGCCAGCCCGGTGCCGGCTAAATCCGACAAGGTACGGCTCAACTACAACGAAAGCCCCTACGGCCCTTCAGACGCCGCCCGCGAGGCCATGCAGCGGGCGATTGCAGCGGCTGGACGCTATCCCTACCCGGACATGTACGCCCTGGCCGCGCTGTTTGCCCAACAGCAGGGAGTTGCCGAAGAAAACGTCGCGGTGTTTGCCGGCTCGATGGCGGCCCTGCGTTTTGCGGTGCTGGCGTTTACCAGCCAAACCCGCGGCCTGGTCATGGCGACACCGTCCTATGAACTTGTGCATCAGGCGGCCGAGTCGATCAAGGCGCCGGTGCATGAAGTGAACCTCGACGCCGGTCATGCCCATGATGTGCCGGCCATGCTCGCGGCAGACCCACAGGCCGGCATGTTGTACCTGTGCAACCCCAACAACCCCACCGGCACCCTGACCCCTACGGAGGCCATCCGCCAGGCCCTGGCGAACAAACCCAAAGGCAGCGTGCTGGTGGTGGACGAGGCGTATATCGACTTCTGCGATGCACCCAGCTGTGTGAGTTGGGTCAACGACCACGACGATCTGTTGGTGCTGCGCACGTTCTCGAAAATCTACGGCATGGCCGGAGCGCGTCTGGGGCTGGCAATCGGTCATCCGGCGCTGCTGGAGCGGCTGGCGGTGTTCGGTGGTGACAACGTCCCGGCCGCTGCCAGCCTGTTGGGCGCACGTGCCAGCCTGGAGGACGCCACGTTGGTGGGCCAACGCAAAGCGCTCAATGCCAGGTTGCGTGATGAGACAGTCGCCTGGCTCAAAGGCCGGGGCTTTAGCTGCACGGCTTCCCGGAGCAATTGCTTCATGATCGATGTAAAGCAACCCGCTGAGCAGGTGGTTGAGCGGCTGGCCGCACAGAATGTGCTGGTGGGGCGCGTATGGCAGAACTGGCCGCAATGGGTGCGGGTGACAGTGGGCAACCAGCAGGAGATGGAACGCTTTCGCGAGGTGTTTGCCGCGCAGATCGCGCGTGTTGGCTGAAACATTACCTGCAGCCAGCCAAGACTGTGGCGAGGGAGCAAGCTCCCTCGCCACAGTGTGCTATCTCTTGACAGTGATGTTTAGTCCAGCGGTGTTGCCGCGTTACTGCTGGGCAATGCTGTAGCCGTCAAACGCTGTCTGCTGCTGCAGCGCAGTAATCACACTCTTGCGGCTCAACGGCTGTTCATTACCGGCGTTATCCACAAAGCTTTCCACTTCCAGTTCGGCCTCGTCGCCTTCACCGACGAAGTTGAACCCCAGGAACTCGAATGCTTCGCGGTCCACGCTGAGCCTGGAGCGCGGTGTGCGCAGCGGCAGGGTGACGCTGATGCCATCCTTGCTGATCACGAACACTTCGGCTTCTTTCTTGGCACGTGCTGCCTTGCCCTTGCCGGCACTTGGGTTGCTGATGGCCTGATGCGACTGGTTCAGCACCTTGAGGGCCAGGCCATAGACCAGTTCCTGAAACTGGGGATCGTCCTTGAAGCTGGACAGGATGCGGCTGATCGAGAACTTGCTGCTCAGGTCTTCGAGGGCGGCGTTATCGGCGGCTTCGGCGTCCTTCAATTGTTTGAGCTGGCCCATCAGGTCGTAGGCTTTGTCATCGTCAAAGGCGTCATGGGCCTGGCGGATGGCGATGCGCAACTCGCGGATCTGGTCGCTTTCCTTGGAGGTATGAAACGCGTCCAGCACCATCTCGCTGATGATCTTGGCCGCTGGCACATGCTGTGAAAGATTGATGGCGTTTTCGTATTCGGCTTTGGCATGCAAGGCGGTTACGGATTCTTCGGCGGATTCTGCGGTGTAGGAATCAGGCATTAAAATTTCACTGCGTAGTAAACGGGGAGACAAAAACGTCGGGCATTTTCGGCGGGGAGGGGGATCAGGTCAAGACAGGTTCGGGCACGTGACGCTATTGGTCCAGTTGCGCGAAGCACGCCTGGAGAATATCCAGGCCTTCCTCCAGCACCCAAGGCTCGATGGTCAACGGTGCCAGCAAGCGCACAATGTGCCGCGACTTGCCGCTGGGCATCAGCAGCAAGCCGGCGTCTCGCGCCAGGCCCAGCAACTGAGTGAGTTGCCTGGAGGCCGGTGTGCCATCTATATTCACCAGTTCAATGCCACGCATGGCGCCGACGCCGGTGAGGCGGCCCAGGTAGGGCGACAGTTGTTGTGAGCGCCAGCTTTCATGGCGGCTGACAATGGCCGCCTCCTGCCGTGCCCCCCACGTCTGAAGGTGTTCATCGGTCATCGCCTCAAGGGTAGCCAGTGCCGCCGCGCAGGCGATGGGGTTGCCGGAGTAGGTGCCGCCGAGGCCGCCTTTGGGCAGGTTGTCCATCAGCGTCTTGCGCCCCACCACAGCACCCAACGGCACGCCGCCGGCGATGCTTTTGCCGAGCAGCAACAGATCCGGTTCGATGCCCAGGCGCGAAAAGGCAAAGCGCTGCCCCGTGCGACCAAAGCCGGACTGGATCTCATCGACAATCAGCAGGATGTTGTGCTCGTCGCAAAAGCGCCGCAGGGCTTGGGCAAACTCGATATCAAGGACGAGGAAACCGGCTTCGCCCTGCACCGGCTCGATGATGAAACAGGCCACATCGTTTACGTCGATTTCCACGCTGAACAGACGGTCCATCGCCTTCAGCGCTTCGGCGCAGGTCACGCCGTTATCGGCACTGGGGTACGGCAGGTGATACACCGGGCCAGGCAGTACGCCGACCTTCTGCTTGTAGGGCGCCACCTTGCCATTGAGGTTGAGGGTCGCCAGGGTTCGGCCGTGGAAGGCTCCATCAAAGGCGATCACCGCCGATCGCCCGGTGGCGCCGCGGACGATCTTCAACGCATTTTCCGCCGCTTCCGCGCCACTGTTGGTGAGCATGCCGCTGACTGGGTAGTGCACCGGGATAAACGCCGTCAGGCGTTGCATCAACTCGATGTAGGGCGTATGCGGTGCGGCGTTGAATGCGTAGTGGGTAAGCCTGGTCGCTTGCTCGCGAATCGCCGCCACTACGCCCGGATGGCAATGGCCCAGGTTGAGTACGCCGATACCGCCGACAAAATCGATGTAGCGTTTGCCCGCGGTGTCCCACACCTCAGCGTTTTTGCCGTGGCTGAGGCTGATGGGGTGAACGATGGAAATCGATTGGCTGATGCTGGCGTGGCTCATGAATCTCGTACTCGACAAGGCTGGGCGTGGTTTATCTAAGCCGCGCACCGGACCTTGTCGCAAACGAAATAAAGTCGCCGGGTCATTCCAAATCGGAAGGAGCACTTGTCTGCATTAATCCGACACCCCATCTTTGCCCGCCGCCTTGGACCGATATAGCGCTCGATCAGCCCTCGCCACCAGCGCGGCAGGGGACTCACCCATGCGCCGTTCTACAATCCCCAGGCTCAGGGTGACGTTGAGGTCGTTGACGATAGGCGACTGCTTGATTGCACGGTGAATCCTTTCGGCCAATTCCTTCGCCGTGTCCAGGTTGCTTGCGGGCAGCACCACCATGAACTCATCGCCGCCCCAGCGAGCCAGCAGGTCAGTTGTGCGTACGCAGCTTTCCAGACGCTCCGCCACCCCTATCAACGTCTGATCACCGACACCGTGACCGTATCGGTCATTGACCGGCTTGAAGTCATCGATGTCCATCGCCACCAGCGCCAGGGGCACGCGAAAGCGTTCGGCGCGGTCGCATTCTTCCAGCAGGCATTTTTCCAGGCGGTAACGGTTGGCGATGCGCGTCAGTGCGTCGCGCTCGGCCAGGGAGCGGTTTTCGTCCAGCTGTATCTGCAATTGTTGATTGACCCGCGACAGCTCAAGGGTACGTTCTGCCACCAGTGCTTCAAGGGATTGGTTGCGCTTTTGCAGGCGTTCAATGGAGCATTTACGCGTATGAATGTCGCGGTGCGCGCCCACCATGCGCGCCACTGAGCCGTCGGGGTTGCGTGCAATGATGTAGCCACGATCCTCGATCCTCGATCCACAGGTAAGTGCCGTCTTCTTTCCGGCAGCGGTATTCGGCGCGGTAAAGGGGCGTGCGTTGACTGATGTAGTCATCAAACAACGCCATTACGCGCGGGTAATCCTCGCTATGGATCACGCTTTCCCAGGTGAACACGTTGTTTTCCAGCGAGTCTCGGGGGTAACCGAGCATTTCGTACCAGCCGGGGTTGCGGTAGACGTAGCCAGTCTTGGCGTTCCAGTCCCAGATTCCATCGCTGGCCAGTTCCATGATGGCGTGCAGCAGGTCGGCATTGAGTTCGGAAAAGTCATTGCGTAGTGGTTCGTTGCCGGGTGTATCGTCCATCAGCGCGCTCCCTGCAAGGGCTGGCTTCCACGGCCAGTTATTATTGTTGACGCCGATACTCCGTGGCTGGCGCTACTCTACCTCGCGGCGTGCACGGTTTGAATAGGGCGGATGTGCTGCTTTCGGATAGTGGCGTTTGGCTACGTTTCGGGCGCCAGCATCTTTGTTCGAGGCTTTCCATCCGCGTTGTGTTGGTAAATCTCATCCGGCTGGCCCTGTTCATTGAAAAACACCTGGCCAATTCCTGCTGAATTCCATAGCCGTTCACCGGCCTCGGCATGGTCCGGAATATACGGGACTACCTGCATGGTACGGCGGCGGGTAAACCAGTTGAGTGGCGAGCGTGGGGAATACAGCCAGCGGTTGAGACGGTCGAACCATTCCAGCAGGCGCGGTGGGAACTCATTCTTGATGCCGCTGCTGGTAATTTGCCAGATCCTCGGGCCGCCGTTGCGGTGACGGATCAGCACCTGGTAGACGAACGAGTAATGCACATCGCCGGAGAGGATCACGTAGTTACCGGGCGTGCGCGAGTGGCGGAAGATATTCAGGATCACCTGGGCAGCGCCGCGATGAGCCATCCAGTTTTCGGCGTCCACCAGCAGTGGGAAGCCGCACCAACTGAAGACCTTTTGCACCGTTTCGATCAGCTTGACGCCAAAGATCGGCGCAGGCGAGACGATAATGGCCGAGGGATGGTCGAGCAGCTCCTGTTGCAGTTCGCTCAAGGCTTCCCAGTCCAGCAGGCCGGAAGGTTGCTTGAGGGTAAATTCGCTGCGCCAGCGCCGAGTACGGGTATCGAGTACCACCAGGGCAGGGGTGGTGGGCAAAACGTAATGCCATTGCTGGAATTTCAGCAGCACCTCCAGCAGATCATCCTGGGCGGCAGCGTCCAGATGATTGCCCTGCGCCTGGCCGGTCAGTGCCTGGGTCTGGTTCAGCAGTTCGCCGAACACCTGAGGTTGGTTGCCCCAGCCCTGGCATAACAGGTACGCCAGCAAGGCATTACCGATGATGCGTTTGGAGAAGGGATGGCCGTAGGCAGTTTGCTCCCACTGAGCGCTGAGGTTCCAATCGTCGGTGATGTCGTGATCATCGAAGATCATCAGCGTCGACAGGTGGGCGAACACTCGGGCCACCCCCGGCAGGCCGGTGCGGAATTGATCGATCTGCACCTGCTCGCGGGCATAACGCAGCTGTTCTGGCGCGCTCAGTTGCGGCGGTTGTGGTGTGATCAACGTCCACGGGGTGGGCGACCAGACCAGCAGGTACATCGCGATGACTTCGGCGAAGGTCACCAGGTGATTGTCAGCGGTGCTGCTGGTGAAAATCGGCTTCTTCACGCCGCCGAAAAAGCGTTCGCGCAGGGTCTCGTTACTGTCCAGCGCCGGAAGCAGGTCGGCGCGGTGGTAATAGCTGGCGCGATGCCCATAGAGGCTGACGCTGTCGTCCACCACGGCGCCCTCCAGGAACTCGTCGAACAGGCCCAGGCGCGCGATCAGCGCATGGATGGCCCGCAGCATGGGCCCGGCGACATCGTCGGCGTAGACCTGGTCGCCGCTCATCATCAGCAAGGCGGGGCGTTCGAGCGGGGTGCGCGCGTCTGCCAGTAGACGATCGACGCATAACAAGCCTTCGTCTGCACGGTGATGGGGTTTACGGCAGGAGCCATGCACCAGGTGGTTGATGCGGCTATGCAGCACGAAGCTCGGCGTTGTGGCGTCGGCATACAGCAAGTGCGGCGCCCATTGCGCAATGCCGATGCCGTCGATGATCAGGTCGTAACCGATGACCTCGTCCTGGGGCAGGGTATGGCTCAGCGACACATCGATAAGATGGATAAAAGCGTGACGTCCAACGGGAACGACTTGGCAGTGCTGCTCATCGAGGAGGATATCCTGCGTTTCGCCTCGAGGTAGAGATAGCTTTAAGGACAGTGCCAGGGCACGCGTTGCCACCAGCCAGATAACCAGGCGTTGCGGCTCCAGGCGCCGTAGCAGGGGGCCGGCGATGACGGCGGGCAGGGTGTCGGGTTGATGCATGAATAATGCAGCTCATACCAAGTTGAACTGGAAAGGGTAACGCAGAGGATGTCAGTGTTTCGTCAACAGAGTGCAACGCTGGGCGCTGCACTTATCGCTGGTGACTCGTAACGCTTTAAAGCACTTGGCCCTTTCCAAGGGAATCCAGGTTCGAATCTTTACGCTTTGTTGGTTGCGTATTTTGTTCCTGTTGGTTGCTGGCAACCGGCGAAGATGTTTGCGTAGGATTGACTGGGGACTGAGTGTTCTGTGTAGAGCGCTCGATGTTGTAGCTGTGGAATGAACTACCGATGATCATGGTAAAACCCCTTACTCAATTGGAGGACTGTTGTCGCATCAATACTCCCTTTGAGTGCGCACTGATTGAGTGGAGCTGGCCGGGTTTTTCGTTCCCGGCCATAGGTAACCATATGTTTGGCTAGTAGGAATTTGGTGTGTCTCAAGCAGGCTTAGGCACCGTAAACCTGAATTCACTGCCGCGCCCCAATTCACTGTCGGCTTCGATCCGACCACCATGGGCCTGGACAATCCCCTGGGTGATATACAGCCCCAGCCCGCTGCCGGTGGGATTGTTCTCGGACTGGGTCCAATAGCGGTCGAACACATGGGGCAAATGATCCGGCGCAATGCCTTCACCGGAATCGCGTACCGAAAACACGATCTCTTCGCCGTTGCTCATGGCGCTGATACCGATGTTGCCCTGGCGGGGGGTAAATTTGATGGCGTTGCCGATCAGGTTCGACAGCACTTGGAACAAGCGCTCCGGATCGGCGCTGATCTGCAGGCCAGGTTCGGCGTTGAACGACAGGTCGATGCCTTTTTCCGAGGCCAGTGGCGACAGCAGCGAGTATGCCTCTTCAAATATCTGGCTGACGTCCAGCGCAACCGGCTTGACCACATAGCGTCCGGCTTCGATTTTCGAGGTGTCGAGCAAGTCCTCCAGCAGTACATTCATGCGCCCGGCGGCCTGTTGCATGGTGTCGATGGCTGAGGAAATCCGCCGTGAGGTGTGTGGGCCGTCGGAGCTGAAGGCTTTCTGCATCATGCCGCAGAGCATGGAAATGACCGTCATCGGATTGCGCAGGTCGTGGGAAACCACAGCGACCAACTCGTCACGGGCACGCACCGCTTGTTGTTCGCGCAGCACCTGGCGGGCCAAGTCATTTTCCAGGGCCGAGCGGCGCAGGTCATTGGCGGCAAACAGGTCGCCGTGGCTCCACTTGGTGGAAATGCCGGCCATTTCCACTTTCCAGATTTCAAACGACGTGCGTGGGCGAAGGCGTAGGCCAGTGTCAGAGGTTTCCAGATTTAACGGCTTGCTCGGGTCACCGCTCCAATTGATGTTCTCTTTGACTTCCGGGCGAAACCACAACACACCGTTATCCACAGGCTTGGGCAGGCTCATGGCGAGCACGCCACTGGCCACCGCCTGATACTCGGCGGCCGGTGGGTACACCGAAGCCAGGTGGTGGTTGGAAAATACCGGCTGGCCCAGCGTTTGCAGCCACTTGTGCAGCGCCCGGATTTGCGCTGGTTCCGGGCAGTTGCCGTAACGGTGCAACTGCTTGTCTTCGATGATCGCCACACCGCCCGACAAGGTCAGGTCCATCAGTTTTTTACCGTGGTGGGCCAGGCTGTCGAACACGTTGTCGTCGCTGGCTTTCATCGCCCGATCGAGCAACGCCAGGGTTTCGACTTTCTCCTCTCGCTGGCGGCTTAACTCCAAGGCTTCCATGGCACTGATCTGCAACGACAGCACCTGACCGATGGTCTGGCAGGTCATACGCAGATCGTTCGGCACCAGCAGCGGCTCGCGGTTGCCGCAGCTGATCAGACCCCAGAGTTTGTCGCCCTTCATCAGCGAAATACTCATGGACGACAACACGCCCATGTTCTGCATGTATTGGCAGTGAATCGGCGACACGCTGCGCAGGGTCGCGAAGCTCAGGTCCAGCGGTTGGCCGGTGTCCGGGCGCAATTTTGGCAATAGCGGTACGGGTTCGTAGGACGCATTCGGGATGATCCGTAGCCAGTTGGTGCGATACAGCTCACGGGCTTGTTCGGGAATGTCGGACGCGGGGAAGAACAGGCCGTTGAATAATTCCATCGCCGGCGCCGAGGCTTCAGCGATTACCTGGCCATGGCCTTCATCTTCGAAACGATAGATCAGCACCCGGTCATAACCGGTCATGGCCTGGATTTCATCCACGCTGATGGCGTACAGCGCTTGCAGAGTCTTGGCCGATTGCAGGCGTTGCAGCATTTTGCTCAGGTTGCTGGTGAGACCATTGCTTACCTGGGGTTTGAAATCCGTGAGCAGGGGTTCGAATTCCAACACCAGCACGTTCTGATGACGATGCAGCAAACCTTCGAACTGAGCACCGTTGAGCGTGACATGCAGGGGTGGGGCGTCGATAAAGGTATTGTGCTCGGCCATCGACTGCACCACCTGGGCGTGTTCACGGCCAATCAACGTGTGCAACGGTTGATTCAACAGGCCCTCGGGCGTGTGGCCGAACAAGGTGCCGACGTTGGCACTGACCTGGATGATGTTCAGCTCAGGCTCCGACAGCGTCAGCAACACGCCATGAGGCTGGATTGCCCCGGGGAAGCGGATGGGCTCGTCGGCACAGTTGGCAAGCAGCTCTTCAAAATCTTCGGGTTTCATAGCAGTACCTCCTGGCATTCGAGCCATTGCTCAAAGCCGCTGAAAGTGGACCGGGCAGCCATCACCGCACGCGCTCGGGCGCTCGCATCCAGTGGCTGATGAGCCAGGTAGTCGAGAAAGTCTTTCCAGCGCCGACCGGTCTCGGCACCGTAGACATCGAGAAACGCACCGCCGTTGTCGGCATCGATCGCCAGGCGGGACGCCATTTCCCGGCGTAATACCTGGCCACCGAGCGTTGCACCTTCCAGTACATACAGGGCGCCGAGGCAAGCGGCAGGAGTGTCCAGCGCGGGGAGTTGGGTGCAGCGGGGAAGGGCATCGAGGGTGTGACTCTCCAGGCCCAGGGCTCGCAGATCGTTGACCAGCGTCGGCGTTTTCACACGTGATGCAATGTCAATTCCATCCGGAATCAGGCCGCCGTCGTACAGTGCCGCCTCCATGGGTTGGTAAAAGCCGTAGTACGCCTGCAGCAATCGCCGATACCACTGGGCATCCAGGCGTTCGGAAAAAAACGGCAGACGCTTTTCCAACGCGACATGCAACAGGCCGGTACCCGTGCGCAACGTTTTCAGCAAGGATGGCGCACCAACGTCATGGGCCTGTGAATGCATTCAATGAGCTCGAACTGTGGGCCTGTCGGCCAGGAATGACGCATGAAAATGGGCGACAATTCTACACAACTCGTTGTCGTCAGCTGAGCGCAAGAAGCGAAAAGGCTGACCAGTGGATCAGAAAAGTCGCTCCCTGTATTCCAAATGACCCCGCGGCACGCCACGAGTTCGGTCCGGATGATATCGCGACGCTATCAATGCATGGGCGGTCCCTGCTGGGTCAATGCCGTTTGCACGCACTCAAGCAAGTGATCGGTGCTCCATGGTTTAGGCAGAAACCGCACCGAGCTGCCCAATTGAGTGGCGATCTTCGTATTGCCGGAAGTCAGCACCACCTGCACCTCAGGCCAGCGATGAGCCACTACGCGGCTCAAGTCGTAGCCATCGAGCAGGCCGGGCATTTGAATATCACTGACAATCAAGTCCACAGGGTCGTCGCCCCGCTCCAGATAAATCATCCCTTCATCCGCCGAAGGGAATGAAGTCACCACCGCACCGAAATCCTCCAGCACATCCACCATTAACGCCCGAATGATCTCGTCGTCTTCCAGCACTAAAATCGATGGCTGAGCCATGATCCTTACTCCACCATCAGGGGTTCAGTAGGGTGGAGTGGAGGTTGGGTATATAGGTTCGATTGGATGTTTTTTAAACGATGGGTGGTCATTCGGCTGGTTCCAGTATGTGGTCTTGGCCCACGCCGTCAGCACGATAATCCGTTAAGGTAAGCGCCACTGCGACGTCCAAGGAATGACATGTTTAAGCGTAATCCCCTCGTGCCAGAACTCATCGTTACCCACCTCGGTGCCAGCCTGGCATTCTGGGTGGACCAGTTGGGTTTCGGCATCGCCTATCAGCGTGCTGAAGAAGGCTTTGCCTACCTCGACCTGCACGGTGCGCAAATCATGCTGGAACAATACGCGCCGCACGCCGGGCAGTGGCTGACCGCGCCCTTGCAGCAGCCTTTCGGGCGTGGCATCAACTTGCAAATCGACGTACCTGCCGTAGCGCCTGTCTTGCGGCGCCTGTCGCAGATCGGCCGCCCGTTGTTCCGTGACGTCGAGGATGCCTGGTACCGCGCGGGCGACGTAGAGGCCGGACAGCGCCAGTTCATCGTGCAAGACCCGGACGGTTATCTGGTGCGCCTGGTGGAACGGCTGGGGGAGCGGCCGTTCAAGCAGGCATAATTGACGGCAATACCCCCTAGGGAGACCCTGATGAAGTACGTGTTATTGACCCTCGCCCTCGCCATTGTCGCTGCACCCGCGTTTGCAACTGGCGACGCCGAAGCGGGCGGCAAACTCTTCACCAAGACCTGCGGCGGCTGCCACAGCATTGGTGAAGGTGCGCGCGGCGGTTTTGGGCCGCAGCTGAACGGCATTATCGGCCGGCCTGCCGGTACGACCCCGGACTATCAGTATTCGGATGCGATGAAGAATTCGGGAGTGGTTTGGACGCGGGACAAACTGGCGGCCTACATCGAAGACCCGAAATCGGTGGTAAGTGGGACGCGGATGATTTTCTGGGGAATCAGTGATTCGCAGAAGATCGAAAATATCCTGGCGTACTTGGCGACATTCCAGCCCAAGTGAGCCAACTCGATCCAGATGTGGGAGGGCTTGCCTTGGTACGACGCCGGACCTGTGGCGAGGGAGCTTGCTCCCGTGACGGCCGGACAGCCAAGCGCATATCTGCCTGACACTTAGAGATCCCGGTTTTGGAAGATCATATTAGATTTCTGATCTGATGGTGTTCGAGCAACTGCGTGACTCATTCAGCTTTTATGGAGCCCAATAATTTTTTTTGTTTTTATCGTACATCTCGATCGCGTAATAGGTTATGTATTTCCTCGAGAGCATCGATTTGTCTTTGTTCAAAGTCATTGGGTTTTTCATAGGTGCTGAGGGATGTTAGCCCTAACATAATTCCTGACCCTCCCGACAGTAGGGAGAATATATCCATCTTCCCTTGTAACCAGTACCAGAAAGCCGCGAATGCCAATGCCATTGCACAAAAAGTCCAAATAGGAATGAACCTTTGGCGTTTTGCGGTGCGCTCTTTATTTAGTGTTTTACGTCTGTGTTTCTCCTCTTCAATGAGCTCCTCGTTGTTGCAGTGGATAAGTAGTTTGTACTGAGATGAGTTGTCGTTGATTGTAAAGTCGCCGTGAATGTTGATGTCTCGGCCGGATTTTATATCTTTCATGGGTAGTCGATTCTATTCGTGTTTTTGTCGGAAGATATATTTCTTCAATGTAAGGGACTGCTTTCAGAGAGTGACGTACTGGATAATGGCGCATCACGCCAGGGAATGTCGAGCCTAGGTGGAGAGGCCAATCTCTGACGCCTATTGCGCGTCAATTCCGTCATGCCTGATCGGGATGCAGCCGTGAACACGGGGCCGGATCGTTTTGCCTGGGCTGCGCACTATTTGGAATGGGTGCTAAGGCGGTGGTGGATGATTTGGCAAGCGGGATGCTGCTCAATGGGTTACTAAGCCGGAGGACGGGGTTGCTGTGGAAGGCTGTGGTTTGAAGGTGTTGGGAGGGCGGCCATTGCGGGCAAGCCCCAATGCCAGTCAGTTTAGGCTTTTGTAGGAGCGAGCTTGCTCGCGAAAAACTTATAGGCGCCGCGTTTATTCAGGACACTCGCGTTATCGTTGACGTTTTTCGCGAGCAAGCTCGCTTCTACAGAGGGTCATGACGCTTAACTGATTGGCATTAGGGCAAGCTCCTTCTCCCAGCTCAGGCCAGCAGGTGCTTTGAAATCAGCCGCGAGATCTCCACAATCGAGGTTTTCCCAGTGAACTCGAACTTCACCTTCCCCAGCGACGAAAAGTAAATCTCCAGCTCCGAATCCAGATCAAACGTCCCTGACGTTTCCACCGAATACGCCACGATGTTTTTGTACGGCAGCGAAGTGAAGTCCTTCTTGCTGCCGGTAATTCCCTGCACGTTCACTGCGATGATGCGTTTGGTGGTGAAGACCACGCCATCGCGCATAGCCTTGTACGCGTCGACCACTTCTTCGCCGTCCAGCAGCAGGGCCGATACGCGTTCGGCGTATTCGTTGTTTTGTTTGAGCTTGAAGAAGCCTTTGTTGTTGAAGTCGATCATGTGCCTGTCCTGGTTGAAGGGTGCCGCTGGTGTATGGCGTTTTGCTCGCGGATCTGTATCTAACGGCCGAGCCTGCAAGGCTCTAGCATGGCGCGTAACACTACAGTGCTGGCGAAGGATTTTACGCCGGCAGCATAAAAATCCAGGAGCTAAACAATGCCCGATATGTCCAGCTTGCTTGCCTACGGCCTGATTTCACTCGGCATGGTGCTCACGCCCGGGCCGAATATGATTTACCTGATTTCCCGCTCGATCTGCCAGGGGCGCACCGCAGGGCTGATCTCACTTGGCGGGGTGGCGCTGGGTTTTTTGATCTATATGGTGTGCGCGGCGCTGGGTATCACCGCGCTGGTGATGGCGGTGCCGCTTGCCTACGACGTGCTGCGGTTCGGCGGGGCGCTGTATCTGGTGTACCTGGCGTGGCAGGCGGTCAAGCCGGGCGGGCGTTCACCGTTTCAGGTGCGGGACTTGCCCAAGGACAGCCCGCGCAAGTTGTTCACCATGGGCGTGGTGACCAACCTGCTCAATCCCAAGGTGGCGGTGATGTATCTGTCGCTGCTGCCCCAGTTCATTGAACCGAACGGCCATGGCAGCGTGCTGTTGCAATCGTTGGTGTTGGGCTCTCTGCAGATTTTCATCAGCGTCAGCGTCAATGCGGTGATTGCTTGTATGGCCGGCTCCATCGCGGTGTTCTTCGTGACACGGCCGGGGTGGCAGGTGGTGCAGCGCTGGGTGATGGGGTCGGTGTTGATGGGGTTGGCGGTACGGATGGCGGTGGAAGGGCGTCGATAGTCGCGGCTCACAGGATGGCTTTCAGGTAATCCTTGAGCGCGTGGAGCGGGGCATGCAGTGCTTCCAGAGTCGAGGCCTGCTGCGTGTCCATTGCAAGCCGTTGCAGTTCACGCCCTAGCACGGTGTGCGCGCCGCCCAAGGATTCAAGCGCCAGTGTCAGGCACTCATCGAGCTTTAACTGGATGCCAGCCAAATCATCTTGGCGCACCAACAACCCAAACACTTCGCGTTCATAGCCGTCCATTGCAGGATCATCGCGCAGCAGCGGGCTGCCGTCCTCGGTTTCATGCACCAGCTTCAGGGCGAACAGTGCAACCGCTTCAAGCATCAACTCCATGGTCCCGCTACCTCCATTGCCGCACCCGGTACTTTTTCACAGGCGAAAAAAAAGACCTTGAATTTCAAGGTCTTTCTTTAAGATGGTGCCCCGAGGGAGACTCGAACTCCCACTCCTTTCGAAAACGGATTTTGAATCCGCCGCGTCTACCAATTCCGCCATCAGGGCTCA
>Ga0308166_1002475_pt1 | contig 16948 bp, 14 predicted proteins | sample PhyCR2_2_FD_202137 | JGI IMG/M metagenome (GOLD analysis project Ga0308166, IMG submission 202137) | Phyllosphere microbial communities from UC Gill Tract Community Farm, Albany, California, United States - DLSLCC.R2 | ecosystem: Host-associated > Plants > Phyllosphere > Unclassified | place... | reverse complement strand
GCGTTTTTTGCGCAGGGCATCAGAAAGCGGCCCCTCACCCCAGCCCTCTCCCTCCGGGAGAGGGGGCCGACCGAGGTGTCTGACGTGAAACATCGACCTGAAAGACCGACTCGACTATGGATTCGGCAAAGCAGAATCAGGTCGGCGTACTTCGCAAGCATCCCGCAATCAGTCCCCTCTCCCTTGGGAGAGGGTTAGGGTGAGGGTTTTTTCAATCTCAGAACGCGAGGGAGGTTTGCACGTACACCGTGCGCGGTTCACCCACGTACTTGCCTTTATTGTTGTCATCAAACGAGCGGGTGAAGTACTGCGTGTTGAAGATGTTCTTCACCCCCACTGCCACGTTCAGATCCGACAGTTGCGGGCCGAAGTCGTAACCGGCGCGGCTGCTGAACAGCATGTAGCCGGGGATTTTGCCGGTGCTGCCGTCGGCACTTTCCTTGGAAGTGTTGGCGTTGTCGGCGAACTGGTCGCTCTGGAAGCTACTGTCAAAGTTGAGCTTCCACGGCCCTTCGGTGTAGCCGACGCCAATTGTGCCTTTGTGTTTCGAGGAGAACGGCACGCGGTTGCCCTTGTTCGGCCCGTCTTCGCGGATCGTCGCGTCGACATAGGCATAACTGGCGTATACATCGAAACCGGCCAGTGCCGGGCTCAAGTCATCCAGCGCATAGTTGACGCTGGTCTCGATGCCTTGATGACGGGTCTCGCCCCGGGCAATCACCGAATCGTTGGTCTGGTTGCTTTCGTACTGGTTGTCGAAGTTGATCAGGAATGCGCCAATCTCGGCGCGCAGGACGCCGTTGTCATAACGGGTACCGAGTTCCCAGGTGCGGGCTTTCTCCGGTTTCACTTCGCCGCTGCTGACGCGGTTGGGCATCTGGCTGTACTGCACGCTGCCAAACGAACCTTCGGTGTTGGCGTACAGATTCCAGCTGTCGCTCAGGTGATACAGCACGTTCAGCGCCGGCAGCGCGGTGTTGTAGTCGCCCTTGTATTTGACGTCGGTCAGGTTGTTGGTCTGCTGCGACTCGATCATCTCGTAGCGCACGCCCGGAGTGATGGTCCATTTGCCGATGTCGATGCGATCGTCGACGAACAACGCATTGGCTTCGGTGCCACCGCGGGTGTCGCGGTCGTTGCGGCTGTTGGTAGTCGGGTATTGGTTGTTGCTGATCGGCGTGCGATAGCGCAACTCGTGGCCGGCCTCGTTGATGTAGCGGTAACCCACGCCGACTTCATGGCTGGTCGGGCCGAGGTCGAAGCCTTGGGCGAAACGTGTTTCGAAACCGCGTACCCAATATTCGCGCGGTGACAGCGAGAGGAAACTGCCCTGATCCAGATAACCGCTGCGCAGGGTCTTGGTGAAGAAAGTGTTGGCGGTGAATTCGCGGCGATCTTCCTGATAGCGATAGCCGAAGTTGAACATTGTGCGGCGACCCCAGAACTGGTCTTTCAGGCGCGTCGACTGGTACGGGTCAGCGTCGTAATCGGCAACGCTGAGGCCGCCGGGCATGTCGGCCTTGCCTTCGTAATACTGGGCCATGGCATTGAAGCTGTTGGCCTCGTCGAGCTGGTATTTGCCCTTGAGGATCAGGTCGTCGATTTCGCTGTCGCTGTGTTCACGCCAGTCACCGCCACGGGTGCCGGAGTAAAGCAGCGCGCCGCCCAGACCATTTTCGTTGGTGCCGCCGGCCAGCAGGTTGGCGCTGGTTTTGAAGCCGTCATGGCTCGACGACGGGCTGGTCTCCGTCTGGAAGCCACCCTTGACCGTCGGCGCGTCGGGAATGGCACGGGTCACGAAGTTGACCACCCCGCCGACGTTCTGCGGGCCGTAACGCACGGCGCCGCCGCCACGCACCACGTCCACGGCATCCATGTTGCCCATGCTGATCGGCGCAAACGACAACTGCGGTTGGCCGTACGGTGCGAACGGCACGGGAATGCCGTCCATCAGTACGGTCGAGCGCGCGGCCAGGCGCGGATTGAGACCGCGAATGCCGAAGTTCAGCGCCATGTCGTGGCTGCCGGTGCCGTTGTTTTCCGGGGCATTGACCCCGGGGATGCGGTTGAGCACGTCGCGCGCCTGAGTCGCGCCTTGACGTTCGAAGTCTTCGCGGCGGATCACATCGCGGGCGCCGGGGTGTTCGAACACGTTGACCTGCGCCGCGTCACCGAGCCAGTCACCGACGACTTTCGAGGTGTCCAGCTCCAGCGCCGTGTCGCCGACCGGTTGCAGGCTGAAGGCATTGTTGCCTTCGGCGCGAGCTTGCAGGCCGGTGCCTTCGAGCAGTGCATCGAGGCCTTCTGCGGTGCTGTAGCTGCCTTCGAGGCCACGGCTTTGCACGCCGCTGGTGATCTGCGAGCCGAAGGAAATCAGCACGCCGGCTTCACGACCAAACTGGTTGAGGGCGTATTCCAGCGACGCCGGAGCGATGTGGTAAACCCTGGTTTCGGCGGCCATGGCCGGCAGAGCGCTGAAGCTCAGGCTGGCGCCCAGTATGAGGTTGCGCAGGCGACGGGCCAGTGGCGTGAGGCGGGTGGGGTGCATGAAGGGTGATCCTGAGAAGGTTGAATCAACGGGGCTTTCCTTCTCTGTCACGCCAGATCTGAAAAACGGCTCATTTTTTTTGAAAGCAAAAGATCGCAGCCTTCGGCAGCTCCTACACTTGTTCAGCCTGTAGGAGCTGCCGAAGGCTGCGATCTTTTGATTTTGCTTCTACGCCCGCGCCTCTACGCTGACCCAATAGCGGGTAAACCGCCGTACTTTCACCGGCAGACTGATTTGCAGCAGATCAAGAATCCGCTCGCTGTCGTCCAGTGGATAGGTCCCGGAGATCAGCAGGTCGGCCACTTTCGCATCGCAATGCAACTGGCCGCGACGGTAGCGGCCGAGCTCTTCAAGAAAATCGCCCAGGCGCATGTGCGCGGCAACCAGCATGCCGTCGGCCCAGGCACCGCTGTTGGCGTCCAGTGGCTTGGCTTCGCTGACCGAGGTGGCGCTGAAACTCAGCTGACGGGCAACGGGCAACCACATCGGCTCGCGCCCGGGGCGGGTCAATTCGACCTGGCCTTCGAACAGCGCCACCTGCGTGCGATCAGCAAATTGCCGGACGTTGAGCCGGGCAGCAGCGGTTTTCAACAGCCCTTGCGCCGTGCGCACTTCGAACGCTTGTACGGTGCTGAGCAGAATCTCGCCCTCCAGCAGACTAATCAGCCGTTGCGTGCTGTCCACGTCCGCTGCGCTCGCGGTGTTGAGCTGCAACTGGCTGCCCGCACCCAGCGTAACCTTGCGGCGCTCCCCCAGCGGACTGCGGTAATCGGCGAGCAGCGTCGGCAGCGGATTGTGCTCGCGCATGCCCCAGGTGACGGCAGAACCGGCACCGAGAAGCAGCAGCAATTTGAGCACTTGACGGCGGCTGGAAGACTTTGGCCCGTTCAACGCCGCATGGGCCAATGGCGACGCCACGCCGCGCAAGCGCTGGTTGACCCGCTGCATGTGCTCCCACGCGCGACGATGTTCGCTGTGGGCGTCCAGCCATTGCTGCCAGGCTTGTTGCTGACGCGGGGAGAGCGTCCCCTGCTGCATTTCCATCAGCCAGTGCACGGCCTGTTCGGCCACTTGCGCAGAGAAATCCGGGACGCGGTTCATAGGGCGAAATAGCAGCGCAGGGCGGCTTTTTGCAGATGACGTTTGACCGTGGCCACGGAGATGCCCAGTTCGGCGGCGATTTGCGGATAAGTCAGGCCATCGACCTGCGCCAGCAAAAAGGCGCGCTTGACCAGACGCGGCAAGCCATCGAGCAACTGATCCAGTTCGATCAGGGTTTGCAGGATGATCGCTTTGTCTTCTTCCGATGGCGCGGTCACTTCCGGCATCTGCGCCAGGGTGTCGAGGTAGGCGCGTTCCAGATCCTGACGACGGTAATGATTGAACAGCACGCGTTTGGCGAGGGTGGTGAGGAAGGCGCGCGGCTCGATGATCACTGCGGGTTCGCGAGAGCTGAGCACGCGGATGAACGTGTCTTGCGCCAGATCCGCCGCGCTGTCCGGGCAGCCGAGTCTGCGCCGCAACCAGCCGGTGAGCCAGCTGTGGTGGTCGTGGTAGAGCGATTCGACGGGATGGGCGGACGACAAGGGTATTACTCCGGGCGCATGATCGATGCGTTAGAGAACAAGAACTGTTCGCATTGTAGGGGCGGGCGAGGGTGTCCGGCAATCAGATGCTTTTGCGTATGAGAATATTTATCATTAATATTGCTCGCCTGTTGGTTCGGCTCGTTGGCCGGACGTTTTTTCGTTTCAGGGTTGAAACATGAAAGGCAAACTCGCCTCACTTCCCATGTCCTATCGTCTGGCTGTCACTTCGCGGGTGCTGGCGGCGGTGTTCGGCGGCTATCTGGTCGCGGCGCTGGCCAGTGTCGCGTTGACGATGTGGCTGCCGTTGAGCCGCGCCGAAGCGGTGGTGACCGGTATGACCATTTCCTTTCTGGTCTATCTGGTCGCGGTGCTGTGGTGCTTCGCTTGCCGCACGGCGTGGTCGGCGTGGGTCGGTTTGCTGGTGCCCAGCGTGATTCTGGCGACGGTGTCGGGTGCCGCGCGCGGCTTGGGTTACGCATGAAAGAGGGCTTTCGTCAGTCGATGGCCTGGCTGCACACATGGACGGGGCTGGTGTTCGGCTGGTTGCTGTTTGCGATTTTTCTCACCGGAACGCTGGCCTATTTCAAGGATGAGATCAGCCACTGGATGCAGCCGGAAATTCCCTCGCGGCCCATCAATGCCGAAGCGAGCCTGACCCTGGCGCAGAGTTACCTGCAGCAACACGCCGCCGGCGCCTCGCGCTGGCTGATCGACTTGCCCGACGCCCGTGACCCGGGCCTGACGGTGCGCTGGCAGCAGGCGCCGAACGCACCGGGCCAGCGCGGCAAGTTCGAATCCAGAACAATTGACGCGCAGACCGGCAGTGAAGTCCAGGCCCGCGAAAGCCTGGGCGGCGAGTTCTTCTATCGCTTCCATTTCCAGCTGCAAATGCCTTATCCATGGGGCCGCTGGCTGGCGACGATGGCGGCGATGGTGATGTTCGTCGGGCTGATCACCGGCATCATCACCCACAAGAAAATCTTCAAGGACTTCTTCACCTTTCGCCCGCGCAAAGGCCAGCGTTCATGGCTCGACGGGCATAACGCGGTCGGCGTGCTGGTGTTGCCGTTTCACTTGATGATCACCTACAGCAGCCTGGTGATTTTCATGGCGATGGTCATGCCGGCGAGCATTCTGGCATCCTATAACGGCGACGTGCGCACCTTTTACGACGAAGTTTTTCCGGCATCGAAGACCCCTGAGCGAGCCAACCGGGCGGCGCCGCTGAGCCCGATGGCTCCACTTCTGGCCAAGGCCAGCGAGCAGTGGGCGGGAGGCAGCACCGCGCGGCTGACAGTGAACAACCCGGGGGACGCGAATGCCTCGGTGGTGCTGTCGCGCCGTGGCGACCGCGTCGTCCACGATTTCGGTCGCGCGGTGACGTTCAACGGCGTCACCGGCGAGCGCCTCGGCAGCACCCCGGAGCAGCCCGTCGCGATGGCCGTCGGCGGCACGTTCTACGGTTTGCACATGGGCCACTTTGCCGGGTCGACATTGCGCTGGCTGTATTTCATTTGTGGTCTGGCGAGTACTGCGATGATCGGCACCGGGCTGGTGATCTGGCTTGGCAAGCGCCAGCTCAAACACGCCAAGAGCGGCGTGATGCCGTTCGAATTGCGTCTGGTGGAAGTGCTGAACATCGCCAGCATGGCCGGGCTGGTGTTGGCGGTGGCGGTGTTCTTTTTGGCCAATCGCCTGTTGCCGACAGATCTGCTCGGGCGCGCCGATCAGGAAGTGAATGCGTTTTTTATCGCCTGGGCTTTGAGTGTGGTGCACGCGTTGCTGCGCAAAGGGCGCAAGGCCTGGGTCGAACAGCTCGCGCTGGCTGCCGTGCTGTTTATCGCGGTGCCGCTGATCAATCTGACCACACCGTGGAATCTCGGGGTAACGCTGGCGCAAGGTGACTGGACGCTGGCGGGTTTTGATCTGACTTGCCTGGGCGCAGGTCTGTTCCTCGGCTGGGCCGCATGGAAAATGCAGCGTGCCGGCGGCGCCGTCAGCGTGAAAAAAACATCCCGCGAAAAGCCGCGACCGATCGCGCTTGAGCAGGAGGTCAGCTGATGTTGCTGGCGTTGTTGCTGTGCTATGCCGCGTTCAGCGCGTTGTGTCTGTCGATGCCTCGGCACCATGATGAACTGCTCGGCAACAAACCCTCGGCGCGACGCGCACGGGTTTTGAAACTCGCTGGTTGGCTGTTGCTCGGGCTGTCGCTTTGGGCGGCAGTCGCTGCACACGGCTGGAGTTTCGGTCTGGTCGACTGGTTCGCGGTGCTCATGCTCAGCGCTTTGGCATTGGTGCTGCTGCTGCTGCCGTATCGCCCACGTCTGGCCCTCGCACTGGCCGGGTTGAGTCTGCTGGCCAGCCCGGTCGCTGCCTGGGCGCAGGTCTGACATGCTGATCGGTCATCCCCCGGAATCCCGCGACGACGAACCGCACGGCGCGCGTGCGCATTTTCTTCAGGTGTTCCTGTCGCAGCGCTCGCAGATGGAGGCGCTGGTCAACCGGCGCGTCGGTTGCCGGGCCACGGCAGCGGATCTGGTGCAGGACCTGTTTCTGCGTTTCTGGCGACGGCCGCTGGTGCAGGTCGAAGAACTCAGCACCTACCTGTTGCGCTGCGCCGGCAACATCGCCATCGATCACTTGCGCAGCGAAGGCACGCGGGTGCGGGTCAACGAGGGCTGGCAACCGGATGCGCCGGACAGCCACGGCAGCGAACCGCAAGCCGCGCTCGAAGCGGGCAATGATCTGCGCCATGTCGAAGCGGCGTTGCGCGCCTTGCCCGAACGCACCCGGCAGATCTTCCTGCTCAATCGCATCCACGGCCGCAAATACGCAGACATCGCCAAAGCCATGGGCCTGTCCCAAAGCGCCGTGGAAAAACATATGATGCGCGCCCTCGAGGCCTGCAAGGCCAGCCTGCGCGAACCCGCGCCACGCCTGCCAGGGAAAGCACCGTGAAAGTCACCGACCGCGTCACCCCGACGCCTGCTCAGGAGCAGGCCGCGCTCGCCTGGCTGAGCCTGCTGCACGACCGCCCGAGCACCGGCGATCAACTGACCTTCAGCCAATGGCTGCGCGCCGACCCGGCCCACGCCGAGGCCTACGCCCAGGCGCAAGTGCTCTGGGAGTTGAGCGAAAGTCCGGCGCGTACCTTGGCCGATGAAGAGGCGTTGGCGTTGCAGGGCTACCTCAATGCGATGGATCGTCCGCGTCGTTCAACGCTGCTGCGCTGGTCGGGCGCGCTGGCGATGGCCGCGTGTCTGATGCTGATGATCAGCCTTGGCACGGGTTGGCAGCCGCAGCGCTGGATCGATGATCTGGGTGCCGATTACGTTTCGGCACCGGGCGAGATCCGCACCGTGACCCTGGCCGATCAATCGCAAGTCACGCTGGATGCCGACAGCGCCATCGCGGTGGATTTCAGTCATGGCGAGCGGCATGTGCAATTGCGTCGCGGTGCCGGATTTTTCAGTGTCACGCATACGGGGGATCCGTTTGTGGTCGCGGCGGAGAAGGGTGAGGCGCGGGTGCTCGGCACGCAGTTCGAAGTGCGTCTGCAGCCCGGTGGTGCGCAAGTCACGGTGCTGTCCGGGCGTGTTGGCGTGACGGCGAATCGCAACGCGCAACTGCAGATTCTGACCGCCGGCCAGCAAGTGGCTTACGGGCAGGGCATTGCGGAAAAATCGCACGCGGTGGACAGCGAAGCGCAATTGGCCTGGCGCCAAGGCTGGCTGAATTACTACAAGGCGTCGCTGGCCGATGTGGTGGAGGATCTGCGGCGCTATTACCCAGGACGGATTGTTGTGCTCAATGATGAGTTGGCTGCGCGCAAGGTCAGCGGCAGTTTTCCGAGCAAGGATCCGCAGGCGGTGCTGAGTTCGTTGCGAGGGGTGCTGGGGTTTGAGCAGCATCAGGTGCTGGGGCATCTGATTATTTTGCGCTGAGCCTGCCGGCGCCATCGCGAGCAGGCTCACTCCTACATTTGGAATGCGTTCCCCCTGTAGGAGTGAGCCTGCTCGCGATAGCGTTCTTTCAGACACCAAAAAATATTTTCAAATTTGTGGTGAGGTAAACCACAGCCCCATCCGTGTAGTGACTGAAACTGCGAGTCATTCGCATCCGTTGCGGTTCTACACAGGTCATTGAGCAATGAAGTCCAGGGCAAAATCGGGTTCGGTCAAACAGTGGTTGGGTGTTTCGGCATTGAGTTTTTCGGCGTTGGCGCTGTTGCCACTGAGTGTGGCGCTCGCCGCTGAAACCGTCAGCAGCCCGACGCAGAAGCAGTTCAATTTCTCCCTGAGCGCCAAACCGCTGCCCCAGGCCCTGAGCGATTTCAGCCGCGTCACCGGGCAGAGCGTGGTCTACACCGATGAGGCGCCGTACGGCATTAACGCCCCGGCCGTCAGCGGCCAGATGAGCGCCGAACAAGCGCTGCAACGCCTGCTCAGCGGTTCGGGCATGACCTTCCGCCGCACCGACAGCCACACTCTGGCGCTGGAACCGCAGCCCACCGCAGGTGCGCTCAACCTCGGCGCCACCACCATCACCTCGACCCGCGACGAGTCGATGACCTATCAACCGCCGCAGACCAGTTCGGTGATGCGCTCCTCGGCTTCGCTGCAGGAAATCCCGCAGACCGTCAACGTGATCCCGGCTCAGGTGATTCGCGATCAGGCCCCGCGCAATCTCGACGATGCGCTGGCCAACGTCAGCGGCATCACCCAGGGCAACACCTTGGGCAGCACCCAGGACTCGGTGATGACCCGCGGCTTTGGCGACAACCGCAATGGCTCGATCATGCGCGACGGCATGCCGATCGTGCAGGGCCGCGGCATGAACGCCACAGTCGATCGGGTCGAAGTGCTCAAGGGCCCGGCCTCGTTGCTCTACGGCATTCAGGACCCGGGCGGTGTGGTCAACCTGGTCAGCAAGAAGCCGGAACTGACTCAATACAACGCGCTCACCCTGCGCGGTTCCACCTACGGCGACGGCAAGAATGGCAGCGGTGGCACCTTCGACAGCACCGGTGCGCTGGGCGAATCCGGGCTGGCCTACCGGTTGGTGCTGGACCATGAAGACGAAGATTACTGGCGCAACTACGGCACCCACCGCGAGACGCTGATCGCGCCGTCGCTGGCCTGGTTCGGCGAGCGTACCAAGCTGTCGTTCGGCTATGAACACCGCGAGTTTCTCACCCCGTTCGACCGGGGCACGGTAATCGATCCGCGCACCAACCATCCGCTGGACATCTCGCGCAACGAGCGTCTGGACGAGCCGTTCAACGACATGGAAGGCCGTTCCGACTTGTACCACTTCGAAGCCGACCACGAACTCAACGACGACTGGAAAGCCCATTTTGGCTACAGCTGGAACCGCGAAACCTACGACGCCAGCCAGGTACGCGTGACCGCCATCGACACCAAAAAAGGCACGCTGACCCGCAGCATGGACGGCACGCAAGGCGCGATCAGCACTGACCGTTTCACCACCGCCAGCCTCGAAGGCAAAGTCAACCTGCTGGGCATGCAACATGATCTGGTGTTCGGCGTTGACGATGAGTACCGCAAGATCTACCGCGCTGACCTGATCCGCCAGAAAAGCCTGAGCACCTTCAGCTATGTCAATCCGGTGTATGGCCGTGAAGTCGAAGGCACCACGGTCAGCCCGGCGGACAGCGCGCAGACCGATCTGCTGCGCAGCGATTCGGTGTTTCTGCAGGACTCGATACACCTCAACGACCAGTGGATTCTGGTCGCCGGCGGGCGCTTCCAGGAGTACGACCAGTACGCCGGCAAAGGCGTGCCGTTCAAGGCCAACACCGACAGCAACGGGCAGAAATTCGTACCGCGCGCCGGTCTGGTGTATCGCTACACCGACGAGTTGTCGTTCTACGGCAGCTACACCGAATCGTTCAAACCCAACTCGACCATCGCCCCGCTCAGCGGCAGCAGCACCGTGCTCGACGGCAGCATCGCGCCGGAAGAGGCCAAGTCGTGGGAACTGGGTGCGCGGCTGGATATGCCGGGGCGCATCACCGGCAATATCGCGCTGTTCGACATCAAGAAGCGCAACGTACTGGTCTCCAATTCTGAAGGCCCAACCACCATTTACAGCGCGGCTGGCGAAGTGCGTTCCCGGGGTCTGGAACTGGACCTGACCGGGCAGTTGACCGATCGCTGGAGCCTGATCGGCGCCTATGCCTACACCGATGCCGAGGTCACCGAAGACCCGGACTACAAAGGCAATCGCTTGCAAAACGTGGCGAAGAACAGCGGTTCATTGTCGGCGGTGTATGACTTCGGCAGCGTGATGGGTGGCGACCAACTGCGGGTCGGTGCCGGGGCGCGGTATGTCGGCGAACGCGCGGGCAATGCGGTGAATGATTTCGACCTGCCGAGCTACACCGTGGCCGATGCGTTTGCCACTTACGACACCAGACTCGAAGGGCAGAAGGTCAAGTTCCAGCTCAACGTGAAGAACCTGTTCGACCGCACCTACTACACCTCGGCGGCGAGCCGGTTCTTTGTGTCGATGGGCGATTCGCGGCAGATTTCGTTGTCGAGCACTTTGGAGTTCTGATCCAGGACCGCGTCATCGTTCTTCGCGAGCAAGCCCGCTCCCACACTGGATGGTGTTATTCACACAATCTGAGTTCACTCTGAACCCTGTGGGAGCGGGCTTGCTCGCGAAGCGGCCCGATCAGGCAATAAAAACCCCGGATCTAACGCAAAAACGCCTGCCGATATTCCCCAGGCGTCCCACCCAACACCTGCCGAAACCGGTTGGTGAAATGACTGGCACTGGCAAACCCGCACGCCAGTGCAATCTCCCCCAGCGGCAACGCCGTGCCACGCAACAATTCCCGCGCCCGGTTCAAGCGCCGCGCCAGCACGTACTGGTGCGGTGGCAAGCCGAAGCTCACGCGAAACATCCGCGCAAAGTGGTATTCCGACAGCGCACACAGCCCGGCCAGTTGCCCGAGGCTGATCGGCTCGGCCAACTGATTGTCGATGAACTCGACCAGTTGCCGCCGCTGATGGGGCGCCAGTCCGCCCTTGAGGCGCACACCCTGCCGGGCGCCGACCTGGCTGAGCAGGGTATGGCTGATCAATTCATGCGCAATGCTGCTGGTCAGCAGGCGTTCGGCCGGTTCGTCCCAATTCAGTGTCAGTAACTGACGAAAGCGTCGGGCCTGCTGCGGATCTTCCAGAAAGGTCTGCTCGCGCAACTGCATCTCTCGCGGCTCGCGATCCAGCAGCGTGACGCAACCCAAGGCAAATTGTTCGGCGCTGAAATACAGATGAGCGAGACGCAGATCGCCGTTGATCACCCAGCCCGATTGGTGATCGGCGGGCAGGATGCACAACTTGTCCGGTCCGCCCTTGCGCCCCGGTTGGCCACGGCGAAAGGTGCCCGTGCCCCCGGCGATGTAGCAGGAAAGCGTGTGGTGGCTCGGCGTTTCGTATTCCTGGGCATCGTGGTGGTTGGTCCACAGGGCCGCAGACAAGCCGTCACCGAGATCGGCGCTGTGCAACAGGCGTGCATTCGGCGAGCGGTTGAGGGCTTGGAAGACTTGCAGGGTATCGATAGCGGCCATATTCGGTTCTCTCCAACGCCTTGCATCCTACTCTGTAGCTTTCGCTCTGCCAGCCTGTCGAGCGACAAAAGCGCAAGAATCTGCAAGCGCCCCGATCGTTGCTGTCGCACCCTGAACCTCCATACAACACAACCCTGTGGCGAGGGCGCTTGCTCCCGCCGGGCTGCGCAGCGGACCCATCAGTGAGTGCTGCGCACTCAAGCGCGAGCAAGCTCGCTTGCCACAGAGTGTCCGGTGTCCTCAGGAGTCTCGTCATGAACCTTTCGCTGTATCTGCTGACCGTGCTGATCTGGGGCACCACCTGGATTGCCCTGAAATGGCAACTGGGCGTGGTGGCGATTCCGGTGTCGATCGTTTATCGCTTCGGTCTCGCCGCGCTGGTGCTGTTCGTGCTGTTGCTGCTCAGTCGGCGGCTGCAACCGATGAATCGGCGCGGACATCTGATCTGTGTGGCGCAGGGGCTGTGCCTGTTCTGCGTCAACTTCATGTGCTTTCTGACCGCCAGCCAGTGGATTCCCAGCGGGTTGGTGGCGGTGGTGTTTTCCACGGCCACTTTGTGGAATGCGCTCAATGCACGCGTATTCTTCGGTCAGAGCATCGCGCGCAACGTGTTGATGGGCGGGGCGCTCGGCCTGTTCGGTCTGGGAATGCTGTTCTGGCCGGAACTGGCCGGCCATCACGCCAGCCCCGAAACGTTGCTTGGTCTTGGCCTGGCGCTGTGTGGCACCTTGTGTTTTTCGGCGGGCAATATGTTGTCGAGTCTGCAGCAGAAGGCAGGCTTGAAACCCTTGACCACCAATGCCTGGGGCATGGCCTACGGGGCGGCGATGTTGTCGGTGTGGTGTCTGGTCAATGGCATTGCGTTCGACATGGAGTGGTCGCCACGTTACGTCGGGGCGTTACTGTATCTGGTGATCCCCGGTTCGGTGATCGGCTTCACCGCTTACCTGACGCTGGTCGGACGTATGGGGCCGGAACGTGCGGCGTATTGCACCGTGCTGTTTCCGGTGGTGGCACTGAACGTGTCAGCGTTTGCTGAAGGTTATCAGTGGACGGCACCGGCGTTGTTCGGGCTGGTGTTGGTGATGCTGGGTAATGTCTTGGTGTTTCGTAAGCCGAAAACGCTGGTGGCGCCAGTGCAGGGGAAGTTGGTATGAAACAAATGATCACTGAACATCAGCGCTCGACTTTCAAGGTGATGTAAATCATCACTGGCAATATAAAATCTACGATATGCCGGGCCCAGTCCTTGGCATTCCATGATTGGGAAGTGTCCATGTCAAACCATTCCACGCCCACGGTTTGCAGGCACACGTAATAAATGAAAATTGCCGCCAGTATGCCCATGATCGAGAACTTTTTTGCCTCGTGGAATACCTCTGCAGGCGCATTGATGTGCCGATAGAGTTGATAGGTGCCTATCAGGCACAACGCTGTATACGTCACTTCCAGTGTGATGATGAACCAATAGATCCGGTGGTGAATCATCGGTGAGTCGATGGCTCGGTATTTTATGGACTCACTGGCGGTGGTTGTATCCATGCTCAGGATATGAGCCACGTAGGTGTAGTTCGAGTCATAGTCGGTAAAGTTGTGAATCATCACCAATACACCAAAGAAGCTGATGTAAGCCATTAATATAACTTTGCTGTAGCGAATAACTTTATCGGTTGTCAGGTTGTTCACGGGATTAGCTCTCCATAGCAGTGGTCGAACATTCGATTGCCAGGGCAGAGCTTATAATGCTGTTGTTAAGTTGGCTTTGTTGTTCAATTTCAAGTTGTGTAGGGCGGCAACTAACGGGCAAGTGTGGTTTTGCACTTGCCCGTCATTTTTATCCGCGCCAGACTTGCGGATTGACCAGGTCCTGCGGGCGTTCGCCGAGCAGCGCGCTGCGCAGATTGGCCAGTGCTCGATCGGCCATGGCTTCGCGCGTTTCATTCGTGGCGGAGCCAATGTGCGGCAATGTCACAGCATTTTTCAACTGGAACAGCGGCGACTCGGCCAGCGGTTCTTTCTCGTAGACGTCCAGTCCGGCGCCACGGATGCGATTGTTTTGCAGGGCTTCGATCAGCGCCGGCTCGTCGACCACCGGGCCACGGGAGATGTTGACCAAAATCGCCCCCGGCTTCATCAACGCCAATTCGCGATGGCTGATCAGGTGGCGGGTCTTGTCGCTGAGCGGCACCACCAGGCAGACGAAGTCGGCTTCGGCCAGCAGTTGGTCAAGGCTGCGGAATTGCGCGCCGAGTTGCTGTTCCAGTTCGGTCTTGCGGCTGTTGCCGCTGTAGATAATCGGCATGTTGAAGCCGAAATGGCCACGGCGGGCGACGGCGGCGCCGATATTGCCCATGCCGACGATGCCCAGGGTTTTGCCGTGGACGTCACAGCCGAACAACGGTGCGCCGACGCTGGCCTGCCATTGGCCGGCCTTGGTCCAGGCGTCGAGTTCGGCGACGCGGCGGGCGCTGCTCATGATCAGGGCGAAGGCGAGGTCGGCGGTGCTTTCGGTGAGTACGTCGGGGGTGTTGGTGAGCATGATCCCGCGTTCATTGAAGTAGTCGAGGTCGTAGTTGTCGTAGCCGACGGAGACGCTGGAGACTACTTCGAGTTTTGTGGCGGTTTCGAGTTGGGCTTTGCCGAGTTTGCGGCCGACGCCGATCAGGCCGTGGGCGTGGGAGAGGGCTTCGTTGAATTGGGCGTTGATGTCGCCGTTCTTCGGGTTGGGGACGATGACGTCGAACTCTTGCTGCAGGCGTTCGATCATGGGTGGGGTGATGCGGCTGAAGGCCAGGACTGTTTTTTTCATTGGGCTTGGGCTCGGCTGACTTTATTTATTACCAAGCACGCTAACATTTCTTAGTGGGGTTTGGCTTGTCTTGGCGGCCTCTGGGCCGACCATGCTTTGGGTTGATGGGGGACATATCCGTTGCTTCGGGTGCTGCTGCTGGCGGTTTCGCTCTTACAGCGACTCCCTTTGGCAAACGCCCCAAAGGAAGCAAAGGTCTTGGCCCCGGCGTACGGCCCTCGCCGTGGCTCGGGTTCCTTCGTTGCGGGGTTCATCCGGGGGCATCGCCTCCGGTTTGCTTCGCTGCACCTCCTCTCGATGTATGCGGCTTCGCCGCATGGCGCTGCGCGCCTACCCCCGGATAAACCCCTCCACTCAGCCTGCCGATGGGGCCGGCACGGCAAGATCAAGAGCTTTCGGCGAGCTGACACTCGGCCATTTGAGTGGTGAAGAGCATGCGGTCTGTCTGGAGTGCTTTGCTTTTCTGTAGGAGTGAGCCTGCTCGCGATGGCGGCCTGACAGCCGACCAGGCTCTAACTGACTCACCCCATTCCCCCTGTGGGAGCGGGCTTGCTAGCGATGGCGGTCTGACAGCCGACCAGTTTCTAACTGACTCACCCCAATCCCCCTGTGGGAGCGGGCTTGCTCGCGAAAGCGGTGTGTCAGTCACCGAAAGTGTTGGATGTGCTGACGCCTTCGCGAGCAAGCCCGCTCCCACAATGGCTCAGCTGTGTGCTGCAGATTGGCTCACTTCCACATTATCCAGCACCCGATTCACCGCCAGCTCGGCCAGCATGATGATCTGCTGGATCGCCAGTATCGTCTGTCGCTGCGGGCTTTCGACATAGGCCGCAATGTCGCTGGTCATGATGCTTGCCGAGGCCAGTGATTCGCAGGCGTGAACCAGCAGGCTTTCGTTGTCCATGTCGGGGACGACCTGGAACATGCTGCTGGGTTTGTGGAATCTCACAGCGGCGGCGGAAGGTTTCAGGTAATGGTCGAGTGCACGCTCGGCGGCGTCGTGGAGCTTTTTTGAATCGAGGGATTCGTAGGGGGAGGTGCTTTCGGCTTGGGGCGGATTGGGTGTGGGTTTGATCATGGTGGAACTCCATTCGGGATGTGGAGTTCGCCACGTACTGCGACCAAGCAATAGGGTGGCGAACCGTACGCAGGTTGGTCGACCAGGGAATGGAAACCCGGCAGGGCCAAGGCCCTCCCACGCACAGCTCGCCATTAAGCAAGCTTAAAAAGTGCGCCATTCTAAACCCGGACGACCAAGTCCGGTCGTTGATTCGTCAACGACCCCCTGAGCCTATCCACCCCACTTCCGAGCCACAACCGTCAAAACCTGTCGGAAAACTCCCTTCAAATCACCGCTTTTGTAGGAGCTGCCGTAGGCTGCGATCTTTTTATTTTTAAACATCAAGAGCAAAAGATCACAGCCTACGGCAGCTCCTACAGTGAACACCGTGTGTTGAAAATCAGTTGGCGACGCGGGCTCCGGCCAGACTCCCACTCAACTCATAAGCCGCCAGTTCCGCCTGATGTGCCGCCAATATCTCCGGCAGTGACCCGCGCAGATACTCGACCCAAGTCTTGATCTTCGCATCCAGGTACTGCCGCGAAGGGTAGATCGCGTACAGGTTGAGTTCCTGCGAGCGGTAGTTCGGCATCATCCGCACCAGCGTGCCGTTGCGCAGGCCTTCGATGGCGGCGTAGACCGGCAGGACGCCGACGCCCATGCCGCTGATGATCGCGGCTTTCATCGCGTCGGCGGAGTTCACCAGGAACGGCGAGCTGTTGATGGTGACCATTTCCTGGCCGTCCGGGCCGTTGAAGGCCCATTTTTCCAGGGGGATCACCGGGCTGACGAGGCGCAGGCAGGCGTGGTTCAGCAGGTCTGCGGGCTTTTGTGCGCAGCCGTTGGCTTTCACGTAGGCCGGGGAGGCGCAGACGATGCTGTAGGTGATGCCCAGGCGTTGCGAGACGAAGCCCGAGTCCGGCAGTTCGCTGGCGAGCACGATGGACACGTCGTAGCCCTCGTCGAGCAGGTCCGGCACGCGGTTGGCCATGGTCAGGTCGAAGGTCACGTCCGGGTGGGTCTTGCGGTAGCGGGCGATGGCGTCGATCACGAAGTGCTGGCCGATGCCGGTCATGGTGTGCACTTTCAACTGGCCGGCGGGGCGGGCGTGGGCCTGGCTGGCCTCGGCTTCGGCTTCTTCGACATAGGCCAGGATCTGTTCGCAGCGCAGCAGGTAGCGCTTGCCGGCCTCGGTCAGGGCGATGCGCCGGGTCGTGCGATTGAGCAGGCGGGTTTGCAGGTGGGCTTCCAGGTTGGAGACCGCGCGCGAGACGTTGGCCGTGGTGGTGTCGAGTTGCACGGCAGCGGCGGTGAAGCTGCCGGCTTCGGCCACACAACTGAAGGC
>Ga0308166_1002473_pt1 | contig 16956 bp, 3 predicted proteins | sample PhyCR2_2_FD_202137 | JGI IMG/M metagenome (GOLD analysis project Ga0308166, IMG submission 202137) | Phyllosphere microbial communities from UC Gill Tract Community Farm, Albany, California, United States - DLSLCC.R2 | ecosystem: Host-associated > Plants > Phyllosphere > Unclassified | place... | reverse complement strand
TAAACGACTCGTGAATCTCCTTCACGCGCCGCCAATCAACATCTCCCCGAGCCTCCGCATCCTTCAACCACGCCAGTTGCGGATCAGCCTTGACCATCGCATCAATGGTCTGGCTGACGGACCCCTGACTCACATCCTTGATATCAATCTTCAGCCCATCGACCGCTTTCAGAACGATGTTGCCCTTGGCGATCATCTGCGTCTGGCGCAGGGTTTCGTCGGTGTTGCCGCGACCTTTCGCCGAGACCCACGCCGCGTTGTTGTTGGTTTTGGTATGGCTCTCGTCATGCAGATCCTTCACCCCTTCGAAGGTGATGGCGCCGCCGCTGTCGAGTGTGATGTTGTTGCCACTTTCGAACTGGGCGACCTGATAAAGTTGATCGCCTCCGCTCTTGAGCGTCAGATCGCCGCCAGCCTTGATTTCCGAGCCGACATACTTGTTGTCGGTGACCTCGTCATGCTGCATTTTCAGCTTGCCGAAGCCGCCCTTCTTCTTCATGTCGTAAAGCGAGTAATCGGTGTCTTGCAGCGCCAGGACTTGCAGGTTGTCACCAGCCACCAAATACGCCTCATCCCCCGCCGTGACCCGGCTGGAGATCACACTCAGGTCCTTGCCCGCATCCAGCCTGACATCGCCGCCTGCGGTGATGCCTGACATGACCTGCGTGACATGGTCCTCCTGGCGTTTCTCGTTCTTGTTTTTCGATTTCGAATGTTCCTCGTCCGCCGCCGAGGTAATTACCAGATCCTCGGACGCCTTCATCGATAAATCGCGCTTGGCATCGATTTCACTAGCGATGATGTTGATATCGCGTTTGGCGTCTGCCTTGTAATCACGACCAGCATCGATATCAGCACCCAGTTGAGTAACATCGCTGGCACTTGCCCTCGAACCGAGTGACACGCTGTCGTTAACTTGCACGGAGGCCACATTGACATCGCGACCTGCATTCAACGCCATGTCCTGGCCGCTTTTCAGGACGCCGCCGATGACGTTGATGTCCTTGGCTGCTTTGATGGTCAGGTCGTTGGCAGCTTCGATCCGTGCGGCGTTATCGGCGTAATCCGTATGCTGGGTGACGGAGCCGTATTTGTCGTCCACCGAGGTGATGGTCCGTTCATTGATCACGTCGCCGCTGCGCGTGGTCAGGCTGACGTCCTTGCCGGCGATAATCCCGCCCGCCTTGTTCACGATGTTGTTGGTTGCCAGCAGATCCAGACGATTGCCCGCCTCGATCGAGCCACTGTTGACCAAGTCTTTGCCGGCTGTGGCGGACAGATTATTCGTCGCCTTCAACGTACCGACGTTGTCGAGATTTTCTCCGGCGATCAGCGTCACATCGTTACCGGCAATCAGCGCCCCGGTAGGACCCAGTCGACCATTGGCCTGCGCCAGATACACCACCGGCACCAGCACTTTCTCGCCGTTCACTTCATGCTCTTCGAGCCAGACAATATCGTGCGTCAGCGCGGCGACTTGCTGCGATGTGAGGCCGACGCCGACCGACAGGTTGAGCGCGTCCTTGCTGGCGATGGCGTTGTTCATCAGGTACTTGAACATGCCCTCGTTGGAGGTCTGGCCGTCGAGGAAAGCCTGGCCGGTGCGTGCGGTGACGGCTTGCTGGATCAGGCGTTGTTCGTAGAGGCCATCACCGAGGCGCTTAGCGCTTTGGTCTGGGTCGAAACCGAGTTTTTCCAACAGGTAATCGGAGCTCATGAACGACTTGAGCTCGGTCAGCACCGGGTTGGTTTCGATCAGGTATTTGTGCGGGTTGGACGGTGCCGTGGTGTCTGGCAGGCCGGTGACACGGGTGACTGGGCGGGTGTCGATCGACTCCTTCATGTCGTTGCCGCGACTCGGCATGCCCGATCCGGCGCTGCCCTCGGGCACCTTGACATCGACCGTACTGGCGACGGCCTGAACCATGCTTGGGGTGCGGTGGAAAGTGTCAACGGCGCGCGTGCTGTCGGACACCGCTGCCGGGGCATCGATGAACAGATTGCGCGGCCCGCCACTGGTCGCTGCGACCAGATGGTCCTGGGCATTTACCGCAACATTACCTACTGTCCAGGTCGGAGCCGGTGCGGTGTTGCTGGCTGCAAAGGAAACTGAACAGACCACGTTTTGGAGTGCCTTCTAAACGTGGTCTGTCCTCATTTACCCGCTTTAATTTCAAATGCCTCAGCCTCCGATAAGGCTACGTTGACCCGACTGGGTGACATCGTAAACATGCTGCTCGCAACCCGGCCCGACAAACTGAAACTCCACCAGGTAGACCTTGCTGCGCTCCGGCGTAAAAGTGCTGTTCAGCGGCCCGCAGCTATAAGTATTGCCGGTGCCCATGCTGTTGGAACGCCCCGACACCTCGAAGGGTTCGTCGGCATTGGCTTGCGTTTCCAGCTGAGGGAAGTGCTTGAACGTGGCGCTATTGGCCGCTTCGCTGAGTTTGGCGATCCAGCCGAATACCTTGCCCCGCCCGGAATCCACCACGGTACCCAGCACTTCCATTCGTTGATCGGGATCTGAAGCCCGGCGAACCGAGAACTCGACAGGGTATGTGTAACCTGTCGCTTTCATGATGATTTTGGCGTGTTGTGCATCTGGCGTTGCCGTTTTTTGTTGAAGTTCGACACCATCCTTTAAAAGGCTGGGGGAAGAGTCTCTGACGTTCGAATGGCAGCCTGCAATCAGGAAAATAAAAGGCAGCCATAGTCCGGCTTTAATCAATTTTTATTACCCTTTCAAAGAGTAGCGACCAGATTCGTCGAGTTCAACAAACCTGCCCCACTACAACAATCATTAAATAAAGTCAAAAGAGATAATCGACTTGAACATCAGGACATTCTGACCAGCCATGCCGCTGCCAACTCTACAATTCTTCAATGCCTTCAATTACGCCACCCACTGCCCCCCGAGGCAGCAACGCCTCATGGACAAGGTTGCCAAAGTCCTTACTCCAGACCAGTCTGTCCGCATGCTCTGTTTTTTGAAAATAAATAAACAGACCGGCGTCCCCCAAGAAGGTGCACGTCATATCTTGCACGCCTTCTAAAATGGCGGACTCCCCTTTGAAAAAATAACGATGCGCGGAAGCAAATAATTCTTTTGCAGAAATCGCTGAATCGCCCTCCTCTATATTTTCAAATTCCATTTTTGCGTAGAAGTTCACGGCAGTTTTAAGTTCGACGACATCCACGACATCAATGAGCCTTTCCCCACCAACAAACAAGGAAAACAAGCCGTTTACCCAAAAACAACTTGAATCAGTCCAACCCCTCACTACATCAAACTGAATTGAGAATATAAACGGATCGCCGTAAATCATTTCAATCTTACTCCTAGCGCCTTTTGCACTGCCGCCGGTATATAACTAGCCAATAATGGGTTGCCAGCGTCACCCGTACTACCATTCCAGTGAAACACACCATTCGTCCCTTCAAATCGGTGGACGTTGCCATTTTCGTCCTTAGCATAGGTCACAACTTTGTTTGGAAACGTCTGCGGACTGGGAATAGACTGTCCAAAGAGCTCTATTGAGTTTTTCGGTTCAATTCCCGCATTAGGCCTGTTCCCTATCTGACCTGGAGTATGCTTGGGGTTCGATTGATAGGTAAGTCCATTTGAGGCAACGGTTGGCTCAAGAGTCGGAATCGGACTCCCTCTGTTTTTCCCTACCACTGATGCAACGGAGGTCTTGCTTCTGGAAGCTAAACCACCGGCGCCCAACGCCTCCGCAGTGTCCTTGGCCACCAGGGCGACCTTTTCCCACGTTGGCAAGGACTTGTACAACAGAGCCATGTCATTCTGGTTTTCCTTGGTGACAAACTGACGTATCCGTTGTACATCTTCCGGCGACAGGTCAAAAAGCCACGCAAGACTACTGATGCCATCCGCAATGGCAATGCCACCTTCCATTTCCGCCTGGTAATAGATTGCACAAGGCGCAGAACAATCTGAAGCCAACATCTCAGCACGTTGCTTCGCACTGAGTGCTTTATATTTCTCCCAAACTGGCTCGGTAGATTCTCCTTTTTTATTCGCTTGAGCGAGTTCCTTGATCAGATTTTCTGCATCTTTGGAGCTCAACTGGTTATTTTCCACTGCGTTCTTACCGGACAACGCAGCGGTAACGGCATCCAGTGCGCCGGTTCCCACAGAAGCACCACCAATTCCTCCAGCCAACGTTGCCAAACTGGAAATAGTTTGTTTCTGCTCCGAAGTCAGTTGCTCGTTACTGACCCCACCGTACATCGCCTCCTTGATGATCCGAGCGATTTCTTCTGCCGCGACCGCTCCCACCGCCCCGGCAAAGGCCGAGTTCCCACTGGCTTTAGCAACCAGTGCACCCAGTACCGCATGAGCCATGAGGTTCGCTGTCGGATCTCCCTCGGTAGCGTCTCTGATTTCTTGGGCGACATAGGGAGCGGCTGCGCCACTCAAGGCTCCAACAACGTTTCCACCGAGCACCCCTTGAACAATAGAGGCGATGGCTTGAGACGCTTTCTGGAAGCTGCTGCCCATTCCGTAGTCACGCTGAACTTGCTGGCGGATCTGTTCGCCCGAAGGATTGACGATTCCTTGGTCTTTCAACTTCTGGATAGCAACCTGTGCCGCCTCACTGTTCGGATCTTGAGCCTCCTTGATCTTTGCAGCAGAAATCGCATCTCCAACCCCCTTCACCATCTCGATCGAACTCTTCACCAATTCGATTCGCTCTTTCATCGCATCCTGATCAGGTTTGTCGAGCCTTTCGTTGGCATTTGCCGTGTCGCGATCGAGGCCGTCCAGATCCCGGGCGCCTTCTGGGTTGCGAACAATTATCGTACCGTCGCTCACTGCGCTGCGAGTGTGACTTTTGTCAGACTCATTGAGAGAGATGCCGTACAAACCACCGACTGAGGCATATGCACCCGCACCACCAAGACCGCCCGAAACACTACCGCCTGCCGATTGGGCGTCGATTTCACTTATGTTTTTGATGTCATGAGTGATCAATCGATCCGTTGTCAGCAAGTTCTTGTCCGGCGTGGCATCACTGGCAATCACACCACCCTCTAGAGTTGTGGTTTTGCCGACCTCAACGGTGTAGCCACCTGCACCCGCAAATAACCCTGTCTGATCGGTGACGGCTTTGTACTCACTGTTCATGACGCCCGCAGCGAAGTTAGCCGAAGCGGTAACAGTTGTTCCGTAGCAGAAGGGTGGAATGCAAATGCTGGCACCAAAACCGCCGCTGCCTTGTTTGCTTTTCTGGTCTTCCATGTCCTGACGAGACATGATGTTGAGGTTACCGTCGATCAACGCTTTGATGCTATCGGCGTGAACTTGAGCACCTGCCAGAGTCGTATCACCACCGCTATGAATTACCAACGAACCGCTGTCGATCGTGCTGTTGACCTGGGTAACGGAACTGCCATCCCCCATACCCTTTGCGACTTGAGCACCTAGGTCAAGGGTAAAGCCATTTTGCTGGCCAATATTGAAACTTGCGCCGATTGCAGTTTTGTTGTTGCTGTTGTGATTGGACCAGCTTGCGGTGTTTTGAGCGCTTTCCACAATGATGTTGTTGGCAAGTAACGAGGTAGAAGTCGCTTTGAGGCTGCTGCCAACGATATGAATATCACCCTCATTCTGCGCTGCGCTTCCATTGGCAACGATGGATAGGGTCCCACCCGCATTGAGTGTGCTTTGTTTCGCCGTTTGGCTGGTGTAGTTGCTGGTGCTTTTATTATGTGTGTTAGCGAGTTCGGTGCCAATTTTGATCAGAGACCCGTTGCTGGCCGTGCCACCTTGCTTGTCGGCGAATCCGGTTTTTTGATCATTTGCATCCGACGCCATACCGCCGAGGTTGTAGGCGGCCAAAGCCGCCTGCGCCAGTTTCACGGCCTTGAGTCGAGGATCATCCGCGTTTTCGGCAGCCTCCACCGCAGAGCGAATGGTATTGACAGTGTCAATAATTGCACCACCAATAACGCGCCCTACAGCAAGGCTATTGGATTTATCAACGGTGCTTTGCTGCGAGGTTTCCATACCTGCCGTAATGGTGACGTTCGAACCTCGAAGACTCATGTCCTTGGTACTGACAAGATCACTGGCAATAACACTGAGGTCGCCGCCCGCTACCAGACTGACATTCCCCTTGCTGGATCCTATCGTGCTTCCAGTCAAGGGCGTTTGTGACATCGTGCCATTGTGTTTTTGGCCGCTGATCGACAGATGCTGGTTGCCGGTGATGTCATCAATGCCAAGATTGTTCGCCGTCAACACGCCAGTCAGATCGCGATTTTTCTCCTTGTGCACTTCGGTACGAGTGAAAGTGTTCTGCGCGGCATTAATGGTCAAATCACCACCGGCACGCACAGACAAGTCATTGGTACTGACCAGCGCAGAACCAGTGATGGTGGCGTCCCGCTTGGCATTAACGGCAATTGTGTCGCCCGAGATCAGGCTGCCCACAGCAGTAGTCTGAGTTTCAGCCATTTGATCTTGGACTTTGCTCGACTTCAAACCGCCCCAACTACTTTTGCTTTGACTGCGTTCGTGGCGCGCGCTACTGGAGTCTGTGACAGCCAGAATTTCCACGTCATTGCCGGCCTCCAAGCCGACACCTGCTTTTTCAGAGACGACATTGCTGCCCTTGATCGTCAGATCATTGCCAGCGCTCAATACGTTCTTGCCTACAGATGTGACGGAGCTGGCTACGTTGGTAACCGAACTAGTCTCATCAAGCTGGAACGTCTTCTTTGATGAAGATTTTTTGGTCTTGGAATAGAAGCTGTAATCCGAGTCCTCCGCTGATTGCAGCGCCAGATTTGCGCCAGCTGCGAGATAAGCTTCATTCCCGGCGCTCACCCGGCTGGCAATCAGGTCCAGGTCCTTGCCCGCCTTGAGGGTAACGTTGCCACCGGCATTGACGGTCGACGACACCTGAGTGACTTCATCATCCTGACGCGACATTCTCTTGTTGGCAGAACGCGAATGTTCTTCATCCGCCGCCGAGCTGATCAGCACATTGTCAGTCGCCGACATCACCACATCACGTTTGGCATCAATGTCACTGGCAATAACGCTGATGTCACGCTTAGCGTCCGCCTTGAAATCACGCCCGGCATCGATATCGGCGCCCAGTTGCGTGACGCTGCTAACAGCTCCCCTCCAACCCAGTGACGCGCTGTCGTTAACCTGCACGGAGGCCACATTGACATCGCGACCGGCGTTCAACGTCATGTCCTGACCGCTTTTCAGGACGCCACCGATAACGTTGATATCCTTGGCCGCGTTGACGGTCAGGTCGTTGGCCGCCTCGAACCGCGCTGCGTTATCGGCAAAGTCCTGATGCCGGGTGACGGTGCCGTACTTGTCGTCCATCGAGGTGATGGTTCGTTCGTTGATCACATCGCCGGTGCGAGTGGTCAGGCTGACGTCTTTGCCGGCAATGATGCCGCCGGCCTTGTTGACGATATTGTTGGCGGCCAGCAAGTCCAGACGGTTGCCCGCCTCGATCGAACCGCTGTTGACCAGGTCCTTGCCCGCCGTGGCGGACAGGTTGTTGGTAGCCTTCAGCGTGCCGACGTTGTCGAGGTTTTCCCCGGCAATCAGCGTCACATCATTACCGGCAATCAACGCCCCGGTCGGGCCCAAACGGCCATTGGCTTGCGCCAGATACACCACCGGCACCAGGACTTTCTCACCATTCACTTCGTGCTCTTCGAGCCAGACGATGTCGTGGGTAAGCGCGGCGACTTGCTGTGACGTGAGGCCGACGCCGACCGACAAGTTGAGCGCGTCCTTGCTGGCGATGGCGTTGTTCATCAGGTACTTGAACATGCCCTCGTTGGAGGTCTGGCCGTCGAGGAAAGCCTGGCCGGTGCGTGCGGTGACGGCTTGCTGGATCAGACGTTGTTCGTAGAGGCCATCACCGAGGCGCTTAGCGCTTTGGTCTGGGTCGAAACCGAGTTTTTCCAACAGGTAATCGGAGCTCATGAACGACTTGAGGTCGGTGAGTACCGGGTTGGTTTCGATCAGGTATTTGTGCGGGTTCGAGGGTGCCGTGGTGTCCGGCAGGCCAGTGACGCGCGTGACCGGACGGGTGTCGATCGACTCCTTCATGTCGTTACCGCGGTTGGGCCTGCCCGCGCCTGCAGCACTCTCTGGCACTTTTGCATCGACCGTACTGGCGACTGCCTGAACCATGCTTGGGTTGCGGTGGAATGTATCCACGATGCGGGTGCTGTCGGACACCTGCGCAGGTGCATCGATGAACAGGTTGCGTGGCCCGCCGCTACTGGCGGCGACCATATGGTCCTGGGCATTTACCGACTCACTGCCAACCGTCCACGTCGGTGCCGGCCCAATGTTGCCGGCAGTGACGCCACTGCTGCCCTGCCCGCTCAGACGGAACAAACCGTTCTCGCCCGTTGGCAGAGAGAAACCAGGCAGGCTCAGCGGATTGACTTGCTGTTGCGCAAGGTCCGGCGGCAACTGGCTATTGATGCGCACAACGACGGTGCCGCTGTTTCCGACCGAGGTATTTGCAACTTTGTTGGTGCCACCGGTTGAGCTGTAGTCCTGATGGATAACGCTGTTTTCAACTTCCCGGGTGGCGGTAATCGAAACGTTGCCGCCGGCCTGAATCACTGCGTTGCGCGAGTTGTTGGTATCGGCAGCACCGGTGCTGTTGACCGGTTTCTCGACAGCAAGGCCTTTTTCGAACGGTGCCAGTTCACTCGGTATGGCCATCAGGTTATTCGGGTCATACAGCGATGGCGTTGAGGTTTCGAAGCCCGCGGTATACCCGGACATGGCTCGGCCATATTTGCGACTACCGACGTTTTCGCCCGTCTCGGCGTCGACGATAACGATGCCATTGCCCACGGTTTTGGCGATCGCTTTCCGGATCAAGCCTTCCGGCGCGATAACGTAGTACACAAACGGGAAATCGGGGTTATTGCGCTGGTTGTACGGCAGAATCACGTTGGCCATGAATTGCGCCGTGGTGCCTGTGCCCATCTCGAAGTTGTACTGACGCGTGACTTCAACGGTTCCGCTCTTCGCACCGATGTTCTTCAGACTATCGGCGATGATGTTGATGTTGCCGCCCGCCGCGACCGTACTTTTGCTGTTGAGGAATGTGCCGCCCTGGAAGGTGAAATCCTTGCCGACGTTGAACACCGCCGAGGCGCTGCTATCTGTATCGAAGAATTGATAAGTTTCACGGGTGGCGAGGAAGTTGTTGAAGGTGCCCCCGACGCAGTCACCGCAACTGGCGGCGATCAAGCCCGAGATCAGCTTGCGTTCAACCGACGCTGTCGGCCCTTCCGTACGGTTCTCAAACACATCCGCATTCATCGTAAAACCGCGCCCGCTCTCCATCGAGCCGGAGATGTTGTATATCCCCGCCGCCCGTGCCGCGCCGCCATACCCGCCCATTACCACATCGCCCAGACCGTAGAAATCACCGTGCTGGTTGGTCAGCGTCCCGACGCCAAGCGTCATGTTGTTACCGCTGAAAATCAGCCCACGGTCATTGAGCAGCGAAGGCGTGTTGACGATGAGGTTCTGTGCCGCACCGAGGGTGCCGTAGTTGGCAACACCGCCCGCATTGATGGTCAGGTCTTCGCTGGAGGTCATGCGCCCGGCGTTGGTGAGCTGTCCGCCGATATTGACGGTCGACGTCGCGCCTACCGCAAAGCTGCCGCCCGCCGCGACGTTCATCTGCGCGGCAGAAACGTAAGCGCCGCGCTGACTAGTCAAGCGGCCGCTGCCGCCGTAGGTACCGCCGATTTGCAGATCGAGGATGCCGTCACTGGCGATGAGCCCGTCGTTGCTCCAGTTGCCGCCACGGATCTGCAGCGAGTCCGACGCAAGCAGTTTGCCGCTCGCGGTCTGGCTGAACTGCCCGACATTGACATTCAGGCGACCGGCCTGAATAACGTTGGAGTTGCTCCAGCTGTCGGCGTTGAGCTCCAGCAACCCGCCGGTGACGATGCTGCCGCCAGCGCCGATGACATTGGCGGTGGAGATGTCGAATTTGCCGCGTCCGACGTGGTTGAGTTGCCCGCCGGCGTTGAGGAAGCTGCCGACGGCGAGGGTCATGTCAACGTTGGCCGTTTCCAGCACGCCGTTGCGGTTGTCGAGCAGACCGCCGATCTGGAACAGGGTCTTGCCCGTATTGCCCAGCGAACGTAGACGACCGTTCTGGTTGTCGACGCTGGCGGCTTTTACGCTAAGTTGGGTTTCGCTTTCGATGACGCCCGCGCCGTTGCGCAACGCGCCGGTCAGGCCGAAGTCAATGCGATTCGCGGCAATCTGGCCGCTGGCGTTTTCCAGATTCGAGCCGGTGACACCGAGCAATCCCTTCGCATACAGCACGCCGCTGCTGTTATCCAGCGCGCTGGTGGTAATGCTGCTGTCGCCCGACTGCGCGGAAATGCGCCCGCCGTTATTATTCAGCCCGGCCAGTGCGGAGAGGGTCAGAGCCTGCGCCTGAATGATGCCGCCCTGGCGATTGTTGTTCAGGTCAAAACCGTTGCGCAGCACGCCGACGGTGCGTGCTTCCAATGCACCTTTGATGCTGGAAAGAATGCCGCCACGGTTGTCGACGTTGGCCGCTTTGACGAAGACCTTGCCGTTTTGCGCGATGACCTTGCCGCTCTGGTTGTCGAAGTCACCGCTGACTTCCAGGGTCAATGCGCCTTCGCTCTGGATCGAACCTTTGCCGTTGCCCAGGCTGGCGGCGCTCAGTTCTACGCCAGCGTTCTGGCTGTAGATCAGACCGTCAGCGCTGTTATTGACAGCGCCTGTTGCGCTGATCTGCATCTGATCGTTGGCCGCGACCGTGCCCTTGTTGCTGTTGTCCAGCGAACCGGTTCGCACCTCAAGGGTTTTCTGGCTGGCGATTTGGCCGTTCTGGTTGCGCAGGTCGGTGACGCCCTTGAGCAACATCGCGCCGCTGCTCGCCAGCTTGCCAGCGTTGTTGTTCAGCTCGCCGCTCAGGCCGAGGGTGATTGCGTCGTTGCTGGCGATCTGTCCGGCACTGTTGTCGAGACGCGTGGCGGTGGCGGTGAAAGCCTGTTCGGCATTGACTGAACCGCTGGCATTGGTGAACGCGGTGCTGACCACATCGAGTGCCGCGCCGCTGGAAATCAGGCCCTGATTGTTGTTCAGCGCACCGCCCAGTGTCAGGGTCTGCACTGCGCCACTGCTGAGATTGCCCTTGTTGCTGTTGTCGAGACTGCCTGCTTTGACGGTCAGGGCTCCCTGAGCAACCAGCGCACCGCTGCTACTGTTGAGCAGCGCGTCCTTGAGGTCGACCGAGACATCGGCGGACTTGCTGGAAAGCGTTCCGCTGTTGCGGTTGTCGAGGCTGTCGGCATTGACGGTGAGTCCCTGCCAGCCGGAGATCAGGCCTTTCTGGTTGATTAATTCGCTGCCACGCAACAGCAGTTTTTCGCCGCTGATGATCTTGCCGGAAGTGTTGTTGAGCGCTTGAGCGATGAGATCGAAACCGAGGTTGCTGGAGATCTCGCCGCTCTGGTTGTTCACCTCACGCAGGCGTTTGAGCGTCAGTGGCCCTTGGGCAGTGAGCAAGCCGCGCTGGTTGTCGAGACCACCATTGGCAAGGTCGAGGGTCACGGCCTTGTCGCCCAGCAGGCGTCCGCCGTTCTGGGTCAGGGACGTCAGTTTCAAGTCCATGTCACCGCCGGCGGAGACTTCGCCGTCTTCGCTGGAATCCAGCCCGGTGGCGGTCAGGGTCAGGTTGCCCTGGCTGTTGATCAAACCACTGTCGCGGTTGTTCAACTCGGCACTGTTGATCTCGAGCGACTGCGCCGCACTGATCAAGCCTTTGCCGTTGTTGCGCAGCAACCCGTCCACTGTCAGGCCGAGGTCGCCACGGCTGACCAGATTGCCACCGCTGTTGTTCAGACTTGCCGCGCGTGCGTCGATGACCGCCGCGCCGATCATGCCTTTGACGTTGTCCAGTGCTGCCGCGATGCGCAGGGTCAGGCCCTGATTGCTCAAAAGCTTGCCGTTGCTGTTATCCAGATTCTGCGCAGTGAGGGTAAACGCCTCGGTGCTGGAAATCGTGCCGCCCTGGTTGTTGACGCCGTTGAGCTGCTTGAGCAGCAGCGCGCCCGGGGCGTTGATCAAACCACCGATGTTGTTCAACTGACCGTGGTTCAAATCCATGCTCAGTTGCGTGTTGCTGAACAGCTTGCCGCCCTGTTGATCGAAGCCGCTGACCGAAGCCGTCAGCTCGTTTTGACTACCAATACTGCCGTCGCCGCCATTGGTAACCTGACCGGCGATGAGGGTCAGGGTGTCGGCACTGCTGAGTCGACCGTTGCTGTTATCGAAGGCGCCGGTGGTTACGGTGACCGCGCCCTTACCGCTGAGCGTGCCCTTCTGGCGGTTATCGAGGCTGGCGCCAGTCAGCAGCAGCGCACCGTCGGTGACGATCTGGCCAGCCTGGTTATCGACGCCGCCGTCGCTGTCCACCTTCAGATCCGCCGCGCTGGACAGGCTCCCGCCAACGTTGGTCAGTTTCGCGGTGTCGACCGTCAGCGTGCCTTCGCTGCTGACCTTGCCCGAGCTGTTGTCAACGGCGCCGGTGAGCTTCAGCGACATGCCTTGCTGACTGAGCAATTCGCCGCCGTCATTGGCCAGCGAGCGCCCCTGCAGGGTGAACCGGGCACCCGCATCGATCAGCCCTTTGCTGCGGTTGAGCACTTCGTCGACAGTCAGGGTCAGGCCTTTGCCGGTGAAGATCTTGCCGCCGTCGCTATTGTCGAGTTTTTTTCCAGTGACCAGCAAATCACCGTTGCTGCTGATTTCGCCGCCACGGTTGTCCAGGTCAGCGACGGTCAGGGTCATGTCCTTGCTCGAGCCGAGCAAACCATTGTGCTGATTATCAAGTTGATCGGCCTGCAGTTTGAGCACGCCGGTGGCAATCAGTTGACCCTTCTGATTGTTGACGGTTTTTGCCTGCACGTCGGCATCGGCCTTGCCAGCGATGTTGCCTTCACGGTTGACCAGTTCATCAGCGTTGACGGTCAGTTGGCCGTCAGCGATGACCGTACCGAGCTGGTTATCCAGGGTCTTGTCGACAGTCAGCAACAACTCACCGCGACTGCTGATCAAGCCTTCATGGTTGTCGAGGCTGGCGCTGTGGCTGTCGAGCGAGGCGCCGGAGATGACGCCTTTGAGGTTGTTCAATGCCGCTGCGATGCGCAACGTCAGGCCCTGTTGGCTGAGCAGTTTGCCGTTGCTGTTGTCCAGCTCATGCGCGGCGAATGTGAAAGCCTGCTGGCTGGAAATCTCCCCGCCCCGGTTGTTCACGCCATTGAGGTTTTTCAGCAGGAGCGTACCGGGTGCATTGATCAAACCGTTCTGGTTGTTCAACTGGCCGTGGTTCAGATCGAGCGTCAGATCGGCCTTGCTGAACAGCTCACCGCCCTGCTGATCGAGCCCGCTGAGCGAAACATCCAACGCCTGCTGACTGGCGATGCGGCCAGCAGCGTTATTGACTTGTCCGGCCTTGAGCGTCAGTGCCGCACCGCTGGTGAGTTTGCCGCCATCGCTGTTGTTGAACGCGCCGGTCTCGACCCGGCTACTGCCTTGGCCGTAAATCACGCCTTTGCGACTGTTATCCAGACTGCCGCTGTTGACGGTCAGCGCGCGGTCGGTATTGATCGAACCGGCCTGATTGAGCAGCGCGCCAGTGCTGGTCAGCTTCAGATCGCCGCCACTGCCGAGACTGCCGTTGCTGTTGTCGATGCGTGCGGCATTGATGGTCAGCGTGCCGTCGCTGTTGATCACGCCAAGAGAATTGCTCAGCGCATCATCTAGGGTAATCACCAGACCGTTGAGGCTGTTGAGCGTCCCCCCACCGTTGTCGAGCGTGTTGCCAGTGACTGTCGCCGCGCCTTTGGTCGCGGCGATCAAGCCCTTGCTCTGGTTGATCAGTCGGGCGACGCTCAAACCCAGATCGCTGCCGGAAAGAATCTTGCCGTTGCTGTTGTCCAGACGCAGTCCTTTGACGTTCATCAACAGGCTGCTGGAGATTTCGCCGCTGCGGTTGTCGACGTCATCTACCGACAGGGTTAGCGCTTGGGTGGTGCCGACCAGTCCGCCGTTACGATTGTCGAGGGACTTGCCGCTCAGGCTCAGATTGCCTTGCGCGACCAGTTCACCGCCTTGTTGCTGCAGCAGGCCGATGGTTGCCAGCAAGTCGCCCTGACTGGCGATCCGCCCAGCAGCGTTCTGGATTTCTGCGGCGGTCAGGTTGACCACGCCGGCTGCGCTGAGCAGACCACCGCTGTTGTCCAGTCGAATGCCCACATAGGTCAGGCCTTGTTTGCCGCTGATCACACCTTTTTCGCGGTTATCCAGTTGCGCGACGTTCAGGTTCAGTTGCTGGTCGGCCTGGATCACACCGCCCCGGTTGTCGACCGCGTCGCCGCGCACGGCCAGCGTGTTTTTACCGATGACTTTGCCGCCGCTGTTGAGCAGCGTGCCGGCCTGCAGATCAAGGGCGCCTTTGGCCGAGATGTCACCTTTGTTGCGGTTATCGAGGGTGCCACTGATGCGCGCCGTCAGGCTGCCATCGCTGACCACCGCACCGGCCTCGCGGTTATCCAGACTCGCGGCTTTGAGATTGACCAAACGTCCGGAACCGAGAACGCCGTCGCGGTTGTCCAGCGCCCCGCTCAGGTCGATGCTCAGGCCCAGATCACCGAGCATCTGCCCGCTGCGGTTGTTGAGCATGCCGCCGCTGATGCTGATGCTTTGCGCGCTGAGCGTGCCGCTTTGATTGTTCAGAATCTGCGTTGCATTGACCGTCAGGTTGCGGCTGGCGGTGAGGTCTTTGCCGCTGTTGTTGATGGCCTGTGCGCTCAGGCTCAGATCACCTCTGTTGTTACGGCTGCCGTCTGCGTTGACGCCAGCTTCAATAGCGCCGGCATTGGTCAGTTGTCCGCCAGCGCTGAGCACCACACTGTCCCGGGCCGCCAAGGTCTGGCGGTTGGTCAGGCTGCCTTGGGTCTGTACGTTGAGCGACGTGCCGGCGTAAACCGGAGCTTGCGCGTCAAGGCTGGCGGCCTTGACGTTGACCGCGCCGGTAGCCGAAGTGTCGACCAGGCTCAGTTGTCCGTTCGCATCGAGCTGAATATCACCGCCACTGGCGATCAGTTTGCCGTCGAGTTTCACCCCGACGCCGGCCTCGGTGCCGACCAGTTTGATCGCTCCGGCGTACATGCCGCCGAGTGCGGAGGAGTCGATGGCCAGTTGCGGTTTGGCGCTGCCGTCGTCGGCGCGGGCCGTGGCGTTGAGGGTGTCGGCGTTGACGTCGTTGCGACCGGCAACAATCGCCAGGTTCTGCGCTTGAATCTGCGCATTGATCTTGGCGCTGCGGGTGATGATTTCGAAACGGTCGATATTGGTCGCGTTGATGCCCGCGCCTTCGATAGCCACGCTGCCCTGATCGACCTGAAAGCGATCCAGCCGACCGTTTTCCAGCACTGGTTTACCGGTAGTCAGCGTCACCCGTGGTGCGTTGATGAAACCGCAGCCATTGCAGGTAATGCCATACGGGTTGGCGACAATCACTCGCGCAGACTGCCCGGCCACTTCGGTGTAACCGCGCAACTGACTCGGGTTGCCGCTGATGACTTCGTTGAGAATCGCCTGCGCCGAACCGCTGTTTTTCAGGTTCGGGTTGCCGATGACGTGCCCGGCCAACTGGGTATTCGCGGTTTGCGTTGCGCCGTTGTTGAGGATGACGCCCTGTGCGCCGACGTTGTAATCGTGGAACTGGTTGTGCGACAGGCCACTGGCGTTGGGCGTGGCGATGTTGACGATCGGCACGCCGTTGCCGGCACGGTCCAGCGTGGTATTGGGGTTTGCGACAACGATGCCGTCGGCCTGCGCCCACATCGGTTGCCAGAACATGACGTTCGCCAGCAGGAACGCCAGTCCGCGCTTGGGCATGCCAAGGAACAACTCACGGTTTTTCACGGCCGCACTCGGTTGATCTGCGAGGAAGGCAAACTGGCGAACGTCCATGTCAATGACCCCGATTACTAGCGTTTAGATGAAAAAGTCCAGGCGGAAATAGATCGGCGCTTCACGCTCGGTCAGCGCGTCCGGTCGTTCCAGGGAATGCGCGAAAGTCACGCTGGCGGCCACATGCTGACCGCGGGCGAACAGCTCCAGCGAGTTGCTCGACATGCGCCCGTGCTGATCGCCGTTGTAGCGATCGTTCTGGATCACGCCCTGGTCGTAACCGAGGCTGGTGCCGTATTCGGCGAACACCGGTTGCAGCCATTCGGCAGTCACCGGACGGCTCCAGCGCAGGTCGTTGCGCCAGTAACCGCCGCTGTCGCCGGACAGCGACTGGTCCTTGTAGCCACGGATCGACGCCGAGCCGCCGAGGCTGGTGCGCTGTGGGCTGAACAGTACGTCTTCGCTGCGCTGACCGGTCATCAGGCTGCTGAAGCTGAAGGATTCGCCGAGCAACTTGAACGGCTGCAAATAGCTCAGGGTTGCGCTGTATTTGCGGTAGCGTGCGTCCGGTTCGCCGGGGCCGGGATCGTGACTGCCCTGCGCATCGAAAGCACCGATGCCCTCCTGCATGCCAGCGTCGAAGTTGACGAATGCGCTGCCGATTCGACGGCCATGGTTAAAGCCGAACTGCGCTTCGCTGATGCGATTGCTGCTCAGTTTGAGCTTGCTGTCTTCGATGAAGTTGTTGGTGCGCAGGTACGAAAGCCCCGCACTGAGGGAGGTCTTGCTCACCGCGTCGCGATGGATCACGCGCTCGGCGCGCAGCTGATGGTTTTCGCTGTCGCCGGTCTGCTTGAAGTTGTAGCCGTTGGCGGCGATCTGCGAGCGGTACTCGCTCTGGCTGTAGGTGTAACTGAACGTCCACCAGCCCCACGGCAGACTGTAATTGAGCA
>Ga0308166_1002472_pt1 | contig 16967 bp, 21 predicted proteins | sample PhyCR2_2_FD_202137 | JGI IMG/M metagenome (GOLD analysis project Ga0308166, IMG submission 202137) | Phyllosphere microbial communities from UC Gill Tract Community Farm, Albany, California, United States - DLSLCC.R2 | ecosystem: Host-associated > Plants > Phyllosphere > Unclassified | place... | reverse complement strand
TTTAATTTAAAGAAATGTAAAGCTATTATAAATATATGATGTTCATCACTATCTATTGAAAGATTGCAGTTTTATTAGAATTTTGTATGGATAAATATTTTTGTCGAGAGGAGTGATTTTTTTGGGGGAAGACGTTGCTCTGCTTCTTAAAACCTAGAGATATTGGGTAATAGGGGACTTTCTGCCACGTAGAAGAGTATGTCGACAACGTGGCAGAAGGATCTTTTTCCGACTAGTTAGCAAGGTCACCCTTTAAGGCTGTGCCCGCCATCAATGCACCCGCATGACATTCGTAATTATATTTATCTGAATGTTCGTTTTTCTTGTAATAACTCACGATATTGATAACTGAGTGAGCCCCGGCTTTCTTAGCAGATTCTTGAAATGAAAGAAGAGCGCTTTCTAATGCCCAGTTACATGCTTCCTCGTCAGTCTTATTAAAAGCGTTAGTTTTCTTATTGGATACTAAGCCAGTTTGCAGTACTTTTTTTCCGCTAGGAGTATTACCGGCGAGATAGAACTTCACACTTCCATCTAGTTTTTTCTCTGTTGTCATCTTCTGTACAACTGTATCGAAGGGCAGCATATGCACAGTATCTCTCGCTTGGCTTAGGCTAGGAACGAGGACAGTCATGCCGAGTATTGCTGCGATGAAGGTTGTTTTCATTATTTTTCCTTAGGTTTTATTAGAGTAACGGTTTTCTTACAACAGCATTGACTAACGTTTCTTTTCGTTGGCCAATAGCAGGTGGTTTTCTTAATTTCAAACGTTCTAATAGGCCAAAGTCTTTCGCTCGACTCCACCACAGGTAGGGATACGCAATATTGGTATTATCGAAAATAAAGCCTTGGCGTGATAACATGGATAAATATTCTTTTGCACTTTTTTGAACGTGCATAGGATGCCTGAAAAATAAACGGATAACCCAAGTGTCTATATAATACTTGGTTGATTCAGCAAATAATAAATATCCGCCAGGTTTGAGCACACGATAGAATTCTTTTAATCCCAACTCTTGTTCGACAAGATGATGAAATGTTTGATGGCAAAAGATGATATCTACCGAACTATCCTCTAATGGAATTTTCGCACAATCAGCACCGATGACCTCAGCATTAATATTGTTTTTTTGTGCCTCTAATTGACTCAATTTCACACTTAAAGGATCGGCATCAATACCAATAATTTTTTTAGGCTGAAACGAAGCTTGGAGATATTTAAAGCTTTTCCCTTGTCCACAACCGACATCAAGTAAGAGGGGATCTTGAGGTGGTTTATCTGGAAATAAGTTTGTTAAGTCTTCGATGGCGACTCTTAATACGTGATGCTGCCAAGTGTGTGTTCTTAAAAAGGCAAATCCAATTTTCGTTTCTTCAACATAAGTTAGGCTATAAAAATTATTCATTATGAGCACCGTCTAACGAGTCTTGGCAAAGGTTAGCTAATAGATTAAATTTTCTTTCTGAATCTTGAACGAATGGATTTGTTATATCCCAAGCATAACCCGCTAATATCGAACATATCATGGCTTTAATCTTTGGATCAGGATTATGATAATAAATGATGTTTTGGAACCGTCGATTGTACCAATTTTCAACATAAGTTCTAAAACAATTAATACCAATCTTTAATTTGTCATCATATTGCTTTTCCCAGTCAACTTGATTACCACTAAATTGCTGGTGGAGTAATTCGGCAGCTAGAGTGGCCGAGTGTACAGCGATAGTGACACCCGATGAGAAAACCGGATCGAGAAATTCGGCTGCATTACCGAGTAAAGCAAAGTATTTACCATGGAATGACTTCACCTTGGCAGAATAACCAGATAGCGTATTGATGGGAGTGTTCCATTGGCTGCCTTCCAATAACCCTCTTAGGGACGGCGTTTCGTTAATCATCCTATTTAGAAATTGTTGGTTATCGAGCTGGCACTCAACATAGAGTGATTCAGGGACAACGACACCTAAAGAGCTTTTGCCTTGTGTGAAGGGGATTGTCCAAAACCATATTTCTGGATTGGTGGCGTGCGTTGTGATTAAAATTTTTTCTCTATCGAATTTTTTATCGATAAATTGGTCATTAATATGCGTGAATATGGCTCTACGATTTTCCAGTCGACTCGGTATCTCTAAACCCAGTATACGGGGAAGTACCCGCCCATAACCGCTAGCATCCAGAATGAAATCAGCCTTTAGTGTATATTTTTCTCCTGATGCTTTGCGTAGTAATAATTCAGGCCCTCGTTCGAAAGAGATATCCTCCACTTGCTCGCCGAAACGAATATCCACGCCTAATTGAATAACTTCATCGGCGAGTATTTTATCAAATATGGCGCGTTCTACCTGATAAGTTGATTCCTTACCAGCAGTAAAGTTCTCACTGAAATTAAACTCGGTGTAGTGATTATTATGTTGGAATGCCGCGCCTGTTTTTACCTGAAACCCTGCCTTTTCGACAACACCAAGTAATCCTGCTTTTTCTAAGTCATCTAAGCAACTACATAATAAACTCTCACCGATAGAGAAACGAGGAAAGTCTTGTTTTTCAACGATGATGACGTTATGACCGTTTTTTTAAGTAACGCTGCTGCAACAGTTCCTGAGGGACCAGCGCCCACAATAACGACTAATTTTTCAGTATTCATTAACTTTATATTTCCTTGCTGTGATTCGTCCTAGGGGTCCATTTTTTAAAAGTTAAGGCCAGCGTTTAATTACTAAAGAAGTATTTATTCCCCCGAATGCAAAATTATTTGTTTGTAAATATTCCACATCTGCAACCATTTCTTTATCCATGATGTAGTTTAAATTACCGCAAAGGGGATCAGGATTCTGTAGATTGAGCGTTGGCAGTAGCCGACCCTCACGTATCATTTCAAGGCTCATCCAAGCTTCAAGTGCACCGCACGCGCCAAGAGTATGTCCAAAATAACTTTTTAACGATGATATTGGTGGGGTATTGCCAAATATAGCGGCGGTTGCGTGGCTCTCAGCAATATCACCTCGTTCTGTCGCGGTACCATGTGCACAGATATAGCCGATTTCGGAAGGAGGGATACCTGCCATTTTTAACGATTGTTCGATACAGAGTTGCATCGTCTCTTGTTGTGGTTGGGTAATGTGTGCAGCATCACAATTCGTTGTGAAGCTCACAATTTCACCGTAAATTTTTGCGCCCCGTGCGAGAGCGTGATCTAGACGTTCCAAAATAAGGGTTCCTGCGCCTTCTCCAATCACCAGACCATCTCTTTGGGAATCGAACGGCGCAGGGGAAGTGTGTGGCGCATCGTTACGTTGACTGGTCGCAAACAACGTATCGAAAACCGCCGCTTCGGAGGGGCAGAGTTCTTCTGCACCGCCAGCAATCATGACGGTTTGATAACCGTGGCGTATCGCCTCCCATGCATAGCCTATCGCTTGGCTACCTGATGTGCAGGCACTTGAGGTAGGAATTACTCGGCCACGTATACCAAAAAATAATCCGGTATTCACCGCGGTCGTATGCGGCATCATCTGTACGTAGGTTGTGCCGGTAATATTATTCGTATGTTTTTCGGTGAGCATCGTAGCGAACTCACTTACCGGTCCTGTACTTCCCGTTGACGAGCCGTAGGCTATACCGGTTTGACCTTGTGTGAGGATCGGATCGTCCAAAAGCCCTGCTTGCTCCAACGCTAACTCTGTTGCTCGGGTAGAGAGTAAGGATACCCTCCCCATCGAACGTATACGCTTACGTGTATAATGCTCGGGTAAAGAAAAGTCATCGATCGGTGCGCCTAGATGGGTATGTAAACCATCATAAATTTGCCACTCAGTCATGGTGCGAACAGCGTTGCGGCCACTACGCATCAGGGTGGCTATTTCTTGCCAGTCATCACCGAATGCAGTGACTCCTTTCATCCCTGTAATGACGACGCGATGTGTCATAGTAAGCCTCCATTAATTGATATCACTTGGCGTGTGACATAACTAGCAACATCGGAAAAAAGGTAACTCACTAATCCTGCCACTTCATCGGTTTGTCCCAGACGTTGCATAGGGATTTGCTTCATAATTTCATTGAGGATAAGGGGGGCATCGGGGACCATACCTGTATCGATTAATCCAGGTGCAACACAATTGACAGTAATTTTTCGTTTAGCGAGTTCGATTGCGAGGGCTTTCGTCGCGCCAATGATACCAGCCTTAGCGGCACTGTAATTGACTTGTCCTCTATTACCCATTATTCCTGATACAGACGATAACGTAACAATACGGCCCCCCTTACGCGCGGAGATCATACTCATCAGACAAGGATGAATAACGTTATAGAAGCTGTCGAGGTTGGTTGATAACACGCTATCCCAGTCGTCATTGCTCAAGGCTGGGAAGGCGGCATCGCGCGTAATACCGGCGTTGTTCACAATTCCATAGAGTGCGCCGTATTGCTCAATATAGGTTTCTAACACTTCACGGCATTCATCTCTTCGACTTATATCAAACTGAATGATTTTTCCTGTACCACCCGCGGCCTCTATGGTCTGTAAGGTTTCTTCGGCACCTTCTTTATCTGAGTGATAGTGTACGAGAATGGAAAAACCATCTTGTGCTAGTTTACAGGCGATTGCTCGGCCAATCCCTTTACTTGCTCCAGTCACAAGGACTTGCTGTGTCATGGTGTCTACTCCCCCTTAAAAAAAATGCCAATTCTTCACTGTTAGGTTGATAAGTGTTTATTCGCCCTTGTGAGAGGCAACGGTCGTCGTGATAAATAGCTGCATCGAAACTGGCCATACGTCCATCTTGCATAAGAAGTGAGATCCTTATTTCAAGGGTTTGGTTTGGCTTAAAAAAAGGTGAACACGTTGATAAATCTCTTGCCCCTAAAATCATCCCTAATGCGGGCTTAACGGAGGATTTTTGCTGGTTATGCCAACCGTTCCAAACCCCAACGGTTTGCGCCATCATCTCTAAGGCATACCATCCGGGTAACCTCCCGTCGCTTTGTAAGAACGGGGCTAAAGCGCTGAATGCGCTCACATGGCTACGGCAGATGGCATGCTGAGTTGCCACTGCTATAACTTCGTCTAATAAGACCATTGGCGCTTCGTGAGGAAGATATTCACTCGGCGATGCGTACGGGTTCATGATAGGCCTCCTATAATCAGGCAAGTGTTGTTGCCCCCGAAGGCAAAAGAGGTCGAGAGTAGGGTCTTTTTTGCTAAAGATTTTGGCGTTGTGAGCAGTCCACAAGACTTCAATGTCGGGTCTTGAGAAGAACGGCTAAAATCTTGATAGGGAAGATCAAGGTCTCGTTCCAAGATGAGCGCACAAAGACTCGCTTCAATAATACTGGCAGACCCCAGCGTGTGCCCAGTGAGGTGTTTTGTAGAGCTACAAGGGACGGTTTCGCCGAAGATACGATTAATTACCGACGACTCTACCTCATCATTGAGTGGCGTGGCCGTACCATGGAGATTGATATAGCCGATATCCTGAGGCATCAACGCAGCCTGCCTGAGTGCTTGATTAATGGCAGTGATTGCCCCTTTCCCCTCTGGATGAGGCGCCGAGATATGATAGGCATCGGTTGACTCACCATAACCTAGTAGCCTTAGGCTGCCATTATCCCGAGTCAGGAGCATAAGGCCAGCCCCCTCACCAATCGTAATACCTTGTCTATTTTGGCTGAAAGGTTGGCAACGTTCTTTCGATAAGGAGGCTAAACTATCAAATCCATTTATCGGCATCCTGCTCAGTGAATCGGCTCCGCCCACAATCGCCACGTCGACTAAACCAGCATTCATTAATCGGGCGCCACTAATAATGGCTCGGCCACTAGACGAACATGCTGTCGAGATGGTGTAAGCGGGGCCTTGAGTGCCTAGGTATTGGCTCAAGAAGCGCGCAGGATCACCTAATTCTTGCTGAGTATAGTGCCATTGATCTGTTGCTTTATGTTGTTCCGCTTGCGAGAGGTAACGATCCCCTTCATCTAATCCAGACGTACTGGTACCCAAGATCACTGCAATGCGGGATGGATGATAAGTGGTCAGCGCATCATTCACTTGCTGACTCATTTGTGTGAGTGCGGCGAGGAGTAAACGATTGTTCCGTGAACGATGCGCGATAAGTTGTGCGGGAACTTCAGGTAGCGTCCCGGTAACCGTGCCGACAGTTAAAGGAGTATTATCAATCAGCCAATCGTGACTCGTCTTCATACCAGGAGCATGACCGGTTGATAGGTTTTCAGCAATTTCATCCAGCGTATTGCCCAAGGCGTTAACCATGCCATATGCAGAAATAGTAATCATATTATTCATTAAGGTAATTGATGAAAATTTGATAATGGAAAGCATGTTGTTCGAGGCTAACAGGTAAGCGTTGCGCGTTAGCGGCACGATAACGAATGGTCACTATGGCTTGACCGGTAGGATCGAACAACTGACGGACTTCACCTTCATCAGTGAGGTGCCAACCTTTAGGCAAATATTGTTGCCAACTCGAAATAGGATAAAAACTAAGCATAACATCGGCAAGCACTTGGCTGGCGGGGGGTAAGTGAGGAACAACGATCGATTGCTCGGTATGTAGCCCTGTGGAGTCGTAGTTAAGCATGAATAAGCGGATCCCCAATGGCGATAAGCCGGCTAGGCTTAATTTTTCCGAGTTGGCATCAAGCATAACTAATAGCGATTGGCTTTTACCTTTGAATTGGCCTGTGAGCATCTGTTGGGAGCGAATCGGTTTAGCAAGTGATGATGGAGGGAGCCTTACTTTTGTTCCAGGGGCTAACCAGGCCGTCGGTTGAATTGCCGACGGTGTCGGGTGTTGGCAACCGCAGAGAAGAGTGACCAAAAAGACGAGGGTAAAATAGCGTAGCATGATGCCTAGTTCCTTTTACGACGTGAATGCATGGCCAATGGAGAGAGTAGCCAAGCGGTAAAAATGCCACTACATAATACGGTCCCAAAACTACTGATCGCTTCAGTTGAGCTGAAGAGAAGCATTCCTAAGGTCAGTAATGTGGTGATGAGGGCTAAGGTTATCGCCTGTAACGAGACAACGGCAGAACCACGAGGGTTACTGAAAAAGAGGGTATAATTAATGCCTATACCGAGGACTAAATTTAAGGCGAGCATTGAGAATAAAGTAACGGGTTCACCCCGTAACGTCAGAGAAGCGAGTCCACAGGTGAGTGAGAGTACGGAAGGAACAAGCGTTATGAACCCTTGTTTCCAACCTTGACGGATCATCGCACTTACTGCAATAACGATTAGCGCCACGATAACTAGCCCTGAGATCAATTTTCGATAATGGCTGAAAACATCATCGAAACTTGCTTTTCTATCCACCCACACAACGCCCGGCAAATGTTGCGTTAAGGCAGCCACTTCTCGGCTGTTTTCCACGCCCGACACAGGAACTAAACTCGCTGTCGTTCCATCGGCTAACTGAAACCATAACAATCGCCAACCTTCACTCACTGGGCTTTTTAACCAAATATCGGGTGTGAGAGGTAAAGATATTGTATTGATCGGCGTAGTCGGAATGCCTAATTGCGTGAGTCGTTTTTCGATAAAGGGGGCGGCTTGTTTGATGAGAGCCGCGTCTTTATTTTGCTGAGCTAACGAGTTTAGAGGTAACGCTCTCCATTGTTTGATTAAATGGCGACGCTCTGCTTGTTGTAACAGCGGACGTAGTTCTGCTAAGCGATTGAGCATTATCTCTGGCGTCGGGCCATAGACCACAAACCATTTTTGGTCAGATGGCTGATGAGTCATCTCTGTAATGGCTTTTTCTTGGACAACTAAATGCTGAGGCAGTGATTGAAGTTGTGCGATATCGTCATTGATACGTAATTGCGATACGCCCAGTATGGATAAAAACGCCAAGCCCATTGGAATACCCCTACGCACCCATTGATTATGGCGCCATAAGGCTATCCAGCGTAGAAAAAAGGGAGTAAAGGGTAAAGCGTTGACAGGTAGCCCTCTGCTTAACCAAGGATGCCAACAGTATACGGTTAGGCATGAAGCGCTTAGCCCTGCAATCGAAAAGGCAGCCATTTGCTGAATACCCGGGAAAGGTGCCAGCAGCATAATACCGTAAGCAATAATCGTCGTGAGTACTGCGAGTAACAAGGTTTTTCCGACTTTCGTCAAACTCTGCCAAGGCGAGCTTACGGCGCCAAAGACACGTCGTTCGCAGAGGTAATAGAGCGAGTAGTCGGTAGAAATCCCGATAATACTCATGCTCATGACCAACGTCATCATGTGGACTTCATGCCAGATCGCTAAAACCACGACCCCACCCGCTAAGGCACCAACACTGATTGAGATGAGGCTAAGTATGAGAGGTCTGATGGAACGAAATACCCAAAGGATGAGTAAAATTAATGCAATAATCGTCGTGCTGCCCAAGTGAAGCATATCCCGTTTGGCTTGCTCACTGGCATGGTCACTGTAAAATAATGTTCCGCGGCTTAGGACTTTCGCTGAGGGATAGTGTCGAAGAAAATCGGTTTTTAGCGCGTTAATTTTATCGACTAATTGGTGATTTTCTCCCATATTGGCAACAGCGCCATCAAGCTCGCCATGTAAGAAATACCACGTCGTTCCTTGTTTATCTCGTGCCGTTAGCCATCCCTGCTGCAACGTTAAAGCATTTCCTTTACTGGCAAGGTCAAGTTGAGCGCCACGTATTAGCATAAGTGGGTCATGTTGTAGTTCTTGACTGCTTACCCCGGAAAAGGCGCTATAGAGTTGACTGACGATCCACCGTGCCTGCTGTTCGCCATGATCTGCGAGTCGTTGTCGTGTCTGGTCGTCAATATTATTATTTCGATGGAGAGAAAAATAACGGCCCCATTGCTGTTGTTGCTCTGAACTCATCGGCCCTTGTAGAGCATGCAACTCGGGAATAGAGTGTAATTGCGTCAGCCATTTTTGCGCCAGTGGACGTTGCTGCTCATCTTCACCTGAAACCATCCACACAACTTGACGGTCTAGGCGTTCAGTCATCGCCTGATAAATGTCAGGTGGAAGATTCTGGTTTATTTGTGTGGGCAGCAAACTTAACACACTATTATTTAGATGACTTTCCGGTAACAGCCGACCCAATCCAATCACTAGCGCGATGCAGAGTAGCGCCCAATATATGGCAAAGTGGCGAGGATTATTGAGTGTCAAAATCAGCGTGCTCTTTTGCAGTTAACTGAGGGGGTGAGAGGCGGTGTTCAGAGAAAGTAATCAGCGTGGTATCTCCTTGCTTATCATTTAACGTGACTTTTTCAATAAACTGACCGCCATTGATCGTAATTGTACGGAACAATTTATCTAATGGAGTAGTTATCGGGATTAAATTGATCTGCCACATCTCATTACCCAAAGACGTGAAGGTCATTTTAAAATTAGTATTTAGGGTATTTTTATCTGCCGTAAGTAATGCGGTGAGAAGATGATTAAATTGAAACATTTGTGGATTGGATTGGGCTGTAATGACTTGCGGCGGTTGGTTTTCCGTTTGCTGAAGGAGACTCTCTTTTTTTAATACCAGCCGCATAGCGAAAGGTGCTTTCTGTTGCCAAAGTAATCCATCAGTACGAGAGATGATCATATCTCCACTGGAATTAAGCGTCTGGGGCATTCCTTTAATTGTTCTTTTTTGTTCAAAATGAGCACGAATTAAAGGATGAGACGTGAGCTGTTGTTGGACCTGCTCTAACGTAGCAGCTTTGGTAAAGGGCAGAATAAGTAAATAGCTCATGACAAGAGACCAACGTAATTTCTTCATTGATTCACTCCAATACATTCAAAAAGAATCGCGGGGCTAACATAGCAGAGTTCTTTGGTTTTCATATCAACGGCAACCTGGATGGTATAAGCGCTAGTGGTGCATTTTCCGGTCGTGCGATCAAAAATTTTGTATTGTATTTTTAACCGGTTTTCATATTCTTCGACAGAGGCTACAACGGTAAAGGCCTGTTCAAAGGTCAACGGTTGGCGGTACTTAATGCGTGAATCGACAACTGGCCAAGCGAAGCCGCTGTCGCGCATCTGAGTATATCCAAATTGGCTCAATAACTTTTCTCTGGCTATCTCTAAGTAGCGAAAATAGTTGCCATGCCATACAACTCCCATCATATCAACGTCATGGAAGGGCACCGTTAACTCAACTTGTGTGGTTAAACGTGGATCGTTATTCATGGGATGAATCCTTTATCTCGGTATGAGGTAAGTGCCAAAAATCAAAAAAGTTAAACCACTCTAAGGGAGAGAGTAAGGCATAGTATTCAAGCCGTTGAGCATACCGATCAACGTAAGTCTGTAATGCTTGCTCTCGATAGTGTCTGGGGAGATCGATTTTTTCTGCTAACACTTCAGCAAAAATAGTGAGCTTCTTTTTGTTGATGAATAGCAAAAAGCGTCACCACCGGACACTTAAGCGCCGAAGCCAAAATAAACGGCCCTTGTGGAAAGGGGGCTGGGCGGTTGAGAAACTGACTCCATATCACTCTTGGTTTATCTTTACGATGGGCGTTCACTGCAATACGGTCGCCGACAATTGCGACCCAGTCACCCTGTTTAATCTTTTCGTCGATAAATATTGCGGTATCGGGCCCCATATTGGTGACAGGTAGAAGATTAACGGATGAGTCAGGGGCTATTTCATCCATGATCTCCTTGAATGCTTGAGCATGTTCATGGAAGACAATCGCGTGAATCGTATGGGTCGTGGCTTGATTAGCCAGCGCTCGACAGGCTTCAATGTTGCCTAAATGTGATGCGAGTAGGAGCACACCACGCCCATCAAATTGCTTGAAGCAGGCTTCACTCCCTTGGGCGAAGACAACGTCTTTACTCAAGGTCGTCTCACCTTGCCAACATGAAATCCGTTCGAGAATAGATTTTCCAAACGCCATAAAGTGTCTGTAAGGCGTCAGTGTCTTAACATATCGTTTGTCTTCAATACCCAACGCATTCTTAACGTTAAAAATCCACTCCTTGGATGCACGACGCGCTTGAGGGGCGAACAGTAGATACCCCGCAATGATTGGATAAAGGAGTGCCTCACAGCAACGTTTTCCTAAGAGTTTACGTATAAGGAGAAGACTCTTCATCCCCAGCTTACCGCGTAATTCGGGTGTATGACCCCAATGCTTTTTATGCCGCTTAAGCAGTGATGGAATGCGTAATAGCATTCCAAAAAAAAGTTGAGTATGCATCCGCGATATTCGTAGGTTATCGCGTACTGTATCGAAGTGAGAGATGCCTTCTTCAGGGTAAGTGACTCGGGTTCGAATAAAGTAGCTGTCATAGCCTAACCAATAAAGGCGTACCATGATCTCGGTATCAAAGTCCATTCGACGGCCAGGTAGTTTTGAGTCACAGACTCTAAGGACCGGATTAATGGGATAGATCCTAAACCCACACATACTGTCTTTAATAGAGAAGGACAGTGTTTCCACCCAGACCCAAAAGTGAGTGATCCAACGACCGTATAAGCGGGCTTTAGGGATTGAGTTGTCATAAATCGGCTGCCCAGAGATTAGGCCATCAGGATATTTTTCGGCCAAGGCGAGTAACTTTGGAATATCTTCAAGTGAATGCTGGCCATCAGCATCCACTTGTATAGCGTGACTAAATCCTCTTACAGCGGCTTGTTTGATACCCGCAATGACGGCAACCCCTTTACCCGAGTTTTGCTGGAGTTTGATAACACTCACCCAGGGTACTTCAGCCTCTATTTTTTCAAGAGAAAATCGTGTCGCGCTATCACTGCCATCGTCAACCACGATACAAGGTAGGGAAAGCGGTGCCAAACGCTCAATAACCGAAACTAATAACGCACCATGGTTATAGCAAGGAATGACGAGGCAAGGGGTTATTGGGCCGGGCATAAGCGGATTTTTCCTTGACTGTATGATGTCGGTGTTACGTCACCTTGAGAGCAATACCTTTCAAAATGAAAGGTAAGAAGATGGCGTTCAGCTTGCCAGTCCAACGTCAGATGCAGCCTCGTACTGGGCAACACTGGCTTCTTAAATTTGACCTGTACAATACGCTCAAAGTGATATCCTTGCGTGAGATAGTGCATTGCATAGTGCATCACCCAATCAATTTGTGTCACTCCCGGTAAAATGGGTTGAATAGGGAAATGCCCTTTGAACCAAAATAAATCAGCATCCACATCCAAGATTAACTCAACCTTATTATTGGTCGATGACACTAAAATAGGGTTAGAGGGTTTCAAAAAAGAGCTCCTTTAAGCGAGAATATTCTCGTTTGTTCATCGCATTACAAGGGATACGGTCGATAATTCTCCAATACCGAGGAAGAGCAATATCATCGAGGGAGTTCCCTAATTCTTTACGCCATTGGCGTTCCGTTAATAATTTTTGGTGAAGCCACTGTTGTTTTAGTTCTGGCCCCGTTACGATTAAGGCGACGATCCGCTCTCGGCCTTGTAACGCTACCGTAAAAACGGCAACCTCTCGAATCCCGTTAAGGCCAAGGATTCTTTGTTCGATTTCATCGAGCGAGATACGTTTTTCTTCAAGCTTAACTAATCGACTCAGTCTGCCAATCAAATTGAAATGGTGCTCGTCAATAAACGATAATTCGTCACTCAATGCCAAGTCCGTTTGTTCTGAAAGTAGAGGAGATGACACTCTCCAGCCTTCACTTGACGTATGGAATTCGATACCGGGCAAGCAACACCATGCCGGTTCTTCTGCGTCACGATACCGATGTGCCATGATACCGGTTTCACTGCTACCGTATATTTCGTCAATACCTATCGTTAGCCAAGATTGCGTATTGAGGACTGTTGACTGATCCAGTTTTCCACCGGCAGAGAGCAATAACGATGTTCTTGACGGGGGTAACGTTTCATCAATCCGTTTTAAAAATGCAGGACTCGTAACGAATGCGTAGCGATGAGTTACGCAAAGCGTCGAATATTGCTCGGCATAGACAATTCTGTGTTGGCTAACGGGCACGCCGGTCGATAAAGGAAGCCATACAGTAAAGGTCTAACCGTAGAGATGTGAAGGGGATACAGAGGTACAGAGATAGCATTGCTGTAATCGAGAACGAAGCAAAGGATAAATCAGCCGTATTTCATCATCCATTTGTTTGAGCGTCTTGATGATTTTTTTAGGTCGCCCACTGGTTCCTGAAGTGAATATTTCGAGCGTTTGATGTGGGTGCAGATCGGGTAAAGGAATGACTCTGGCTCCCGACGTTTCGTACGGTTGATATACCTGATAGTTTATCGACTTATCGAGCGGATAAGAGCACAGTAACAGGTCATAACTGTCCTGTTCCGAAATAATTCGGCTCAGTTTGGTGTGTCCAAGTAAGACGGGAATTTTACCCGCATATAGGCAAGCGAGTAATGACACGATAAACGATAGATGGTCGTCGAAAAATAAGGCAATGCGTTCAGCCGCTAATGGAGAGATACGCTCATAAAGAGAATGTACTTCACTTTTTAACTGCTCAAGTGAGATCTCCCCTTTTTTTGACCACAGTATAGGGGTATGCGGGGTACTCTCTCTATTGAGCCACTCTCCACAGGTAATCGGATACATTATCACCTTATTTTCCATTGCCGAAAAATCCATTCGCCGATAATCAATGACCCCATACAAAGATAAGAGAGTAATCCATTCCAAATACCCCATAACGTCATATTATTGAGGAGTACAGTTGTCATTGAAACAACACCATTAAAAACAAAAAATAAGCACCAAATTTGGGTAACGCCTTTTGTATAGCGTACTGCCGAAGCGGGGAGCTGTGGACGTTTAAGGCGCGCCAGTTGCTCAATAATGGGTACACCTATAAAAAGGGAACTACCAAAAAATATTAACATCAAAGTATTTATCGCTACGGGGTACCACATCAACCATTCGTGCCGATCAAAAACTAAGCTCAACAGACAAAGTAAAATAGCAAGCAGGCTTCCCGTTTTAATAACACCTCGCATAGGTCCCGCACTAGGCAGAAAACCCACTAAGCGGATAATCATTAAGCCAAGAAGCACCGGGGTTATCCAATGCATGTGCTGCGTAATGACACCAAACCAAATGATGAAAGGCCAGGATAAGGTCAAGAGCGAAAATAAACCTTTGGCAAACATTCTACGCCAAGACATTTGGGGGGATACCACTTAGCTTTGGAGTAAACGTTGTACGGCATCGACGACATCTTGTACTGTGCGGACCGCTTTAAACTCTTCAGGCTTTATTTTCTTTCCTGTTTTTTTCTGTAAGTGGGCAATCATATCCACAGCATCAATACTGTCCAAGCCGAGATCTTCGTAAAGTCTGGCATCAGCTGTGATCGACTCTTCAGGGATCTCAAATAACTCAGTCAATAACTTTCTTACTTCTAACTCAATATCTTGGTTTTGCATGGTTGTACTCATTAATTATTATGGATAGAAATAAAATTAGCTAAAGTTGTAATTGAATAGAAATGTTGGCGAATTTCCTCGTTTTCTGATGAGAGCGTAATACCATATTGTTTTTTGATTGCAAGGCCGAGCTCTAAGGCATCAATTGAATCCAGTCCTAGCCCATCTCCAAATAATGGCGCATTTACATCAATATCATCAGGGCTCATCTCTTCGAGATTTAGTGTACTGATAACTAAATTTTTAATTTCTAGTTCTAAATTTTTCATTTATGACCTTGGGATAAGTGACCATCGTGTGATAGTTGTTCTAAAATGTATCGGTTAAGTTGCCTGGCGATAATAGAAGGTTCATCAGACGCAGTATCAACGATAAAATCGTTAATATTGATAAGTTGACCTACCGTAATGGTAAAGGTGGGTTTACGTGCCGGTATATGGTACCAAGAACTTTGCTTGTCTAACATTCTTTCATCACATTGAATGTGTACGAGACGAATATTTACGCGACAGCGAACAGCAATATTTGCAGCACCTCGTTGCAAGACGAGGGGGTGACCGTATACGGTTCGAGTCCCTTCGGGGAATATAATAAGGGTTTCTCTATTTTTAAAACGCTTTTTACAAGTCGGTAGTAAGACTGAAGATTGATCATTGATTAGGTAATTTGCGGCCCTAATTACGCCCTTCACAAAAATATTTCGTTGGAGTTCACTTTTAACAATACAGTCGGTATCGGGCATTATCGACGCAAGCATAACGTAATCGATGAGTGAAGGATGATTCGCGACCACTAAACATTTTATCGCTCGCTAGCGTGTCTCCTCCCACTATACGGTAATCAAGCACCCCTAGCCGGCGCATCGTATTCATAAAGAATTTAAAACAGTAGGAAATACTACGACGAGCAATATAACGACGTTTGTCGCGCTGGCGTAAAGCTATATTTAATAATGGAAACCATATTAGAGATAATAATAATCCCCCTATACCAAATAGCGCGAAGCAGAATGCTGTCATGATTAAGCGCCAGAGTCGGTTAATATTAAAATATTGCATAATAAAACCTATCGTGACCACGACCAATGCGAATATTGGCTATTAATAACAAGTCGTTGCTGTTGGCTTAACCAGTAAAGTAGGAACTGCATACTTTGAGGTAATGTAATGGATTGATGACAAAAGTTAGACGGGGGCATCATTTTACAACGTAAATCGTTACCTTTTTCAATAATCATCGCACAGGCATACGGCCATTGATTATCCATGTGAGCAGCGTAAAAGTCGGGTATTTGCCCCTCAAAGTCAACGAGTAAAATACGCTCAAATCCATTATTCAACAATGAAAAGGCTTCAATCAGCCCCTGATGAAAGGAGTCTTCACCCGCCGCAATTGAGGTAGATATGGTCGGAGAGTCTAACATAATGGCAAGTTGTCCAACTGCAGAATTATGTACAGACAGGGTGAAATCAGTCGGCGATACTCCATTCCCCTCAGAGAGTGAGGAGAGAATACGAAAATTTCGTTCCAGCTCACCATGTTGGCATGTAAAAACAAAGGCGTCAGGTTGGTGAGCTGAAAAGAGGTCCAAGGCTGAATCTAATGCGAGCCGACTCCCAGAATTTAACCTGCGAGCCATGATAGTACTGAGATTTTTCAGCTTACCCAATGGATTTTGGTGATTGAATCGAGGAGGAGTCTGTTCCGCTGCGTTCATCCAATCTTCGCAGGTTACTAAGCCAGGAGCTCTTGCACTCCACCCTCTAATTGAGATAGAAAAATCCATTACTATCCTTGGAATAATGATTTTAGATTAATGTTTGATCTTTAGTGCGTATTATCACTGATTGAATTCTGATGTCTAGGATTCTTTGATAAAAATTTCGCTAACATCCAGTTTTGGTTTTTTCCTATATCAATGTTAACAAGAATTAATAGGGGTTATTTTTAAATTATCATTTGGCTAGCATATTTTCAGTTTTTTCAATTATTTGACTATATTTAATTATTACAGACGCAGTGTCTTTCTCTTTTATTACCAAGGCTAACACAGATACTTTTGTCCCATTTTTCTAAAAGAAATATTTATTAAGGTAATTCTACAGATAGAGGCTTTGACAAAAAATATCCGCCACAAAAATTTAGCGTCATGCTGACGCTGATGAAATTTTTACACGATACTCAACCTTGCTTGAAAGTTGCCAGCAAAACTACCGTCTAAGCCCCTAGTTTGATAAACGCCCCATAACATCCTTCGATACTTTTTCTCGTCATTTTCAATCAATACACCGTTACCCTAAATGAGCATACGCCACAGCGAAGGCTCTTAATCAGGGAAATGAAAGTCTATCCGCTACTCCTTTGATCAATAATTATTCAAATCGCACATATAGTTAATCTAGTTATAGTAACTATAGTTATTATTATCTCAATTAAGCAAATTATCCTTTAAAAAGATCGAGGACCTTATTATGAAAACCTTAAAAACACTTGTACTCGCCTCCACCGCAGCCTTGTCAATACTCTCATTTGGGAGCTTTGCACAAAGCGTCTCCGTCACCGAT
>Ga0308166_1002471_pt1 | contig 16975 bp, 15 predicted proteins | sample PhyCR2_2_FD_202137 | JGI IMG/M metagenome (GOLD analysis project Ga0308166, IMG submission 202137) | Phyllosphere microbial communities from UC Gill Tract Community Farm, Albany, California, United States - DLSLCC.R2 | ecosystem: Host-associated > Plants > Phyllosphere > Unclassified | place... | reverse complement strand
CGAAACGTCACTTGCACGTATGCGTCAGGCGTTAGATGAAATGATCCTTACAGGAATTAAAACCAATATTCCTCTGCATAAAGATCTTATTTTGCAAGATAAAAGCTTCTGCTCTCAAGCAATGGACATCCATTACCTTGAAAAACACTTGTTAAAGCAATTGGAAGAAAAGAAGAAAGCTGAAACTGCATAATAAAAAAAAGCCTCTTATAAATAAGAGGCTTTTTTTATATCTATTACTTTATGGTAGGACTCTACGCAAAGTCGCAAAACACTGCTCGCCCTTAGCGGTTGAACAGAAGTTAATAGTATGATCATTTTTCCATTGTACAAAATACTGAGAAACATCACCTGTTTGATCTTGCTTCTGACCTGAACAATCCACTTTATTATTATCAAATTTAATTTGCATCACTAAAGCCGCCAACTGCTCTTTAGGGTCATCGGATGGTTGATATTCATATAAACCATATGACCATTCTTGACCACTTTTGATCACTACATCATTACTACTACGGAAGTTATAATATTCCACACATTTCTTATTATTTGGAATTTCCATTCCCCATAATCCCATAATTTCAGGACGCGTAACAATACGTATAGCATTAGGATTACTTGCAGTCCGAACAGGTTGTTCGGCTGGCTGCTCTGTCACTGTTTCAGCCACAGCCAAACCAGAACAAGCCCACAATAATCCAATAATATAAATATTTTTCATAGATTTATTAATCATTAAACGCATGAAGTTAAGTTAGCATATTTTTTGACAAAATCATTGGTTCATAACCATATAAAAACAATATTTTTCAACTGTAACGTGCTACAACAAGTCATCAAACAATTTTATATTTACTTGCTTTTTTTAATATAACTGCCTTGTTTTACATTATCTCAAACTTATGCCGTTGAAGAATCGATTTGTTTCGGAAGCCATATTACAAAGCATAAGCCTAAGAGTACAACCAAGCTGGCACACATAAAAATGATCTCACCAGAAAGAATTTTCCAAAAATGTCCAGCCAGAACACTACCAGAAGCTACACCCAACCCCCACATGGTGCTGTAAAGAGCTTGTCCACGTCCTTGTTGTCCAGCCGAGAAATTTTGAAAAATAACTCGCATAGCGATTAAATGAAATAGACCAAAACTAAAAGCATGCAAACACTGTGCAAAAAGTTGACCAACAAAGTAATGCGAAAATAGTGCAACTAACATCCAACGTATGCTCGTCACTAGCAAACATACGATCACTAAACTACGCCACGAAAAACGTTGAAAAACTTTTGAAGCAATTGAAAACATGAAAATTTCTGCAAAAACTCCCATAGCCCATAAAAACCCAATTTCAGTTGTACTAAAATTCAAAGATTTCAGAAAATTACTATAAAAACTATAAAAAGGCGCATGTGAAAAAAGTAAAATAAACTCAATTGTAAAAAATGCAGCTACTGTCGGGCGTTTAAGTACGGGAAGTAAAGGCTCTAACTTCTTTTGTGAGGTAGGTGCACCATCTGGTTCTGGGATCGTAAATGACCAAATAAATGCCAATGAAGCAATAATTAATAATAAAATCGGAAGCATCGAAATAGGTACTATTTCGAGAAGTGCACCAATAAAGAATACACCCACAATAAATCCCACAGATCCCCACTTACGAATTTTGCCATAAAGTTTAGCTTTTTGATCGCCTAACCAAAATAAAGTAACACCTTCAAACTGAGCTAAAATAGCATTTTGAAAAAAGCTAAAAATAAGCATGAGTAAAGCAATGGATTGAAATGTATTCGGAACTAGAAAAATAGCCAACCATATACATGATTCCATCCAAGTCGCCACTCGGACAAGCAACATTCTTTTGCCAGATTTGTCAGCAATCCATCCCCAAACCAAAGGCGCAAAAAAACGCGTTATAATGGCAATTGATGATAAAACACCAATTTCTTGATAGTTAAACCCCTGATTTTGAAGATATAAATTCCAATACGGCATAAATGTGCCAACAATGGAATAGTAGAAAAAGTAGAATCCGCCGAGTCTAGTTTGGATTGTAAGTGGTTGCATTAAGTTGCTTTATCTTGCATTTTCAAATAGTTAATCATAATTAAAGTTGCATCCGCTTGTACCCAAATGCTGTATGTTGCACTTCACTAGTCTACAAATTTAATTTCCAATCAATTTAAAAAAATTTGTAGACTGCATGCTTTTTAAGCAGAAACTACATATCAAATTTGATTGGTGCAATTCTATCAGGTTGGTTAAAACAAAATTGATTTATTGTTGATAGTAATTAATAAAGAAATGTTTATTATGTTCACTACCTACGACCCTATAAGTAAAGACTAAGTACAGTTACTAGATCCATTCGGGCCTACTTTCAACTATAAGATTGATACTTACAATCAATACAAATAACTAGCCTTTCATGTTACAGCTTCATGAAGCTAAGGATGAAAAGCATTCAATTATTGCTATTCTTGAAGATTATTGAGAAGACCGACTGAGCTGTAAAAAAAGAAGTTACTAATCAAGCTTTTTTTAAGATGCCACTTCGTGAATTTACAGCCAACTCCTTCCCCAAACCAAGAAAATCGGTAACTTAAAAATATAAAAGGCCTAATTAGCCTTTTATATTTTAGAAAGTTAATTACGGAAAATAATGTTTGTCATCTTTTTTATATAACCCACTCAACTTTTATCATATTTAGTACCCCATGAATCGTACATGCTATCTCTTACAGCTAAGAGTTTCAGCAACTTTTTTCCTATATAAAATGCCTAGTCATTATTCTTTCTGTCTTTCCCGCCAAAATCCCTTCGCGACTTTTCCCTTTAATGAAATTCGTGGTGAAATTGAATTGTATTTTTTTATCCATTTTTTTAAATTTGAATTTCAACTGCGTTCTAGCTTATCATCTTGAATATATTAAAAGCTCCTGTGAGTAGATATTCTATGATAAGAACTGTATTATCCATCAAAAGTATATATTTTCTTATCAGCTATTAAATTTAATACACATTTTTTTTCTTGTTCCCAGTCATGCCCAGACCACCCTTGAAAAGTGAACCCGCATAAATATATATCATAATTTTTGTATTCTTCATTATTTAAGAAATAGAATATTGCTATAAAACCAGTAGTTAATATCGACAAACTATCTTTACTCATGAGATCTTTAGCAGCCCAGTAATAGGATTGCTCTACCACATTCACTTTTATATTTTTCTCAAAAAAGTAATTTTTATATTTATCATTATTTGAATTTTTAATATATTTTTTAAATTTTATAAAAAATTTCCTGTAAACTATTTTACAAGCAGGATTAATTTTATTGATTAAATCATCTTCATAGGGAAAAAAAACGGTAGTATTTTTTAGTGTACCTACCAATCTTTTGAAATCCTTATTTTTTAATCTCTTCTCCATTAAATCAACAGTATTTGCCAAAAATAGAATGTCTGTTCTATGCCCAGTCATTTCAATTTTTTGTTTATTTGGAACATTAAACCTCACAATTATATCTTGATCATTAATCACTCTACCAATATCAAGAATACTATTGGAATTGGCAACTAGTATGATTTTTTTAGGCTGAATAGTCATAATATAAACATTAATAAAATTAAAATATTTTTACCACTTTATAATACAACAATCACACTTTTTTGAGTAGAGTTAATATCGCAATAGAATAACTATTAAATAAAAATATTATTTTAAACCACCCTGTAATAACTATTAAGTTAATCTTAAATAATAAAATTCAAAAGGATTAATTGACTAGAATAGCTATACAGAACTAATCATACGATAAATCTAAATATTGCTAATCTAGCCGTAAAAAAATTGCTCTTGCGTGAGATTATATTCATGGATTTCAATATAGTGCTAGCCTTACAGGATATTCAGCACAAGAAATACTACATTTTCACTATCTTCATCCCGCTGGTCAGATTAATTTTAAGAGCATTGAATGTTGTTAGACTATATCAGTAAATTCAAAACTTGTTGTATCTCAGCTTTTACAAAGCTCTGATACAACAAGTATCTAGAAGTTATTCAATAAATACCTTTAAAGCTATTGATAGTACGTACCATTCTAGGCAAGGTTACTTGTTCTTGATATAGCTCATTGCCTAACTTAAATTTTACAGCTTGAATTGCCGCATCTTGAACTGCATTTGTTTCAGACTCACGTACACCAAAGTGTCCAGATTCATTCGAAATAATATGAGAAACTCGATATTCACCTGTATCTATAGGACTAGAAAACCACCAAAGACCGAATAATCTCCATGGTAATTTTCTTTACCATATCTTCGATCTGCTTAGCCACATTAAGACTAAAACTAGTCGATTTTTCCCCCTCAATCCCATAACTTGACCCATAAAAAAACCACTCAGATGAGAGTGGTTTTTATTTTTTCAAAAATTTCTTAAATAGCACTTCCACAAATATCTGTGGTACCTGTTGGATATGTAAACTGCATATTTGCTTTATCGGTAATTAACTGGACTGAAACTGTTTTACCTATAAATTTAGAATTAGGATTTGGTGATTGTATACCTACACCATTAAAGCCAATATTTTTAAGAGCATTTTCAGCAACTAAATTAAGATATCCATAATTTGTGCCGTTGATAATATACCCCATTTGTTTACTAACCTGATTAAAGTAAAGTCCAACTCTAACTTTGCCATCAGTAGGCAGTGTAATTGGGATTACTTTACGATCAACGTCTTTAACAACTACTGACCCCGAAGTATCTCTTTTTGTAGTAGCACCTGTGAGTGTCACGTAGTTTCCATCAGCAAGACTAGTATCTTTATTTATTAATCCATAGCCCAGATCTAGGCTAATTTCATTTTTTAAATTAGAAGCTCCTAATATTTGAAAAGCCATTTGCTGAATTTCATAACTGTCACCAAGTACAACATTTTTAAGATTTGAAGCATCAAAAATAAATTCTGCAGCAACAATGTTATTTCCAATAACTGTTTTATCAACTAGAGGAGTTTGTATAGAAAGCATACTGATCAATTTGCCAGAGGTCACAACCTGATCTACTGGTATACTTCCAATATAAGTAATTGTTGCCGTACCTTTTTGCTCAGTAATACTGATCGGAGACATTAATTTAATCTGTCTTCCACCTGCTGCATTTTTTGCATTAACTTGTGCCAGAGTTGCATCAAAATTATATGTACAGGCAGCATAAGTATTTACTGAAAGTCCGCTGCTGATTAATAAACCCAAAATAATTTTATTCATGTAATCTTCCTTTTTATTTGAGCAAACAGTATAGCCAAGCATATAAAAAGATTGATCAAAAACTGACAAACGGTAATTTTTTGATTTTTTAAAAACTTTCTATTATGTAATTTCAATATTTAATTTCCACTACAACAATATGAACAATATAAATCAATATATAGATCAGCACTGCTAGTACACCGCCGATTACCAGCGCGATTTCCATTGAATTAGAAGGATTATTCTCTGGTTTTCTAGCAAAAATCACAGGATATTTCGCATTCTTAATTTTCTCTTCAGCAATTCGATAATGCTTTTTACCTATTCTTATAAAAATAAGGATACAAATAATAGGTAAAATAAATGATGAGTAATAAATTAATGAATCTATTGAAAATTTGTTATTGATAGCATCATCACATTTATAAAAATATTTCTGATCTTCTTTACTTAATTTACTGTTTTTTTCATTAGTAATTTGACTGAAATCAAAATCATTACGACAACCAGATATAAAGATATCTTTGGCATCTCTAGAACTACTTGACCCACTACTCGTATGCCGCATATGTACTGTTGTATAAGACATAAATGATTAGAAAATAAAAAACCAAATTTTATTAGATTAATAATAATTGGCAACTTAAATTTTCCTTAGCTGACATTTCCAAAGAGTTGTGACAGGATCCTACTAAATGTATTTTATATATTGCTTGTTGTCTTAGCCTAGAGCCATTCCAATCAGTTTAAAGTTGAAGAGCTTCATTTACAGTGTATCTAGTGGGTTCGAAACTTCCCTTAGTTTGAGTTGCCTTATCATTCATTGTCTGTATCACAATATATTTTTCTACTAATGATATAGCATCAACATTTGATTTATTAAATTTCATGTCTTAAAGCAATTTTATCTAACTTAGATTTAAGTATATTTCCCAACAGTCTATAAATGTTCCACAAACACATACCAGCAACAATAATAAGGTAATTTTTTATACAAGCTATTTCCAACATAAACTCTATAAGCATGCTTTAAAAGAAGTAGAATCCGCCGAGTCTAATTTGTATTGCAAGTGGGCGAGGTGAATAAAAAATCTTATTATTTTCAATAGCTTAAAATTCAATATAGTCTTATATATATCAAAACATTCCAACTCTACAATTTTAACACTTTGTTTTCCAATACAAATCAGTAATTTAGTGATAACCAGCTTGTCCCAGAAGCACTTTTTATTGATTAGAAAGAATAAATAAAGATAAGAGAACTGTAATTTAATTTGTACAATGTGTTAACTTGTGTAAAAATACATTTAATATTCATAAGGTATTTGCCCATCAGATGTTTTTTCTTATTTTTTTAATTTGTCTTTTTCTGTTTTTACTAATTCTAAAACAACATTATCGTTAACCATCTTTTTACATCCATCTTTTCTTTAAAAGCTTTTTACTTCTTTTAAATTAGAACAATTAAAAATCAAATCTAAAACTCACGGCTATTCACATTGGGCAACCCAATATAAAAACGGACTCAATATCAAATTCCAACAGATCATTAATAAGTTACTGTAACAACTATTGTGTCTGAATAGTTACCAGGAGTCGTCGAAATAGTAGTCCCTTGTGGAATTTTCCCATAGACATTTGTACTTTGCCCATTTCCCGATCCCGTCTTAGAAACGCCGCCAGAGCCTCCAACCGTGGTTACGCCTCCTGTGGCATCCCATACCGTACTATAGTTAGAATCTTTATATAACTGATAAGGAATATACTGACTACTACCATTGGTCATACGTCTAAAACCACCGACAATACGATTATTTCCATCGCCCAAATAAATAGTGTATGGCGTACTATTATTACAAGTCGTATTCACGACTCCTTGAGCTGTGTAATCACGACTCGTCGTACCAATATCATTAATATTGCCGAAATCCACATTTGATGTTGAATCTAATTGGCACAAACTCGGCATAACATAATTAGCAGTTATAGTGGCATTGCCTGAATCCCAACCACCTCCGCTATCACCTTCACACACTGTGCTAGAGCTCGCTTGCATGTCCCAGAATAGCTGGACCGTACCAGTGTATGTTCCTTTAGGATATGCAATGAGTGAACCAGTGCGGGCCGGAACTTTTACATTTACCGAGTAACTAATAATGTTATTTGAAGCGACTGTTCTCAATGGTCCATACCAAACGTTTGAGGTCTGATTTGTAGTAGAAGAACCCGCTCCGCCTACAGTTGCAGTGACCGTATAAGGCAGTGAAACGCTGTTATTGGTGTTTGTGGTTCCCGTAAATACGGTTTTCATACACATATAAGCTGAAATTTCAGGAGTAGTACGCCCCCCTAGACAACTTATCGTGCCAGAAAAGTTGATGTTTGCATCACTATTAATGGTAGCAGCCGTATAGGTATACGTACTGTTAGTGGTTCCAGTTACCGTACAAGCCGCATGTGCTGAGCTAAAAAATGCATATAATATAAAAAATAGAATAATTCCTAAACCATACTTCATGGCCAATGAAAACTTTTTGCCCTTCACCCAAACACTATCACTCGCAGTATTTATCGACATACATAAGGCCCCAATTTTTTAGCACTGTATTGCTTATTTTCATACGCAAAATTAACTTGGCACGAACCATGATCCAGAAGATCTACTTCAAGTTTGTTTTGCTTTAAAAGGTTTGGAATAAACACTTCACCGTCATAACCCAATACTCCATCTTGCTGTCCATTAATTCGAACGCTATAACCTGGCAATAAAGGTGAGTTGTTCTGATCAACCAATTTGACCAAACCTGAAATCACCTGATGAGCACCAAAATCAACCAAGGCTCCTTGGCGATAACCTACGAATGCTGTTTGGTTAGTCGATGCGACATCCCATTCTAAAGGTAAATATGATGGATCTAGATAGATATGATGAAGCTGATAAGGTCTTAAATTTGCAATTAAGAATCGACCAGTTCGATCAGTCGCTCCTAAATTCACTCCACCATTTATAATTTGGCTTTGTGGACCAGCATTGGTCACAACCGCGTAGCCCTCTCCAATTTCATTCGCTGCAAAGATCCGTCCTGCTGCCGTAACCAACGATCCTGTTGCTGAAAGTGCAACTTGGTCGTTATCCCCAATTCGGTTATATCGACCTGTCAGGTAGGCAGCACGGGCACGGTAAGAGGCATAGACAGATGCATTGTTTTCTTTCGCATCTTGATCACGCTCAACATAGCCGCCCCATCCGAATGCACCGATTTGTGGATCGGTAAATCCATTTATTTCTTGTCTATAAGTTGTTTTACCACTTTCACTAGAAACACTTGTAATTGCATTGAGTTTGCTAGATGGCGTATAACGCAGCGCAAAGTAAATACCATAGTCTTTGTTATTTTCATAATCTTTATAAGCAGAGGTATAAAATCCCCAGTTCTTGTTCAGGCTTCCACTTAAATTGGCAGACACTAATTTGTAAGAGTTGTCGCTATATTTAATCTGGTTATAACCCAGATAAACGCCATAGCCTGTATAAAAATTATAGTTAATGCCTGCCCTAAAAATCTCATCTGCCAGTGCACTGTAGCTCAGATAGTTCTTGGGTTCATCATCGGTCTGGTTATCTTTTAAATATCGGACTTGAGACACACGGGCAAGGTCAAAGTAGTTATCAAATACTTTGCGATAACTGGTGTTAAATGAAATATTCTTGCTAATACGCCCTTCTAAGCCTAGCAAGGCAGAATAACCGTTTTCATCTTTATACTGGCTCGCTGCGATGTCAGCATTAATTACCCCAAAACCAAACAGATTCTTGGCAAAACCCGTCCCAAGGTTCGATAAACCATCTGTTGAAGCCTCTGCACCACCACTTAAGGTCAGTGAGTTACTGTAACCATATCGAATCGCACCTGATGCAAAGGTGGCATCATCATAATCATTTGAATTTAGTCCGTAGTTATAGCGTGGAACGCCGACATCTACTGAGAATTCATTAATACCTTTTGCCAGAATTTTTGATGAAAAATAGTAAGCCTGTTTGGTAATGCTCTGCTGACCTGTTGCATCGGTGGTTACAAGAGTCACTTCATTGCCTGAAATAAAAGGTAGCTGCTTAATGTCAAAGGGGCCTGAAGGAACCAGTCCTGAATAAATCTTTTGCTGGTTGACGTATAAATCCAGAGTTGAAGGCAGTGCAGCCGAGCCAGAAAATTGCGGCAGTGCCGAGGTCACAATATCACCACGTTGAGTATAAGCACTCGACCACTGGAAACCTGCCAAACGTACACTACTACCCCAGTCAGAACTATTGGAAATAAAGTCTCCCAAGGTATATATCCTGATCTTTTCAGGATCGACATATTGCCATTTACTCTCTAAGCGCACCCACTTTTCATGGCTATAACTATTTTCATCACTTCCGTTATATAAAACACCTGAAGAAAAGTTACCGATTGCACTGTTAAAAATCCCTTCTGCTGAACCGGAGAAAACATTCTCGTCATTGGTCATGGTGTGATACAGATTGTAGTTCAGAATGGCAGCATTTAAGGGTTTCATTTTGAGCAAATGAGGACTGGTGATCTGTTGACCATTTAAGTCAACTGAATAATCCATCAACATGTTCAACGGAACTTGTAAGTTTAAAGCCTGCTCATTTTCCAGATATTTAAACTGAATTCCTTTTAGCTCGTTAATGCACACCCATTGGCTATCAGGAGTCTGCTCATCCATTTTTACTCTTAAAGTTTTCAAGTCACGAGAACGGATATACAGCTTCCCATTTTGATCTTGGTGTACCGACATTAAATCTGTTGAGATATTCGAGTTAATAGAAATCTTTAAGAAAAGCTGTGTGTATGCCTTATCAGAACTGAACACCTGATGAGAAGAATTTGTAACTTCCGGAATACTTGGTAAAGCAATATTGGTGTTATCTTGCAATGATTCTGCAAAAGCATGAATCGGCAAGTACATAACACATAAGGCACTTACGAGATATTTCATATGTGCCTCGTTAAAGAGATGTTTGCTTACCGTTAATATTTAATGAAATATTATATTTATGATCCGCTTGAAATTTAAAATCAGGGCTAATATTAAAATTCCTTACTTTGCCAGCAAGAATATAACCATTCACCGTGTTTACTTTAATGGCATAGCTTTTATTTGCCGTTATATCAACAAGTGTTAAATTATTTAAAAGTGCATGTCGATTGCCAACATTATTAATTGTAAGAGAAGCATTATTTTGTTCTTGCTGTATTGACCAATTAAGTTTAGTAATTGCATCTTTATTTACGACAAATAGGGGCAATGATGAACGTAGCAGTACGTTAACCCCTTGATCAGCTTTACGGTTATCAATCGGTTTTGGTAGCTCATCAATAATAATACGGTACGTTTGTTCACCAGAAACTGGAGTTGGATTAATTCTAACTACACGTAAGTTATAAGAATCATTAGCTTTTAATTTTAAAAATGGCGGGCTGACAGCAATATCTTCGGTAGGTACGAGTTGATCTTGTCCAGCATTTTGACGCCATTCAAATACACGCACCTGCAAATCAGTACTTTCATTTGACTGGTTATATAAACTGATTGAAGATGCCGATTGATCATTTAATATTTCAATACTTACAGGCGAAAGACGAATTGATGCAGCGTTCAGCATACTAGGCAAAAATAACAATAAACTTGTAATAACAAAGATATTTTTTCTCATGATTTGCCCAGAACTACTTTTTTTCTCAAATTAGGCTAGCTCTCTAAAACAAGAGCTAGCAATGACACAATAAAACTTATTAAAAATTAATAAGTCACTGTTACAGTTACAGTGTCAACATAACTACCAGCACTTGGCAAAGTTGAGCCAGCAGGGATACGACCATAAACATTAATTGCTTGTGGCGCACCAGTACCAGTACCGCTATATGCAGTTGTTGCAATACCAATCGCTGTTGCACGGTTAGTATCAGAGAAGAGGTTGTAAGGGATATATTCGTTGCTTGTTGCGCCACCAATCATACGGCGTTGAGTAGTTTGAGCATTTTTGCCGGCATCAAAAGCCAAAGTCCATGGCACAGTGTTGTTACATAAAACTTTGATGGCAGTACCACCTGTCGTTGTGGTATCTGCATCTACGTTGCTAGCAAGCGAACTTAAAGTACCGAAATCTAAAACTGCGTTAGCTGTTGTACCTGTAGCTGAAGTATTCAATACACAGCTATTGGTAATTGTTGCCTTAACAGTCAAAGTGCCTGTTGCTGTTGCAGCATTTGCGGCATTGATAGACATTAAACCCATAGTAATTGCTGATAAACAAATGAGAGACTTTTTCATGGTTAAAAACCTTTTTTACATTACGCCAATAAAATTAATAGATGTAAAAACTAGCCTTCCCCATCACAATCACTAGTTTTTCTGATTGTTTTTTCAAAGCGTTATTTTTTTACTCTACTTACCGCGCATAATACAAAAAAACAACAAAAACACTAACAGAATTTTCATTCTAAATATCAATTAACAATTCAACTTCTGATGAATTTCTCAATTATAAAAATTTTTATGGTTTATCCCACTTTTTATATCAACTTTCGATACTTCCATTCATTTTTTATTAGTTTTACTAAAAAAATTATAGATTTTCATTAGTTAAAGTTTACCATCACTTTTAGTATTTTATGATTTTTTAATATTTGGTCAAAAAACAAGAACAAAAAGTAAACTACTGATTACCATATATATTTTAAATGAATAAGAAAGGAATATTTTATGAATAAGAAATCTAAGTAACTTATACCGTTCTAGAATTTTTTTAAGAATTTTCAGTAATTAGCCACAACTTTTCACCTCTCAAAAGAAGGTAATGTTAGCTTAACTATTTCTAAAAATTAAATGAAAAAATAAACCAAGAAACCCACCTATCATAGCAAAACCTAACTGTATATAGGCTTTGCCATACCAAGCTAACTCCCTGAATTGATAATCTGCACTTTGCGACTCAAGTACTAAAATATTTTTAATGTCCCAACTATGAAACCCTTTAGGTCTTTCTGCAAAAAAATCTAGAATCGGCGTAAGCCCAAAAACAAATAAAATACCAAGTAAAGGATAAACGATAGATCCAGGAAAAATAGGATTATTCTTTCTTTCCATAGAGTCAAATATTATAGTTGCAGCAACTAATATACTTTGTACCAGAGCTACTTTTTTGAAAGTATCTAGATCAAAACCGAGATAGAACATTAAAGTTAAGAAAAAAACTTCTGTGAGAAGAATAGAGCATATTAATAATTTCCAATTCATTTCAGTCCTTAAATGATTTTTTAAAATTTTATATAGTTGTAGTAATGTCTATTAAAAATATTATTTCAATTTATTTATATTAGCAAAAAACAATTAGATAGCACAGTACCAATTAAATCAAAAATTATACAAATGAAATTTTATTATTAACTAAATCTAAATTTAACTACTCTGCACACGTTTTAGAAGGTTATTTAATAAAATATAATAATTAAATATTTTATAATTTATCGCACTCCCAAAATCTCCAAATTAAAAATCATTTATTTTTAAAATGCTTTCTTTAAAAATATATTTCTAAATTGAGTGACCTTTGGATGTATTCTTTCTTTTCTCTTGATACTAACAATTCCATACTTGTAGTTTTAGTTGCTTCTTGGCAAGGTATGTACCAGTAAAACATTAGGAATTTGTTCCAATATGGCGAGTCCAGCACAAATCATTCGACATAAATTTCTCAATACATTTTTTTCACGCCATTCTCTCTGGTTTTTATGTATTTTTACTGCACTCAGCATTACATGGTTTCGAACCGTCTATACCCCTCATAGTATCTATTATTTTATTTCAGATACTCTACTTAACGGTTTATGGGTGATCACGGGTGCACTAAGCTTTTTAGGCCTTTACGATGTTTTGCAGAATAAACATTCAATTCTAAGAAATTACCCAATTATGGGGCATTTTCGTTTTTTGTTTGAAGATATACGTCCAGAAATCCGTCAATACTTTATTGAAGCGGACCAAGATGCGCTACCTTTTTCACGTATGCAAAGAAGTCTAGTTTATCAACGCGCTAAAAATGAAAATGCAGATAAACCTTTTGGTTCAATCATTGACGTTTATCAAGAAAATTATCGCTTCATTGTTCACTCAATAAGCCCCTGTCCACCAGCAGATCCAAAGAGCTTCCGTATTCAGGTTGGTAATGCACAATGCCTTCAACCCTATAGCGCTTCTATTATGAACATCTCTGCCATGAGCTTTGGTAGTTTAAGTGCTAACGCAATTCGTGCCTTAAATAAAGGTGCACAGTTAGGTGGGTTTTATCATGATACTGGCGAAGGTAGTTTAAGCCCTTATCACCTAGAAAATGGCGGTGATATTGTTTGGCAAATTGCCAGTGGTTATTTTGGTTGCCGCACCCTAGATGGGAAATTTGACGAGCAAAAGTTTGCCAAGCAATCTCAACTACCACAAATCAAAATGATTGAGCTGAAGCTTTCACAAGGTGCAAAACCGGGTCATGGCGGTATTTTACCTAAACATAAAATTACCGAAGAAATTGCGCAAATCCGTGGTGTTTCTCGCGATCATGACTGTATTTCTCCTGCAAAGCATTCTAGTTTTTCTACCCCAATTGAAATGATGCATTTCTTGCAAAAGTTGCGCACATTATCTGGCGGTAAACCAGTTGGTTTTAAATTATGTATTGGCCAGCCTTGGCAATTTATGAGTATTGTTAAAGCAATGCTTGAAACAAAAATTGTTCCTGACTTTATTGTGGTTGATGGCTCTGAAGGTGGTACAGGCGCAGCACCGATTGAGTTTAGCGATAATATTGGTACACCATTACGTGAAGGTTTACGCTTTGTTCATAATACCCTTGTGGGTGCGGGACTAAGAGACCAAGTTAAGATTGGTGCGAGTGGAAAAATCATTAGTGCATTTGATATTGCTAGTACTTTTGCACTAGGTGCAGATTGGGTTAACTCAGCACGCGGTTTCATGTTTGCTGTTGGATGTATTCAGGCACAAAGCTGTCACACTAACCAATGCCCTGTAGGTGTAGCAACCCAAGATAAAGACCGCCAAAAGGCAATTGATGTTCCAACCAAATCAGAACGTGTATTTAATTTTCATAAAAATACATTGCATGCATTATCAGAAATGATTGCTGCGGCTGGTTTACGTCATCCTTCGGATATTAAAGCCCACCATTTGGCTCAGCGTGTAAATGACCGTGAAATTAAGAACTATGCTCAATTGCATTTTTTCTTGAAAGAAGGTGAACTTTTACAATCTGAACTTAATAATGACGATGATAATTTCTATTATCGTATGTGGAATATGGCTGATGCCAATCATTTTTAATTTGACTTAATTTTATAATCTGGGCATTGCAATTATATTGTGATGCTCTTCCATATTTAAAACGAATATGTGATTTTTGCTTGGATTCCCTCCTTTTAATTTGTATTTAATAGATTTTTCTCCTAATATAAAAGTATAAATAATGTACATAATTTAATTTTATTTAATAAAAATTTTTAACGTCTATAACAAGAAGGTATTTCATCATGTTGAAAAAAACATTCATCTCTTCTTTTGTTGCATTGACTGTAGGTTTAAGTAGCTATGCAGTTGCGTGTACGCGTGCCGTATATTTAGGGAATAACCAACATGTTATTACGGCTCGTTCAATGGACTGGAAAGTTGATACGGGTACAAATTTATGGATTTTACCGAGTGGCGTTGCTCGTGATGGGAGTGCGGGATCTAATTCAATTAAGTGGACATCTAAATATGGAAGCGTGATTGCCACAGGTTATGAAGTTTCCACAACAGATGGCATGAATGAAGCAGGTTTAGTTGCTAATGTCTTATGGTTAGTTGAATCTGAATATCCCGATGTAAAAAAATCTAATAAACCGCTACTCAGCATTGCGGCTTGGGCACAATATGTTCTCGATAACTTCGCAACGGTTGATGAGGCTGTCAAAGCTCTCGAGAAAGAACCTTATACAATCATTACAGATAGTGTTCCAGGTGAATCAAGACTCACCACCCTACATTTATCTATTTCTGACAAAACAGGTGATAGCGCAATTATTGAATATATTGGTGGAAAGCAGGTTATTCACCATAGCCGTAGCTATCAAGTCATGACGAACTCGCCTACTTTCGATAAGCAACTCGCACTTGTTGAATATTGGAAGCAAATTGGTGGAACAGTTATGCTTCCCGGTACAAACCGAGCCTCTGATCGCTTTGCACGTGCATCATTTTATATTAATGCAATTCCTAAAAATGATAATGCAAAACAAGCACAAGCCTCTGTATTTAGTGTCATTCGAAATGCGTCTGTTCCCTATGGGCTCAATACTCAAGAAGAACCTAACATCTCTTCAACTCGCTGGCGAACGGTGGCCGATCATCAACAGATGCTCTACTTTTTCGAGTCTGCCCTGTCACCAAATGTGTTTTGGGTTGACTTGAAAAAGATTAATTTTAAAGATGGTAAAACGCGTAGACTCGATTTAGGACCTGATCAAAGCCATATCTATGCAGGCGATGCGACCTCATCCTTCAAAATTGCAAAACCATTTTTATTTTTAGGCCCAACTACTCGTTAATTTATGTCAAAATTTATTGGCTTTAACATAAATAATATTAAACATACTATCTTGGAATTTATATGATGAAGAAATCTCTACTCTTATTGGGTTCATGTCTACTTACAGCAGCTTGTAGCACCACACAGGTTAGTACAACAGCTCCTAAAGAGGTAAAGACAGCTGGTCAGCTCAACTGCTCCCCAACCGAACTATGTCCAAGCTTATTGGTAAAATGGAACGAAAATCAAAAAAATCAGCTTCGTGTAGATGTTCATTTAAGTAGTAGTTATAACTTTTATGATATTAATGAATTAATATTTGATATTGATGGGAAACGATTTAATTATGAACCAGCTCAAGCCACTGGAAAAACAAATGTGAGCCGATTAGTTCCTAAACATTCAACAACTTACTTTGTTATTCCAAGCCAGTTCTTGCAAGAGTTTAAAAATGCTCAAAATGTAAATGTGTTGATAAAAACTGATAAAGGAACGATTGAACGCAATATGTATAGCCCACAAAAACAATCTTCAGTGTATACAAACTTTATGCAGCTTTATCAAAACTCAAAATAAAGCTCAAAAGATTAAACCATGCATCTATCTAGAATACGGGATAGATGCATTATATTTTTAATAATAAAAATGTTTTGGCTTCGCATGTAAAAAAGCCGGAATCAACCCTGTTAAAGCCGCACGTATATCGGCGCGTTCATTAATTAATTGATGTGAACCTTCTTCAAGCATTAATAGCGTTTGAAGCCTAAATTTACGACGAATAAATTCAATGTTGTAACGCCAATCAACCGTCTGATCGAGAGCACCTTGCGCAAGCCAGACAGGGATACGACAAGCAGGCCGTTCTTCCATTTCCTGCATCCATTTAGACATTGCCAAAATCCAGTCCATCCCCATCATTCGAGGCTGTAACGGATCTTTTAAACGAATAAAACGCAAAAATTCAGGGTTATGATTATTACGTCTAAAGTGTCTTGGTACTTGGCGCTTAATACGGCGAATAATGCCCAATCCAACTGGATTATGCCACCATGCTGTTTTTGCAGGGCGAATCAA
>Ga0308166_1002467_pt1 | contig 16992 bp, 18 predicted proteins | sample PhyCR2_2_FD_202137 | JGI IMG/M metagenome (GOLD analysis project Ga0308166, IMG submission 202137) | Phyllosphere microbial communities from UC Gill Tract Community Farm, Albany, California, United States - DLSLCC.R2 | ecosystem: Host-associated > Plants > Phyllosphere > Unclassified | place... | reverse complement strand
GCAGGGGCTCTGCCACTGCGGCGACCGCGACGGTGACGAGCGGGAAGAATCCGGCCCAGAACGACGACTCGTGGCCGCCGACGAGCAGCAGCACGCCGCGGGTGCCCGCCTGTTCGGCAAGACCCCACGCCGCATAGGCCAGCGCGTAGACGCCGAACAGCAGCGGCCCGCCTCGCCAGATCACGGTGACCGCGGCCCAGAGCCCTTCGAGCCGCATCACGAGGGTGCGGGCGACACTCATCGCGGCACCTCTCGCCGCTCCCCCGCCCCAGCGGCCGAACGACGGCGTCGAGTCGAAGGTCGTGCCGAAGATCACGCCGGCGACCGTCAACCACGCCGCCGGCACGATGAGGGTCGCTACCAGGATGCCGAAGAGCCAGGTCGCGCCCTCCCAGACGGCGGCGACGGGCTGCAGGTTGACGGCGAACCAGTCGCCGAAGCCCTGCAGCCACCCGACAGCCTCGCGCTCCGAGAACCAGTCGAGCACGCTGTTCCACCACCGGGCGACCAGCGTGAACAGCATGAACGTCCACAGCACCTCGGCGTAGGTGGCGACGATGACCGTCCACCTCGGCAGCCGGTCGGCGAAGCGGGTGAACAGCAGGCGGATGATCAGGGCGACGACGAGAACGGTCACGGGCAGCACGCCCACCGCGATCAGACCGCCTCGGTCGCCGATCTGAGCGAGTTCGTATCCCGAGTCGGCCAACGCGATCGCACTCGCGATCCGGAAGAAGTCGATCTGGTCGACGTCGAGCAGACCCCACGCCGTGTAGAACGCGAAGAAGGGCAGGATCGCGGCGAGCGTCGCCGACCCGAACTCGCGGATGCCGCCCGCATCCTCCCGGCGGCTGTGCGGCAGCGACGGCCGCACCGTGAGGTACATCGCGACGTACGAGACGAGACGGGCCGCGACCGCGAGAGGCAGCAGCAGCAGACCACCGAGCGTCGTGTGTCCGCCGACGAAGCCCGCCAGCTCGACGAGCACCCGGTGCAGCGCCTCGCCTCCGAGGTACCAGGCCATGAGCGCAGGCCAGTGCCTGGCGACGATGCGCCCGAACGTCCGGAGGGCCTGAGACATGTGCCCTACCGTACCGGTCGATCATCGTCGACGACGGGCTCGGTGACGCCCCTCCTCGCTCTCGTCCGGGCATACTCCGCCGCACATCGACCGTCAACCCGGTTCTCGTCCGCGACACCGCGCGGCAGCATGGCGTCGTGAACGCATCGACGTGGACTCTCCGCCGCGCGGTCCCGGCCGCGGCGGCTCTGCTGCTCACCGCCGCGCTCTCGGGTGCGGACTGACCATCCCGGCCGACCCCGACGGCACTCTCGAGTCTGCACGGGGCTCCGAGCTGCGGGTCGGCGTGTCGGCCGATCCCGGACTGGTCGACACCGATCGCAACACCCCCACGGGCAGCATCCCCGATCTCGTCGCCGCCTTCGCCGACGGCATCGACGCCGAGATCGACTGGACCTACGGCTCGGAGGAGACCCTGGTCGGGATGCTCGAGCGCGGCGACCTCGACCTCGTCGCCGGCGGCTTCACCTCTGACACCCCGTGGATGGACAGGGCCGGCGTCACCCGCGGCTATCCGCAGATCGACGGTGCGGACGGTCGCGAGATCGTGATGCTCGTGCCGCTCGGCGAGAACGCATTCCTCAGCGCTCTCGAGCGTCACCTCGACGAGGCGGTGGGCGCACGATGACGGTGCAGCGGATCGGCCGCACCGAGCTGCCCGATGAGCAGCGCACAGCGCTTCGCCGAGCGATCCGGTGGGAGTGGTTCACCATCGCCTACACGTCGGTGACGATCGCGGTGGTCGCCCTCGTCGTCGGCAATTCGCAGGCGATGCGCACCGCGTGGATCGAGGACATGCTCTCGCTGATCCCGCAGCTCGCGTTCCTCGTCGCGTTGATCTTCGTCCGCAGGCGCCCCTCGGTGAAGCATCCGTACGGGCTGCACCGGGTGATGGGCATCGGACACCTCGTCGCGGGCGTCGCGCTGCTGGCCGTGGGACTCAACCTGGCGGTCGAAGCCGTCACCGGGCTCATCGCCCGCGAGCACCCGACCATCGGCACGGTGCAGCTGTTCGGGCAGACGATCTGGCTCGGGTGGCTCATGGTCGCCGTGATGGCCGTGATCGTCGTCGGGCCGGTGTTCTTCTACGGACCGGCGAAGGCGAAGCTCGCCCCCGTACTGCACAACAAGCTGCTGTACGCCGATGCCGACATGGCCAAGGCCGACTGGCAGACGACGGTCGCATCGATCGTCGGGGTGCTCGGCGTCGGTGCGGGCGTGTGGTGGCTCGACGGCGCGGCGGCGCTCGTGATCTCGCTCGGGATCTTCTGGGACGGCTGGCGCAACACGAAGACCGCCGTGATCGATCTCATGGATCAGCGAGCCAGGACCTACGACAGCAAGAATCCGCATCCGCTCGCCGGAGACGTGATCTCGACCATGCGCTCCCGCCCGTGGGTGAAAGCCGCGGGAGTGCGGATGCGGGATCAGGGGCAGGTGTTCCACATCGAGGCATTCGTCGTGCCGCACCGGGGCAAGGTCTCCCTGGGCGACACCACCGATCTGGCAGAGCGCATCACCGACCTCGACTGGAAGGTGCAGGACGTGGTGATCGTGCCGGTCGAGGAGTTCCCCGACGGCGTCGACACCTCAGGGCGCGGCTGACCGACGCCTGCGGGTTCGGCGAGAGCGATCTCGATGCGGGTGTCAGTGGAACGGGCATCCCCGAGACGACGATGCCGGCGAGGACGCCGACCGCACCTTTCCGCCCGAGCGCGGCTTGGTGGGCAGCCGGCGGCGGTCGACGCCGAGTCCTTCGTCGAGGATGCGCAGTTCGGGGTCGCTCAGCACCGTGACCGCGGCCGCGAGGCCGGCGATCGCGAGCTTCTCGCCCGGGCAGCGGTGACCCGTCGCGACGTCGGCGCCGCCGTGCGGGACGAATGCGGCGAGCGCCTCGTAATCGCCTCCGACGTCGCGGAAGCGCTCGGGGTCGAAGCGCTGCGGTCGGGCCCAGAAGCGGTCATCCGTGTTGGTGCCCTGCAGGTCGAGCACGACGCGTCCGCCGGCATCCACACTCTGGCCGTCGATCTCGATGTCTGCGGTGGCCCACCCGGGGAGCATCGGCACGAACGGCGACGTGCGTCGGATCTCCTGCGCGAACATGATCGACAGCGGCCCGCCGACCAGGGATCCGCGCTCGACGGCCTCGGCCGCGATGCGCTCGCGCCAGTCGGGATGCTCGTGCAGCTCCTTCGTCGCGAATGCGACGAACCGGGCGACCGCGATCATCGGACGGATGCTGTTCTGCAGCTCGACGCCCGCGGTGCGGGCGGGAAGCAGCTCGCCCTTCTGATCGCGGTGGTGCGCCCACTGCTCGAGCGCGGTGCCCGCTTCGGGGCTCAGCGCCCCGTGCCGCACGGCCTCGATGAGTCGGGCGGCGTGCCGGTCGGACCACCAGCGGTTGGTCAGGGCGGCGATGTACTCCGGCGAGTAGGGGGAACCGAATCCGTCCACGATCTGCGCGAGCCGAGCCGCCCACCGGGTCTGGGCGGCCCGAGTTCCCGGCACTCCTGCCCACCCCATGATCGCCCGTCCGAGTGCGCCGACGGCCGCGTCGTAGGCGCTGCGCGTGCCGCCGTCGACCCACGCCTGCCGCTCACGCTGCCACTCGCGCTCGAGCCACGGTGTCAGCCTCTCGACCTGGGCGTCGTCGTAGGCGACGTCGACGAACGTGGCCTTGCGATGCCTGTGTGCCGACCTGTCGAGGCTGTGCACGGATCCGTGCCCGAACAGACTCTCCTGCACGAGGGAGGGCATGGCTCCGGAGCGGGCGATGCGACTCTCGTCGTAGAACAGCTCCACGCCCGCCACACCTCTGACGAACACCGCATCTCTGCCGAGCAGGCGCATCGGGGCCGACCTCGCGCCCGGCGGCACCCTGCGCCAGATCCGTGAACCGAAGTCGTAGCCGCGGGTGAGCAGGGTCGGAGCGTCGTCGCGAGCCAGGGCGCCGAGCTTTCGCGCCGCGCGCGCGGGGATGTCGATGAGTGCCATGGTGCGACGTTCCCAGAGACGCCGCCGCCGTTCCAGGGGGAGGCGCGGGCGGCCCTGCTGTGCTAGTGCCTCACCGCCCGCACTCCTGCAGGCGCGGCCGTCAACCCCCTGTGCACTGACCGGAGCGCGGACGATCATCGTCGGGACGTGAGAGGAGTGCCGACATGGCGAAGAACGTGCGCACGATGGACTGCGAGCCCGACGATGTCTTCCGGGTGCTGGCCGACGGCTGGCTGTATCCGGCATGGGTGGTGGGAGCCTCGCGCATGCGCGACGTCGATGAGTCCTGGCCGCAGCCCGGCGCCGAACTGCATCACTCGGTGGGCGTGTGGCCCGCCCTGCTCGACGATACGACCGTGGTCGAGGAGTGGTCTCCCCCGCATCGCATGGTGATGCGGGCGAAGGGATGGCCGATCGGCGAGGCGCGCGTCACGCTGCGCGTGCGCTCCTACGGCGGCGGAACGATGGTGCGGATCGACGAGGAGCCCGTGAGCGGCCCGGCCACGCTGCTGCCCGATCTGCTGACGACGCCGCTGCTCCGCTGGCGCAACTCCGAGACGCTGCACCGGCTCGCCTACCTGGCCGAGGGCCGCGCGGACTGACCCCGAGCCTCGCCCCGTATACGAGCCTCGCGCCCATATATTGGTACCGAGCCGCGACCTCCGCGGGTGTGGAGGGATGCACGATGAGCGATGCGACGCGGTCCGGGTGGCGACGGTTCTGGGAAAAAGGCGGCTGGTGGCGCGCGCTGATCCTGGTCATCGTCTACTTCGTCCTGTACAACGGGCTGTCGCTGCTGCTGACTCCTCTCGCCGCGCAGATCACCGATCCGCAGAGCGCGGAAGCGATCCTCGTCTTCTACGTCATCCCGATCTTCGTGGGCTGCCTGCTCCTCGTCGCGTTCGCGCTCTCGGTCGGCTGGCTGCGGGAGATCTTCGGCCCCCAGCCGATCCGCGGGCGAGGGTGGATGTGGATCGCGATCGCCGTCGTGCTCGTGTTCAATGTGCTGCGCCTGCTGTCGATCGACTACGGCGCTGCCGGATTCGAGGTCGTCGCGACCTGGTTGCTCGCCGGCGTGTTCATCGGCTTCGCCGAGGAGGTGCTCACGCGCGGATTCGTGGTGAACATGCTCCGCAAGGCAGGGCAGCGCGAGATCGTCGTCGCAGCGGTGTCGTCGGCACTGTTCGCCCTCCTGCACGCGGGCAATCTGCTCACCGGCCAGTCGCTGTTCGCAACGGCCATCCAGCTGGTCTACACATTCGGATTCGGGGTCTGCATGTACCTCGCGATGCGGGTGACCGGCACGATCATCGCGCCGATCCTGCTGCACGCCAGCACCGATCCGAGCATCTTCCTGCAGACCGCGTACCCCGCGGAGAGCGCGGTCGGATCGTTCGCGGGCCTCGGCAATCCCGCCGTGATCATCGCGGGCGTCGTCCTGCTGTTCTTCATCCGCGGCAGAGTCCAGCCCGCCGCCGTCGATCCGCAGTTCGACGCGACGCGCTGATACTCAGACGCGCGACGGCTGCAGGACCACCTTGATGCAGCCGTCGTCTTTGCGCTGGAAGGTCTCGTAGAGCTCCGGCGCGTCCTCGAGCGGCGCGGTGTGTGTCGTGAGATCCATGACGCCCAGTGGATCGCTGATGTCCTCGACCAGCGGCATGAGGTCGTCGATCCAGCGCTTGACGTTGCACTGCCCCATGCGGATGCTCACCTGCTTGTCGAACAGGGTCTTCATCGGCATGATGTCGGCATCGCCCGCATACACCCCGCTCAACGACACCGTGCCACCGCGGCGCACGACGTCGATCGAGGCGTACAGCGCGGCCAGGCGATCGATGCCGGCCTTGTCGAACACCTGTCGGGCCGCGGGATCGGGAAGCAGTCCGACCGCGCGCTGCACCATCTTCACCCCCGGGTTGCCGTGCGCTTCCATGCCCACGGCGTCGACGACGGCATCCGCGCCTCGCCCTCCGGTGAGATCGCGCAGTTCCTCGACGACGTCGTCGGTGAGGTCGAAGACCTCCGCTCCGTGGCGCGTGGCCATCTCGCGGCGCTCGGCGACGGGATCCACCGCGAGCACCCGATAGCCGCGGTGCGCGCCGACCCGGGCGACGAACTGCCCCACAGGACCGAGGCCCATCACTGCGAGTGTGCCGCCGTCGGGAACGTTCGCGTACTCCACGCCCTGCCACGCGGTCGGCAGGATGTCGCTGAGGAACAGATAGCGCTCGTCCGGAAGATCCGGGGCGACCTTGATGTGGTTGTAGTCCGCGAGCGGCACGCGCAGGAACTCGGCCTGTCCCCCGGGCACCTGCCCGTAGAGCTTGGTGTAGCCGAACAGCGAGGCGCCGCTGCCGTACTCCTTGACCTGCGTCGTCTCGCACTGCGACTGCAGGCCGCGCAGGCAGAAGAAGCAGTGGCCGCACGAGATGTTGAACGGCACGACGATCCGGTCGCCGACCTTCAGGTCCCGCACGGCATCGCCCACCTCGACGACGACGCCCATCGGCTCATGGCCGAGGATGTCTCCCTTGTCGAGAAAAGGGCCGAGGAGCTCGTACAGATGCAGGTCCGAACCGCAGATCGCCGACGACGTGATCCGCACGATCGCATCCGTCGGGTGCTCGATCACAGGATCGGGCACCTCCTCGACCGCCACGTGTCGCGTGCCCTGCCAGGTGAGTGCCTTCATCTTCTCCTCCTCGTCGGATGCCGAATGCCCACCCTCCGTCGCGCGCGCCCGATGCGACAGAGGGTTGACAGCGGTCCGTCAGTGCGAGGCGGTGACGCCGAGGTGCGCCCGCTGATCCACGAGCGGGCACGAGAAGACGTCGCGCTCGCCGAGACCCACCCGATTGATGTACCGGACGACGATCGCGTACGACGTGAACAGCCCGACCTGGGTGTACCTGACGTCGTGTGCATCGCAGTAGGCCGAGACGATCGGCGCTGCGCTGCGCAGGTGCGGCCGGGGCATCGACGGGAACAGGTGGTGCTCGACCTGATAGTTCAGGCCGCCCATCACGACGTCGAGCACGCGGCTCCCCCGCACGTTCCGGCTCATCAGCACCTGGCGACGGAGGAAGTCCAGGGTCAGGTCCTTCGGCACCACCGGCATCCCCTTGTGGTTCGGCGCGAAGGCGATGCCCATGTAGAACCCGAACAGGCCCAGCTGCACCGCGAGGAACACGACCGCGATGCCCGGAGACAGGACGATGAACACCAGCGTCACGAATCCGATCATCCGGATCGCGAGGAAGGCGATCTCGGCCCAGCGCCGTTCGAGTCGACCCCTGGTGACCACCCGGCGCACGCTGGACGCGTGCAGGGAGAGTCCTTCGAGGAACAGGATCGGGAAGAACGCGAGTCCCTGGTGAGCCTGCAGCCAGGTGATCGCCGGGCTGTGCTGACGCGCCGCGGTCTCGGCGGTGACCGCGATCACCGGCAGCTCGATGTCGGGGTCGGCCCCGAGCTTGTTCGGATTCGCGTGGTGACGGGTGTGCTTGTGCTGCCACCACCCGTAGCTCATGCCCACGAGCAGATCGCCGAGGATGATGCTGACCCAGTCGTTCCACCGCCCGGACACGAAGATCTGCCGGTGGGCCGCGTCGTGCCCGAGGAACGCGATCTGCGTGAAGACGATCGCGAGAACGGCGGCGGTGAACAGCTGCCACCACGTGTCGCCGATCCACACGAAGGCCGTGAGACTGACGGCGACCACGAGCGGAGCCGCGATCAGCTTCGTCCAGTAGTAGCCATACCGGCGACGCAGCAGCCCGCGTTCACGGATCTGCTGCGCCAGCTCGGTGAAGGTGCTCGATCCGCCCCGGGCGCTGTCGCGCGGCCGGGTGCGGACGGTCGGACGGATGCCGTCCATGATGACCTCTTCTCCGGCGTCGTCCGCTCTAGGAGCGGAAGGCACCGCCCTCTTCGACCCAATCCTCGATGCGCGCGTCGTCGTCGAGGACGGCGGCGATCGGACGGCGGGCGAAGACCACCGATTCGGCGAGAGCCGCGACGGATGCCGCGCGCTCCTGCTCGCGGTCGGTGGCGTCCTGGATACGCAGGGCCGCGATCTCGCGCGCGGCCACGAGGGCCGCACTGATCTCGGCGAGGCGTTCCGCGATGACGGCAGCGAGGCCGTCGCGGAGTTCTTCCAGGTTGGTGTTCGCGATCTCCAGACGACGATCGGCGACATGGAGCTCGACGGTCGGGAATCCGTTCGCGGACAGGTGGGCGCGCGTCTCGCTGCCCTGGATCGCGGCGACCTCGTCGCGATCGGTCTTGCGCGTGAACACCGCTTCGACGGTGTAGCGGTCGGGAGCTTCGTCGGTCATCAGGGCCGCCGGAAGCGAGCCGATGAGGATGGATTCCAGACCCAGCAGTTCGGAGCTCTGCCCCGCGATCTTCAATTGTGCGTTCATGTGCTGACGTTACGCCTGCATGCTGTATGCGCTCACAGTCTCAGAGCCCGTTCGACGCCCGTTTCGCGCCCGTTCCGTACCCGTCCCGTAGCGATATATGGGAAACTGGACGCACCACCGGTGATCATCCGATCGCGCCTCATGACACAGGTTCGTGGCGAACTGAGGAGATCATCATGGGAAAGCTCATCTACGAGGGAACCGTCAAGGCCGAGATCGAGGACCGCGCCCTCACGCACCTGCAACTGGTCATGACGGCGAAGCTGCGTCGCGGCGAGCCCTTCGCCTTCACCTGGCGTGAGGACATGAGCGTCGGGGGCGGCCGGACGACGGTCTGGGTGCACGCCGGGAGCTCCCTGGTGTTCAAGTACAGCGGCAGTCGCCAGCCCTCTATCAACCGCGCCTGGGTCGAGGCCCTGGCCTTCACGGCCAGCGCGCCGAGCGGTCTGTACCTCGTGCACGAGCCTGCCGAGGGCAGCGCGCCTCCTGCGGAGCGCATCGACGTTCCCGCGCACGCCTGACTCAGGGAGAATGGGGAGATGTCCCCGAATCCCCCGCGGCGGCTGCTCGCCTCGGTGCGCAGGATCCTGCACACCGACCCCTCGACCGTCGCCCACACCGAGGCCATGCCCGTCATCGACGAGCGCACGGTGCCGCGAGTGCTCGACCTCGCGACCCGCATCGGCGAGTCGATGTTCGCGGTCGGCGCCTCCGCGCACGAGGTCACGCTCGCCATCACGCGCGTGTGCTCGGCGTACGGGATGCGCGACGTCCAGGTCGACGTCACCTACAACTCGATCACCGTCTCGTTCCACCTGAGCGGAGAGGTCTGGCCCGAGACCCTCGTCCGCGTGGTCCGCGTCGCCGCTCCCGACCACGCGAAGCTGCAGCGCGTGCAGGCACTCGTCGCCGACATCGACGACGGGCTCGACCTCGAGTCGGCCCGCACCGCGTTCCGCGTGCTCCGACGCGTGCCCTTCCGCTATCAGCAGCCGGTCGTCGTCGTCGCCCGCGCGCTGCTCGCGGTCGGCGTCAGCATCATGCTCGGTGCCTCGCCGATCATCGTGGGCCTCACCTTCGTCGCGGCACTCTGCGCGGCCCTGACCCAGGCGGGTCTCGCCAGGGCTCGGGTGCCCCTGTTCTTCAGCCAGATCGCCGGAGGCTTCGTCACCACGGTCGTCGCCGTCGCGGTGACGGCACTCGGCTCAGCCGGGATCGAGCCTTTCGTCGGCATCCGCCCGTCGATCATCGTGGCCTCGGGCATCGTGCTCATGCTCGCGGGCCTCACGGTGGTCGGGGCCGCCCAGGACGCGATCGACGGTTTCGCGCTCACGGCGGGCGGGCGCATCCTCGATCTGACGATGCAGACGCTCGGCGTCGTGATCGGCATCCTCGTCGGACTCGAACTCGGCAGCGTGCTCGGATTCACGATGGGCCTGCCCGACGACCCCGCCCCCTTCGGTCCGCTGCTCAACCAGTTCGCGGGGGCGATCATCATCGCGGTCGCCGTCGCCGTGTTCAACGGCGCCGGCATCCGCATCATCCTCGTGAGCGCGCTGCTCAGCGCCGTCACGATCGCCGGCTACTCGTTCATGGTCGGCCTGAACCTGCATCCGGCGGCGGCCAGCGCGATCGGCGCGCTGCTCGCGAGCTTCATCGGGATGCTGATCGCGGTGAACCTCCATGTGCCGTCGGTCGCGGTGACGACCGCGGCGATCGTGCCGCTCGTGCCCGGTGTCGCGGTGTTCCAGGGACTCCTCGAGATGATCCACTCCGCGGGTTCCACCGCCGGGGTCGTCGGAATCGGCGGATCGCTCGTGGATGCCGTGGTGATCGGCATCGGTCTCGCCTCCGGAGCGTCGCTCGGCCTCTACCTCGGCACGCCCGTGCGTGCGACCCTCAGCAGCGTCGCGAAGACGCGGGCTCGCGCCGTGCGACGCTGAGGTCGATCAGGCCGGCCCGCCCGAATACGTCTCCCCCACCGGCACCGCCACCTGCAGCACGTTGCCCGGCTGCGCCAGAGGGCAGGCCCACGCCGGGTCATACGCGCACGACGGGTTGTAGGCGAAGTTGAAGTCGAGCACGATCGTGCCGCGCTCGGCATCCGATCCGAGATCCGCACCCTTGATCGTGTCGATCAGGTAGCGACCCCCACCGTAGGTCCCGCCGGGACGCCCGGCGAGAGCATCGCGCACCGGGATGAACAGTCCCCCGCCGTAGGTCGTCAGACGCCAGATGTCGAGCGAACCGATGTCGGGGATCTCGACCCTTCCGACGCGCTCGAACGGCACGACGCCGTCTGTTCCGGTCGCGAAGTCGAAGCCGCCGGGTTCGGCCTCGAGGATCGGCAGCTCGAAGCGCCACTGCGGATCATACGAGGCGATGGGGAGCCCCTCGAACAGGGCACGGTCGCCCGGCAGCAGCGGAGTCGCCGGGTGGTGCAGCATCAGGTCGTCCCGTTCGATGCGCCAGAGCTCGTGCGCCTCCTCGGGCGAGTCGGCCTCCCGGACGGCGTCGTAGAGAGCGAACACGCGACGTCGCCAATCGACGACTTCGGCGGCAGTGCGGGCTTTCGTGAGCGTCATGGGTTCAGGCTACGCGGCCGGACCCGCCGGTCGCTCAGGTTCGCGGCCCGAGCGCCGAGGGGTTCATCGTGCCCGCGGCATCGCCCTTCAGCTCGATGAGGATGGTGTGCGTGGGCGTGGTCCCGGTGTTCTCCCCCGAATGCCGCTGCGCGGCCAACCACACCACCTGCCCGGTCGTCAGCGCGGTGTCGAAGACCCGCTCCCCCGCAGAGAGCCGACGCGAGAAGTCGCTGAGCGAGACCATGACGCTGTTCGGATGGTCATGCGGCGTCGTGCGATCGCCCGGCTCGTCGGTGTAGTCGAGCACCCGGACGAAGTCGTTCTCCCAGAGCGTGCGGTAGTGATCGGGATTCGTCAGGGTGGGATCGTCGGTGACCATGGGTTCACGGTACGCCCGGCGATCCCGCCCCGACAGGGGGTCTTGTGACGCTCAGCCGTCGGTGGAGCGCGGCAGGACGGTGAGCACACGTTCGATGTGATCACGGAACTCCGCCATGTAGTCCCGCAGGAATGTCGCGGTACCCGGGTTCGTCACCGTGCCGTCATCGGCGTAGTCATCGGGGACGAACTGGATGTACGCCTCAGGAGCGGTCATCTGGCGGGCGTTGCAGAAGCTCAGCACGCCGCGCAGGCTCTGCTGGGCGACCGCGGTGCCGATCGCGCCGACGGATGCGCCGATCACCGCCGCAGGGATGTGGTCGAAGGAGTTCTGCCCCCACGGCCTGGACGCCCAGTCGATCGCGTTCTTGAGGCCCCCCGGGATCGAGCGGTTGTACTCCGGAGTGACGAACAGCACCGCATCCGCCGAGTCGATGGCCTCTTTCAGAGCGACCGCGACCGGCGGATACTCCTCGTCATAGTCCTGGCTGTACAGAGGCAGGTCGCGGATGGGGATCTCGAAGAACTCCAGGTCGTCCGGCGCCAGACCGATCAGCGCGGTCGCGAGGACGCGGTTGATCGAGGTGGACGAGAGACTTCCGACGAAGTAGCCGACTCGATAGGTCATGACATTCCCTTCTCGTGTGGCGTCTCCAGCGACGCTGGAATCAGTCTCGTCCTGCGGCGCATCGACGTCCAGGGGCGCTTCGTGCTCAGGCGCCGGCGCGCACCGTCTCGAGCGACGGGTAGTCGGTGTAGCCCTCGGCGGTGCGACCGTAGAACAGCGCGGGCCGCGGCTCGTTGAGCTCGGCATCCTGACGCCAGCGCTCGACCAGGTCGGGATTGGCGATCACCGGGCGGCCGGCGGCGACGGCATCCGCCCATCCGTCTGCGACGAGCCCCTCGGCCTCCTCGCGGCTCGTGGCGACGCCGAAACCGGAGTTGATGATCAGGGGCGCACCCAGCGTGCGACGGATGCGCTGCACGAGCTCGCTGGTCGGCGCGGCGTTCAGGATGTCGACGAAGGCCAGTCCGAGCGGGCGGAGCCCGTCGGCGACGGCGAGGTAGGTGGCGAGCGCGTCGGCGTCGTCCTCTTCGAGGACGCCCTGGATGTTGTGCTGCGGTGACAGACGGATGCTCGTGCGGTCCCCGCCGACAGCCTCGGCCACGGCGGTCGTGACCTCGATCGCGAAGCGCGCACGGTTCTCGGCAGACCCGCCGTACCGGTCGTCACGGATGTTCGACACGGGCGAGAGGAACTCCTGCACGAGGTAGCCGTTGGCGCCGTGCACCTCGACGCCGTCGAGACCGGCGGCGATCGCATTGCGTGCGGCCTGCACGAACTGCTCGATGACCTCGGGGATCTCGTCCAGCGTCAGAGCGTGCGCGACGGGCATGTCGACCTTGCCTTCGGGCGTGTGAGTCTGACCGGGGGCGGCGAGCGCACTGGGCGCCACGACCCGGGGTGCTCCGGAGATCGCCGGGTGCGAGACGCGACCGCCGTGCATGAGCTGCATCACGATCGTGCCGCCCTCTTCGTGCACGGCGTCGGCGATACGGCGCCAGCCCTCGATCTGCGCCGGTGTCACGATGCCCGGCTGCCCCGAGTAGGACTTGCCCTCGGCCGCAGGCCACGTCCCCTCGGTGATGATGAGGCCCTGGCCCGCGCGCTGACGGTAGTACTCCACCATCGTCTCGGTGGGCACGCCCACATCGTCTGCACGGGTGCGGGTGAGCGGCGCCATGACGACGCGGTTGGACAGCGGAAGGGCGCCGAAGACGGCAGGCTCGTAAAGACTCACAGTGAGGGGTAAGGCTCACCGCTCGTCGCGTATTCCCCGGTCAGGGCGCGGGCGGCTTTCCGTCTGCACGATCGGATGCTCCGCCGCCGAGCTCGGAGAGCATCTCGGCGAAGCGATCGAGGTCGGCCTGCGACCACCGGCCGAGCCGCTCTGCCAACCGGGTCTCGTACGTCGAACGCGCGGCCGTGACCCTCTCCTGTGCGAGGTCCGTGGCGACGAGCACCCTCGCTCGACGATCGTCGGGGTCTCGCACGCTCTCGACGAGGCCGAGCTGCTCGAGCTGTCGGACCTGTCGGCTGACCGCGGTCTTGTCGGTCTGCAGCCGCTCGATGATCGCTCCGGCCGAGGTCGCCTTGCCCGTCGCGATCGACGTCAGCACCTGGTAGCCGAGGGGCTGCAGATCGGGATGCACGGTCTGCGCCGCCTCACGCCAGCTCACCCGGATGCGGGCGAAGAGCCGCCCCAGCTCGTGCTCGACCCGCGACACGGCCTCGTCGATGTCGAGACCCGCCGGGGACGCGGCCTCCTCACCGGGTGAGTCGGGTGCGCCGGGTGAGCCGGGTGCGTCGGGTCCGGCGTGTTCGTCGGAAGAGGCACTCATGCTCGCCATGATACGGCGAGAAGCCCCGCTGCCTGTGCGACAGCGGGGCTTCGATCAGATCCTGGACGCGCCAGCCCTCCGGACGGTCACTTGTCGAGCAGGCCCGCAGCGGTGAGCCACTCTTCCGCCGCGGTCGCCGCCGACGCCTTCTCATCGCCCTCGACCCGTTCGCGAAGATCGATCAGGTCGTCGGTCGTGAGCTTCGCCGAGATCGCGTTGAGCACCTCTGCGAGCTTGTCGGTGTAGATGTCCTTCGAGAGCAGCGGGATGACGTTCTGCGCCGAGATCATGTTCTCGGGGTCCTCGAGGACGACGAGATCCTCGGCCTTGATCGCGGGCGAGGTCGTGTAGATGTCCGCGACCTGCACGGTGCCGTCGACGAGCGCCTGCACCGTGTCGGGGCCACCGAAGTCCTCGTAGGGGACGAAGGTGACCTGTCCCGCTTCGACGCCCACACCGTAGACGTCGCGGAGGCCCGGGATGCCGTAGCCGAGTTCGCCGAACTGCGGGTTCGAGGCCAGCGAGAAGGGCTCCAGCGCCTTCAGGTCGCCGATCGCCTTGAGGTCGTTGTCCTCGGCGGTCTTCTTCGTCACCACGTAGGCGTCCTTGTCCTCGGCCTCCGCCGAGTCCAGCACCTGCAGGTCGTCCGCACCCACGGCATCCGGCAGCGCCGCGTCGACGTCCTCTGTCGTGCGCTCCTCGTAGGCGGTGTCGTAGTAGGCCAGCAGGTTGCCGTTGTACTCCGGGATGAGGTTGATCGACCCGTCCTGCAGCGCAGGGATCGTCTGCTGTCGCGGACCGATGTTGAACTTGGTCGACACGTCGAAGCCTTCGGCCTCGAGCGCCTGCGCGTAGATCTCGCCGAGGATCTCGCTCTCGGGGAAGGCGAAGGAACCCACGATGATGGCGTCACCGTCGCCGCCGCCGGTGTCTCCGCCGGACGAGGTCGGGTCGGCGGTCGCGCAGCCGGCGAGTGCGACGGTGGTGCTGACGGCGAGCAGGGCTGCAGTCACCCAGGTCTTGCGGGCTCGAGAGGTCATACGGGGGTCCTTTCGTCGAGGATCGGCGCCACAGCGGCCTCCGACCTTTTTCGCTGAACGTTGCGGGGCGAGCGTGTCGCCTGCCCCCGAGTGCGCGTGAGTCGCTGGAGAAGCGCGAAGAGACCGTCGACGCTCAGCGCGAGGACGGTGACCAGGAGCGCGCCACCGAGGATCACGGTGTAGTCGTTGAGGCCGATGCCGGAGGAGATGATGCGCCCGAGGCCGCCGAGCCCGACGTACGACGCGATCGTCACGGTGGCGATGACCTGCAGCGTGGCCGAGCGGATTCCGCCGATGATCACCGGCAGTCCGAGAGGGATCTCGACCTTGCGCAGGATCTGCATCTCCGTCATCCCGATCGCCCGCGCCGCGTCGATCGATTCGCGACCGACGCTCTCGAGTCCTGCGTAGGCACCGGCGAGAAGCGACGGTATCGCGAGCAGGACGAACGCGACGACGGAGCCGACGAGAACAGCAGGTGTCGTGCTGAGCCCTGCGCGCAGCACCATGGTGAGGAAGAACAGCAGACCGAGCGTCGGGAGAGCGCGCATGGCACCGGTGAAGCCGATGACGAACTGCCGACCGCGCCCGGTGTGCCCGATGTAGAAGCCGAGCGGAAGCGCGATCAGCATCGCGATGACGAGTGAGACCCCGGAGTAGAGGAGGTGCTCGACCAGTCGGTCGCCGATGGGCAGCGGGCTCTGCGAGCCTGGCACCCAGTTGGCCGGGTCGAAGATCCACGCGATGGCGTCGAGGAAGAAGTTCATCGGGCACCCGTTCCCGGATGCGGGAGCACTCGACGGATGTCAGCGCTGGGGGGAACGGCGCCGGCATCCGCGCCGGCATCGGCGTCGAGATCGGCGCCCGCATCGGCGAACCCACCGCGCGGCGCGCGCATGCCCGCTGCGCGGCTCCACGGCATCAGGAGACGTCCGATCGCCACCAGGATCAGGTCGAACACGAGAGCGATGAGCAGGCTCATGACGATCCCGACGACGACCTCTTCGAGGATGCCGCGCTGCTTGCCGTTCTGGAACAGGTAGCCGAGGTTCTCCGACCCGATGATCACGCCCACCGAGACGAGGGCGATGGTCGACACGGAGACGACGCGGAGACCGGCGATCAGCACGGGGCCTGCGAGGGGGAACTCGACCCGCCAGAACCGACCGCCCCGTGAGAAGCCGATGGCCTTCGCCGAGTCGATGATCGCCCGATCGACCGATCCGAAGGCGTCGGTCGCCGAGCGCAGCATGATCGCGACCGCGTAGATCGTGAGGGCGACGACCAGGTTCGTGTCATCGAGGATCCGGGTGCCGAGAATGACCGGCAGGATCACGAACAAGGGCAGGGACGGGATCGTGTAGAGCAGGCTGCCCGTGGTGATGATGAACGTCCTGGCGACACGATTGCGACTGGCCACCCAGCCCAGCGGCACCGCGATCAGGAAGCCGAGGACGATGGGAATGATCGCCAGACGCACGTGATTGATCGTCAGATCGAAGATCAATCCGAGGTTGGAGGCGATCCAGTTCATCCGAAGTACCGTTCTTTACGGTCTTGGGACGCCGTATCGCGAAGTCAAGACACTCGACTGAACCACAGAATATCGCGCTCGACAACCCGAGACGACATGTGGCGCCATCGGACGCTGCGCGCTCAGACCTCCGAGAGCAGCCGGAAGACCTTCGAGGCCGCCTCGATCTCGTCGGGGGTCAACTCGGCGACGACGGTGCGCAGCCGCGAGGCATGATCTCGGCGCAGCTCTGCGAGCGCGGCGCACGCCGACGGGGTCGCCGTCAGCACCCGGAGCCGTCCGTCGCGCTCGTCGGGCCGCGACTCGATCAGTCCCAGCTCCTCGAGCATCCGCACCTGACGACTGATGACCGATTTGTCCATCTCGAACCGCTCGGCCAGCTCGTGCGCGTTGGCCGTCTCGGCCCGCTCGATGAAGGTGAGCAGCTTGTAGCCGCCCACCTGCAGCTCAGGGGCGACGCGGGCCGCCGACTCCTTCCACAGCGTCCTGGTCCTCGCGAAGATGAGGTTCAGGTGGGTCTGGAGATCGCCGAGCGCGGTGTCGACGTCCG
>Ga0308166_1002466_pt1 | contig 16998 bp, 19 predicted proteins | sample PhyCR2_2_FD_202137 | JGI IMG/M metagenome (GOLD analysis project Ga0308166, IMG submission 202137) | Phyllosphere microbial communities from UC Gill Tract Community Farm, Albany, California, United States - DLSLCC.R2 | ecosystem: Host-associated > Plants > Phyllosphere > Unclassified | place... | reverse complement strand
GATAATTTATCGCACGGTCATTGCATTTTTATTAGCAAAATTTTCCATTTTCCAAGGTTCGCACAATACCGCAGGGATGTGCGCCACGGCCGTTTTTACGTGCTAGACTGGTTTTCATGAGTAACGCTGCCGTTTTCCAATGAGCATATTGGCGATCCTCGTCCTCCTGGCCGTTGCATGGTGGGCGCTGACCTTCGGTCAACTGCCGAACCCGTTTCGCACCCGCACTTGCCAGGGCCGTCAATGGCGCCGCGCCTTCCCCAGCGCGTCCAAGAAGCAGATCCGCGAATTCCTGTCCGTCTTCACCTCGGCGTTCGCCTTCCGCGACACCGACATCCTGAAGTTCCGTCCCGACGACCAGCTGCTGGGCATCTACCGCACCCTGCATCCCTCGAAGTGGGCCGCCGACGCCATGGAATTCGAAACCCTGGCCGCCGACCTGCGCACCCGCTTCGGCGTCGTGCTGGAAGACATCTGGGACGAGCGCATGACCCTGGGCGCCCTGTTCGCCCATATCCAGCAGTCCCGTCCGGCCACACACTGACGCCTTTGCACTGCGGGCGCGGCGGGCGCGCACCATATTGACAGTCCGGCTCTTGAAGTGTCATTGCCAATGCTCATCTATTGGCAATGATGAAACGAAAGCTCAACTGGAAGCGCCCGCTCTTCTACCTGCTGCTGCCGGTATTTTTCATCATGGTCTTTCTTGGCTTCCCGATCCCGGTAGCGCCACCGTCGGCGACCAAGCCCGGGCAGGAAATTTCCACGACGGTCAAGAAAAAGAAAAAGGCAGGCCTGCTGATGCCAGGCGAATCCGAGGGCGACAACAGCCGGGGGCCCACCTGACCCCGGCTGTTAGGGTGCGGTGGCCCGTTCGAGCTCGTCCAGCCAGCGGATCGCCTGTTCGCGGCTGTTTCCGCACATTTCCAGCGAGGGCTGCAGGCCGGCGCAGAAGGCGGGGCGGTCGGGATGGCCGAAGATGCGGCAGCGGTTGTCGTCGGCCAGTTGCACGCAGCGCATGCCGGCCGGCTTGCCGTTCGGCATACCGGGAATCGGGCTGGTGATCGAGGGCGCGGTGCAGCAGGCACCGCAGTGGTCGCGGCAATTCATGGGTTCGGAGAGAGAAAAAGCGGGGCGGGTGCCGGGCAGCCGGCAAGTATAGCGCGTGGGCGCCGGCCTGTAATGCGCGGGACACTGGCGGGCGCTGCACTGTTGTCTTTCCTGCTAAGGTGAAGTCAACCACATCCTGCCGGAGCCCGACACATGGCAAGTTCGCTCAAACCACTCGACCAGCAGGTCATGGTCATTACCGGCGCTTCCAGCGGCATTGGCCTGGCCACCGCGCAGGACGCCGGCCGGCGCGGCGCCAAGCTGGTGCTGGCCGCGCGCAGCGGCGACGTGCTGGCGGCCGTCGTCGAGGGGCTGCGCGCCGGCGGCGTCGAGGCCATCCACGTGGTGGCCGACGTCTCCGACCGCGCCCAGGTGGAGGCGGTGGCGAGGGCGGCAATCGAACGCTTCGGGCGTATCGATACCTGGGCGAATGTGGCCGGCGGCACCATCTACGGCCGCCTCGACGAAGTGAACGAGGCCGACAGCCGGCGCCTGTTCGACGTGAATTTCTGGGGCATGGTGAACGGTTCGCTGGCGGCGCTGCCGCACCTGCGCATGACCGGCGGCGCCTTGGTCAATGTCGGCAGCGAAGCGTCCGAGGTGGCGATTCCCTTGCAGGGCATGTACACGGCCAGCAAGCATGCGGTAAAAGGGTTTACCGATGCGCTGCGCATCGAGGTCGAGCAGGTCGATGGCGCGGCGGTGTCGATTACCCTGATCCAGCCGACCGCGGTCGACACCCCGTTGCCCCAACATGCGCGCAACTACCTGGCCCACGAACCGAAACTGCCTTCGCCCCAGATCGATCCGCACCAGGTGGCCGAGGCGATCCTGGGCGCGGCTACGTCGCCGGCGCGCAACGTGAAGGTCGGCGCCATGGCCAGCCTCGACGTCGCCGTGGAAAAATTCCTGCCGGGCGTGGCCGACGTGATGGCCGCCTTCCAGGTGCCGCGCCAGCAGACCGATCAGCCGGCCCGCACGCGCGAGGGCGCGCTCTACCGGGCCGGCGCGGAAGGGCGTATTTATGGCTGCGGCAACGGCAAGGCACGTGCATGAGAGGGCAGTGCCGCGCCCATCGACACGGGCCGGATGGGGCGTCAAGACAGGCGCAAGCACGCTTGACTGGCCTCCCACCCGGGTCTATATTCGATGACTCTTTGAAAGTTGTCGGACAGAAGCATGGAATGCCCATTTGACACCAAGCCGCGCTGGGAGCGCCGCAAGGATGCTCGTCCGCAGGAGTTGCTGGCGGCGGCCATCGATCTGTTCGTCGAGCGCGGCTTTGCCGCCACCCGGCTGGAAGACGTCGCGCGTCGCGCCGGCGTCTCGAAGGGCACCCTCTACCTCTATTTCGAGAACAAGGAAGAATTGTTCAAGGCCGTGGTGCGCAACAGCATCGTGCCGGTCATCGGCGAGGCCGAATCCTCGGTCGCCGAATTCGATGGCCACAGCGCCGAACTGCTGCGCAGCGTGCTGCTGGCCTGGTGGGAAAGGATCGGCCTGAGCAAGGTTTCCGGCATCGTCAAGCTGGTCACGGCCGAAGCGAACAATTTCCCCGAGCTGGCCAAGTTCTACCAGGATGAAGTGATCAACCGCGGCACGCGCATGATTTCCAGCATGCTCGAACGCGGCATCGCGCGCGGTGAATTCCGCCCCATCAATGTCACGCAAATGACCCAGGTGCTGATCGCCCCCATGCTGATGCTGGTCACCTGGAAGCATTCGGTCGGCCCCTGCGAGCGCGGCGACCTCGAACCCCTGGCCTTCCTCGACACCTTCCTCGACATGGCGCTGCACGGCCTGCTGCCTCCGGCTGCACCGGCTGTGCCGGCGGCGTGAACGGCCGAGCGCAACGCCGGCCTCCTCAAGACGCCTTTTTCAGGCGTTCATTCCCCTTAAACTGCAGACTGTCGCAATTTCGCGATCTGTCGATGCCATCCCGATAAGATGTGCTTCCCGAGGCAGTTCAACGATAAAATATCGGATTATTTCTTTTACCACCGAGTATCAAGATGAATATCGAACAAGCCCGCTTCAACATGATCGAACAGCAGATCCGCCCATGGAACGTGCTGGACCAGGATGTCCTCGACCTGCTGCACGTGGTCAAGCGCGAACAGTTCGTGCCGCAGGCCTACCAGAACCTGGCCTTCGCCGACGTCGAGATCCCGCTGCCGGGCGGCGCCGCGATGTTCAATCCGAAAGTCGAAGCGCGCATCCTGCAAGAACTGAACCTCAAGAAAAACGAAACCGTGCTGGAAGTCGGCGCCGGTTCCGGCTACATGGCCGCGCTGATGGCGCACAAGGCACGCCACGTGACCACCGTCGAGCTGTCGCCGGAAATCAAGGCGCTGGCCGAGCAGAACCTGAAAAAGGCCGGCATCGACAACGTTACCGTGGTCGAAGGCAATGCCGCCGCCGGCTGGGAAAAGGGCGCGCCGTTCGACGTGATCGTCATCTCGGGCGGCCTGGAGAGCCTGCCGGAAGCCTTTATCAAGCAAGTCAAGGTCGGCGGCCGCATCGCCGCCATCGTCGGCCAGGCGCCGGCCATGTCCTGCGAGATCGTGACCCGCGTGTCGGAAACCGGCTACGACACGGTCAAGCTGTTCGAGACCAACGCCCGCCCGCTGGCCGGCGCGCCGGTCGCGTCGCGCTTCACCTTCTGAGGACGGCGCGATGCAGCACATCACCGCTCCCGAGCTGGCCGCAAAATTGGCCGCAGGCGAGGCCGACCCTGCTGGCGAGCGCCCGCTGCTGCTCGACGTGCGCGAGAACTGGGAATTCGCCACCTGCCACATCGCAGGCTCGACCCAGATCCCGATGCAGCTGATTCCGATCCGTGCCGGCGAGTTGCCGGACGACCGCGAAATCGTCTGCATCTGCCACCACGGCGCGCGGAGCATGCAGGTGGCCGCCTTCCTGGAGCGTAACGGCTTCGAGAACGTAACGAATCTGACGGGCGGAATACACGCCTGGGCCGTACAGGTCGATCCGGCGATGCCGAAGTATTGACCTGCTTTCCTAACTTTTGATGACTCCGACGGAGACCGCAATGCAGAAACCCCTCATCGCCATGCTGCTGGCCAGCGCTTTCGTGTCGTTCGACGCGAACGCGATCGACCTGATCCAGGTTTACCAGCAGGCCCTGGCCAACGACGCCACCTATGCCAGCGCGCGCGCCTCGCTCGCCGCCGGCCGCGAACGGGTGACGCAGGGGCGTGCGGGCTTGCTGCCGACGATTGCCGCGTCGGGGTCCTACGTCAAGAACGACAACGATTTTTCCCCGTTCAACCAGGGCCAGACCGTGGTGATCGACGGCGTGCCGACGGTCGTCACCGGCAGCGGTTCCGACCTGCGCACCAACCAGTACGGCCTGTCGCTGACCCAGCCGCTGTTCCGCTGGGACCGCTGGCAGACCTACGAGCAGAGCAAGCTGGCCCAGGCGATCGCCGAAGCCCAGTTTGCCCAGGCCCAGCAAGACCTGATCACGCGCGTGGCGCAGGCCTATTTCGACGTGCTGGCCGCCCAGGACACCCTGGAATCGACCCGCGCCCAGAAGAGCGCCGTGACCGAGCAGCTGGCGTCGGCCAAGCGCAATTTCGAGGTCGGCACCCAGACCATCACGGATACCCACGAAGCCCAGGCCGCGTACGACCTGGTGGTGGCGCAGGAGTTCGCCGCCGTCAACGAGCTGGAAAACCGCCGCACCATGCTGCAGATGATCATCGGCAAGGCGCCCGACGAGCTGGCGCCGCTGCAGACCGGCGTCACGCTGACCTCGCCGCAGCCGGCCACGGTCGACCCATGGGTGAGCTCGGCCGAGACCCAGAACTATGGCGTGACGGCGTCGGAGCTGGCGCTGGAATCGGCCAAGCGCGACATTTCGCGCAACCGCGCCGGCCACCTGCCGACGCTCGACCTGGTCGCCAACACCGGCCGCAGCAACGTCAGCGGCCGTACCCTGAGTTCCGGCGACGGCCGCAACAACTCGATCGGCGTGCAGTGGTCGATGCCGATCTTCAGCGGCTACGCCGTCACCAGCCGCGTGCGCGAATCGATCGCGCTGGAAGACAAGGCGCGCAACGACCTGGAAACCACGCGCCGCAACGCCGCCCTGCAGGCACGCCAGGCTTTCCTGGGTGTGAACAGCGGCATGGCCCAGGTCAAGGCGCTGGAAGCGGCCGAAGTGTCGAGCCAGTCGGCGCTGGAATCGAACAAGCTGGGCTACCAGGTGGGCGTGCGCATCAACATCGACGTGCTCAATGCCCAGCGCCAGCTGTACTCGACCCGCACCGACCTGGCCCGCGCGCGCTACAACACGATTTTGAACGGCCTGCGCCTGAAGGCGGCCGCCGGGTCGCTGCGCGAGGCGGACCTGGTGCCGGTGAATAATCTGCTGCAGAAATAAGCTTGCATATGAAATTTGCATCCTGAGCCCTGGATGCAAATAAACGACGGCGCCTGGGTGGCGCCGTTGTTGCTACCATCAACGCTTATTTGCCGCCGTCCTTTCTCGGCCGCAGCAGGCCCAGCCCGGTGTTGGTACGCACGGCAATTGCGCCATCGTCGGCCACCGCTTCGGCTTCCAGCAGTACGACCCCAGCTGGCAAATCCTTCACCCGCGTATTCAGGTCGACGAGGCCGTAGTCCGGGCCCCAGGCAACGGCGTGTTCCGGACCGGTGTTCCCATCGACCGCCTGGCCGACGATCAGGCCCGAGGCATTGATCGCATTCGCGTCTGAAAAGCGACCGCCGTTCAGCGTGCCCAGGCTGCGCATGCTTGTGCCGTCATGCACGAAGGCGACCTGTCCGCCCGGATAGTAGCAATAGCCGACCACATGCCCGGCCTCGTTGATGGCATGGGGTTCCGAACCCTGGGTTCCAGCGAGCGTGCCCAGGTCCTGGAGGGCGCCGCCGCTGTAGCGGAAAGCGCGCAGGTTGTTGTCCGCATCGTGTGTTCCCATCACCACCTGGCCGGCCTCGTTGATGTCGATCGCCTGCGAAGTACGGCCCGGCGGATTCAGGTCCTGCAGCGGCGCGCCGGTGCGGGCGTCGTACAGGAAAGCGTGGAGTCCTTCACTGCCGGGAACGGAAACATAGCCGACCACCTGGCCGACCGCATTCACGTCGTTCGCTCCCGAAAGCTGGCCGAGGTAGGGGTCGATGTCGCGCATGGTCTTGCCGTCGTAGTAGAAGGCATGCTGCTGGCCGGCACCCGTGCCGGAAAAGCCCGCGACCTTGCCGCAGGTGCTGATGGACAAGCCCCAGGACTCCGCGCCACCACTCAGGGTGCCCAGGTCGTGCAGGGTGCCATCATAGACGAAGGCGTGTGGAAATCCTGAGCTGGTCGCTGCCCAGCCGGCCACCTGGCCGCAGCGGTTGATGGCGAAGGCACGCGCGTTCGCGCCGCCGAAGGTGCCGAGGTCGATGTTGGTCTTGCCGTTGTACAGGAAAGCCCGGACGTTGCCCGCGGCATCCCATGAGCTGCCTGTCACCAAGCCCCCGTTGGCAATGCCTTGCCGGACGATCACGCCACCCGTGTTGCCGGGCAGGCCGAGCTCGGTGAAGTCGTAGAGCGGCCCCTGGTTGACCGGCGGGGGTGACGACGGTGGCGATGGCTGGACAGGTGGTGCTGGATGTGGGGTGTGACTGCCGCTACCGCCGCCGCAAGCAGTCAGCAAGGCGCACAGGGCCAGGGCAGCGCCAGGCATTGCCCGGCCGGTTGAAAGAGAGAGCTGGAACGAACGGAAACCTGACATGGCGCGCCTCCATTGACGAGTTGATACTTCAGTCTAGGTCGGGCTCGGCTGCCGCGTTCACGTATTGAAGAGTTCGTTTGTCTTCGGTCAAAGTGGTCGTTGATGCCGTGCAATGACGGGTTTCAAGTGTTCCCGTAAAGAAAAACGGCGCCGCAGCGCCGTTCGTCATGCCTCGCTTATGCCTGGCGTTTGCGCCACTCGATCATCTCGGCGATGGTCAGGATCGGGAAGCCGCGCTCCTCGGCAAAGCGCTCGATGGCCTCGCCGCGCATCATGGTGCCGTCCGGGTTCATCAGCTCGCACAGCACGGCGGAGGGTTGCAGGCCGGCCATGATGGCGAGGTCGACCGAGCCTTCGGTGTGGCCGGCGCGGGACAGCACGCCGCCCGGCGTGGCGCGCAGCGGGAACACGTGGCCGGGACGCACCAGGTCGTCCGGTTTCGCATCGGCGGCGATCGCGGCGCGGATGGTGGTGACGCGGTCGGCCGCCGAGACGCCGGTGGTGACGCCGTGGCGCGCCTCGATCGACACCGTGAACGGGGTGCCGTAGCGGCTGCCGTTCTCGATGGCCATCGGCGGCAGTTCCAGCTCGCGCACGCGCTCGGCCGACAGGCACAGGCAGACGATGCCGCTGCATTCGCGGATCATCAGGGCCATGGTGTCGACGCTCAGTTTTTCGGCGGCAACGATCAGGTCGGCCTCGTTTTCGCGGTCGAAATCGTCGAGCAGGATGACGGGGATACCGGCGCGGGTGGCGGCCAGTGCCGCTGCGATGCGGCCTTCCAGGTCGGTACTGTAAAGGGAGTAGGTATTGACTAACATGTTGAAACGCTCCTCGCGTGAAGTGGGCGAAAAACGCATCAGGGCAAGCGAATAGACACGCCTTGCGTGCAGGCCATATGAATATGGGCGAGCAGAGGCAAGGCGCATGGCAGCGCACATCTTCTTTCATCCGGACTATGACCGTCGGCCCTGGAATCGCACCAGGTCTGCTGACCCTGCCACGGGAGTGGCAGGCGCTCGCGGGCTTGACCGTTGCCGGTCTTACCGCCGGTGGGGAATTCCACCCCGCCCCGAAGACGTATTGATTGCCTGCGGAAACAGGCAGAAGAATTCTAACAGCAAGCAACCGACCCTGCCGGGCAGGGCCGGTTTACGCAGCCGGCCTGGTTGCTCCGCTTAGTTGCTCAGGCCGCCGCCGCCTTCGTTGTCCTTGCGCTGGATGAACTCGATCTTGTAGCCGTCCGGGTCGGTGACGAAGGCGATCACGGTGCTGCCGCCCTTGACCGGACCCGGTTCGCGGGTGATGTTGCCGCCGGCTGCACGCACGACGTCGCAGGTGGCGTAGATGTCTTCGGCCGAGATGGCGATGTGGCCGTAGGCGGTGCCCATGTCATACGACTCGGTGCCGTAGTTGTAGGTCAGCTCGAGTTCGGCGTGGTCGGGGTTGCTGCCGTAGCCGAGGAAGGCCAGCTTGTACTGGTACTCGGGGTTGTCGCTGGTGCGCAGCAGTTTCATGCCGAGCACGTTGGTGTAGAAATCGATCGAGCGTTGCAGGTCGCCGACGCGGAGCATGGTGTGCAGGATGCGCATGGGTGTTGTCCTTCTGAGAAAACGGAAAACAGCAATTCTATGCGTTCGGGGCGATCCTTGCCGGAGCCGGGCGCGGCGGGGAATCCGTGATGGCGATGACGCGATGCGCGGCCGGCGTCATTTCATCGTTGACGTATCTCGTAGGGTGGGCACGGCGTGCCCACCCTACGTTCAGCAAGCCGCGCAGTTTAGTTTTCCAGCCGCGACGCCAGCGTGATCTCGGCATTCAGCAGCTTCGACACCGGGCAGTTTTCCTTGGCGGTGGTGGCTGCCTTGTCGAACGCCTCCTGGCTGGCGCCGGGGATCCTGGCGACCAGGTCGAGGTGCACGGCGGTGATCTTGAAACCGCCCTCGACCTTTTCCATCGACACGGTGGCCGTGGTGCGCAGTTCCTCGGCCGTCAGGCCGGCCTGGCCGAGCTGGCCGGACAGGGCCATCGTGAAGCAGCCCGCGTGGGCCGCGCCGATCAGTTCTTCCGGGTTGGTGCCGGGGCCGTCCTCGAAGCGGGTGTTGAAGCCGTACTGCGAATCCTTCAGCACGCCGCTGCCGGTCGAGACCGCGCCCTTGCCGTCCTTCAGGCCGCCGCTCCAGACGGCGCTGCCATTGCGTTTGATGGTCATGTGTTCTCCTTTTATCGGTTCTTGCCCGGCAGGGGCTCGACCGAGTCGTGATCGCGCATCGAGCGATGGCGGTCGGGTTGCGGGTTGGCCTGGCCGGTGGCGTCGGCGTCGGGCTCGACGGCAACGCTGATGCCAGGGGTGTTGCGGGCGTCGGTGTCGACCAGGCCCTGGGCCAGGTCTTCCGCCGCCTGCTTGATGATGCCGCGCGGCTCGGTGTCCTGGCCGTCGGGCGACTCGTCGCGCTCGTGCGGCTGGCGCTTGACGCCGTCGTTTTCGATCTTCGCGTCGGTATTCACGAAGCGGTCTTTGGTTTCGGTAACCATGGGTAATCTCCTGTTGCTGACTCTTGCATTTATCCTAACGCGTCATGCCTGCGACAGTCGCGCAATTGAATCATGGGTTTTTAATGCTTTTTTGCAATTAACTGGATAACATTAACACTTCGCCATCATCGTTCTCTCCAGTTCCGTGAAATCCGAAGCGCACCTGCACCATAGCCCCGCCAATTGCCCCAACTGCGGTTCCGCTTTGAGCGGCAATTTTTGCCAGGAGTGCGGACAGGCCGCCACACTGCACGTGCCGAGCGCGCGCGAATTCCTGCACGAGTTCGTGGCCCATTACGTGGCGCTGGAGGGCAAGCTGTGGCAGTCGGTCAAGCTGCTGCTGTTCAAGCCGGGCCAACTGACGCGCGAGTACATCGAAGGCCGCCGCGTGCGCTACGTCGAGCCCTTGCGCCTCTACCTGAGCTTCAGCATCATCTTCTTTGCGCTGTTCAAGTTCAGCGGCATCAACATCGGCGCCCAGGAAAGGGAGGTGGACGCGGCGAAGCCGAAGGCCGCTGCCGTGCAGCCGGCGCCGGCAGGAGAGGGCAAGGCCGCCGTCGCAGCGCCTGCCGCCAAGCCGGCGGACAAGAAAACCAGTCAACCCGCTCTGATCGAACTCGAGGACGATGAAGACGACCTGCGCAAGCTGGCGGATATTGTCCACCCGTCGATTGGCGCAAAGATGGATCACTTCGGCAAGCTGCCGAGCGAGGTCCGCAACGAAGCCCTGAAGCGCGCCTTCTTCAGCTACGCCCCCTACGCGATCTTCCTCTTGATGCCGGTGTTCGCCGCCTTCCTCAAGCTGCTGTATCTCGGCTCGGGGCGCCGCTACGGCGAGCACGTACTGTTCGCGCTGCACACGAATGCCTTTGCCTTCCTCTGCCTCAGCCTGATCATGATCCTGCCCGACTTCGTGCCGCTGGTGGGCAAGGCGCTCGGCGTGTGGCTGGTGTTCTATTTGCCCACCGCCATGCGCAAGGTGTATGGGGGAAGCCGCACCCTGACCGCGCTGCGCTGGGTGGTGCTGATGACGGCGCATACCTTCAGCATCATGTTGGCGGCCGTGTTCGCCGCCGCGATGGGAATGATGGGCTGAACTTGCAGTGAATACGTTCGCCCATCTATACTGTGAATTTGTACAGTATCCGATGCGCCGCCAAGTGGCAGGCGCTGGGATTATCGGTTAATCTCAGCGTGTTCGCCTTCTACTGCCGAGAGACCCATGCCCCCTGAGCAAGAAAAAAACCAAGCGCAACAAACCATCGCGCTCGTGGTGCGGCAAAACACGGCCGGCATCGAGGAACCCGTCGAACGCATCCTCGCTTTCCTGCAAGAAGCCGGCTACCGCGTGGTGTTCGAAGCCGATACCGCGGCCCACCTCGGCATGCCCGGCATCGAGGCCATGGACGTCAACGCCCTCGGCGAGCAGGCCGACCTGGTGATCGTGATGGGCGGCGACGGCACCATGCTCGGCATCGCGCGCCAGCTCGCCAAGTACGACGTTGCCCTGATCGGCATCAACCTCGGCCGTCTCGGCTTCATCACCGACATCCCGGTCGAGCGCATGCTGCCGGCCCTCGGCGAAATTTTGCAGGGCAAGGCCACCGCCGAGAAGCGCAGCCTACTCGAGGGCCGTGTGATGCGCGACGGGCAAATGATGTTTTGCGGCGTGGCCGTGAACGACGTGGTGGTGGCGCGCGGCAGCGGCGCCGGCATGGCCGAGCTGCGCGTGACGGTCGACGGCCAGTTCATGTACAACCAGCGTTCCGACGGCCTGATCGTCTCCACGCCCACCGGTTCCACCGCCTATGCGCTGTCGGCCGGCGGCCCGCTGCTGCACCCCAGCCTGCAAGGCATCGTGCTGGTGCCGATCGCGCCGCACGCGCTGTCGAACCGGCCGATCGCGGTGCCCGACACCAGCGAGATCGTGGTCGCCATCGTCAGTGGCCGCGACATCTCCGTGAACTTCGACATGCAGACCTTCGCCAGCCTGCAGCACGGCGACGAGATCGTCATCTCGCGCTCGCCGGACACCATCACCTTCCTGCATCCGGAAGGCTGGAGCTACTACCACACCCTGCGCGAAAAACTGCACTGGCACGAATTCCCGTCCTACGACGGCAAACTCAAGTAAAAGAACCACAGGAGACCTGTTTCTTCATGCTGCGCACACTGACCATCCGCGACTTCGTCATCGTCGACGCGATCGAACTCGAATTTGCCAACGGCTTTTCGGTCTTCACCGGCGAAACCGGGGCCGGCAAGTCGATCCTGATCGACGCGCTGCAACTGGCGCTCGGCGGACGCGGCGAAGCGAGCATGGTGCGCGAGGGCGCGGCCAGGGCCGACATCACGGCCGACTTCGCCCTCACCGAGCAGGCCGCCGCCTGGCTCGCGCAGCACGAGTTCGCCAGCGAAGAGGGCGGGGCGCTGCTGCGCCGCGTGATCGACAACGCCGGCCGCTCAAAGGCCTACATCAACGGCATCGCCGCCACCGCCGGCCAGCTGCGCGAGCTGGGCGACATGCTGGTCGACATCCATGGCCAGCATGCGCACCAGAGCTTGCTGAAAAGCGATGCCCAACGCGCCCTGCTCGACAACCAGATCGCCGTGCGCGACCCGGCCGCCGTGCTCGAAGCCCAGGAAGTGGCAAGCGCCTGGCGTGCCTGGCGCGCGCTGTCGCGCCAGCGCGAGGAATACGAAACCAATGCCAAGAACGTGCTGCTCGAACGCGAGCGCCTGGAGTGGCAGGTGAGCGAACTCGACAAGCTGTCGCCGAAGCCGGGCGAGTGGACCGAGATCACCAACGAACACAGCCGCCTGTCGCACGCCGCCAGCCTGCTCGACGGCGCGCAGGAAGCGCTGGCCGCCATCTCGGAATCCGACCACCCCATCCTGTCGCAGCTGTCCTCGCTGAACACCAAGCTGGGCAAGCTCGTGGATGTGGACGCCGAACTGCAGGCCGTGCTCGACTGCATGGAGCCTGCCCGCATCCAGCTGCAGGAAGCGGTGTATGCGCTGAACAACTACATCGACAAGGTCGAGCTCGACCCAAGCCGCCTGCGCGAAGTCGACGCCCGCATGGATGCCCTGCACAGCGCCGCGCGCAAGTACCACGTGACGCCGGAAGAACTGCCCGAGGAACACGCGGCGCTGGCGGCCAAGCTGCGCCAGCTGGCCGACGCCACCGATATCGAGGGCCTGAAACGCCAGGAAGAAAAGGCGGAAAGCGCATACCGCAAGGTGGCCAACCGCCTGTCGGCGCGGCGCGTGACCACGGCCAAGGCGCTGAGCGAACAGGTGACGCTGGCCATGCAGGAACTGAGCATGGGCGGCGGCCGCTTTGCCGTGGCGCTGAACCCGTCGGAACCGGGCGCGCATGGCCTGGAGCAGGTGGAGTTCCTGGTGGCCGGCCACGCCGGCGTCGCGCCGCGTCCGCTGGCCAAGGTCGCCTCGGGCGGCGAACTGGCCCGTATCTCGCTGGCCATTTCTGTCATCACTTCGAATGCCACCGTCACGCCGACCCTGATCTTCGACGAGGTCGATAGCGGCATCGGCGGCGGCGTGGCCGAAGTGGTGGGGCGCCTGCTCAAGCGCCTCGGCCAGCAGCGGCAAGTGCTGTGCGTGACCCACCTGCCGCAGGTGGCGAGCCAGGCCAACCAGCACTTCCAGGTGGCCAAGGGCACGACCGGCGAAGGGCGCACCGTCTCGCGCATCGAGGTGCTGAACAACCGTGCGCGCGTGGAGGAAGTGGCGCGCATGCTGGGCGGGATCGAGATTACCGAGACCACGCGCAAGCATGCGCGGGAGTTGCTGGCGTCCTGACCGAGGCCTGGGAGGAAGGCGCCGCCGGTACCAGCTAGCGCAACAGGTCTACTTCGAGCAGGCGGCTAGCGGGCGCTGTCCACTTTCCCCATCTGCCACAATCCTTCTCCCAACCACACACGGAGGATCGCATGAGCATCGAAAAAGTCCTGTACCGCGCCAAGGCCACCTCGCAGGGCGGCCGCGAAGGCACCTCGCGCAGCGACAACGGCGTGCTGGACGTGAAGCTGACCACGCCGAAGGAACTGGGCGGCAATGGCGCCACCGGTACTAACCCGGAACAATTGTTCGCAGCCGGTTATTCGGCCTGCTTCCTGGGCGCGCTGAAATTCGTCGCCGGCCAGGCCAAGGTGAAGCTGCCGGAAGACCTGACGGTGACCGGCGAAGTCGGCATCGGCCAGATCCCCACCGGCTTCGGCATCGAGGCCGATCTCACCATCCACGGCCCCGGCATGGAACAGCAGCAGCTGCAGGAACTGGTCGACAAGGCCCACATCGTGTGCCCGTACTCGAACGCGACGCGCAATAACATCGACGTGCGCCTGCACGTGACGACCTGAGTTTCGTCAAGCGGCGATGGCGCCAGCCCACAACTGTTGGGCTATCGCCGCAATCAATATTATCTTCTCGAAGGCAAAGCGGCAGCCACCTATAATGGAGCCCCAAGCGTTCCTGTCTCCTTTATGCCCTTCCGAAAAGAACCACCCCACACCCACGGCAGCATTGCCCAAAGCGCGATAGTCCTCGTCAACCTCGGCACGCCGGACGCACCCACCCGCTCCGCGGTCAAGCGCTACCTGAAGCAATTTCTATCGGACCCGCGCGTGGTCGAGATCCCGCGCCTGGTGTGGTCGTTCATCCTCAACTTGATCATCCTGCCGTTCCGCTCGGGCGCCTCGGCAAAAAAATACCAGACCATCTGGACCAAGGATGGCTCGCCGCTGAAGGTGCATACCCAGAACCAGGCCCAGCTGCTGCAGGCGGCGCTTGCGCAGCGCGGCCATGAAGGCGTGCAGGTGCGCATGGCCATGCGCTACGGCTCGCCCTCGCTGCCCGAGGTGCTGGACCAGCTCAAGCTCGACGGCTGCGACCGCATCGCGGTGCTGCCGGCCTACCCGCAGTATTCGGGCACCACCACCGCCTCGATCTGGGACGCGGTGTTCGCCCACTACAAGAACGTGCGCAACATCCCCGAGCTGCGCCTGGTGAAGCACTACCACGACCACGACGGCTACATCGACGCCCTGCACGACACCGTGCTGGCCTACTGGGATGCGCACGGCCGCGGCCAGAAGCTGGTGATGAGTTTCCACGGCGTGCCGAAGCGCACCCTGGAACTGGGCGACCCGTATTACTGCGAATGCCAGAAGACCGCGCGCCTGCTGGCGGCGCGCCTGCGCCTGGCGCCGGACGAGTATGTGGTGACCTTCCAGTCGCGCTTCGGCAAGGCCGAGTGGCTGCAGCCCTATACGGCGCCGACCGTGGTGGAACTGGCGCGCCAGGGCGTCGAGCGCATCGACGTGATCTGCCCGGGCTTTACCAGCGACTGCCTGGAGACGCTGGAAGAAATCTCGATGGAAGTGAAGCACGACTTCGAGACGGCCGGCGGCAAGGATTTCCACTACATTCCCTGCCTGAACGAGGCGCCGACCTGGATCGTGGGCATGGCCGAGATCGCCGAGCAGCATTTGATCGGCTGGCCGACCATGATGAGCCCGTCGCAGCGCGAAGCCGAGCGGCGCGATGCGGAGATGGCGCGCGAACACGCGTTACGTCTCGGCGCGTAATTTAAATGGTGGGTTCGCGAACCCACCGCCCGTTGGCCCGGCCACAAACCCCACGACGGGGCTCCCCTGATCCCAACCTGCTAAAATGGCACGTTTTTGTGGCGTGGTTTACACCCCGGCGTAGCAAATGCACGCCGTTGCAAGGGCGGTGTAGACCACGACGGCGCTGCTAATCAAGTGCAATCTCATGCTGCTCTCCCACGGTGGGTTCCTGTTCCTGTCACGTCCAGCAGGACGCGTATGAACATGTTAGAACCTTAACTACGGGAAAGAATCACCTCATCGGTAACTGTTGTAACAAATGTTGTCAGTCTTTCTGCTAACAGAGTCGCAATATCCCTTGAAATTGTAGGAGATCGCCCCATATGCGGCGCTGTACGACAAGAAGCACTTGTCCAACCATTCAGCCAAGTCCTTGATTTCAGGAGTTTTTTCGATGCATGACCAAGAAAACCCAGAGGTGAATACCCAGCCCGAGGCCGAGGCCGCACCCGCAGCGGCGGACACCGCAGCAGCAAAAGGCGAACCGAGCCTCGAAGAGCAACTGAGCGCGACCGAAGCCAAGCTGGCTGAAATGCACGATGCATTCATGCGCGCCAAGGCCGACGGCGAAAACATCCGCCGCCGCGCCCAGGAAGACGTCAGCAAGGCCCACAAGTTCGCCATCGAAAGCTTCGCCGAGGCCATGGTGCCGGTGCGCGACAGCCTGGAAATGGCCCTGAAGGTCGAAACGCAAACCGTTGAAGCCATGCGCGAAGGCGTCGAGATGACCCTCAAGCAGCTGACCTCGGCCTTCGAGAAGAACCGCCTGGTGGAAGTGATGCCGGCCCAGGGCGAGAAGCTCGACCCGAACAAGCACCAGGCCGTGGCCGTGGTGCCTGCCGACCAGGAAGCGAACACGGTCGTCACCGTCCTGCAAAAGGGTTACATGATTGCCGACCGCCTGCTGCGTCCGGCCATTGTTACCGCGGCAGCGCCGAAATAAGAAAAAGTAAGGTGCTGCTCGGCAAGAGGCCTTGAAAGCAGTCAGGTATTCCCAATATCCGAAGCATTAAAACATTTCAGCATTCAAAGGAAAATAAATCATGGGCAAAATTATCGGTATCGACCTGGGGACCACCAACTCCTGCGTCGCGATCATGGAAAACGGCCAGCCTAAGGTGATCGAGAACGCCGAAGGCGCGCGCACCACGCCGTCGATCATCGCTTACCAGGAAGACGGCGAGATCCTCGTCGGCGCACCTGCCAAGCGCCAGGCTGTCACCAACCCGAAGAACACCCTGTTCGCGGTGAAGCGCCTGATCGGCCGCAAGTTCGACGAGAAGGAAGTCCAGAAGGACATCTCGCTGATGCCTTACCAGATCAGCAAGGCCGACAACGGCGACGCCTGGGTCGGCGTGCGCGACAAGAAACTGGCTCCGCCACAAATCTCGGCTGAAGTCCTGCGCAAGATGAAGAAGACCGCCGAAGACTACCTCGGCGAAGAAGTCACCGAAGCCGTCATCACCGTGCCGGCCTACTTCAACGACTCGCAGCGCCAAGCAACCAAGGATGCCGGCCGCATCGCCGGCCTGGACGTCAAGCGCATCATCAACGAGCCGACCGCTGCCGCGCTGGCATTCGGCCTGGACAAGACCGACAAGGGCGACCGCAAGATCGCCGTGTATGACCTCGGCGGCGGCACCTTCGACGTGTCGATCATCGAGATCGCGGACGTGGACGGCGAGAAGCAGTTCGAAGTGCTGTCGACCAACGGCGACACCTTCCTGGGCGGCGAAGACTTCGACCAGCGCGTGATCGACTACATCATCGACGAATTCAAGAAGATCAACGGCCTCGACCTGTCGAAGGACCCGATCGCCCTGCAGCGCATCAAGGCTTCGGCCGAGCGCGCGAAGATCGAACTGTCGTCGTCGCAGCAGACCGAGATCAACGAGCCGTACATCGCCATGGCGAACGGCGCGCCGGTCCACCTGAACCTG
>Ga0308166_1002461_pt1 | contig 17023 bp, 8 predicted proteins | sample PhyCR2_2_FD_202137 | JGI IMG/M metagenome (GOLD analysis project Ga0308166, IMG submission 202137) | Phyllosphere microbial communities from UC Gill Tract Community Farm, Albany, California, United States - DLSLCC.R2 | ecosystem: Host-associated > Plants > Phyllosphere > Unclassified | place... | reverse complement strand
TCGATCGTTTGGCCACTGCGCTGAAAGAGAAGGTGGTGCTTGACGACGATGTCTTCAAAACGGGCAATTTTCATCGTCGTGGCGGCAAGACAATGCTGCAAAAAACCTTCGATGATGATCTCGACAACCTGCTCGATAAGTTCAGCGATTACATCTGGGACGAGCCAGCTTAACGCGTTATCATCCCCGGCAATGTCTTCTTCTGCGGCCCTATTAAGGGCCGCTGTTTATTTACGGAATACTCAATGAACAATAATGATCTGGTCGCGAAGCTGTGGAAGCTGTGCGACAACCTGCGCGACGGCGGCGTCTCCTATCAAAACTACGTTAACGAACTCGCCTCGCTGCTGTTTCTGAAAATGTGTAAAGAGACCGGCCAGGAAGCGGACTATCTGCCGGAAGGCTATCGCTGGGATGACCTGAAATCCCGCATCGGCCAGGATCAGCTGCAGTTCTATCGCAACCTGCTGGTACATCTGGGTGCCGATAACCAGAAACTGGTGCAGGCGGTATTCCAGAACGTCAACACCACGATCACCCAGCCCAAACAGTTGACCGAGCTGGTCAGCAACATGGATTCGCTGGACTGGTACAACGGCACGCACGGCAAATCCCGCGATGATTTCGGTGATATGTACGAAGGGCTGTTGCAGAAGAACGCTAACGAAACCAAGTCTGGTGCCGGTCAGTACTTCACCCCGCGTCCGCTGATCAAAACCATTATTCACCTGCTGAAACCGCAGCCGCGTGAGGTAGTGCAGGATCCGGCTGCGGGTACGGCGGGCTTTCTGATTGAAGCCGACCGCTACATTAAGTCGCAGACCAACGATCTGGATGACCTTGATAACGACACGCAGGATTTCCAGATCCATCGCGCCTTTGTTGGCCTGGAACTGGTGCCTGGAACCCGTCGTCTGGCGCTGATGAACTGCCTGCTGCACGACATTGAAGGGAACCTCGACCACGGTGGCGCTATCCGTCTGGGTAACACGCTGGGTAGCGATGGTGAAACATTGCCGATGGCGCATGTGGTCGCCACCAACCCACCGTTTGGCAGCGCTGCGGGCACTAACATCACCCGTACCTTCGTTCATCCGACCAGCAACAAACAGCTTTGCTTTATGCAGCATATTGTTGAAACCCTGCTCCCCGGCGGACGTGCGGCGGTAGTGGTGCCGGATAACGTGTTATTTGAAGGCGGTAAAGGCACCGAGATACGTCGTGATCTGATGGACAAGTGCCATCTGCATACCATTCTGCGCCTGCCGACCGGTATATTTTATGCCCAGGGCGTGAAGACCAACGTGCTCTTTTTCACCAAAGGCACAGTGGCGAAGCCGACACAGGATAAGAACTGTACCGATGACGTGTGGGTGTACGATCTGCGAACCAATATGCCGAGTTTCGGCAAACGCACGCCGTTTACCGACGATCATTTACAGCCGTTCGAGCGCGTATATGGTGAAGACCCGCACGGCTTAAGCCCGCGTAACGAAGGTGAGTGGAGTTTTAACGCTGAAGAGGCAGAAGTTGCCGATAGCGAAGAGAACAAAAACACCGATCAACATCTGGCTACCAGCCGCTGGCGCAAATTCAGCCGCGAGTGGATCCGCACGGCGAAATCCGATTCGCTGGATATCTCCTGGCTGAAAGATAAAGACAGCATTGATGCCGACAACCTGCCGGAACCGGATATTTTAGCGGCAGAAGCGATGGGTGAGCTGGTACAGGCGATGGGCGAACTGGATGCGCTGATGCGTGAACTGGGTGCGAGCGATGAAGCCGATGCACAGCGTCAGTTGCTGCAAGAAGCGTTTGGTGAGGTGAAGGAATGAGTGTGGAGAAATTGCCGGAGGGGTGGGTACTCTCTAAATTTACAGAGTTAATGGATGTACAAGGTGGAACTCAACCGCCTAAATCCGAGTTTATTGCCGAGGAAAAAGAAGGATATATACGTTTATTACAGATTAGGGACTTTGGTAAGAAACCTGTGCCAACTTATATTCCTGAGACAAAAAAACTAAAAACATGCCGAGAAGAGGATTTGCTAATCGGTCGGTATGGCGCATCTCTCGGAAGAATATGTACAGGGCATGAAGGAGCATATAATGTTGCTCTTGCAAAAGTAATCTTTCCTCAGGAATTTGAACGCTCATATATTCGGTACTATCTTGAGTCCGAGATATTTCAATTTCCTTTAAGACTATTATCTCGCTCTGCACAAAATGGATTTAACAAAGAGGATCTTGGTAGATTCGATTTTTTACTTGTGCCACTTGCCGAACAAAAAGTAATCGCTGAAAAGCTCGATACGCTGCTGGCGCAGGTAGACAGCACCAAAGCACGTCTTAAGCAAATCCCAAAAATACTGAAACGTTTTCGTCAGGCGGTGCTGACTGCAGCTGTGAGTGGTCATTTAACAGAAACGTGGCGGAATAAACATTGCAATATAGATATAAATAACATTTCAGTAAGTAAGTATAAGCCTAATAATGGACTCTTTGAACAAGCAAAATCATCAGTTCCTGAAATACCTAGTTCATGGCAGATAATCCCCTCTGCTCATTTGATCGAATATATCACTAGCGGTTCAAGAGGTTGGGCGGATTATTACTCTACTGAAGGGGCTCTTTTTCTTCGGATGAGTAATGTACGCTATAATACAACTAAATTAGATCTGGATGATTTGCAATTTGTTAACCTGCCAGGCAGTGTAGAAGGTAAGCGTTCACATGTAAAAGTTGATGATCTAATCATATCTCTTACTGCTGATGTTGGGCGAGTTGCGAGAATAGATAAAGATCTAGGTGAAGCTTACATAAATCAACATCTTGCCTTGGTAAGGCCAACCAAAAATATTGACTCAGAATATTTTGCTTTATGTATTGCATCGCAAAATATAGGTGTTAAGCAAATTCAATTCTTTAAAAAAGGAGCAACTAAGGCTGGTCTTGGACTCGATGATATACGTAGCTTAGCTATTCCCTTTCCTCCACTCTCTGAACAACAAGAAATCGTCCGCCGCGTCGAACAACTGTTCGCTTACGCTGACACCATAGAAAAACAGGTCAATAACGCTCTGGCCCGCGTTAACAACCTCACTCAATCCATCGTGGCGAAAGCATTCCGTGGTGAACTCACCGCGCAGTGGCGTGCAGAAAACCCGGAACTAATTAGTGGTGAAAACAGTGCTGTTGCATTACTGGAGAACATTAAAGCCGAGCGGGCAGCCAGCACAGGTAAAAAAGCCTCACGTAAAAAATCCTGATTATTATTTTTTTTGCGCACCTTGCTGGTGCGCTTCTTATTATTTCCTGCCAGATAAAAATTACGCTTTATATTAAAATGATTTTATAACTTACTTATTTCACACTGTTTTTAGCTGGACTTTTCTTCTCTTTCCTGATGATATATACAGGTATTTAGCGCGGCACGGATGTGCGCCAACACACCCGCGCCGCTAATCACAATCACTATTGAAAAGGAATAGTAATCATGACTGACGCCCATTCTATTGCACAACCGACTGAACCAGAAGTCTCTCCTGCAGATAACCGGCAATTAACCGTTAGCTATGCAAGCCGCTATCCGGATTACAGCCGGATACCCGCCATCACCATGAAAGGACAATGGCTGGAAGCTGCCGGTTTTGCCACTGGCACAGCAGTAGATGTAAAGGTAATGGAGGGTTGTATTGTGCTCACTGCCCGGCAGGAGAGCGAACTGATGCAGTCGCTGCGCCAGGTATGCAAGTTGTCTGCGCGGAAACAAAAGCAGGTGCAGGAGTTTATTCAGGTTATTGCCGGTAAACAGAAAGTCGTCTGAATGAAAACCCGCTCCCGACATCGCATCGGGAGCGGTTAAATATCACGAAGCGATTACCTCCACCAGCACATCTGTTGCCCAGCTCTCTTCACTGTTGGCCACGTTCCCCTCCTTACAGGCCAGCGCCATATTGCCTAACTGGAAAGAAACGTTATCGTGGAAGTCAAAGTTGTACCACTTTGATGCAAAGTTAATGCGCCAGTAGCCCATACCTTGATCAAAACGGACCTTCAGTACCTGACCATCTTCAAAGGTTAATGTCAGTTTACGGTGGTGAGGAATATCGCGCGGCGAGTCGCACACCGTCAGTTTTACTGGCCTGCCCATTGCCGCTGCAAACCACTGGTCAGAAAAATCATAAAAATCCGCTTCGCTCATCCAGTCATGGAAAGGCCGGTTACCTGGACGATCTTTAGGTTTAAACAACGTATCCAGCACCAGCTCGGCATTATTGGTGAGCTTTGTTTGCAGCGGTTTCAGTATTGCTCCCAGCAGCGCCAGCGCAACCGGGTTTTGCAGATACCGATCGGTATAGTGAACGCGGTTAATACGTGTATTGTTCATCAGCGACTGCGCTTCGTTATGGTTGTTAAACAGCATGTCCCAGAAGCGCTGTCCGAACTGCGAAAGTGGGCCATTCAGCTCTTTGCTAATCTGAATATCCTTGACCCGCTCTACAACGTTCGCGGCTTTAACCGGCAGAACAAAATCGCCCATTTCAAGCTTTTTATACCCAAGGCTGCGAACGACCAGCTCGTCATTCAGGTGCCAGCCCGGCCCCGGAATTGTTGCCTGCTTACTGCGTGAGGCCAGCGTCATTATTCGATCTGCAAAGGTGATTTGAGCAACAATCGGCAATTCTGGTTTCTGTTCGATATGGCACAGCCGCACACCCAGCGCAGTAAACTGTGAAAGCTCATGCAGTATCTCCAGGTCATCCATGCTATCGGGGATGACAAGATCAACTGCGACGTTGTCATTTACCCGATAGCTCTGGATTGCCGCACGGAACTGGCGGGCATATAAATCCCACTCATTAAACGCACCATTCGTCCACAACGTGAGCTTTTCAGCCCCTTCATTAATCGCCCGACGAATCGTATCGCCAATGGTTCCAGGACAGTATCGTGCATCTGGTAAAGATAAGGTCTCTTCAGCCGGTAAACCGACATAATACGTGAAGTCATCCCCAAGCCAGGTCAACGCTGCTTTATGATCCAGTAAATCGTGATCATGGCGAGTCTGGGAGTCGAGAAGACACTCACTGCAAGCGGAATTACAATGTCGGCAGCCCAGCTGTTTGACCATTCCCTGCAGAATGGCCTCAATATGCAACGGCGCACTGGAAGCAAAGCCTGCACCACCACTAATCACATCGTAAAGTTGAACGGCTAATACTGATTGCCCATCCTCCAGTCTGACCGGACGCAGGGCGTAGCCCAGTTCTGCAGCGGAAATACCTAACCTGCCTGACAGTGCCTGCCGCAATGCAACTGCCAGGGTCATGCCAACAATGCGTCCTTCTTCGGTGTTATCTGGGAGATATTCACCGTTTTGTGGCTTGCGCAGGATTATTTCAAACACATCCGTACGAGCCAATGCTCCCAGCGTGACGTTTTTCATAAGTGCCGTCGATCCTGAACAAACCAGGCGCTGATTCTGACTATCGCGATCTGCTTTTCCCGGGCGAGGCGGGTAATGGGCTTCCATACTTTTTGGCGCATCGTTTTCATTAAGCATCGACTCTGCGCGACCACAGCTTAAACATAACGCGTATCCATGCCCCCCACTTCCAAGGCTTTGCTGGAAAACATGTCCATCAGTACCAGAGGCCATATATCCCATTATGGGGTTAGGCAGCGGCACGGGTTCTGCTTTAACAAACACCCAAGCAGGGACAACCGGGATAAATTTCATGGTTTCGATATTGTTGGTCACTGGCGCATGCGCATCAGTCACAAATCCGGCAGGTTGCAGCACCTGACGGCGATTATTCATGATAATTTTTTCACCGCAGACGCTGTTGGTGCAACAGATCGCGCCGGTGTCACTCATCCCTTCTTCATAACCGATAGTCCCACATTTATGACAGCGCCAGGCACAATCCAGACGCTGGGCTTCATTGGTATCAGCGTTAATGTTGTGCCAATGCAGCGAGACACCTGCTGAGCGGAAGACTCGGCCATCAAGAATAATTTCTGCACCAGGCGCATATTCACGGATGGCGACACCCAGATTTCGCGAGGGAAGCCCTTTATAGCGGGAAACGTTATCTTCACGATCTTTTTTATCACGACTCTTTTGAGATTTTTCCCGGATATAGTCTTCCATGGTGAAGTTATCAAACGTCACCACATCCGTTGGGAAGCCGTACCCCGGCAGGAAAGTTCTGGCCGCTAAATCACGCAATAAATACTCGCCACAGTGCCGTTTTTTCTCTAATTCAATGCGCTTGCGGTATGGCGTTTGCGGCTGGGACTCGCGTTCTTTTGTTAAGAGGTCGCGATAAACAGATAGCCATCGCTCCTGAAGCAAAGTGATCGCATTGATTGTTTTATCGCGCAGCTGGTTGGATCTGGCGCCATGCAGCGCCGTACCTTTCACTAATCTTTCCAATGCTGCATCGATATCAAGCACCGGCCTATCCAGCCAGACTTTGAAGCGCTCACATTTTGACTGCTCACTGTCTTCGCCGAAAAACCATAGACTGTCGAGGCTGGTTTTCTCTTTATCCGTTTCGCCAATAACGTTACACAAGAAGTCAGACAGCAATAAAGCGTTTACGTGGCGTTGAACCACACGGATGGAGTTCAGCGCTACCATTGGTGCTGGGATCAGGGTTTCAAATGGCCAAAGGGGGTTGGCGAAAACCTGCTGATCATGCGGGTTTCCTTTACAAAGCGTGTAAGAAATTGCTCGCGATTCCTTACTACGTCCAGCACGCCCGGCGCGCTGTAGATAGTTGGCCGGATGTGGTGGTACGTTGTTCATCACAACGGCGCTAATGCCGCCGATGTCTACCCCCATTTCCATGGTAGTGGAGCAGTTGAGAACGTTAAGCTGTCCGTTCTTGAACATTTTTTCATAGCTTTGCAGGCGTTCTGACGATTGCTGAGCAGAATGTTCGGCTGTGCGGTAGTAAAAACCGCCCTCAACGACACGATCGTTTATATCAGTCCAGACGTTTTCCGAACGTAATTTCGCTATTTGCGGTTCCTTGCTGACCCAGTCACGCACTTTCGCCAGTCCTGCAGCGTAATCCTCTTGCGAACGATCCATTAGCCAGATTTCAGGCATGGTGACCTTCTGTGCAATATAAGTGTCATACTGCGCCTGGGTGAGATGTTCAAAAGAAATGTGTGTGGGCAGATAAGGTGTTAAGCCTTTGAAGGCTGTATCCAGAATTTTATTGGTAACCGGGCAAATCCAGGCATCTGTGATTAATGAAAAGGTCAGATGCTCTTTTGGTAAATAAAAACGGTTGCCATCAGGCTTCAATATTGCAAGTGCCCCGGTAAGTTGAGTCCATGCTTCTTTCAGCCAGGTATTGATTATATCTATCCTTGCCGTGTTCACGGTTTTGATCCGTGTTCCAAGCATTAACAGCTTCACTAAACGATGAGAGATATTACCATTACGAATTTGGGGCCAGCGTTTGTTCTGATTATCTTCAGGATCCTTTGTGTCCGGGTTACGGACAAACTTCGATGAAAAACGGCTACCAATCCAGTTTTTCAACTCATCGTCCAATTGTGTAAAGTTACTTTCGCGAACATACAGATCCAGCGTAACTTTAAGAAAATCGTGCCAGTCATCCAGCGTCAGTCCTTGATCTTGCCAGTGTGCCGGAGTTTTATGGATTTTCTCTAGTCCATGATAACCAACCTGAACCAGCCCTTGCGTTTCCAGGCTGTTAGTTCGTTTAGGTCGACGCATGAATTCCCGAAATAGCAGCATTTCGGAAAGTTTTAGAGGGCCGCCGTTTTCATTGAATACCTCAGGCTTAAGATAGTGGTTATATTGGAGGATAGGACCGCGAATGTCGGCTTTTTCTTTTAGTTCATTAACCATCTCAGTCCAGGTTCGCGAAATCAAAATGGTCGCTGCCTTGCCTCCGGTCGCTGCCTGGAAAGCCTGTTCAAGCTGCTCTGCCTGTATTTCTGCTAGTTTTGCTTGGTCGGGTAATCCCCAGCTTCGATATTCTTCAACTTGCTCCCGTGCCTGTTTTACTCTTTGCGCTAATTTTTCGAGATCTGTATTAGCATTCGGTGTTGTTGAAGTCTGAGAGCGTTGATGCCAGCTTAGGATTTCAACCACGCTACCGCGTAGCCGGCTTCGCTCTGCTTCTTGCTGCATTCGAACAGCCATTCTCGCGGTCCCTTGCCGACTGTCGGTGAAAGTGATGAGACGGCGACCCCTTCCTGGCAAAGAATCAGGACCCACGCCTTCTTTTCCTTCTTCACTGATAAAGTCCTCACAATATTCCAGAACGGTTGGCACAATGTTAGTGACATAAAATGGCCCACCTAACAAAGCACGTCGGAACGGTTGTTTACCGCTTGCGCCTCTGTAACTACAGCCACTGACGCTACATACCTGTTCAATATCGTTAATAGTCAGCAGGATACTGTTGTTGCTTATAACACCTATATGACGCGTCTGTCGGTCAAGACGTTGAAGGGTGTAGCCCGATTCGCTGGTATTTTGTGCTGCAATAATGAGTGGAGGCTGATAACGACTCTCTTTCTCACCTTTTTCTTCATTGGCGTCATATTCAATAGGTGCTTCATCCTGTAAAGAGAATTCATCGCCACCTTTATTTTCCCACTGGACAAGTTTGCAATTTTTGTCCCGGGCCAGAAGATGTGGCTCGTTACAATCATTACAGAATGCCAGCTCGTAAACCGGGCTCCCACAATCACAGCTTTGTCTCTGGTTTACATACACATAGCCAAAAGGCCAGCCTTTTTCTAATGGTGTACCATACTTTTGGCTGCAATCTTTATCTACGCAAGCCCAGATACCTTGTGTGCTGCGCTGGAAGATATGCGCCCTGACTTTGAGAAATGCCGGTTCTTTTTCATTTGGTTGCGTACCGGAGCAGACGTCAATCCAACGCAGCACATCCTGCTGGCTGTAATTCTGTTGAGTTAGCGAATTCAGCCGCTGCGTTATCTGATCAAGCTTCATTGGATTTGGCTGAGTGACCAACATATCACGCAAGTAGCGCGCCTCGGGCGAATGCGTAAGTGCATCAAAGCGCTTTGAGCTTACACCTTTCATTTCCGTATCAGGGATTTGCTCAATTTTGTCTAACGGAAGATAAGCGTCTCTGCTTGGTTCCAGCTCTGGGATAACCCTGCTTCCGTCCAGTACGTCAATTCGTTCCTGTGGTATGCCGGATAATTCAGAAAGAAATTTTTTCAGCTGTTTTTCGGCGTCGCTTCCGGCAATGGTCGCAGAGGTTGCCACAAAGCGCACATCATCAGGTGTTACGCCAAAAGCAGTCATCACGCGACGTAACTGGAGTGCCAGTTCCGCCGCCTGCGAACCGACATAGGTATGCGCTTCATCTAATACTATCCAGCGTAGTGATTTTTTTGCTTTGGATTGCTGAATGATCGGGGCGTCAATTTGACGAACCATCATATATTCAAGCATCGTGCCGTTGGTCACCAGAATCGGAGCAGGTTCTGCGCGCATTTTTTCGCGCGACAGAACTTCGTTTGGCCTTTTTACCTGCTCGCTTCTTACTGCGGCATGCAAATTTTCAGTATTTCCGTTGTAGAGGCAGTATCGGATCCCGGTACCAAAACCACGTGTCCATACGTCCAGGCGCTCACGTTGCGAATTAATTAAAGCATTGAGTGGATAGAGGAAAAGGGCTCTGACACCGACCAACGCATTGTTGCCATTTTCATTCAATTCCCGATAGAGATCTTCCAGCACCGGCACCATAAAACATTCCGTTTTGCCTGAACCTGTACCACTGGTTACCACCACTGAATGTTTTTTTTCAAGCAGAGCCTTCCAACTAGCTAACTGATGGGTAAAGGGTTTCCAGTCAGCACCAAAACGGTAGCGTCCATTATTCTGGTCATCGAGTGAATCAACGACGGCTTTACTTAACAGTGCGTTACCCTCCGTCAAGCTGCGCATCGTGTTATTGGACTCTTTCCAGCCAAACATTTGCTGGAATACCGGTGAGGAAAGAAATGAACCTGACTTCCCGCAATCGGCGCCCATTTGTTGCGCGAGATGCTCACGCAACTGCGGGTTAGTGACCCCCATAATACTTAATGTTGCTTCAGTTGAACGAGACAATGATTGTTCAATTAGTGAAGAAAAATAGCGTGTAGTCATCAATATTCCTTTTTATTTTTAGCGAGATAACGCAACAGGCTGCACTGGAAGATGGCTTTGAACCAGCGGGAATCAAAGTCCCTAACTTGTCTCAGAAAAAATACAGCTCCGGGTTTACGCTCAAATACGGTTTCAAAAGATGTATTACCACTTGCAACGGCTGCAGCAAAGACGGGTAACCAGGCAACGGAATAACGGTAATCAGCGTCAGGATTAATGCATATCACTGGTTTTTTTTGTGACGTTATCCAGCTATGCAGACGCTTGCAGCCGTAATCTGGCCAGCGAGCTTCACTGTGTTCACGTAAAAGCTCCTGATACCACTCACGAACAAAAAAATCTGGAATGGGCGGGGGGAATTGTCCGTAACTTAACCACTTCTCAATTTCGTCGGCGTATGTAGGAAAAACAAGCCCCAACCTTTGATACATACTTTTTACCAATAAATTCTGGGTTTCTTCGGGTGCACCTTTTTGGCTCAGGAATAATTTAAAACGATCGGCTGCAGCTTTGATTTCAAAAATGGGGAATAACTCCCATAAAATAGGGAACTCATTTTCAATGCGGCTCAGATACTCAGCTGACATCTCAAATTTAAACAACGACATCGCCAGTGCCCGTGGATGCTGTACTAGCGCACGCCAGACTTCAAAGGTGGCCAGTGGCAGATAGCCAAATTGGTCGTAGAGGCTACGCATAAACTGCCAGCCGGAATGAGCGGGATCGTTAGCCATCTGTTCAAGTACCAGCATTATGGTATTAACTTCAGACTGGGGCTTAAAAAGCTGGGTCGCTTTGTGCAATGAGTGGATACTACTTTCATTAACGGGTAACGAAGGTTCCCCATGTATAAAGCAGGGGCGAAATGCCATTTCTTCACCCTGTCTGGGAACAACCAACCATGGCCCATTTTTGTTAATAATTGAGCTCATTTCATATTCACCTACTGATACACCTTCGCTCAATCTTGATGATAACGGGATTACCTTCCTCTCAGGTTCACTTAATAACATGATGACAGGCGAAGGAGTTTGTCCTGTCCGATATTGGATCGACTGGCTGATAAGGAGTTCCCTTTCGTAATCATAACGTAGACTATATTTATAGCGGCGAATCTGCCAGTTCATCACAGCACCAGCGCCTTTGATTTGCATTTCTACAACCTGGTCAATTCCGCTCTCAAGAGAAAGTAAGTTTTCAATGTGCTCTTTCAGACTATATAAATTGAGTTCGACGGGGTGTTCTCCCGCTGTATAACACCATTCATGCCATGCATGTTGCCCACTTTTGGAACGTAGATGCAATTCCAATGAGAAACGTGTCGGATCGCCATTTTTACCAAACAAAAAGGCCCTGGAACCGAGTAAATCATGCAAAGTAATATTTTTATCCAGAGTGCATCCATTTGCATCAAGGGCCAGGCAACCTTTTGCTGGAAAGGGTAGGTTCACCTCTACAGGATCTGCTCCTAAATTTGGATAAATGTGCAGAGAGACAAACGCAGGAGGCATTCCTGTTGCCTTAAGTAATATTTCGGTTTGTCCTGTTGAGCGTTTGCGAGCAACCTCCAGGGATTTATCTTTTAAGGCAGACATACAGGGATGATGAGTTGAAACCACAATAGAGCCTTCATTGGCTTGCTCACCACCTTTTATCTTAATTTCAAGATCTGCCGGTAAGATGCCAATTTTTCGACGCAGTAGTGTTTCATTATGATTGTTTCTTACAGAAAGATATTGTGTTCCCATCATCTCTTGTAGTTGGCATTCATCTAACAATGTGCCATTCAGGTAACGTTTAAATTGTATATCTTCAATATCCAGGTTCTTCGCTGTAACTTTAGGTACACCAATAAATGTTTCATCAGGATGGCAATTCCAGGTCAAACGTTTACCATAAAAATAAAATTCGCTCTGTTTAGATTGTTCTCTCCCGGTGCGAATCCTGTATATTTCCTTTCCGCATATGGTTACATCCTGGCGGCCTTTCACAAGCAGTGTTCTAAGTCCTGATAACAACAATGTACCTGGAGAGCCTTCGTATCCTGAAAGAGTAGTTTTTTCTTGAGGTAGGGCGATAAGAACATTACTATTACGTACACTACAAGAAGCTTGCCCTTGCAATAACCAACGTTGCTTATCATCAACAAAAGTAAGTGGTACTTCGCCAATGGCAATTTCACTTTTTTCCAGTTGTATGACACCAACTATCATTCCTCCAGTAAGCGCCACAACCGATAAAGTTGAAGAGGGTTCACGTCTTGCAAATCTCGATTCGTTTTTACGCAGGCGAACTTTGGCATAAGCGTTATCCAGGGAAGCATAGGCCGGGCCGAGACTGGCGATCTCTTCACCATCTTCATAAATGGCAATTTCAAAACGCGTCGTTGAGGGTTCACTAATAATTGGGAATAAGAGTTCATCAGGCAGCGAAACTATTGCTTGTATTTGATCGGGATAGTTTTCCAGCCAATAGAATTGACAATAAGAACTTTTATTTTTTTGTAAGCGCGATTTATTTTCTATAGAGGCACTACATAGCAACCCATTTAGAAAACGGGTGCCAGTTTCATCATCCAGTGGAATAGGGAACTCATCCCGCCATTTAGGATGTACCTTATCAAGCTGCATCACTGGTTCAGCATAATTACTCAGGTTGTATATCAGAACCAGCGAACTAAGTTTTTTTGCTATGTGGCTAATAAGTTCTACAGATGTGTCTTCACTAAAAACAGTTGGCAGGGCTGAGTTTTCTATAATTGTTCTTACGAACGAATGTATGGATAAATTCTCCAGCTGTAAATTTTCATATTGATTTAGAATTCGGGAAAATACGGTGTTAAAATGACTATCTGATTCCTTCAGTACGCGGAATGGTAATCCCCCCTCACTGAATAATGTTCCCAGAAAATTACGGCGTTCTGACTCATAAAATCGAATTGGCCTAACCCAATATCCTTCCATGCCTTTGGGGATAATATTACTTAATTCACCCGGAGTTAATGATACTCCCAAGGTTTTATAAATGTGCTCCCATGTCCAACCGCAATTCCGCTCATAATCTCTGCGATACCATTCAGAGCAGAAAAGAACAAAACAGGCCGCGTAACCGCTATCGTCGATATTACTCTGCAATTGACCCGCTGCCCGAAGTAGCTGGGTTAAATTATTGTATTCATCGTTTGTCGCATGATACTCATAAAGTGGGCGGCCATCCGCACATCTTAATCCTCTGCGATTTAGAAAGTTACTTATCCAGGAAGTACATTTTAACCATGCAATGCTTTCTGACTGACTCAAGGTAAACTCCTAAAGGCGAGGAAAAATTTCATTAATTATACGTTAACAAAACAGATCAGAATATCCCTGGGTAATTAGGAGTGCAACCACTATTTTTAATAGGTTGAAATTGGAAAAATGTTGTATTTCTAATAATGTAGAATGGTTATTGATCGCATGCTAATTGTTTTCATCACTTACGGATTCCTAATGAAGGAAATTTAACTTAAGTAAAAATATCTATAATGATGAACGGCCTGAATTTACGATATAAAACAAGTAATAGAAATACGCAATCTAAAACTACAAAAATTGTATCATAAGTCAAAATTTAAAGACCTGTTAATTTTGTGGTGCGGTTTAACTTAATGAATTCATTGTTAATTTCTGTGTTGGTATGAAATTTTTCAAAAGAAGTTTATGAGATAAATTATACAAAAATCGATTTAACTAAAACCTGGTCCCTCGCTCAGAAAGTTCCATATGACTCTTTTTGCTCAGGCTTTGATACTGAATTCACAAGATAAGGGGAGCCTTTACTATCAACAAAAAGAATTACCCGACGGAGGACTTTTTAAAATGATGTTTGTCTGATGACATAGATATCGTTACGAAAATGGACGTTATACCCGTCATACAAGCATGTGTTAATGAACCGATTTCCGACAATTTTTTGATAACTTAAAGAAGCTTAACTGCTTAAAAAGTTTTTTTACTCAGATAGATACTAAGGGGAAGTGTTGAGGTTACAACGTGAAATGCGCCTGACTTGTTGCTAGCTATACCTCGACTTCACTGCTGACAGCAAAAATTGCTGCCTGGGTTGTCTGGTGAGGTAATGGCCATTTTTAACCAAGTTTGATTAACCAAAATAGTCAGCTAACCTTCTGAAATTTTTAAAGGGGCTTATAGCTTCAACCCCTTAATGAAATCATCAACAAAGGCCAGATATCTAAATTCGGCAACCGCGGGCGGGCGCATTGATGATAAAAGATTGCGTTGATCTGAAATCACACTTAGGACCATTAATAATTTAAGTCCGTGATGGTGATAGCTACAATAATGCGCATGACTTTTAGCACCACAGAGAGGCTTTGAGCTATGGATAATGAAAACGGAGTGAGAGTTGTTCTTTCCCCAGTGCAGCTTGCGGCTTTGCTATCAGATAAAAGCGTTAGTGAAGGCGAGAGCCTGAGTAATAGATTGTTTGGCGGTTTAGGGCTGGCTGGCGGCGTTGTTGAGCTATTTGGTGCCGGTGCCATGTGTGTAGTACCCGAGCCTACGATGCTGACTAAAGCGGGATGTGTAATCGTCGGCACGCATGGACTGGATACTGTGCAGGCATCTACGCGGCAAATCTGGACGGGCAGAAGTACCAATACCGATACCTACAACTCTGCGGTCTCACTCGCTCAGACTCTGGGGGCTGATAAAAATACAGCTATGAAAGTGGGATTTACAGTCGATCTGGCAATTCCGCTGGCATTTTCTTTTGCTATAGGCGCCCAGCGTGTCATTGCGATACGCAGTGGTCGCATCAAGCTTGCTGAACATGAATCTCCTCCGGGCACTAATGCGGCTGGACATGCTATTGAAAGACACATAGGCAAAACTGCAGAAGAGTTATTTGAGCGGCTTGAAAAATCCCCAAGATTGAAATCATCGAGCAGCTTTAAAAGTACCCGGGATGCTGAAATACTTATCTCTAAGATTTTAAGGGACAATAAGAATAGCATTACGATGTGGGTAAAGAATGTTCCCGAAGGTCTGAAAGCTAAAACAGTGTTAGATGGTAGCTTTGCTCGCCAGACAGGCATTTCAGTTTCCAGAGGAATAACAGAAGTGAAAGCCTGCTATAGGGTCCGTATAATACTTAAATTCGAGTATTGGAACGGTAAGCCCTTTTTCATCCTTACTGCTTACCCGATGGTATAATTATGAAAAACATTAACATAGCCGGACTTGATAGCCTTATTGCCATCTATTTTGGACAAGACTATGACCTGTTCGGTAGTGGTGAAAGTGTAGATGCTCAAATCAACGCATGGATTGCAGATTCCACCGCTGCTTCCCGACATGGCTTGATTGATGATATTGAGCAGTTTATGAGGGAATGTGACAACCTGGAGGAGGACTTCGAAAGCCGCTATGGCGCGGAATTTTCTACAGAATTATGGGAAACTACGCCTGCAGAATTCCTGATGCTTTTGAAGCAAAAGGTTAGTGCATCTCTTTCTTAAGGCTGAATGCTGATTTGCCATTCGGCTAAACGCTCCCCAATATGAACCCCTGCTTATGAGGTTGTACCTGCATTGAGTCGCCTGACCGGACGCCATCCGCTGAACGGGAAATTGTTGTGGCGATGCCGGTCTCTGTCGCTGGTCATCGCGCTGCTGCTGGTGGGATGCGCCCGCTCTGACGCGCTGTGGACGGTCACGCATGACCTCTGCATGAATAACTATCACTATCGTCGCGATCCGGCTCCCTGCCAGCAAATCTATCTGCCGCAGGACAGCACGCAGGGCTACAGCATCATCCAGAATCCTCGCCACAGGTTGCACTTTATTCTGGTGCCCACGGTGGCGATGTCCGGTATTGAGAGCATTACGCTGACGCGCCCCGGACGTCCCGACTATTTCGGCTACGCCTGGTTAATGCGCTATCGTCTGATGGCGGCCTATGGCGCTAAAGTGCCTGAGGATCGGCTCGGCATGGCGCTGAATTCCGCTTATGGCCGCAGCCAGAATCAACTGCATATTCATCTGACCTGCCTGCGGGAGGATGTCTATCGCCAGCTTCAGGCCGAGCGCCCCTATATTAGTAATGACTGGCGACCCTTGCCCGACCGTTTGCTGAATCACACCTACTATGCCCGTCGCGTTATGCAGCCTGCGGCGATGGGGATTTATCCTGTCTCCTCCGTGGCACGCCATTTCCGGCTGTCGCCGTCGCAGCTGGCAGAGTCTGGCGTGGCGCTCATCCCGGCGACGTTTTCGGGAGAAAAAGGGTTTATCCTGCTAACCACCCGGCGCGGCTGGGATAAGGGCAATCGGGCTTCCGTTGAGTCGCTACTGGATAAACGCTGCGCTATTCTTTCAGCGCCGCCAGCTGACGTTTCAGCCGGGAAGTAACTCAACCTTATCACCCTTAATCCTCCACCGACTCAGCCACTCTGCTGTAATCAAACGCTCTGCCAGCAAGAACCCGACTGACGAGGACGATCGCCCGCGCAGAAAAACCAGCACATTAATGAAAGGCCAGCAGCCCGGCGCTCCCGTTCTGCAAAGGTGGATGCGATCACCCGTGTGCTGCGTGAGAACAGCGCTCCCGCTTTCGCTCAATCCATCCAGTAGGATCCTGTCACGCACACATTATAAATCGCCTCTCTTAAACAGAGTCATCGACAGAGGGAAACTTCTGGTAGAATCCCAATAAATGAAACAGCGTTTCATTTATTTAAAATCATCGGAGGAAATATGTCCAAAAATGCAGCATTACTCCTGGCCACAGGATTTGAAGAAGCAGAAGCGTTTATTACTCTCGATATTCTCAGCCGA
>Ga0308166_1002458_pt1 | contig 17037 bp, 15 predicted proteins | sample PhyCR2_2_FD_202137 | JGI IMG/M metagenome (GOLD analysis project Ga0308166, IMG submission 202137) | Phyllosphere microbial communities from UC Gill Tract Community Farm, Albany, California, United States - DLSLCC.R2 | ecosystem: Host-associated > Plants > Phyllosphere > Unclassified | place... | reverse complement strand
GATGAAGTCGGCCTTGCCGATGCCGGCCGGGCCGTGGAACAGGATCGCGTGCGGCAGGCGCGCGCGCATCGCCTGCAGCCTTGTCCAGGCATCCTCCTGCCATGGGTACATGCTCACAGCCACGCCTTCAGCGCCGCCTTCAGGCTGGCGCGCACATCGTCCACGGCCACGGTGGAATCGATGACGACGATCCGGCCGTTCGACTCGGCCGCGCGGCGCAGGTACTCGGCGCGCACGCGCCCGAAGAAATCGGCCTGCTCCATCTCGAACTTGTCGAGCGTGCGCGTGGCGGACAGGCGCGCGCGGGCGACGTCCAGCGGCACGTCGAACAGCAGCGTCAGGTCCGGCTGCAGGTGCGGGTGTACCCATTGTTCGAGCGCGTCCAGCCGGGCGCGGTCGAGGCCGCGGCCGCCGCCCTGGTAGGCGAAGCTGGCGTCGGTGAAGCGGTCGGACAGCACCCAGTCGCCGCGTGCGATCGCGGGTTCGATGACCTGGGCGACATGCTCGCGCCGGCTGGCGAACATCAGCAGCGCTTCCGTTTCGAGGTGCATCTTTTCGTGCAGCACGAGGTCGCGCAGCTTTTCGCCGAGCGGCGTGCCGCCCGGTTCGCGCGTGGAGACGACGGTCTTGCCCGCGCCTTTCAACAGCGCCGTGACGTAGCCGATGTGCGTCGACTTGCCGGCGCCGTCGATGCCTTCGAAGGTGATGAAGCGCCCGCGCGAGGCATCGTGTTCTTTCATTGCATTCATTCGTTTTACTGGGAGGACCCGTTGCGCTGGTACTGGTTCACAGCCTTGTTGTGTTCGGACAGGTTGACCGAGAAATGGCTCGTGCCGTCGCCGCGCGAGACGAAGTACAGGGCTTCCGTCTTCGCCGGCGCGGTCGCGGCCGCGAGCGACTGCACGCCCGGCAGCGCGATCGGCGTCGGGGGCAGGCCGGCGCGCGTGTAGGTATTGTACGGGGTGTCGGTCTCGAGGTCCTTCTTGCGGATCTTGCCGTCGTATCTGGCGCCCATGCCGTAGATGACGGTCGGGTCGGTCTGCAGCAGCATGCCGGTCTTGAGGCGGTTGACGAACACGCCGGCGATCATCGCGCGCTCGTTCTTCTGGCCCGTCTCCTTTTCCACCAGCGAGGCCATGATCAGCGCCTGGTACGGTTCGGTGTACGGCAGGCCGGGCTCGCGCTTGTCCCAGGCGGCTTTCAGGCGCTTCATCATCATCTCGTGCGCCTGCTTGTAGATGGACAGGTCGCTCGCGTTCTTCGCGAACAGATACGTATCCGGAAAGAACAGGCCTTCCGGCGCCTTGAAGTTTGGCGCGATCTTCGCCAGGATCTCCTGGTCCGTCATCCTGGCCGTCTCGTGCTTGAGGTTCGGCGCGTTGTCGATGGCCTGGCGCATCTGGCGGAACGTCCAGCCTTCGATGATGGTCAGCGATTCCTGCGCGAATTCGCCGCGCACGAGCTGGGTCAGCAGGCGGCGCGGCGTGGTATCGGGCTTGAGCTCGTAGCTGCCGGCCTTGATCTGGCCGGCCTTGCCGGTGACACGGGCCAATACGCCGAACAGGAAGGTGTTGACCGGCACCCCGGCCGTCTCCATCTGCTGGGCGGCGCCGGCCACGCCGGAGCCCTGGGCGATCGCGAACGGAATGACGGGCGCGCCGCCCGGGGTGATCGGCTGCTTGCTCCACCACTGGAAACCGGCGCCGGCGGCGACGGCGACGAAGACGCCGGTGACGATGAGTTTTCTTATGAGTGGCATGCTGGTTCGGGTTTTTTGCCGTCGTCGGCGCATTTTCTGAGGCGAACTTATAATGAGCCCGTAATCATAAAGCCGTTATCGCCTAAACCGGAAATAATTCGTGTCATGAACCATTGGATCGAACACCTCGCCACCCAGGGCGCCCGTTTTCACCCCGACAGTGCGACGCAGGTCGAGGACTTCGGCAGCACCCTCGCCACCGCCGACCTCGAGCGCGGCTTCGTCGCGGCCGTCACTGACCTCGGCCTGATCGCCGTCGCCGGCGACGATGCCGCCACCTTCCTGCACAGCCAGCTCACGAACGACGTCGAGCACCTCGGCCCGGCCGAGGCCCGCCTGGCCGGCTATTGCACGCCGAAGGGCCGCCTGCAGGCCACGTTCCTGATGTGGCGCGACCCTGACGCCGTCTATCTGCAGCTGCCGCGCGCCATCCAGGCGCCGCTGCAGAAGCGCTTGACCATGTTCGTGCTGCGCGCCAAGGCCAAGCTGCGCGACGCCACCGACGAGGACCGCTTCGCCGCGGTTCTCGGGTTCGGCGGCGCCGCGGCCGGCGACGCGCTGCGCGTCCATGCAGGCGCCCTGCCGGAGGCGCCGTACACGCGCGTCGAGGGCGAGTCCGGCACCGTGATCCGCGTCGCGGACGCGTTCGGCCAGCCGCGCTACCTGTGGCTGACGACGCCGGAGCGCGCCATCGCCGCGCTCCCGGCGCTGCGCGAGCGGCTCGCGTTCGGCGCTGGCGCCGCCTGGCAGCTGTCGTCCGTGCATGCGGGCGTGGCGCAGATCGGCCCGGGTACGCAGGAACAGTTCGTGCCGCAGATGATCAACTACGAGCTGCTCGGCGGCGTCAATTTCAAGAAGGGCTGCTATCCGGGCCAGGAAATCGTCGCGCGCAGCCAGTACCTCGGCAAGCTGAAACGCCGCACGGCGCTGGCCACGCTGCTCGATCCGGCCGCGTGTCCGGGCGACGAAGTGTTCGCCGCCGCCGACCCCGACCAGCCGTGCGGCATGATCGTCAACGCCGCGCCGAACGGCGCCGGCGGCGCGGACGTCCTCGTCGAAATCAAGCTGGCCGCGCTGGACGGCGACGTGCACCACGGCTCGGCCGGCGGCACGCTGCTGCGCTTCCTGCCGCTGCCGTATTCGCTGGACGCCGTCGACCCGTGACGGACATGATCGACCTGTACGTCTACTACAAGGTGTGCGACGAGCATGCGGCCGGCCTCGCGCCGCGCGTGCGCGCACTGCAGGCGGACGTCGCCGCGCGCCACGCGGTGCAGCCGCAGTTGAAACGGCGGCCGGAAGCGCGCGACGGTCTGCAGACCTGGATGGAAGTCTATCCCGGCGTCGGCGCGGACTTTCCTGCGCTGCTCGACGCCGCCGCCGGCACCGCCGACCTGGGCGGCCTGATCGAGGGCCCCCGCCGCGCCGAAATCTTTACGGACCTTCCCCCATGTGCCTGATCGTTTTTGCCTGGCGCGTGATCCCCGGCCTGCCGCTGGTCGCGTGCGCCAACCGCGACGAGTTCTACGACCGTCCCGCGACGCCGGCCGGTCCGTGGCCGGACGCGCCGAACATCATCGCCGGCCGCGATCTGCAGGGTGGCGGCAGCTGGATGGGCGTGACGAAGACCGGACCGCACGGCCCGAAATTCGCCGCCCTCACCAACATCCGCGCGCCGAACGAGCGCCGCACGGACGCGCCCACGCGCGGCGCCCTCGTCGCCGATTTTCTCAAAGGCGACCTGGACGCCCCGGCGTACCTGGAGCGCATTGCGCCGCAAGCGGACGCGTACAACGGTTTCAACCTGATCCTGGGCGATGCCGCCGGCATGGTCTGGTTCTCGAACCGCGCCGGCGCCGACCCGCGCAACGGCCGCGCGCTGGAACCGGGCATCTACGGCGTCTCGAACGGGTTGCTGGACGCGCCGTGGCCGAAGGTCGTGCGCACGAAGGCGACGTTCGCCAGCCTGCTGCTGCAGGGCGCGCCGGAAGAAGCGTATTTCGAAATGCTGGCCGACACGACGCGCGCACCGGACATGCGCCTGCCCGACACGGGCGTGCCGCTTGACCTGGAGCGGCAGCTGTCGGCCGTATGCATCGAGATTCCCGGCTACGGCACGCGCACGTCGACGGTCGTCAAGCTGTACGCCGATGCGGAACCGGAGCTGCACGAGCGGGTGCTGAAGCCGGAGGACCAGGCGGCGGCGTGAGCGTCATCTACACATGAACAACGTCACCCCCGCGTAGGCGGGGACCCACGTTAAGCATTAACGTGACGCGTGCGAAATCAGGTCCCCGCCTGCGCGGGAAGTCATTCCCGGCATTGCCGGGAATGACGAACCATGGGTCGCAGTCCGCTAACGCTTGATCCCCGCCCGCAGCATCGCCGTGATCTGCGGCGTCGACCCGTACGGATCCGGCGGCAGCGTCCCGTGCACGATGGCATCCATGCGCTCGGCCACGCCATCGAGCGCCTGCGGGTGCGAATAGATGTAGAAGTCGCCGCGCCGGATCGCGTCGAATGTGATCCGCGCGACGTCCGCCGCCGACACCCGCCCCGACGTCACAGCCCGCTCGACGAGCGCCTGCGCCGTCCGCTGGCTGGCCGTCGGCCCGGCGTCCGCGCGCAGCTCCCCCGGACGATGCCGCTCCGAGTGCGCGATCCCGGTCGGCACGAAGTAGGGACACAGTACCGAGGCGCCGATCGGCGCCTCGACAAGCCGCAAGTCGTGGTACAGCGTTTCCGACAGCGACACGACCGCGTGCTTGGACACGTTGTACACGCCCATCGCCGGCGCGTTCAGCAGGCCCGCCATCGACGCCGTGTTGACGATGTGGCCGCGGTAGCCGGGATCGCGCTGCGCGCATGCCAGCATCAGCGGCGTGAACACGCGCACGCCGTGGATGACGCCCCACAGGTTCACGCCCAGCACCCATTCCCAGTCGGCTTCGGTGTTTTCCCAGATCAGCCCCGCCGCGCCGACGCCGGCATTGTTGAACACCAGGTGCACGGCGCCGAAGCGGATCATCGCGGCATCCGCCAGCTCTTCCACGTGCGCGGCCTTGCGCACGTCGCAGACCATCGCCAGCACGTCGTGGCCGGCCTCCTGCAATGCGGCGCTGGCCGCTTCCAGCGCCGCCGCGTCGACGTCGGCCAGCACGAGCTTCATGCCGAGCTGCGCGGCCGTCTGCGCGAACTCGCGGCCCAGACCGCTGCCCGCGCCCGTGATGACGGCGACCCGTCCCGTAAAGTCTTCCATGGCTCCTCCCGTGCGTTCGTCCGGTTCAGACGGCGGACACGCCGCCGTCCACGGCCAGCACCTGGCCGGTGATGTGCTTGCCGGCGTCCGACGCGAACAGCGCGACGGCGCCTTTCAGGTCTTCGTCGTCGCCCAGGCGACCGAGCGGCGCGCCGCGGGCGAGCTTGTCGGCGCCGAGCGTGTCCAGCAGGCCCTGCGTCATCTTCGACGGGAAGAATCCCGGCGCGATCGCATTCACCGTGATGCCGTGCCGGCCCCATTCGCCCGCCAGCGCGCGCGTGAAATTGATCAGCGCGGCCTTGGACGTGTTGTACGCGATGGTCTGCATCGTGCCCGGCGGGTTGCCGGACAGGCCCGCGATCGACGCCACGTTGACGATGCGGCCCGCGCCCGCCGGGATCATCGCCCGCTTGCCGACCGCCTGCGCCAGCAGGAACACGCTGCGTACGTTCAGGTCCATGACCTTGTCCCACGCGTCGAGCGGATAATCCTCGGCCGGTGCGCCCCACGTGGCGCCGGCATTGTTGACGAGGATGTCGATGCGGCCGAGGTGCGCCAGCGCGGCGTCGACGAACGGCGTCACCGCGGCCGCTTCGGCCAGGTCGACCGGCATGCCGACGGCATCGATGCCGCGACCGGCGAGGTGCGCCACCGCGGCGTCGAGCTCGGCCTGCTTGCGCGCCGCGACCAGCACGCGGGCGCCCTGCTCGCCGAGCGCTTCGGCGATCTGCAGGCCGAGGCCGCGCGATCCGCCCGTCACGACGGCCGTGCGGCCCTGGAGGGAAAACAGTTCCTGTACCGTGCGCATGATGTCCTCCGCCCGGTCAGACTTCGTAATCCATGCACTGGCGCCCTTCGCGGATCGCGCCGATGAACGGCACGACCGCCTGGTGCACCGGATGCTGGACGTAGGCGTCGAGCGCGGCCTTGTTTTCGAATTCCGAATACAGCACGACGTCGTAGGTCGCTTCCAGGCCCGGCTGCGCGACGACGACTTCGAACGTGACCTGGCCGGGAACGATGTTGGCGCACTCGTCGAGGCGGCGTTTCATGTCGATGGCGTTGGCGGCGCGGTCGGCGCCTTCGGCGTGGTCTTTCAGTTTCCACATGACGATGTGCTTGAGCATGGATGTCCTTTTGTTGTGTGCGATATCGGTCCGGGCGGCGCCCTGTCTCCGGGGTGCCGCTCCGGCCATTATAAGAGCGATAATCCGGCGCGGGTCGTGGCACTGGTGGCGGTTTTTAGAGGGTGCGCTCAGGTGTCGGTTAGTTGCATTTATACTGCGAAGGCCTAGGCATAACTGGATGGCGCTCTGAACCGACCCGCCCGCGCACACGAGCACATATACTGCGGCATCGGTCGGTTAGTTGCAGTATAGTGTGGACATACATTCACCCACGCCATTGCCATGAGCCAGCCACCATCGACCGCCGAATGGGACCGCCGCCCCGTCGACGCCTTCGCCGCCTTCGTCGTCACGCCGGACTTCGTGCTCACGTCGAGCCGCCAGAGCGACGTCCCGCTGCCCATCTCCGCCGAGTCGGCCGCGATCTACAAATTCATGTTCGGCAAATTCGCCGCATGGATGCTGGAAAACGGCCTGCGCATGTCGACGCTGAACGCCGACGACCTGCGCCGCTTCATCGAACTGTCGAAGGACGGCCAGCGCGACCTGAACAGCAAGATCGCCTACCGCTACCTGCGCCTGCTGGAGCGCTGCTTCGAATACCTGGGCCGCGCGCCGAATCCTGCGCGCCAGGCGATCATCGCGACCGACCGCGCCCACCTCGCGGAGGACGCACCGATGACGGCGCTCACGAAGGACGACCTGCAGCGCTTCCTGGACGCCCTCCCCGCCGGCCGCCCCGACGACATGGAAGGCCACGCCGGCTGGAAGCGCCGGCGCGACCGCGCGATGCAGATCGTGATGGCGCTCGCCGGCCTGAAGGTCGCGGAAGCGATCGGCCTGCTGCTGGACGAAATCGGGCGCCAGCCGGACATCGACGGCGCGATCGAGCTGAACATCACCCCCGAGGCCAAGCACCGCACCAGCTACGAGCACACGGCGAAGCTGCCGCGTGCCGGCGTGGCCGAGCTGACCGCGTGGCTGAAGGAGCGCGCCGAACTCGAGATCCCGGGCGACCTCGTGTTCCCCGCCAACCTGGAGGGCGAGCCGCTGCACAAGGCCACCGTGTACCGCCAGACGCGCTCGACCTTCCAGCGCGCCGGCATCGCCGTGGCGCGCGCGGGCGGACGCACCCTGCGCAACAGCTTCGCCGTGCAGCAGCTGGAACAGGGCGTGCCGCGCAGCGAACTGACGACGGCGCTCGGGCTGGCGCTGGAACGGTCGACCGAAGCGTACCGCTATGCGCGCGTCTACGAGGAGCCCGAGGAGCCCGAGGCGGACGACGCCGGCGAAAACCCGCCCGACGATGCGCCCGTCTGAGCCCGCACGGCCGCAAGCGCGGCGCCGGCGCCCTGCAAGCATGCCGTAAGCTTGGCCGTGCAGAGTCGCACGACAACCAGAACGAACAAGACAGGAGACCAGAATGGCAGTCACACCCGGCACCGCCGCGGGCGGCAAATCGGTGCCGTCCGGCGTCGGACTGACGACGGAAGAGCGCAAGGTGATCTTCGCATCGTCGCTCGGCACGGTCTTCGAATGGTACGACTTCTACCTGTACGGGTCGCTCGCCACCGTGATCGCCAAGCAGTTCTTCATCGGCGACCCGGCCACGTCGTTCATCTTCGCGCTGCTGGCCTTCGCGGCCGGCTTCATCGTGCGGCCGTTCGGCGCGCTCGTGTTCGGACGCCTCGGCGACATGATCGGCCGCAAGTACACCTTCCTCGTGACGATCCTGATCATGGGCGGGTCCACGTTCATCGTCGGCCTCCTGCCCGGCTATGCCTCGATCGGGATCGTCGCGCCGATCGTGCTCGTGTCGCTGCGCATTCTGCAGGGCCTCGCGCTCGGCGGCGAATACGGCGGCGCCGCCACGTACGTGGCCGAGCACGCGCCGAACGGCCGGCGCGGCTTCTTCACGTCCTGGATCCAGACGACCGCCACGCTCGGCCTGTTCCTGTCGCTGCTCGTGATCACCGGCGTGCGCGCCGGCATGGATGCCGCCGCGTTCGACGCGTGGGGGTGGCGCATTCCGTTCCTCGTGTCCGTACTGCTGCTCGCGGTGTCGGTGTGGATCCGCATGTCGATGCACGAGTCGCCCGCCTTCATGCGCATGAAGGCGGCGGGACGGACGTCGCGCGCACCGTTGTCGGAGGCGTTCCTGACCTGGAACAACGGCAAGATCGCCCTGCTCGCCCTGCTGGGCATCGTGATGGGCCAGGCCGTCGTCTGGTACACGGGCCAGTTCTACGCCCTCTTCTTCCTCACCAAGACGCTGAAGATCGACGACGCCACCGCGAACATCCTGATCGCCGTCGCGCTCGCGCTGGCCACGCCGTTCTTCATCGTGTTCGGATCGCTGTCGGACCGCATCGGCCGGAAAAACATCATCCTGGCCGGCTGCCTGATCGCCGCCCTCACCTACATCCCCATCTTCAAAGGGCTGACGCACTACGGCAACCCAGCACTGGAGGCGGCGCTCGGCAACGCGCCCGTCGTCGTCGTCGCCGATCCGGCCTCGTGCCATTTCCAGTTCAATGCGACGGGCACGAAAAAATTCCCGTCGTCGTGCGACATCGCGACGGCCCAGCTGACGGCGGCGTCGGTCAGCTATACGCGCCAGGACGCCCCGCCCGGCACCGTCGCCAGCATCCGCATCGGAACGCGCGTCTACCGGTCGTTCGACGCCAGGATGACGCCGGACGGCCTGAACTTCGACCGCGCCAGCCGCGACCGCGAAGCGGCGCTGAAAAAGGCACTGGGCGGCGCGCTCAAGGCCGCGGGCTACCCGGCCAAGGCCGATCCGACGCAACTGAACAAGCCGATGCTCGTGCTGCTGCTGTTCGTGCTCGTGCTGTACGTGACGATGGTGTACGGCCCCATCGCGGCGATGCTCGTCGAGATGTTCCCGACGCGGATCCGCTACACGTCGATGTCGCTGCCCTACCATATCGGCAATGGCTGGTTCGGCGGCCTGCTGCCGACGACGGCGTTCGCGCTCGTGGCGGCGAACGGCGACATCTACCACGGGCTGTGGTATCCGATCGCGATCGCGCTGGCGACCGTCGTCATCGGGGTGCTGTTCGTGCGCGAGACGAAGGACAAGAACATCTACGCGGCGGACTGAGATTGTTTCGGGAACGCGTCACGCAAACTCGCGCCGCTCCCGTCGCCGCCGCGTCGACGTCCTTCAATACGTCTTCGTGCATGTCCGGCGCACGCGCTTCTTCTTGCCCACGTACGTCGTCTCGACCTGTTCGTAACACGCGAACTCGCCGGTTTCCTTGTCATACAGCGGCGACAGGCTGTATTCCGACACGAGCACCAGCCGGCCGCCCCGCCAGCAATGGCGGCTGCCGTAGGCATTCTCGGCACCGCCCTTCCACGATCCCGTCACGCAGTTGCGGTCGCGTTCGTCCACCGATGGATCGCCGATCGCGGACAGTGCCTCGTTCGCCACGAACCGGTGCCGCGCACGGTCGTACAGGTACACCGTCACGCTGCGGTTGCCGATGGGCGCGACGCTGTTCGTGACGACGAGGTCCGCGCAGCCGTCGTTGTTCAGGTCGCGCGCTTCGAGGCCACCTTCGTCCAGGTCGGCGTTATAGTTCTCGACGTTCTCGATCCGCTGCGCCGTCCGCCCCGTGCGCACGTCGATGACGTCCACGCGTCCCGGCTGCGCGTTCGCGGCGGCCGGCACCCACGCGAACCGTACGGGCGCGCCGCAGGATGCAGCGGCGGCCCAGCCCGCACACGGCACGGCGCAGCACAGCGCGACAAGGAGGCGTCCCAAGCCAGCGCCCGGCAGCGCTCGTTCGATCCCCGGCATGGCCATCGCTATTTCACCCCCGCCACGCCATGCGCAACCGGGTCGCGTCCCCAGGATCGCATCCGGCTCGCCGCCCACGCCGTCAGGATGGCACCAACCAGCAGCACGAGCCGCGTGTCCACGAGCGTCAGCACGGCGCCGGCGGCCGCCATCAGGATGTTCGCGAGGCAGAACGTCGTCGACAGCAGGCCCATGACGGCGCCCTGCCCGTGGCCGCCGCCGAAGCGGTCCGCGGCCCACGCCTGCACGACGGCATTGTAGAACGCGTGCGGCAGCCCGAACGCCATGATCCCGACGATGCCGACCCACAGGCTGCCGACGCCCAGCGAGCCGATCGCCAGCGCCACGCAGGCGGCCAGCCAGGTCGCGCGGCGCATCGGTTCCGTGCGGCTCGCGCGGCCGGCGAACAGCGCCGAGCAGGTCATCAGGCCGCACATGCCGACATTGACCAGGGCGATCGCTCGGGTGTCGTAATGGCCGATCTCGACGAGCCACAGGGGATAGAACTCGTAGAACGCGGTGACGCCGCACGTGTACGCGAGCTGCACGCCGAACAGCGCGCGCAGGCCGTCGTGGCGCAGCAGGTTGAACGCGTGGCGTTCGCGCGCGACGCGCCACCACGACGGCCCGGCCGCGCGCGGGGTGCGCTCCAGCGCGACGCCGACGAGGAGCGCACCCAGCAGCAGCGCGCCGGCCGCGATGTAGAACGGCACCGTGATGCCCCAGGCGATCGTGAAGCCGGCGAGCAGCGGCCCGAACAGCCAGCCGAGGTGCAGCGCACCGTTCAGCCACGACAGCGCATGGTTGCGCAGCGGTCCCTGCAGGCGATCGGCGAGCATCGCGCGCACGATCGCGCTGTGCCCTTCCAGCAGGCCCGTGCCGAAGCGCGCGATCAGGAACAGTGGATACGAGCGGCTGGCCAATGCCCACGCCGTCAGCACGTGGCCGACGGCGGCGCCGGCCGCGGTCAGGAGCAACAGCGGACGGCGGCCGTAGCGGTCGGACAGCGATCCGAGCACGGCGGTGCCGAGCAGCAGCCCGACCGGGTTGACCATCAGCGCCAGCGCGAACAACAGCTTGGGCGGCAGGCCGAGGAAGTGCGTCAGGCTGTCCGGCGCGCCGTTCACGAACAGCGGCGGCAGGATCGGGTAAGGCAGCGACGCGCCCGTCGTGGACAACAGTCCGAGCAGGCAGGCGGTCGCGATCAGGAGGGCGTTCTTCATGGGAGCTTCGTTGTCGCGTTGACGACTAGCCTAGCATGGGCCGTTCCATTTCCGCATCAAGGGTAATGGATTGAACCCATGAGACGGCACGCCAGATCGGAGGACGATTCCAAAAAGAAGGTTGCGTGTGTAGAATGCCGTGAGTATTTCGCACTAAAATTTAGAACGAAAAAGGAAGACCATGAATCCATTAATTGTGCTCAGGGTTGGCTACATGGAACGGTATGACGGGCCGGACACGATCCAGCATGGCGGCGGATTTGTCCTGCAGTACGGGGTCGGCGGTGAAGTCTTCAACTTCAAGCCCAGCCGCGGGAGATGTTATGGCTATGCGATGAGCACGAGATTCGCGGGCCTGGATCTCCACAAGATCGATCCATCCCGGGAATGGTTGCATGACGAAGAACTGTCCGGTGTCGACGTCGTCTTTATCGCGCGCAAGCCAAATGTCGGACAGGTGGTCGTGGGCTGGTACAGGAACGCTACGGTACTGCACAAACACTACCGCAACCGCCACGGATCGATCGAAGGCATGGGCGACATTCCGCGCTACTTCCTGTGCTGGACCGCTGCCCATTCCGCGCACCTGCTGGCCGAAGACCAGCGGATATTCGAGGTACCGAGTGCGCAAGCGGGCAACAAAGGTTTTCCGGGTCAATCCAACGTCTGGTACCCGGACCAGAACGTCCACGATGCGAACGTACGACGCTTCGTCGGCAGACTGCGCAAGTACATCGAAAAAACACCTGGTGCGGCGCTGCCGCCGGATGAAGGCGGGGACGCGGGCCAACGGAAACCGAATCGCAAGCGGCAGCCCGACCATGCGCACAACATCGAAGTCGAAAAAGCGGCCGTGAACGCGACTCAGCAATATTACGAAGACCTGGGTTACACAGTCGAGTCGGTCGAAAAAGAAAACCTCGGCTGGGACCTGTACGCCCGCCGCGGCTCTCGGACCCTGCATGTGGAAGTCAAAGGGGTCTCGAATTCCGGCATCTATTTCGAGCTGACACCGAACGAATACAAAAAACTTCAGGAACACCACGACCGTTTCCGCGTATGCGTCGTCTGCGATGCGCTTTCGGCGCCGACGCTGCACGAACTTACACCGGAACAGGTCCAGGGCGGATGGCATCTCAGATCCGGAAACGGCAAAGTTCTCGTGGTATTGGAGCCGCGAATCGCCGCAGTGGGCATCGAAACGACGCAGCCCGGCTGATCCACGCACATTTGCCCCGACAAATCAGGACGACGCGAACGCCCGGAGCGCCGCGCTCGTCCGGATCTGAAACGTCCTGTCGTCGACAGGACGCGCACGAGTCGTCAAGCGTTGAACGTCTTGCCTTCCGCCGCCAGCCGCACCAGCAGCGGCGCCGGCGTCCACGCTTCGCCCTGGTAGCCGCGCGCGTACTTCTCGATCGCGGCCAGCACCTGCGGCAGGCCGACGGTGTCGGCGTAGAACATCGGCCCGCCGCGGAACAGCGGGAAGCCGTAGCCGGACAGGTAGACCATGTCGATGTCCGAGGCGCGCAGCGCGATGCCTTCTTCCAGGATCCGGGCGCCCTCGTTGACCAGCGCGTACACGAGGCGCTCGACGATCTCCTCGTCGGAGATGGCGCGGCGCTCGATGCCGAGTTCCTGCGAGTGCTTCACGATCATGTCGTCCACGAGCGGCGACGGATGCGGCGTACGGTCGCCCGCGTGGTAGTCGTACCAGCCGGCGCCCGTCTTCTGGCCGAAGCGGCCCTGTTCGCACAGCAGGTCGGCCGTGCGCGAGTACTTCACCTGGGGCATCTCGACGTAGCGACGCTTGCGGATGTACCAGCCGATGTCGTTGCCGGCCAGGTCGCCCATGCGGAACGGACCCATCGCGAAGCCGAAGCGTTCGATGGCCTGGTCGACCTGCTGCGGCAGCGCGCCTTCGTCCAGCAGGAAGCCGGCCTGGCGGATGTACTGCTCCACCATGCGGTTGCCGATGAAGCCGTCGCACACGCCGGACACGACGCCGGTCTTCCTGATTTTCTTCGACAGCGCCAGCGCCGTCGCCAGGACGTCCTTGGCCGTCGCCTTGCCGCGCACGATCTCCAGCAGCTTCATCACGTTGGCCGGGCTGAAGAAGTGCAGGCCGATGACGTCCTGCGGACGGTTCGTGAACGACGCGATGCGGTCCAGGTCCAGCGTGGACGTGTTCGACGCCAGGATCGCGCCGGGCTTCATCGTGGCGTCCAGCTGGCGGAACACCGATTCCTTCACGCCCATGTCCTCGAACACGGCTTCGATGACGATATCGGCCCCGGCGATGTCGGCATACGCCAGGGTGCCGCGGATCAGGCCCACGCGCTGCTCCGCCTTCTCGGGCGCCAGCTTGCCCTTCTTGACGGTGTTCTCGTAGTTCTTGCGGATCGTCGCGAGGCCCTTGTCGAGCGCGTCCTGCTTCGTTTCGAGGATCGTCACCGGGATGCCGGCGTTCGCGAAATTCATCGCGATGCCGCCGCCCATCGTGCCGGCGCCGACGACCGCGGCGCTGCGGATCTCGCGCGTCGGCGTGTCGGCCGGGACGTCCGGCACCTTGCTGGCGGCGCGCTCGGCGAAGAACGCGTGGCGCAGCGCCTTCGATTCGGTCGTCTGCGTCAGGTGGATGAAGCGCTCGCGCTCGAACTTGAGGCCGTCCTCGAACGGCTTCTCGACCGACGCGGCGACGGTCTCCACGCATTCGACGGGCGCCGGGAAAGGTCCGGCCTCGGCTTTCACGCGCGCGCGCGCGGCGGCGAGGAAGGCAGCGGCATCGGCATGCTCGACCTGGCGTGCGCGCACCTTCGGCAGCGGCCGCACGTCGGCCACGCGGCGCGCGAATCCGATCGCGCCTGCCACGAGATCGGCGCCGGCCGGCAGCACCTCGTCGAACAGCGCCGTGCCGGCCAGTTTTTCGGATGCGACCGGCGTGCCGGTGACGATCATGTTCAACGCGGTCTCCAGGCCCAGCACGCGCGGCAGGCGCTGCGTGCCGCCGGCGCCGGGCAGCAGGCCCAGTTTCACTTCCGGCAGCGCGATCTGCGCACCGGGCAGCGCGACGCGATAGTTGGCGCCGAGCGCCAGTTCCAGCCCGCCGCCCATGCACACGGTGTGGATCGCCGCGACGACCGGCTTCTCGGAGTCCTCGACGACGCGGATCAGGGTGTGCAGCGTCGGTTCCGTAAGTGCCTTGGGCGAGTTGAATTCGCGGATGTCGGCGCCGCCCGAAAAGGCCTTGCCGGCGCCCGTGATGACGATGGCTTTCACGGCCGGGTCCTGCGCGGCGCGCTGCAAGCCTTCGACGGCGGCGGTGCGCGTCGCGAGGCCGAGGCCATTGACGGGCGGGTTGTTCAGCGTGACGACGGCGACGTCGCCGTGGACCTGGTAATCGGCGCTCATGGGTCTCCTTGTTGGTCTGTGATGGAAGCGATGCCGCCCATCTTACCGATAAAAAGAACGGTCGTGTTATTTATTCGACCAGACTCACGCGCCCGGCAGACGGTGCGCCGCGAACTGCTCGCGCAGGCGGTTCTTCTGGATCTTGCCGGTGGCGCCGGTGGGCAGCGCGTCGACGAACACGACGTCGTCCGGCATCCAGAATTTCGCGATCTTGCCCTCGAAGAAGCCGAGCAGTTCTTCGCGCGTGACCGTGGCCTCCGGGCGGCGCACGACCAGCAGCAGCGGGCGCTCGTCCCACTTCGGATGGCGCACGCCGATGCAGGCCGCCTGCAGCACGCCCGGATGCGCGACGGCGATGTTCTCGATGTCGATCGACCCGATCCACTCGCCGCCGGACTTGATCACGTCCTTGCTGCGGTCCGTGATCTGCATGAAGCCGTCGGGGTCGATCGTGGCCACGTCGCCGGTCGGGAACCAGCCGTCCTGCAGCACGTCGCCGCCTTCGTCGCGGAAGTAGCGCGAGATGATCCACGGCCCCTTCACGAGCAGGTGGCCGAACGAGCGGCCGTCCCACGGCAGTTCGACGCCGTCGTCGTCGACGATCTTCATGTCGACGCCGAAGATGGCGTGGCCCTGCTTCTGCAGGATTGCGCGTTGTTCCGGCACGGGCAGGTCGCGGTGCTTCGCCAGCAGGCCGCCCGTCGTGCCGAGCGGCGACATCTCCGTCATGCCCCAGCCGTGGATGACCTTGACGTCGAAACGGTCGATCAGCGTGTCCATCATCGCCGGCGGACACGCGGAGCCGCCGATCACGGTGCGGCGGAACGTGGAAAACCGCAGGCCGTTCTGCAGCGCGTAGTTGATGAGGCCCAGCCACACGGTCGGCACGCCGGCCGAGAACGTGACGCCTTCCGCCTCGAACAAGTCGTACAGCGACTTGCCGTCCAGTGCGGCGCCGGGCAGCACGAGCTTCGCGCCCGACAGCAGGCTGGAATACGGCTGGCCCCACGCGTTCACGTGGAACATCGGCACCACGGGCAGCACGACGTCCGCCGCGCCCACGTTCAGCACGTTCGGCAGCGCCGACGCGTACGCGTGCAGCACGGTCGACCGGTGCGAGTACAGCGCGCCTTTCGGGTTGCCGGTCGTGCCGGACGTGTAGCACAGCGACGCGGCCGCGCGCTCGTCGAACACGGGCCAGTCGTAGTCGTCCGACGCCGCGTCCAGCAGGTCTTCGTAGCACAGCAGGTTCGGGATCGCCGGCGCGGCCGGCATGTGCGCCCGGTCGCTCATCAGCACGAACGCCTGAACGCCCGGACAGTGCGGCGCGATCGCCTCGATCAGCGGCAGGAACGTCAGGTCGAAGAACACCAGCCGGTCCTCGGCATGGTTGACGATGTACGCGATCTGCTCCGGGTGCAGGCGCGGATTGATCGTGTGCAGCACGGCGCCCGAACCGGACACGGCATAGTACAGCTCCAGGTGGCGGTAGCCGTTCCACGCCAGCGTGCCGACGCGCTCGCTGAGCCCGATGCCCTGCGCCCGCAGCACGTTGGCCAGTTTCCTGGCCCGCCGCTCGCAATCGCGGATCGTGTAGCGGTGCACGTCGCCCTCCACGCGGCGCGAGACGATCTCGCTGGCGCCGTAGTGACGCGCCGCAAACTGGATGATGCTCGAGATCAGCAGCGGCTGGTCCATCATCTGGCCCATCAATGGCGGCTGCGCGGCGGTCTGGGTCGTCTCCATGGGTCTCCTCTACGATGCTGGTGGGAACGACCGAGTTTCGAACGACCGTGCGCAACCCGTCAATGGAAATCGATGCTGCGGCGCAGCAGTGCCTATTAGGCAACATTACGAAACCGTTACGGAATGTAACGCGGATAGGCCGCGCACGCCTCTGCCTCATAGAATCCGCGCGACTACGGTAAAATCCGCGCACGACCAACCGCCAGACCAAGGAAGCGTTATCAGCACCCGTACCGCCGACGAACTGCCTTTCGACAATTCTTTTGCCGAACTGCCCCCCGCGTTCCATACGCGCCTGATGCCGACGCCCCTGCCCGCGCCCTATTTCGTCGCGGCCAGCGCGCCGGCCGCCGCGCTTGTCGGCCTCGACGCAACCGACCTGGCGCACGACGACTTCGTCGAACTCTTCACGGGCAACCGCGTCGCACCCCGCTCGCAACCGCTGGCCGCCGTCTATTCCGGCCACCAGTTCGGCCATTGGGCCGGGCAGCTGGGCGACGGTCGCGCGATCCTGCTGGGCGAAGTCGCCACGCCCGACGGCCCGATGGAACTGCAGCTGAAAGGCGCCGGCATGACGCCGTATTCGCGCATGGGCGACGGCCGCGCCGTGCTGCGCTCGTCGATCCGCGAATTCCTGTGCTCGGAAGCGATGGCCGCGCTCGGCATCCCGACGACGCGCGCGCTGA
>Ga0308166_1002456_pt1 | contig 17052 bp, 11 predicted proteins | sample PhyCR2_2_FD_202137 | JGI IMG/M metagenome (GOLD analysis project Ga0308166, IMG submission 202137) | Phyllosphere microbial communities from UC Gill Tract Community Farm, Albany, California, United States - DLSLCC.R2 | ecosystem: Host-associated > Plants > Phyllosphere > Unclassified | place... | reverse complement strand
CACCTCGGGCGGCATGCCCTGGCCCTGGTCGATCACGCAGATCACGACGTAGGTGCCCGGCGCCAGGCCATGGCGTTCCAGGCGCTCGCTGTCGACCATGGTCGAGGTGGCGAGCGTCACCCGGCCGCCGTCCGGCATGGCGTCGCGCGCATTGATCAGCACGTTCAGCAGGGCCATTTCCATGTGGGTGGCGTCGAGCGTGCAGGAGGGCAGGCCGGGCTTGAGGTCGAGGTGCAGGTCGACCTTGTCGCCCAGGGTGCGCACCAGCATGTCGCTGAATTCGACCACCAGCGCGTTCAGGTTCAGGCGCTTCGGTTCCAGGCGCTGCTTGCGCGCGAAGGTCAGCAGTTGCTGGGTCAGCTTGCTGGCCTTTTCGCTCGCCAGCTGGGCGCGCGCGATCGATTGCAGCGTGGCTTCCGGGTCGTGCACGGTGGTGGTGGCCACCTCCAGGTTGCCGGCCACCACTTGCAGCAGGTTGTTGAAGTCGTGCGCCAGGCCGGCGGTCAGTTGCCCGATGGCTTCCATCTTCTGCGCCTGCAGGTAGGATTGCTCGGAGACGCGGCGGCGCGTGATGTCCATCTGCGAGGCGAACCAGTACAACAGCTTGCCTTCGGCATCGAACACCGGGCCGGTGAACAGGCCGTTCCAGAACGGGCGGCCGTCGGCCTTGTAGTTGAGGATGTCGACCGCGACGGCGCGCCCTTCGTGCACCGCGGCGCGCAGCTCGGCCACGGTGGCAGGGTCGGTCTGCTCGCCCTGCAGCAGGCGGCAGTTGCGGCCCAGGACTTCTTCCTCGCGGTACAGGGTCAGGTCGAGGAAGGCGCGGTTGACGAAGACGATCGGGTTGTCGGGCTGGTTCGGGTCGGTCAGCACCATCGGCATGCGCGTCATCTCGATCGCGGCGAAGAACACGTTGCCGCGCTCGTCGAGACCGGGGCGCGAGATCTGGCTCGCCTGCCAGTGGCGGATACCGGTTTCGCCGAGCGGATGGTAGCTGTTGCCTTCCAGCTGGCCGAAGGCGGGGACGCCCTGGCTCTGACCGCCGCCTTCGGTTTCGTGCGGAAGCTGGTCGCGTTCGTCTTTCGGGCTGCCGGTCGTCATGCTGGACTTCTCCATTCACGTGGTGATCAAGGCCAGGGGCGGGTCCGACCAAGCGCGATTATAGCAATTCGTTAACTGGCTCATGCGGGGCTGCCATACACGAAAACAGCCGTCGGGGTAAAGCGCCCGGGCCGCTATCCACCAGCGTGTGATCAAAAGACTATTTTTTTATATCGATCCGGCCACATGTCATGTCGGATCGTCTAGACTGCCGCTTATCCATCAGATAGTCACCATTTATATACGATGTACGATCCAGGCAACGCCTCCAGCACCCCGCCATCCGAGCCGGGCATCGTGTCCAGCACCGTCGATTTTCCGGTCGTCGGCATCGGCGCATCGGCAGGTGGCTTGCCCGCCCTGGTGCGCATCTTCGAGAACATGCCGGCGGTGCACGAAATGGCCTTCGTGGTCATCCTGCACCTGTCGCCCAAACACCCGAGCTCGGCCGCGGCGATCCTGCAGCGCGCCACGCGCATGCCGGTAACCCAGGTCAACTCGAAGGTGACGATCGAACCGGGCAACGTGTACGTGATCGCGCCGAACCAGCAGATGTCGATGATGGATGGCCTGCTGCTGGTCGATCCGCTCGAGCGTCCGCGCGGCAAGCACGTCGCGATCGACATGTTTTTCCGCACCCTGGCCGAGGTGCACCGCGAGCGCTCGGTGGCGATCGTGCTGTCGGGCACCGGCGCCGACGGCGCGGTGGGCCTGGCGCGGGTCAAGGAGCAGGGCGGGGTGACGCTGGTCCAGGCCCCCGGCGACGCCGAGCACGACGGCATGCCGAACGCGGCGATCCGCACCGGCGCGGTCGACTTCGTGCTGCCGGCGGTCGAGATTCCGCAGAAGCTGATCGAACTGTGGAACAACGCGCGCGCCATCGAGATGCCGCCGCCGGGCGACGGCGAGGCGCCGATCGCCCACGTTACCCAGGGCGAGGCCACCGCCAGCGCCGAGGATGCGCTGCAGGACATCATCCTGGCGCTGCTGAACCATACCGGACACGACTTCCGCCATTACAAGCGCGCCACGGTGCTGCGCCGCATCGAGCGGCGCCTGCAGGTGCGCGCCGTGCAGAGCCTGCCCGAATACCGCGACCTGCTGCAGTCCGACCCGGGCGAGCACAAGATGCTGCTCGACGACATGCTGATCGGCGTGACCAACTTCTTCCGCGACCGCGAAGCCTTCGAATCGCTCGAGCGCGACGTCCTGCCCGAGCTGTTCAAGGACAAGGGGCCGACCGACGAGGTGCGCGCCTGGGTGGCGGCCTGCGCCACCGGCGAGGAAGCGTATTCGCTGGCCATGCTGATGGCCGACCAGGCCGAGCTGATGGAACAGCCGCCGGCCTTCCAGGTGTTCGCGTCCGACATCGATGACGGCGCGATCGATGCTGCGCGCTCGGGCAACTACCCGGCCTCGATCATCACCGACGTCGCGCCCACGCGCCTGCGCCGGTACTTCAACAAGGAAGACGACCGCTACCGCATCCGCAAGTCGCTGCGCGACCGCATCCTGTTCGCCTCGCACAACCTGCTGCGCGACCCGCCGTTCTCGCGCCTGGACATGATTTCCTGCCGCAACCTGCTGATCTACCTGAACCGCGACGTCCAGGTACGGGTGCTGCAGACCTTCCACTTCGCGCTCAAGCCCGGCGGCTACCTGTTCCTGGGCAGCTCGGAGTCGGCCGAATCGGTGTCCGACTACTTCATCCCGGTCGACAAGAAGAACCGCATCTACCGTGCGCGCGGCGGTAGCCGGCCGCTGCACTACCAGAGCCCGACCTCGGCCGTGTTCGGCGCGCGCCTGCCGGAAGTCAGCCGCGTCAAGCCGACCGGCAAGCGCCAGTTCTCGTATGCCGAGCTGCACCAGCGCGCGCTGGCCCAGTACGCGCCGCCCTCGGTCGTGATCGACGCCGAAGGCAACATCGTGCACATGTCGGAGGGCACGGGGCGTTTCCTGCGCATGGGCGGCGGCGAGCCTTCGCGCAGCCTGCTGGCGCTGGTGCTGCCCGAGCTGCGCCTGGAACTGCGCTCGGCGATGTACCAGGCGGCCCAGCACCACACCGCCATCGAATGCCGGCCGGTCGAGCTGCGCGAGCTGCCGGAGCTGGGCACCATCGCGCTGTCGGTGCGTCCTTTCCGCGACGAGGAAGCCGAAACCGATTTCCTGCTGGTGGTGTTCAACCGCGTCGAGCATGCGCCCGACCAGGCGGTCCCGCCGCGTCCGAACGGCAGCCACGACGTGGTGCTGGCCCAGCTCGAGGCCGAGCTGCAGAGGAAGCGCGAGCAGCTCCAGGAAACCATCGAGAACGCCGAGGTCTCGACCGAGGAACTGCGCGCCTCGAACGAGGAACTGCAGGCCATCAACGAGGAACTGCGCTCGGCCAACGAGGAGCTGGAAACCAGCAAGGAAGAGCTGCAGTCGGTGAACGAGGAACTCGTCACGGTGAACTACGAGCTGAAGGTGAAGGTCGAGGAAACCGGCAAGGCCAACGACGACCTGAACAACCTGATCGCTTCCACCGACATCGCCACCATTTTTGTGGACAGCGGCCTGCGCATCAAGCGCTTCACGCCGCGCGCGGCCGACCTGTTCTCGATCATCGCTTCCGACATCGGCCGCTCGCTGCTCGACCTGACCCACAAGCTCGACTACGACCAGCTGGCCGAGGACGTCAACGCCACCTTCGACACCCTGCGCCTGGTCGAGCGCGAGGTGCGCAGCAACGAGGGCCGCTGCTACATCGTGCGCCTGCTGCCCTACCGCACCAACGAAGACCGCATCGAAGGCGCGGTGATGACCTTCTTCGACATTACCCTGCGCCGCCAGGCCGAGGAACAGGCGCGCGCGACCGAGGCGCGCATGCGCATGGTGGCCGAGAGCGCCAGCGACTATGCCATCGTCACGATGGATGCCGAAGGCCGCGTCACCAGCTGGAACAAGGGCGCCGAGACCGTGTTCGGCTACGGCGAAGCCGAGATGCTGGGCCATTCGCTGGACCGGCTGTTCTTGCCGGAAGACCGCGAGGCCGGCGTACCGGCCGACGAGCTGCGCCGGGCGCGCGAGGATGGCCGCGCCGAGGACGAGCGCTGGCACCTGCGCAAGGACGGCACGCGTTTCTTCTGCAGCGGCGTGACGACCCCGCTGTGCAATGGCGACATGCATGGCTACGCGAAGATCGCGCGCGACGTGACGGCGCGCGAGCGCCAGGACCAGGCGCGCGAGCATGCGTCGATGGTGCGCGAGGAGGCGGTGCGCACCGACGCGGCCAGCGCGGCGGCGCTGAAGGACGAGTTCCTGGCCGTGATGGCGCACGAGTTGCGCCATCCGCTGAACATGATCAACATTAACGTCGAGCTGCTGGCGCGCATGCCGGAACTGCGCAACGCGCCGGCCTTCCTGCGTGCGGCCAACGTGATCCGCAACTCGGTGATGAGCCAGGCAAAGATCATCGACGACCTGATGGACATGTCGCGGGTACGCACCGGCAAGCTGTCGCTGAGCATGGCGCCGGTACTGCCCGACGTGGTGGTGCGCGGCATCGTCGAAGTGATGCGCGCCGACCCGGCCACGCGCGACTTCGAGATCGCCATGAGTGGCGGCGTCGACGGTGTGTACGTGATGGCCGACGCGGTGCGCCTCGAGCAGGTGCTGATGAACTTGCTGAGCAATGCCCTGAAGTTCACGCCGAAGGGCGGCCGCATCGAGGTCGGCGTGGTGCGCGACGACTGCCAGGTGCGCATCGACGTCACCGACAGCGGCCAGGGCATCGCGCCATCCTTCCTGCCGCACGTGTTCGACATGTACGGCCAGAGCGTGTCGGGCACCACCCGCACCAAGGGCGGGCTGGGCATCGGCCTGGCGCTGGTGCGCGAAATCGTGGTCCTGCATGGCGGCCGGGTCCAGGCCTATTCCGAGGGGATCGGCAAGGGCGCGCGCTTGAGCATCTGGCTGCCCGTGCTCGATGGCGGCGCGGCGCCGCTGCCGGGCGCCGGCGGCAAGGGCGAGGACGGCATGGCCGGCCTGCGCATCCTGGTGGTCGACGACATGGAAGAGATGCTGCTGACCTTCAAGACGCTGCTGGAAACCGGCGGGGCGGTCGTGTTCGAGGCCACCAGCGCGGCCCAGGGGCTCGCGGTGCTCGAGCGCGAGCAGATCGACCTGCTCATCTCGGACATCTCGATGCCGGAAGTGGACGGCTACGAATTCCTGCGCCGCGTGCGCGCCAATCCGAAGCTGGCCCGCCTGCCGGCGATCGCGATCAGCGGCATGCGCCGCGACAGCGACATCGCCGATGCGCGCGCCGCCGGCTATTCGGCCCACGTCGGCAAGCCGGTATCGGTGGAGCGGCTCAGCGCCATCGTGCACGACCTGCTGCCGCGCCGCGAGGCGGGGGAGCAGGGTTGAACCTGCGCGCCGCCGGCTGTCGCCAATCTTTACATTTCTTGCTGCCGGATTTGACAATCTGACGGCAAGGCACTGATTCCACGGTGGGTTTTGGTGTGGGTGCGGAACTTGCTTTTCTTTCCGGATCAAGCGAAAGGAGAGCCATGAGCAAGTTCACGCACTGTCTGGGCGCCGCCCTTGCGGCCTGCCTGTTTTCCACCAGCGCCGGCGCCACCGTGGTGGCCAGCAATACCCGTTACGGCCTCTTCGACGGCAGCGAAGGCACGCGCGGGTTCAACGTCACCTACCACGGGTCGCTGCTCGACCTGAACCTGGTCATCGACCTGGCCAAGTGCGACGATCCGCCGATCGGCGCCGGCGGCGGCGCCTGCCGCGGTTTCGGCATTCCCTACGAGGACGAGTTCTCGATTGCGCTGGTGGCGCCGGACGGCACCACGGTCGACCTGGTGCGCGCCTACGAGACCTATGGACGCGGGAATGCCGGCAGCGGACGCGTGCGCCTGGCCTTCGACGACGAGGCGCTGGAGGCGGCCGGGCCGCAGCTGGCCTCGGGCAGCTTCCGCCCGGCCGGCGCGCTGTCCGCCTTCGACGGCATGGACGTGTACGGGCGCTGGACCTTGCTGATCCAGGATTTCTTCCCGGGCGACCCGCTCGAATTCTTCTCGGCGCGGCTGGACGTGGAAACCGATCCGCCGGCGCCGGTGCCGGAACCGGCCTCGCTGGCCCTGGTCGCGCTGGGGCTGCTGGGCGTGCGCGCTGTTAGCGGGCGACGATCAGCTTGAGGCCGAGGGCGACGAACACGGTGCCGGCGATGCGGTCCAGCCATTTGCCGGCGCCGGGCTTGCGGTTGAGCCAGGTGCCGATGGCCCCGGCGAAGTAGCCCAGCAGGCCGAACAGGACTGCCGCCTGCACGGTGAAGGCGACGCCCAGGGCCAGCATCTGGCCCGGTACGTTGCCGTTGGCCGGGATCACGAACTGCGGCAGCAGGGAGAGGAAGAACAGGACCACTTTCGGGTTGATGGCGTTCGCCACCAGGCCTTTGGTGAACAGGCTGCGCAGGGATTGCGGGGCGGCGTTGCCGTCGCCCGCCCTGGACCCGCCCTGGCTGCACAGGGCGTTGACGCCGAGCCAGACCAGGTACAGGCCGCCGCCCACGCGCAGGGCGGTAAACGCCACCGGCGAGGCCGCGATCAGGGCGCTCACGCCCAGCACCGCGAGCAGCGTGTGGCTCAGGCAGCCGAGTGCGCAACCGAGGCCGAACACCATGCCCTGCCTGCGTCCCCTGGACATGCCCAGGCCCAGCACCATCAGGTTGTCGGGGCCGGGGGAGGCGGTGATCAGGACGGCGGCGAGCAAAAAGCCCAGGAATTGTTCGGGTGCGAGCATGGTGGATTATGCGTGGGATGAAGCGAAGGGCGTATCAAGCGTCGGTGGGCCATGCGTTATCGATGGCCCATCTCACAAGTATTATGCCTCAGCAACTCGCTTGGCGATGTGCGCCAGCGCCTCGTCCACCTGGTCGATCAGGATCAGGCACAGGTCCCCATCCGACAGCCGCTCCAGCGCGCGGTCGATCGCCACGAACTCGCCGTAGATTTCCTCGACATGCGAGGTGCGCGACGCGCCCTGTAATCCCTGGCGCAGCAGCGCCACCACTTCGCCGTCGGCGCGGCCGCGCTGGCACTGGTCCTCGTACAGCAGCACCTCATCGAAAGCGGCGCCGAGGATGGCGGTCTGCTGCGTGATGTCCTGGTCGCGGCGGTCGCCGGCGCCGCTGATCACCACCGAGCGGCGCCTGGCCGGCATGTTCTCCACGGCCGAGACCAGCGCCGCGATCGCGTCCGGGTTGTGGCCATAGTCCGCGATCAGGGTCGCGCCCTTGTAGTCGAAGACGTTGAAGCGCCCCGGCGCATTGTCGCTCTCGCCGACAAAGGTGCGCAGGCCGAGCGCGATCTTGTCCCAGTCGAGGCCCACGCCCCAGGCCGCGGCCACCGAGGCCATCACGTTCTCGACCTGGAAGCCGATCACGCCGCCGCGGGTGATGGGCACGTCCGCCAGCGCGATGCGGTGCTCGAACCTGCCCTGCGCGCACACCAGGTGTCCGTCTTCCACGAACACGGCGCGGCGGCCCTGGGCGCGGTGCATGGCCATCAGCGGCAGGCCGCCATCCTGGGCAAAGAAAGTGACGTCGCCGCGGGTGAAGTTGGCCATGTCGGCCACGGTCGGGTCGGCGGCGTTCAGCACCGCCATGCCGCCTTCCGCCACATTCTGCACGATCACGCGTTTCAGGACCGCCAGGTCTTCCAGCGTGGTGATGTAGTTCAGGCCGAGGTGATCGCCCGCGCCGATGTTGGTCACCACCGCCACCTGGCAGCGGTCGAAGGCCAGGCCTTCGCGCAGCAGGCCGCCGCGCGCGGTCTCGAACACGGCGGCGTCGACGTCCGGGTGCAGCAGCACGTTGCGCGCGCTGCGCGGGCCGCTGCAGTCGCCGCTGTCGATGCGGCGGCCTTCGATGTAGACGCCGTCGGTGTTGGTCATGCCGGTGCGCAGGCCGGAGGCGGTGAGCAGGTGCGCGATCAGGCGCACGGTGGTGGTCTTGCCGTTGGTGCCGGTGACGGCCACCACCGGGATGCGGCCGTCGTCGCCGTCCTCGAACAGCATGTCGACGATCGCTTCGCCGATCGCGCGCGGCTTGCCGAACGAGGGCGCCAGGTGCATGCGCAGGCCCGGCGCGGCATTCACTTCCACCACGCCGCCGTTCTGTTCCTCGATCGGCCGCAGCACGCTGTCGCACACCAGGTCGACGCCGCAGATGTCGAGGCCGACCATGTGGGCGGCGGCGATCGCGCGCGCCGCGACTTCCGGATGGACGTCGTCGGTGACGTCGGTAGCGGTGCCGCCGGTCGAGAGATTGGCGTTGTTGCGCAGGATGACGCGCTGGCCCTTGGCCGGTACCGAGTCGGCGCCCATGCCTTGCGTGGCCAGGCTGCCCAGGGCGATGTCGTCGAAGCGGATCTTGGTCAGCGAGGTCGAGTGGCCGTTGCCGCGGCGCGGGTCCTGGTTGACGATGTCGACCAGCTGGCGCACGGTATGCACGCCGTCGCCGGTGACGTTCGGCGGTTCGCGCCGCGCGGCGGCCACCAGCTTGTCGCCGATGACCAGCAGGCGGTAGTCGTGGCCCGGCAGGTAGCGCTCGACCATGATGTCGTCGCGGAATTCGCTGGCCGCATGGAAGCCGGCGCTGATCTGTTCCTTGGTGGTGATGTTGACCGTCACGCCCTTGCCCTGGTTGCCGTCCTTCGGCTTGATCACGACCGGCAGGCCGATCTCCTGGGCCGCAAGCCAGGCGTCGTCCGGGTCGCTCACCGTGCGGCCATGCGGCACCGGCACGCCGGTGGCATCGAGCAGCTTCTTGGTCAGTTCCTTGTCCTGGGCGATGGTCTCGGCGATGGCGCCGGTGGCGTCGATCTCGGCGGCCTGGATGCGGCGCTGCTTGCTGCCCCAGCCGAACATCACCAGGCTGCCTTCGGTCAGGCGGCGGTAGGGAATGTTGCGGGCCATGGCGGCCTGCACGATGGAGCCGGTGGACGGGCCGAGGCGCACGTCCTCGTCGAGGTCGCGCAGCTGGGTCAGCGCGTCCTGCAGGTCGAAGGGGGCGTCGTCGCGCGCGGCCTGGATCAGCTTTTCCGCCAGCGTGAGGGCCAGGCGGCCGACGTCTTCCTCGCTGTATTCCACCACCACCTGGTAGATGCCGCGCTCCAGGGTGGCGGTGGTGCGGCTGAAGGTGACCGGGCAGCCGGCCTGGGCCTGCAGGTCGAGCGTGACCACTTCCAGCACGTGGGCCAGGGGGATGGTGTCGTCGTGGCCGAGCGGCTGCAGCTGGCCGAGCTGGGGGAAGCGCGAACGCAGGCGCGTCTCGAAGCCATTGAGCGTGCCGATCGATTCTTCCTCGGGCGTGCAGGCGACGATCGCCTCGACCGAGGTGTGGTGGCTCCAGAGATTGGGGCCACGCAGGGCCCGTACGCGAGATACTTCCATAAAACTGTAGTCCTTAAGTGTAGGCCGCCCCGGTCGGGCGGGGGCGGCGGGCGGCTGCCAGGTTCAGCGAACCGGCCGCTCTTCTTCAATAAATCGTCTTCTTCGGCGTGGCGTCGAAGGCGCGCAGGCCGCCGCAGATCAGGTCGTGCGGCAGGCCCAGCGCCCAGGCGGCGGCCGTGGCCGCAAGCACGCTGGCCGGGTGCTTGACGGTGGCCGGCTTGATCTTGGCGAGGTCGAGCAGGGCGGTTTCCTGCTCGCCCTCGGCCAGCATGATGCGGTTGTCGCGTGCGAACACGGCGCGTTCGCCCGCCGCACGATGCGCCACGATGACCGGGTTGTGCTCGTCCATGCCGTAGAAGATCACGCGGCCGTCCGACAGCTCGGCCAGCTTCACCACTTCCGGGTCGGCGGCGTTCAGCACGGCCGCGCCGCTGGACAGGATCACGTCGACCTGGCTGCGCACCACGTTGGCCAGCGCTTCGTCGTCATCGATGTGCAGGTCGCGCACGGCGTCGAGCTGGCCCATGTCGGTGACCACGCCGACCGAGCAGCGGTCGTAGGGCAGGCCTTCCGTCAGGATGCTGCGCGCGTTCGATTCGAACACGGCCGCTTCGATATTCCGGTTGATGAGCAGGCGTTCGCCTAGCGCAAAGCCGGTGCTGTCGCCCTTGTGCACCAGGCGGCCGTCGAGATAGAGGCCTTCGCCGTTGGCCACGCCGGCATGCTTGCCGGCCGCGTTCAGCAGGCAGCCCAGCAGTTTCGCGATCAGGCTGCTGCCCAGGGTGCCGGTGACGCCGACGATGGGGATGCGGCCGGTCTCGGCATCAAGAAACAGGTGGTCGACGATGGCGGCGCCGACGTTGCGTGGCTCGCCGCTGGCCGGCTTGATGTGGGCCAGCAGGCCGGGGCTGGCGTTGACTTCGATGATGGCGCCGCGCTGCTCGGCGAGGGGCCGGGAGATGTCTTCGCAGACCAGGTCGATGCCGGCGATGTCGAGGCCGACCACGCGCGCGGCCAGGGCGGCGGCATGGGCCACGTCCGGGTGCACGATATCGGTGACGTCGTCGGCGACGTTGCCGTTCGGCTGGATCAGCACGCGCTGGCCCTCCTGCGGGACCGCGTCCGGCGTCAGGCTCTGGCGCTGCAGGTCGAGCAGGATCACGGGGTCCTTGGTGTCGATGCGGCCGAGCGGGAATTCCTCGCTGTCGCCGCGGCGCGGGTCGATGTTGATCTGGCTGTCGCACAGCTGGGCGACCGTGGAGCGGCCGTCGCCGGTGACCCACAGCGCCTCGCCGCGTGCGGCGGCCACGACCTTCTTGCCGACCACCAGCAGGCGGTGCTCGTTGCCTGGAATGAAGCGCTCGACCAGCACGGCCGTGCTGTCGCCTTCCTGCGAGGCGATGGCGTAGGCGGCGTGCACGTCGGCCTCCGTCATCAGGTTCAGGGTCACGCCGCGGCCGTGGTTGCCGTCGACCGGTTTCACGACCACCGGCAGGCCGATGTCCTGGGCTTCTTCCCAGGCCGCTTGCGCGCTGCGCACCAGGGCGCCTTCCGGCACCGGCACGCCGCAGGAAGCCAGCAGGCTCTTGGTCAGGTCCTTGTCGCTGGCGATGCTTTCGCCGATGGCGCTGGTGCGGTCGGTCTCGGCGGTCCAGATGCGGCGCTGGGCGGCGCCGTGGCCGAGCTGGACCAGGTTGCCTTCGGTCAGGCGGATCGAGGGGATGCGGCGGTCGGTGGCGGCATCGACGATGTTCGCGGTCGAGGGGCCGAGGCAGTAGCGGTCGACCAGCTCGGTCAGGCGCGTCACGGTGCCGACCATGTCGAAGGCGTCGTCGTTGATCGCCGCCATCAACAGGCGGTGGCCGGCTTCCAGGGCGGCGCGGCCGACCACGGCGTCGCGCGTGCGGAAGGCCATCTTGTAGACGCCATGCTGGCCGGTGGAGCGGGTCTTGCCGAAACCGGTCTTCATGCCGGCCATGTTCTGCAGCTCCAGCACCACGTGCTCGAGGATGTGGCCGGCCCAGGTGCCGCTCTCCAGGCGCTCGATGAAGCCGCCGCGCTCGCCGACGCCGCAGCGGTGTTCGACCAGGCCCGGCAGCCACTTTGTCAGACGCTCGGTAAAGCCAGGCAGTTTGTTCGAGGGGAAGTCTTCCAGCTCGCCGATGTCGAGCCAGGCCTCGATGACCGGACGGTAGGTCCAGATGTTCGGGCCGCGCAAATGTGTCACACGGAGAAACTTGATGTCGTTCTTTTTCGTCATGTATCGATGTCTTGCCGCCGGTGTCTGCACGACCACCATGATGGCGTTGCCTATGTTTTTCTGCCTGTGCGCTACCGCACCCAAACATGGTGATGCGGTGCGCCGTGTTATATACTCGCGGGCTTCATTCCTATCCGGCACCGGTTTCCCGGACGCCGTGCTACGGTAATCTCACCGCCAGCGAAGAATATTTCCACGTTCTACGTAAACCGCTGAGCCGGTCACCGCGTTACCTTCCTATTCAGAACTTGCCTGACCAAGGCGGCATCACACAATGACAACTCAACAACTTGCTGTTCCGACATCACTGGCAGTCGCCAATTTCCTGCCCGATGCATGGCAAGGTGACGTTCGGAAACAGCTTGCACCAGGGGAAAACGTTTTAAGTAGCGTGGAGGTTGACCTTGATGCGAAATTACGTTTCGTGAAGGGTATTCTGGTCGTCACGAACCGCCGCCTGCTGACCCGCGCGCCCGGCGAAACCGCCTGGCGCGACTGGGCCTACCGCCCCGGCCTGGCGCTGCGCCACCACGACCATGCCGGTGTCGGCCATATCGAGCTGGTCGACGAGCACGCCTTGCTGGCATCCTGGCGCTTCACCCTGGGCCAGAACCTGCACGCCATCCGCGTGGTCGACGCCTTCGCCGACCAGCTCAAGAGCGTGCTCACCGGCGTGGCCGTGCAGCCGCCCGAGACCCACACCTGCCCGAGCTGCAAGGCGCCGCTCGAAGCCGACCAGGAAGATTGCCCGATCTGCACCAAGGTGCTGCATACGCCGCCTTCCACCTGGACCCTGTTCCGCCTGTGGCGCTTCGCCAGGCCGTACAAGCTGCAGTTGCTGGTCGGTTTCCTGCTGATGCTGGGCTCGACGGCGGCGCACATGATTCCGCCTTATCTGACCAAGCCGCTGATGGACAATGTGCTGATTCCTTACCAGAACGGCCAGACCATCGACAACTCGCTCGTCTGGCTGTACATGGGCGGCCTGTTCGGCGCCTCGATGCTGGCCTGGGCGCTGGGCTGGGGCAAGACCTATGTGCTGGCGCTGGCGTCCGAGCGCATCAGCGCCGACCTGCGTTCGACCACCTATGAGCACCTGCTGCGGCTGTCGCTGGAATACTTCGGCGGCAAGCGCACGGGCGACCTGATGAGCCGTATCGGCAGCGGCTCGGACCGGATCAGCGTCTTCCTGTCGCTGCACCTGCTCGACTTCCTGTCGGACGTGCTGCTGATCATCATGACCGGCGTGATCCTGTTCAGCATGAACCCCTGGCTGGCGCTGGTGACCCTGGTGCCGCTGCCCTTCATCGCCTGGATGATCCACGTGGTGCGCGACCGCCTGCGCACCGGCTTCGAGAAGATCGACCGCGTCTGGGGCGAAGTCACCAACGTGCTGGCCGATACCATCCCCGGCATCCGCGTGGTGAAAGCGTTCGCGCAAGAAAAGCGCGAAGCGCTGCGTTTCCGCGAGGCGAACAAGCACAATTTGGCCGTCAACGACAAGCTGAACCGGGTGTGGTCGCTGTTCTCGCCGACCGTGTCGCTGCTGACCGAGCTGGGTTTGCTGGTGATCTGGATCTTCGGCATCTGGCAAGTCTCGCAGGGCGACATCACGGTCGGCACGCTGACCGCCTTCATCGCCTACAGCGGCCGCTTCTACGTGAAGCTCGACTCGATGAGCCGCATCGTCTCGGTGACGCAGAAGTCGGCCTCGGCCGCCAAGCGCATCTTCGACATCCTCGACCACGTATCGAGCGTGCCGGACCCGGCGACGCCGGTGTCCGTGCCTAAAGTGCAGGGCAACATCGAGCTGCGCGAAGTCGGCTTCCGCTACGGCAACCGCGCCGTGAATCGCGGCATTTCGCTCAACATCAAGGCCGGCGAGATGGTCGGCCTGGTCGGGCACAGCGGTTCGGGCAAGAGCACGCTGGTCAATTTGATCTGCCGCTTCTACGACGTGGCCGAAGGCGCGATCCTGCTCGACGGCGTCGACATCCGCTCGTTCGCCGTGGCCGACTACCGCCGCAACATCGGCCTGGTGCTGCAGGAACCCTTCCTGTTCTTCGGCACGATTGCCGAGAACATCGCCTACGGCAAGCCGCAGGCGACGCGCGAGGAAATCATTGCCGCCGCGCGTGCCGCCCATGCCCACGAATTCATCCTGCGCCTGCCGCAGGGCTACGATTCGATGGTGGGCGAGCGCGGCCAGGGCCTGTCGGGCGGCGAGCGCCAGCGCATCTCGATTGCGCGTGCGCTCCTGATCGACCCGCCGATCCTGATCCTCGATGAAGCCACCTCGTCGGTGGACTCGGAAACCGAGAAGGAAATCCAGAAGGCGCTCGACAACCTGGTGCAGGGCCGCACCACGATTGCGATCGCCCACCGCCTGTCGACGCTGCACCGCGCCGACCGCCTGGTCGTGCTCGACCGCGGCGTGGTGGTGGAAGAGGGCAGCCACGACGAATTGATGGCGCGCGAAGGCGCCTACCACCGGCTGTATGAAGCGCAGGCGCGCAATGTCGACCAGGACATGGACGACGCCGACAAGGACGACTAAAGCATGAGCAATCCCATTCAACTGCGCCGCGATGCGTTCGGCAAACTGGTGTTCACGAGCGCCGAGGGCGAGGACTTCGTGGGCGTGATTCCGGTGCGCGCCTTTCCGATCCAGGCGCCGACGCGCGGCATTTCGCTGGTGCGCGACGGCGGCAAGGAGGTGGCCTGGATCGACGACCTGGCCGGGCAGCCGGAAGCGATCCGATCCTTGATCACCGAAGAGCTCGAAGGGCGGGAATTCATACCCGAGATCCTCACGATCAAGGAAGTGTCGAGCTTCGCCACGCCCTGCACCTGGTACGTGACCACCGACCGCGGCGAGACCGAGTTCGTGCTGAAGGTGGACGAGGATATCCGGCGCGTCGGCGAGGCCTCGCTCCTGATCGCGGACAGCCACGGCATCAATTTCCTGGTGCGGGACATGTTCAGGATCGACAAGGGGAGCAGGAAGATCCTGGACCGGTTCCTGTGACGCTGCGATTAACGTCGACAATATCGATTTCCCCGTGCCCACGCGTTTACGGCCGTGTCCGCCGGACACCGCCGGCGCCGGCATACCAGTCGTTCAACCCTTGAACCGCGTCCGCGCCTGTCATATCCTGATCTCCGCGACCTTCCCACCGGAGACCACCATGACCCTGCAAGGCGGATGTTTTTGCGGCGCAGTACGCTACGTCATCGACGGCGACACCTTCAACAGTACCCTCTGCCATTGCAGCGATTGCCGCCGCAGCGCCGGCGCCCCGGCGGTGGCCTGGGTCAGCGCCGCCATGGACAGGTTCCGCTTTTCGCAAGGCAATGCCGCCACCTTCCGCTCCAGCGAACACGTCCTGCGCAGCTTTTGTTCCACCTGCGGCAGCACGCTGACCTACCAGGACGACCGCTACCCCGACGAGCTCGACATCTCCACGGCAACGCTCGACGATCCCGCCGCCATCCCGCTCGGCGACCATACCTTCGTGAGCGAGCGCCTGCCCTGGATGCACCTGCGCGACGGCCTGCCCGAATACCCGCGTACCCGCGGCGAAGGACAGGGTGGCTGACGATGCGACCGCCCGCGTGCAGCAGGCCACATACGGGATCCTGCCGACGGGCTAGAGTGACCCATCGTTACCAACGAAGGAGAACCGATGGATTCCATCAACAAGCAGCAACCCGAGGAAAACCGCCGCGATTTGCACGGCGATGAGGCCCGCGCCCGCATCAAGGAAATGGCCGACGACGCCAAGACCTGTTTCTTCGCCACCCATGGCAGCCTGGGCGACAGCCGCGGCGTGCGTCCGATGAGCGTGCTGCACGCCGACCACGACGGCACCCTGTGGTTCCTGAGCGCCATCGACAGCCACAAGAACGCTGAACTGAAGGCCGACCCGAGCGTGAAGCTCTATTTTCAGGTGGACAAGCATGCCGGCTTCCTGGAACTCGACGGCGTCGCGACGATCTCACAGGACAAGGCGAAGATCAAGGCGCTTTGGGACTTCACGCTGAAGACCTGGTTCACCGAAGGCGAAGACGACCCGCGCATCACCGTCATCGGAGTGACGCCGCGCGCCGGCTATTACTGGGACAACAAGCACGGCCAGGCCGTGGCCGGCGCCAAGATGCTGGTCGGCGCCGCCATCGGCAAGACGCTCGACGACTCGATCGAAGGGCGCCTGCTGCCGTAACAGTGGTTCGTCATGAGCAGGAGGAAACATGATTGAGCTCGACCATTTCATCGTTTCCGCACGCGACCGCCAGGCGGCGGCGCGCCTGCTCGCGCAACTGCTCGACGTCCCCTGGGAAGCCGAGCAGTTCGGCGTATTCTCGCCCGTGCACATCAACCCCGGCCTGACGCTGGACTTCATCGGGACCGATGGCCCGTTCCCCATCGAGCACTTCTGCTTCCGCGTCAGCGAGGCCGAGTTCGACGCCATCATCCAGCGCATTGAAGCGGCCGGCATCGCCTGGCGCAGCAGCGTGCGCGGCCCGGTAGACCGCCAGGTCGACACGAGTTATGGCGGACGCGGCATCTACTGGAACGAGCCCGAAGGCCATCAGTGGGAAATGTTGACAGCCAGCTACGCGCGAAAGGCGGGCTAGGCTTGTTGTAGCGCAATTCTTGTCGGCATGACATACTGCTCGCGTGGTTTATTTATTAATGCGCAGCACCTGCTAACCTGAAAGAGCTGGCCATGACGTTTACCGAATCGATTTCCACCTGCTTCAACAAATACGCCACCTTCGACGGCACCGCCTCGCGCTCCGAATACTGGTGGTTCATGCTGTTCCTGTTCCTCGCCAGTGCGGCGGCCAACGTGATCAGCGAAACCCTGGGTGTCCTGTTCACCCTGGCAACCATCCTGCCGTCGATTGCCGCGGCTTGCCGCCGCCTGCACGATACCGACCGTAGCGGCTGGTGGCAGCTGATCGTGCTGGTGCCAGTGGTCGGCTGGATTGTCCTGATCGTATTCCTGGTGCAGGAAGGCCGCCCTAACCGCTACAGCCAGGGCTTGCCGGCAACAGTCTGACCGCTTGTCCGCGGCGCCGCTTCGGTGGCGCCGACGTCCTTTTTCCTGCTTCAGTAGAATAGGCTTTACTTGCAGCGAAAGGAAAAAGATGAAACGGACAGCATTGATCGCGGGCGTCACCGGCATCGGCGGCAACCACCTCGCGCGCGAACTGCTTGCGAACGGATGGGATGTGGCCGG
>Ga0308166_1002455_pt1 | contig 17059 bp, 14 predicted proteins | sample PhyCR2_2_FD_202137 | JGI IMG/M metagenome (GOLD analysis project Ga0308166, IMG submission 202137) | Phyllosphere microbial communities from UC Gill Tract Community Farm, Albany, California, United States - DLSLCC.R2 | ecosystem: Host-associated > Plants > Phyllosphere > Unclassified | place... | reverse complement strand
CGGTGGCGGTCACGGGTGCGGTGACGGGTGCGGTGACCTGGGTGCCGCCGAGGATGCCGTCGTCTCCGGTGGTGGTGCTGCCGGTCGTGCCGCCGGTTGCGGGTGCTGCCGGAGCCGTTCCGCCGGTCGCCCAGCTCTCGCCGAGGATCGCGATCCCGTTGCCCGAGACGTTCACGGGTGCGGTGACGGGCGCGGTGACCTGGCTGCCGCCCAGGATGCTGTCGTCGCCGGAAGTCCCGGTCATCGTGGTGGGTGCTGCAGCGGGGGAGGCCGGAGCCGTTCCGCCCGTCGCCGCGCTCTCGCCGAGGAGTGAGATGGCGTTGCCCGAGACGTTCACGGGTGCGGTGACCGGCGCAGTGACCTGCGTTCCGCTGCCGACGCCGTCATCGCCCGATGTGGACGGGGTGACGGAACCGCTCGTGGGGGCGCCCGAGGAGGCCGGTGCTGCGGCATCCTCTCCGAGAGTCTCGCTCTCGCCGAGCAGTGCGACGGAGTTTCCCGACACGGTGACGGGGACGTCGACGTGCAGCAGGGCCTGGGTGCCCGACAGCAGTCCGTCGATTCCGTTCGTCGTGATCGACGGGGCCGGAGCGGTGGGAGCCGGGGCCTGGGGAGCCTCAGCCGGCGCTGCCGGAGCCGCGCTGCTCGACGAGTCGCCGAGCACCGTGATCGCGTTGCCTGTCACGGTGACGGGCAGGGTGACGTCCACGACGGCCTGGGTGCCGGACGCGGTGCCGGAATCGCCGCTCGTGGTGGGAGCCGGGGCCGGAGCCGGGGCTGGGGCCGGAGCCGGAGCTGGGGCCGGTGCGGGTGCGGACGCTGGCTGGGCAGCCGAGCTCCCGAGGATGGAGATCGCGTTGTCCACGATCGTGACGGGAACCGAGATCGGAGCATCCGCCTGGGTTCCCGAGAGAAGACCGTCTTCTCCCGAGGTGTCTGCCGCATTGGCGGCAGTCGCGCCGAGCAGGGTGATCCCGCCGGCGAGAAGCGTGCCCCACAGGGCCCGCTTGATGAAAGTACGCATGATGACCTTCTCCTGACTGAAATGGGTGTGTCTGGATGGGTGCACGCGAAAGAGAGTGTGCGCGCGCAGCACGGCATCTGTCGTTCACGAGGAACGACCGGACAACCCGTCAGTCAGGAGAGACGTCGGTGTCGGCGACCAGAGACGTCGGCAGGACGTCGTCGGGTGCACCGGGGGTGCGTTCCACAGCACGGAACGCGGGAACGCCCACGTCGCTGAGACGCGCGTGGGAGAGAGCGGATGCTCCGCCGGACCCGGCAGAGGAGGAAGGCGCCACCGGTGCGCCGACGGGCGGCGTGAAGGGGGCGATGTCGCCGGATTCGGGCGCACTCGTGGCCGGGGCAGCGGGGTGGGCCACCGGCTGAAGAGCGGATGCTGCAGATTCGCCGACTGTCTGCGCGCGAGAGGACGCAGGTGTAGCCGGAGGTGTCGAGGCCGAAAAGCCATCGACATCGAAGCCCAGCGAGTCCAGACCGGGAATCGACGGCCCGCTCTCCGAATGGTTCGGGTCGAGGGCGGTGAGCACGGGAGGAACGGTGTTCTCCACCACTCCGCCGACCACGCCGGTCGTCGCGTCGACGACACCGACGACGTCGTCGAGCAGCGCGTTGACGCCGAGTTCTTCGATCAGGTGGCCGACCCCGGGGAGGGCTGCGAGAGCCTCCTGCACCGGGGTGACGATCTGAGAGACCGGAGCGTCGGTGAGCAGATCAGTGACCGGAGTGACCACGGCGTGCGCGGTGTCGGTGACCGCCTCGACGACGGGAGCTGCTGCGGGTCCGACGATCGGGACCTGAGTGACGGTATCGGAGACGTGCTCGACGACCGGGGGAGCGGCCTGCTGCACCGGGGCGACCACGTGGGTCACGACGGGTGCGACGACCTCGGTGACGACCGGCTTCACGACCTGCGTGACGATCGGTGAGGTCACGGCGGTGACGGTGTCGCCCACGGTCGAGACCGTCTGGCTGACGAGCGACGTGACTCCGTCGAGCAGGGGAGCGTCGGAGCTCTCGTCGGCGTGCGCGGACGATCCCCCGGTGAGGACGGTGATCGCTGCCCAGGCGAGCGCGCCCATGCCACCCCAGAGGGCGATGGCCGGAAGGCCGCGCCGGGTTGCCTGAGCGTTCACGTCGACTTCCCTCCCCCGAGAGACGATCGTTCGTACGACGCACGTCGCGTCGATTGGGGGCGACGATACTCCCGGTATTCCGGCATGTCTAGAGTGATCTGTTCGGAAACGATGACATCTCGCGCACATTTCCCCGGGTTGCGAAGCGTGACGCGCCCGGTGAAATCTCGGCTTGACTTTCCCCAGGTTCTACACATCCCGCGCCGGATTCCATGAACCTTCAATGCGCAGTTGAAGCACTTTCTCATCCACAGGGTGGGGAAACAACAAAGCGCAGATCAACGGGAAAAAGAAAAGTCTGATTCCGGGTAGTCCACCGACTTATCCACACCCGTTCTGCACAGACTCTCCGGACTTGTTCGCACGCTTTCCACAGAGTTATCCACAGGGTGTGTTGCGACCGAAAACCCCCGCTCGTAGCGTGGTGCAGCGACCCGATGTCGGAAGCACCTGGTTTGCTGCGCAGAAGGCTTCGAAACGGCCGCGACAGCGCAGCACGAGACCCGGGCAGCACCTCCGCCCCCACCACGCTCGTCGCATCGAAGGGAACACTGTGTCGATCGCTGACATCTCCGAGGATCGCCTCGGCGGCAAGCGCCCGCCCGAGCGGACCCCTCCGCACGACCTCCTCGCAGAGCAGAGTGCCCTCGGCGGAATGCTGCTCTCGAAGGACGCCGTCGCCGACGTGATCGAGACGCTCAGGGGTGCCGACTTCTACATCCCCAAGCATGAGCTGATCTTCGAGGCGATCCTCTCGCTCTACTCGCACGGCGAGCCGACCGACGTCGTCGCCGTCACCGACGAGCTCATCAAGACGGGCGAGCTCAGCCGCGCCGGTGGTGCCGACTATCTGCACACCCTCACCTCGATCGTCCCCACTGCGGCGAACGCCGGCTACTACGCGGGCATCGTCTCGGAGCGTGCGATCCTGCGCCGCCTGGTCGACGCCGGCACCCGCATCGTGCAGCTCGGCTACGACGGGCAGGGCGATGCGACCGACCTGGTGAACAACGCCCAGGCCGAGATCTACTCGATCACCGGATCAGAGACCGCAGAGGACTACGTTCCCCTGCAGATCGCGGTCGACGCCGCACTCGAAGAGATCGAGGCCGCCAGTGGCCGCGACGGTTCGATGACCGGTGTTCCGACGGGCTTCAAAGAGCTCGACGAGCTCACCAACGGCCTGCACGGCGGCCAGATGATCGTCGTCGCCGCTCGACCCGCCATGGGTAAGTCGACGCTCGCGCTCGACTTCGCGCGCGCGGCCTCCATCGGTCACAACCTCCCCTCGGTCTTCTTCTCGCTCGAGATGGGCAAGAGCGAGATCGCGATGCGTCTGCTCAGCGCCGAAGGCCAGATCCCGCTGCAGAACATGCGAAAGGGAAACCTCGACCCTCGCGACTGGACCACGGTCGCTGCGACCCGAGGGCGCATCAACGACGCCCCCCTCTACATCGACGACAGCCCGAACATGACCCTGGTCGAGATCCGCGCGAAATGCCGTCGACTCAAGCAGCGCGAGGGGCTGCGCATGGTCGTCATCGACTACCTGCAGCTGATGACCTCGGGCAAGCGCGTAGAGTCGCGTCAGCAGGAGGTCTCGGAGTTCTCCCGCAGCCTCAAGCTCATCGCCAAGGAGCTGCAGGTTCCGGTCATCGCACTGTCGCAACTGAACCGTGGCCCCGAGCAGCGCCAGGACAAGAAGCCGGCGATCAGCGACCTGCGTGAGTCCGGCTCGATCGAGCAGGACGCCGACATGGTCATCCTGCTGCACCGCGACTCGGTCTACGACAAGGACGTGCGACCGGGCGAGGCCGACCTGATCGTCGCCAAGCACCGTAACGGTCCGACCGCGACGATCACCGTCGCCTTCCAGGGCCACTACTCGCGCTTCCACGACATGGCGCCGGGCGGCGACTTCAACTGAATGCCGCGAGGCGGGGTCTCACCGTAGGCCGTCGACGCACGTGCTCCCTGGTCGCACTTCCCACCACAGCTCGTACTCGGCCCCGTCCTCGGTGTCGATCAGCCACGGGGGAAACGTGACGTACCGTTCCATCGCGAGGCTCCACGACGCGTCCGCTCTCGTCGAACGAGGGTCGTCCGCGGTCAGGTCGTCCTCTGTCGTCCACGATTCTGCGGGGTGGCTCTTCGCCCAGTCGTAGATGAGCTGACCTGTCTGGGACCAGTCCCGTTCATTCATGCTCTCGGCGATGTCGGTCGGCATCGGCAAGCGGTCCGAAGTGCCGTAGTCGTAGGTGCAGGAGTACTCATGTCCGTCATCGCCGACGTAGCTCAGTGCGATCGTCACATTCGTCGTGAGCCACCATCTCTGACCGAGCACGATCATTGCGCCGATGACGACCATGGCGACAGCGACTGTCGCAGCGACCGCGATCAGCCATCCCGTGCGAGGTCGCTGCCACTGCGGAGTTGGCGAAGGTTCGATCGACATCAGATCATCGTAATCAGGCGTGGGAGGCTGACATCGCGTTCACGGAGCCCCCCGGGCGCTGATCATACGGAGCCGGGAGGGTCGAAGCCGGGGATGGACGGGACGCCCCCACCACGGGGGAGGCGGCAGAAAGGGCGCCCCATCCGATGCCGTCATATGGGCGGCACCCCAGCTGTCGCGTTACAGCGCGACAGAGCTGTGACGTAAGCGTGACACCGGTGAACCCTTCGCGCAAGCCCTATTGTCAACCGGTATTTCGGAACCCGGGAAGATGGGAGGGGCCGCCGCTGCGCTGTCGTGGCCGCCGCTACTTGCGCGGCGGGTTCAGTGGCAGCCATTCCTCGAGCGTCGTCTCGAAGATGTGGGCACCATCGAGGGGGATGAGAGTGCGCTCCTCGATCTGCGCGCCGTAATAGGGAGCGCTGTCGTCGCGGACGACTGTCCGGGAGTCGCCGCGGAATGCCAGGGCCCGACGTGCGAACTCGTCCATGCCGAAGGCCTCGGGCCCCGCGATCTCGATGTCGCCTGTCGGCTCTCCGGCGGCGGCGCGAGCGACGGCGGTGGCGACGTCTTCCGCGGCGATGGGCTGGATGAGCGCGCCCGGCAGCGTCACCGTGTCGCCTTCGGTCGAGATGTCGGCGATGCTGCCGACGAACTCGAAGAACTGCGTGGCATGCACGAGCGAATAGGCGATGCCCGAGTCGCGGATGAGCTTCTCCTGCGCGACCTTCGCCGCGAAGTACGCGATGTTCTGAGGACGATTCGTTCCGACGATCGTGAGCGCGACATGATGTTTCACGCCGGCGGCGGCCTCGGCGGCGAGCAGGTTGCGTGTCGACGTCGTGAAGAACTCGAGCACGTCGTCCGCAGCGAACGACGGCGAGTTGGAGACATCGACGACGACGTCCGCGCCGATCAGCACCTCCGTCAGTCCTTCACCGGTCAGGGAGTTGACGCCCGTGTTCGGCGACGCGGCGACGGCCTCGTGGCCGTGCGCGGTCAGCTTCGCGACGACCTTCGAGCCGATGAGGCCGGTGCCTCCGATGACGACGATCTTTGCCATGTCCAAGCCTTTCGTAGATGTGACGCCGGGATGGCGTCTGTCAGGTATGACCGCGCAGCGGCCACGGATGTGACGCGGTGGCGGCTCAGACGACGACAGGCGTCTGCACGCGCCAGTCGTGGTACCTCGTCGGCGCGATCGTCGCCGTGGCCTCCGGGAGCAGGTCGCGCGCGGTGAGATGCGCGCCGAAGTAGGTGCCCAGAGCATCCGCCACCACCTCGCGTTCGTCCTGACGCGCCCGCAGGTCGAGGGCGGCGAGCTCCGCGAGGCTGAACACCTCGGGTCCGCCGAACTCGATCACCCCGAAGCGGGGCTCGGCGAGTGCCGACTGCGCCACGGCGGTCGCGACGTCGTCGGCAGCCATGGGCTGCACCAGCACATCGGCGACATGCGCGGCACCTTCCCGCAGGGCGTGGTCGGTGATGTTGCGGATGAACTCGAAGAACTGCGTCGCGTGCACGAGGGAGTACGGACGACCGGATGCCGCGATCAGTCGCTCCTGCTGCTCCTTGGCGATGAAATAACCGCCCTGCGCCCGAGCGAGGCGAGCGGTGCCGACCACCGAGAGTGCCACGTGATGGGCGACACCCGCCGCCTCGCCGTAGCTGAGCAGGTTCATGGTGGAGGTGTAGAAGAACTCCTGGGCCGCAGCCTCGTCGGTGTACGACGAGTTCGACACGTCGACGACGACCTCCGCCCCCGCGAGGGCGTCGTCCAGTCCCTCTCCGGTGAAGGAGTTCACTCCTGTGGCGCGCGATGCGATGACGATGTCGTGGCCTGAATCGCGCAGGCTGCGCACGACCCTGGTGCCGATCAGACCGGTTCCGCCGATGACCGTGATTCTCATGTCGCTCCTGTGATCGAGGGGATGACGCGCGGCCCGCGCCTACATGTTCTGACCGGTGAGGTGCGTCGGATGTGACGAGTTATCCGACATCGGTCACACCTGCGCGCTCTCGCCGGTCATGACTGAAGACGGGCGCCGAAGGCGCGTCGTCGTGCTCGGAGGGATGCGGAGATGCGTCAGGCAGTGGAGAGTGAACACATGACAGGGATGACGGAGGACGGCGCGCCCGGCGGCGACCTCGACACCGCGGTGCAGGTCTTCGCCGCGCAGCGACGGCGGCTGTTCGGCATCGCATACCGGATGCTCGGCACGGTGGCTGACGCGGAGGACATCGTGCAGGACACGTGGATCCGCTGGCAGAACACCGACCGGACGCAGGTGAGAGAACCGGCAGCGTTCCTGACGACCGTCACCACCCGACTCTCGATCAACGTGCTGCAGTCGGCGCGCGCGAAGCGGGAGACCTACATCGGCCCGTGGCTGCCGGAGCCCGTGAACACCGACGACGACCCCGCCCTCGGAGCCGAGCGGGCAGAGGCCCTGCAATTCGCCATCCTCCTGACCCTCGAGAAGCTCACACCCACCGAGCGTGCGGCGTACATCCTGCGGGAGGCCTTCGACTATCCGTATCCGCGCATCGCCGAGGTCATCTCCTCGAGCGTGGTCAGTGCACGACAGCTCGTGAGCCGAGCCCGCGCGCATCTGACGTCGTCGACGCAGACCGAGGTCGAGCCCTCGCGCCAGCGGCGTCTGCTCGAGGCGTTTCTCACCGCGGCCCAGAAGGGCGATGCGCAGGAGCTCGAGAAGCTGTTCGCCGACGACGTGGTCAGCTACACCGACGGCAACGGCGTGAAGCTCGCCGCGCGGATCCCGGTGCTCGGACGCGGGCAGGTGGCCAAGTTCGTCGCGGCATTCGCCCATCATTTCTGGACGGGCAAGACCATCGACTGGGTGGAGGTCAACGGTCAGCCGGCGGCGACACTCACCGAGAACGGGGAGGTCACGACGATGGTGACCGTCACGACGTCGAGCGACGGCATCGAACAGCTGCTCTGGGTGATGAGCCCGCAGAAGCTCGGCCATGTCACTCCGGTCGGCGCATGACCCGCAGGCTGTACCCGGCGTGGCTGCGCCGGAGACGCCGTGGTGCCGCCGAACCGACGACCATGGAAGACCTGGCGATCGCGCTCACGACGGGTGACCGGACACGCATCCGCTCGCTGCTGCGGCTCGACGTGGTGCTCGTCATCGACAGCGGCGGCCTGGTGCCGGAGTCATCGACCCCCATCGAGGGGCGCACGGCGGCATCCGCGGGCTTGCGGGCTCTGATGACGGGTGACACCTCGGTGACCGCCGTGCCGATCAACGGCGTTCAGGGCATCGTGCTCCGGCGAGACGGTGCGGTCGTCGCGGCGATCACGGCGGAGTCCCGTTCGAGGCTGCTGTCGACCCTCTGGGTCGTGTGCAATCCCGAGAAGCTGAGGCACTGGAATCGGGCGGTCGACGGTTAGAGCCTGATGTCGGCCGACGTCGTCAGCGAGATCCACTCGGTCGGTCGGGCGCTGCGTCGACGCAGTACATCGGCGTCGGACAGCGCTCCGAGATCGACACCCGTGATCTGCGCGATCTCGGCGACCGGCACCTGGAACGTGCGGAAGCCGCCGAGCGGAGGCGCAGCGAGAAGGCCGTCGGCGGTCTCGACGAGCTCGCTCTGGTCGAGGACGAAACCGGCGGATGCCAGGCCGTCGGGCCCGTGCCACGCGGCCACCTTCCAGAATCGGAGGGGGATGCGGATGCCCCGGTAGGGCGGATCCTCGGCGCCGAGCACAGGGGCCGTGAAGACCGAGAGCTTCTGATCGGTCGTCTCGGCGTACTCGATCACGTGGTCTTCGAGACCCAGCCAGAGCTCCTTCGACTGGTTGAATCCGGCTGCCTGCGGAGCCGCATTCGGGTAGAAGAACGTGGCCTCCGTCGCCGCGCGCGCGTCGTCGGCCTCCCCCCAACCGGGATCGCGTCGCCGCACGAGGTGTCCCCGGTCGAGATCGTTGCGCGAGTACACCTCGGGTCCCGTCTGCAGGTCGGCGTCGATCCGGGGGTCGAGACGCCACTCGCCGGTGCGCGGCTGCTCGCGCAGCAGCGCACCGTCGACGTTCACACCCGTCACGGCCGCCATCCGACGATCGTGGTCGAGCAGCACTGTGAACCTCGGGTATGTCAGCTCGATCGCATCCTCTGCCGGCCGAGGCAGCGGAAGGCGTGTCGAAAGAAAATCGAGGTCGTATCCGTCTGACATACCGCCATATTGCCTTGTGGTGCCGACATCGACGACGAGGGGTGCCGACATCGACGAGGGGTGCCGACATCGACGAGAGGTGCCGCACGCAGGAACGCCCCTTCCCAGCCGAGGCGGGAAGGGGCGTTCGCCGTCACGGGGTCACGGCGTCGGCATGCCGCCGTTGACGTTGAGCGTCTCGCCGGCGACGTAGCTCGACTCCGCAGAGGCGAGGAATACGTAGGCGGGCGCGAGCTCGGCGGGCTGACCCATGCGGCCGAGCGGCGTGTTCTCACCGAACTCCGGCAGCTTCTCCTGCGGCTGTCCGTCGCTGGGCTGCAGCGGCGTCCAGATCGGACCCGGAGCCACGGCGTTCACGCGGATGCCCTTCGGCGCGAGCTGCTGCGCGAGTCCCTTCGTGAACGCGTTGATGGTCGCCTTGGTCGAGGCGTAGTCGACGAGGATGTCCGAGGGCGAGTACGCCTGGATCGACGTGGTGTTGATGATCGCGGATCCCGCCGGAAGGTGCGGGAGCGCCGCCTTCGTGATCCAGAACATCGCGTACACGTTGGTCTTGAAGGTGTCGTCGAACTGCTCGTCGGTGATGTCGGTCAACGACTCCTGGTACACCTGCTTGCCACCGTTGTTGACCAGGATGTCGAGGCCGCCCAGTGCGCCGACCGCCTCGGCGACGAGCGTGCGGCAGTACTCGGGGTCGCGCAGGTCGCCGGGGATCGTGGCGACGTTCGCGCCGGCTTCGCGCAGGATGCCGGCGATGCGCGCCGCATCCTCTTCCTCCTCCGGAAGGTACGACAGAGCGACATCCGCACCCTCGCGCGCGAACGCGATCGCGGTGGCCGCGCCGATGCCGGAGTCGCCACCCGTGATGAGGGCCTTGCGGCCGGCCAGGCGTCCGGTGCCGCGGTAGCTCTCCTCGCCGAGGTCGGCCTTCGGCGCGAGGTCGGCGTCGAGCCCGGGCTCGGGCATGTGCTGCTTCTCAGGGTCGATGTCGGAGTAGAGCTCGGCCGGGTTGACGAAGGTGTACTGGTCGCGAGACATGGGGTTCCTCTCGGTCGCTGAGTGGGGGTGGATGCCCATCGTGCGCCGACGCGGTGATCTCGGCCAGCGCCTTGCGCCTCGCGGTCCTGGTCGCTAGGGGCGCACGCGAACGGTACGGCCCTCGAAGGTCACGAGGTCGCCATCATGCAGCTGGCGCCCGCGACGGCGATCGACCTCGTCGTTCACCCTCACGAATCCGTCGATCACGACTTCCTTGGCGTTGCCGCCGGAGTCGAGGAGTCCTGAGAACTTCAGGAACTGGCCGAGGCGGATCATCTCTCCGCCGATGGAGATGTCGTCGATCGGGCCTGAATTCGTCATCTTTGAATGCTAACCGCCTGTCGCGAGACCCACCCCGCTGGCTACACTGATCGTCGTGGAACGGGATGCATCGCAGCACCTGCGCGAGCCGGACGGCAATGCCGAGCGGCGCAGGCTGAACCTTCTGCTGCGTTCGGCGATCGGACGTGGCGACTACCCCCGGGGGAGGCTCCCGCGGGAATGGGAGCTGATGGGGGAGGGCGGTGCCACGCGCGCCATCGTGCGGGATTCGCTGCGCGAGCTGGCGGATGCGGGCGTCGTGTCACGAGAGCCGGGTCTGGGTACGCGCACCGGCGTGCTCCCCTCGATCTTCGGCCTTCGAGCCTTCCACGGCGTCGACGGCGTCCCCGAGCAGTCGACCTATCCGCGCGTGACTGATCGCTCGGTCATCCCCACTCCGCCGGTGGTCGCCGCGCGCATCCCTGAGTGCGGGCCCGAAGTGCTGCGCGTCGAGTACATCGCAGTGGCACAGGAGTTCCCCGGCGCGGTGTCGACCAATTACTTCGTCCTGCCGCGAGCCGACGCCCTGCGCGATGCGGACTTCGGCCACAACATCTACGCGTTCCTCGCGAACGGCGGCATCCGCCTGTCATCGAGCGAACTGCTCATCGGCGCGGCTGAGGCCGACCCCTACACGGCGGGACGCCTGGCCATGCAACCGGGAGCCCCGGTGCTGACCCTCGAGCAGATCATGTACGACGAGGCGGGTGTCGCGATCTGCTTCTCGACCGTCGCTCAACGCGGTGATCGAGTGCGCTACTTCGCCCACAACGTCACGGCGGTGGTTCCACCGGTCGATGGAGCAGCCGGCGATGCATCCGACGGAGCAGCCGGCGATGGAGCGGCGGAAGCGGGCGCTCCGGCGGCGTAGCATCCGTCTGAGCCGGGTGTTCCCGCGGCATCGAGCGGCGCAATCCAGGCGCAGTGCCGGCGCCGTTGCCGTCGTGGCAGCGCGGGTCATAGCCTCGTGGCGAGCGATGATCCACCTCCGGGATCCGGAGGAGACAGCGCGACCCGAAAGGATCCGGCCCAGCGATCCCTATGGCCGCCGTCGTCGGTGGTGCAGATGCCCGCGACGACCACTCACCCGCCGCACCCCACCTCGCCGGCGGGTGAGTGACGGCGTCACCCGTGGGCGTGCGAGAACACGGCCAGCCTGTCGCCCCGCATCGCGACCACCGAGAAGCCCAAGGGGTCACCCTCCTCGTCGTGGATCGTCTGTTCGAGGAACAGCACGGCACTCGAGGCACGGCTCCGTAGGCGCAGAGCGAGAGAGTCGCCGGCGGCGATCGCGCCGATGACGAAGTCGGTCGCCGAGACCGCGAGGCCGGCTGCGGCGAGAAATGTATAGACGTTGTCTCCGAACGCCGCCGTCCGCAGCGGCTCCGCCTTCGGCAGCACGAAGAACCCGGTCGAGACGGCATCGACCTGATCGTCGGGAACCGAGAGGTACTCGACCCGCAGCACCTCGGCGCCGGCAGTGGGCAGCCGTGCGGCCACCATCCGCGGGGTCGGCACGGTGGCGATGTCGATCACCCGCGGATGCAGGGTGTACGTGGGCACGCCCGGTTCGGTCTGCATCGACAGCAGGTTGAAGGACGCCGGTCGGTTGTCGACCGGCAGGGTCCCCATGCCGCGTGTGCGGGTGAGGATGCCGACATCCGACAGGGCGCTCAGGGCATCGCGCACCACGGCTCGTGGCACGTCGTAGGTCGCGGCGAGCTCGTCGTCGGTCGGCAGCCGCTCGGGATGATCCCCGCGGGTGATCGCTGCCCGCAGCAGAAGTGTCAGTCGGCGCCGGGCGGCGTCGCCGGGTGCCTCGCTCAGATCGGTCATGGCCCCGCCTTCCCAGCGACAGCCTAGTGATGAGAGAGGAGGCGGCGGAAGAGCACGGCGAAGCGGGGGATGCCGACGGCGGAGCGGGCTCGGATCTCGCGGGATCACGGGCAATCCTGTGGCGCAACGGAGGCGCAGTCTCGGCGCTGTTCCGGCGCGATACCGCGCCGTTCTAGCGTGGATCGCCGCACGAGGGGCCGGTGGATCATCACCGTGCCGCCCGCATCACATTCTCTGGGGAGAGGACACCATGTCCATGAGTCACGCATCGAGCCGTCGCAGTGGACCGCGACCCGCCACCCGCCGAAAGCTGTCGAGGGCTCGCCCCTGGCAGGTGATCCCGCTGGCGTGCGCGATCGCGGCCGGTGCGCTGGTCCCCTCGATGATCGGGGTGTCTTCGGCCGTCGCCGCGCCCGTCAGCGGTGTCGTCAACACCTACCAGGCCGTGTCCGGCATCTCCGGAGATATCGTCACGGTGAACGGTGCGACTCGGGGTGCTGCAGTCGCCTTCGCCGTCGGTGATCGGGTGATGCTCGTGCAGATGACGGGTGTCTCGCCCGCCGTGGCGGGGTCGAACATGGGCAATTACGACGTCGCGACCATCACTGCGATCTCCGGCTCCGACATCACTCTCTCCGCGATCACACGCACCTACTCTCCGACATCGGAGGCGGTGCAGCTGGTGCGCGTGGTGCACGACCCGGCGACGACGACGATCGTGGGCGACATCGCTGCCGCCGCCTGGGACGGCACCACCGGAGGCGTGATCGCCCTGTCCGGAGGCGCCCTCGAGCTCGACGGCGATGTCGATGCCAGCGGCACCGGATTCACGAGCGCCCTGTCGCCGACGAGTGCGGTGACCACGAGCGCCAGCACCGGGCCGGGAACGCCGGCAGGGCGCGGCCAGGACGGGGAGATCTCCGGCCCCGCGGCGAACATCGCCGGTGCGGGCGGCGGCGGCATCGGCGGTGGCGGTGGTGGTGTCGGCGGCACAGCCGGGGCGGGTGGCGGCCTCGCCGGGGGAGGATCGGCGGAATCCGCCGCGGAGGCGCCTGGCACGAACGGCGGCGGGGCGGGGACGAGCTTCGTCTACGGCGGCACCCCCAGCGGCGCCGGTGGCGGCGGCGGAGTGATCGGCGGCGGGGGCGGTGGTGGTGCAGACATCGTCTCGACCATCTCGTCAGGGGCATCCGGCGGTGGTGGCGGCACTGATGGCGGTGGCGCCGGCGGTGACGTCATCGCCGAGAACCTCGCGCGATACATCGGCGCCGGCGGCGGCGGACCCCGCGGGGTGGCGAACGGCGGCGACGGTCTGATCGGCGGCGCGAGCGGTACCGACCCGATCACGAGCGCCAATGAAGGCAGCGCCGGCGGCGGAGGAGGGTCGTACGGCGGTGGCGGCGGTGCGCCGTCGAACAGCTCCGGTGGTGACGACTCCTCCGGCGGGGGTGGCGGCGGCAGCTGGACAGGCGGGGGAACCGGTGGCACCGGCGGCATCGGACAGACGAACGTCCCGTACCCGGCGGGCGGAGACGGCAACGCCGCGGTCGCGGCCCCGCTGCCGGACTCGGCCCACTACCTGAACCTGGCGAACCCGCGACTGATGATGGGCGGCGCCGGCGGACGCGGCAGTCAGGAATCCGGCTTCAGCGACGGGGGTGCCGGCGGTGGCATCGTGTTCCTCGATTTCGCCAGCATCGGCGGTACCGGTGAGGTGCGATCCGACGGCGCTGCGGGTGCGAGTCCGGCCGGCGGCGGTGCGCACTCCGGATCCGGAGGCGGCGCAGGGGGCCAGATGCGCATCCGTGCGAACACGGTCGACGACGCCCTGCTGCTCGCGGCCAACGGCGGTGTCGGCGGATCGCCGACGGCCAACCTGTACCACGGTGGCGTGTCCGGTGGCGGTGGAGGCGCCGGTGGAATCTGGGTCGAACTGCTCGACGCGGAGGCCAGCTGCCCGGCTGTCGACGTTCCCAACGTCACGTTCGAGCTCGTCGGTGGCGACGGCGGCCTGTCGATCATCAACCCGAAGAACGGCATCCCCACGGGCACCGGGGGTGATGGCGGTACGGGCCTCGGCTGCGTGAGCCCGCTCCCGGTGCCGGAGCTCGCCTTCGACAAGTCGTCTGATCCCGCCCCCGGCACGGCGGTGAAGCCGGGCGACGTGATCACGTATGCGGTCACGATCGAGAACACCGGCGCGGTGGTGTCGGAAGACGGCCTGGTCACGGATGACATGGCGGACGTGCTCGACAAGGCGACGCTCGTGGATCCTCCTGCGGTCACGTGTGCACCGGTTGCGAACTCGTGCGGCGAGGTTCTCTTCACCGCTGGCGACACGGAGTTCAGCTGGCGGTCGACGCCTGCGGTGCCGATGGAGGTCGGGACGACGGCGACGGTGACCTACACGGTGCTCATCGATGACGATGCGACCGGCACGGTGGGGAACCTGCTGGTGCAGCCGGACATCCTGGTGGAGCATCCGATCATCGAGTGGTCCAAGACGAACGATGCCGGCGACGGCGTGCTCGTCGCACCGGGAGACACGGTGGTCTACACGATCTCGGTGTCGAACACGGGCGCCGTCGATGCGGCGTCGTTCTCGGCCGTCGACGACCTGAGTGACGTGGTCGACGACGCCACGCTCGATGTCGATTCGATCGTGGTCAACCCGGCGGGTCTGGGTGTGGCGGTGTTCGACCCGGTGGCGGAGACGCTGACGTGGACGGGCGCTCTGCCTGCGGGCGAGACGGTGGAGGTCAGCTACGCGGTGGTGGTGCACGAGGATGCGGCGGGCGACCTTCGCAACGCGTTCTTCGACACGACGGTGGTGAACCCGATCTCGGCAGCTCTGCAGTGGGACAAGGTCGGTGACACGGCGGATGCCGAGCTGCTGGCCGGCGCCGAGTGGGAGCTGACCCCGGTGGACGGTGCCGGTGACCCGGCCGGCCCTGCGGTCGTCGTCGTGGACTGCGTCGAAGGTCCGTGCACCGGAACGGACACCGACCCGGCGGGTGGTCGGTTCCTCATCACGGGACTGACTCCGGGCGAGTACCGCCTCGTGGAGACGCGCGCTCCGGTCGGGTTCGTGCTCGACACCACGCCGATTCTCGTGACGGTGCTCGATACGGCCTCTGTCACAGTGCTCGACGACATCGTCAACGCTCAGCAGCCGACGCCCGTGCTGCCGTTCACGGGCGGGCTCGGCGTCGATCATCTGCTGATGATCGGCGGCGGACTCCTGGCGCTGATGACCGGACTCGGTACGTGGCAGGCGATTCGCCGCCGACGCACCCTCTGAAGCCCCGGGGCGGGAAAGGATCTCCCCTCCGCCCGCCCCGGCTCTGCTCCGGCCCGAACCTCGGCGTCGGAATCACCGTCACCACGCCTGTGGTGAGAACCTCGAAAAGGAAACTGCAATGACTACACTCACACGCACGCGTGTGCGTCGGGTTACCGCGCTGACCGCAGCGTTGTCGCTCGGAGCGCTGGGCGTCCTGACCGCGGGGGCTGCGGCCCAGGCGGCGGAGATCGACCCCGATCAGCTCGGATCGATAACGATCCACAAGTTCGCGAACCCGGGCAACGGGGCGGCGAACCCCGACGGCACCGGTACGCAGCCGAACACGGACCCGATCGCCGACGTGGTGTTCGAGTACTGCCTGATCGACGGCATCGACCTGTTCGACGGCACCAACACCGGGTGGGACGCGATCAACGCGATCACCCAGGCTCAGAAGAACGCCGCACAGACTGGTTCGACGCTCGCCGGATTCGACCTGACCGGATGCCAGACGGTGACCACCGGGGTCGACGGCACGGTCACGACCCCTGACCTGGCGACAGGGCCGTACTTCGTGCGGGAGATCGACGCGCCGAGCAACGTGGTCGCGCCCGCCTTTCCGTTCATCGTGACGGTTCCGACGCCGGCGGTGAACGAGGGCGTCGCAGGGGATCCCCTCGACGGCGAGTGGGTGTACGACGTGCACGTCTACCCCAAGAACACGATCGCTGAGGGCCCGCGCAAGAACATCGTCGACCAGGACGAGAACGGTGCCGCTCTGGGCGCTGCGATCGACTACCAGGTGACGACGAAGATCCCGGCGCTGGCAGAGGGGCAGACATACGACAGGTTCGTGCTCACCGACACGCTCGACGCCAAGCTCACCCCGAACACCGACCTCGCCACCGTGAGCGTCTCGGTGTTCGGTGGGGCGACGTTCGTGCAGGGCACCGACTACACGCCGGTGTGGGCAGGGCAGACCCTGACGGTCACGTTCACTCCGACCGGACTCGCGAAGCTCGCCGCCGATCAGAACGTCGTCGTGGCGTTCGAGGCCGCCGCGAACGCCGTCGGCGACATCGTGAACATCGCGTACGTGAACATCAACGACTTCGCACTGACCCCGGGCACGCCGAACGGCCCTGGTGGCTCGCCGACGAACGAGGTCAGCACGCGATGGGGCAACCTGACCGCGATCAAGGTGAACGCCTCGGATGATACCGATGGTCTTGCGGGCGCACAGTTCGAGATCTACATGGGTCTGACCGAAGCCGCCGGTTGCGTCGCCGACATCGACACCCTCGACGTCGTCACCGAGCCCGGCACCACGACGCCGCTCGTGGTGACCTCCGCTGCCGACGGCACGGTCGTGTTCCCCGGTCTGTGGGTCGGAGACACCGAGCTCGAGATCGCCTCAGACGGCACCGTCACCGACGTGAACACGCCAGGGCACGACTACTCCGAGCGCTGCTACGTGCTCAAGGAGATCGCCGCCCCGGCCGGGTTCATCCTGCCGGTCGGTGCTGCAGCGCTCACCGAGGTCGTCATCGCCGCAGGTGACAACGGCACCGTGCCGCTGATCGCGATCGACAACACGCAGCAGGGCGCGCCGACGCTGCCCTTCACCGGTGCTGACGGTCAGCTCGCTCTCACGATCGCCGGCATCGCGCTGGCCGCGATCACCGTCGGCGGTGTGCTGATCACCCGCCGTCGCGCACAGGGTCAGGTCTGAGCCGCGACAACCGACGAGTCGGGGGGCGGGGGGAG
>Ga0308166_1002454_pt1 | contig 17065 bp, 26 predicted proteins | sample PhyCR2_2_FD_202137 | JGI IMG/M metagenome (GOLD analysis project Ga0308166, IMG submission 202137) | Phyllosphere microbial communities from UC Gill Tract Community Farm, Albany, California, United States - DLSLCC.R2 | ecosystem: Host-associated > Plants > Phyllosphere > Unclassified | place... | reverse complement strand
GGGACGCGCCTCCAGTTACACCCTGCCCGGGTGGTGAAATCGGTAGACACAAGGGATTTAAAATCCCTCGGCTGTAAGGCTGTGCGGGTTCAAGTCCCGCCCCGGGCACCATATCGAATTACTAATAAAATCAATGATAAGCAGTGTCGTATGACCGCCCCTCAGAGGCGGTTTTTTTGCGCCTGAATTCCTCTTCCTAATATCCATTCCTAGTATTATTTCCCTTTCACCTGTCCGCCAACTACAGGAACCACCACTATTTTCCTGTCATAGGCCGCAGTTTGCTCCACGTTTTTATGCCCCGTAATGGCTCTCTTTTCGTACAAATCTCCCTCCAGATCAGACACACCCTTGGCCTTCAAATCATGAAATGTGAAATCAAAAAGAAGCTCAGGGAATTTAAGCTTTGCCGCCTCACGCGCAGCACTCCAGCGACTGTTAAACCCGTCCCGCGTGTAGCCAGAACCATTAGGCTGGTGGATGATGAAAATACTGCTCATGCCCGGCTTGAGGGGTAGTTCAGCTGCCATCTTTATGGCTGCAGCAAACCTTGGTGACCATGCTTTGATCTGAGCAACACTGGTTTTACTCTGTTTGATCAGTATTCCCTCATCCATGATCTGGCTCTTTTTCATTGCGAGAATATCACCCTGACGCGAGCAGGTGAGGTAGGCTAATTCCATAGCGATCTTCACCACATCAGGCGCGCATGAATAGAGGGCTTGGTACTCCACATCGGTCACATATCGATCCCTGGACTCCTCCTTGAACTTCTTAACACCCTTGGTGGGATTACCTTTGACCATGCCACGCTCATAGCCCCAGCGGTACATGCGGGACATAAACGCCTTTTCACGATTGGCCTGCACCCGACTTTTTAACCCACGTTTGTCCATGTACTTTCTGACGTGCTCAGGCCGGATTGCATCAGAGGGCATGGCACCAAAAACAGCTAAAACATTTTTTGAATATTTCAGGTAATCCCGCTGCGTTTCACGTGCAAGCTCGAAGAAATCAGCCGATTTAAAGAAACGCTCAGCCAGTGACGCCAGCAACCTGTCATCAGGTATCTCATTTATCAGCGCTTCATATGCCGCCCATACAGAAGACTGGGCCGCATCCAGCGCACAGAGGCGTATAGCACCACCGTTTTTTGGATGGAACTCATAGGCTGACTTACCGCGATAAACGCGTGGCGGCATCCAGGCATCTGCAGCGTTTTTGCGAACGCGTGCCATTAATCCAATGCTCCAAAGTTGGGTTCATGTTGATTAGTTTCTGGGGCTTTTCTTGATGAAATAGGATCGTTGAAGTGCTGCCATGTAGTTCTGGGGCGGCCATCACGGCGGACCACGAAAAATATACCAGCCTGTTTCAGGCACTGGCATTGTTTTGAGGGGATTTTATAGCCGGTTATTTTTTCGATATCGGCATCAGAAATTATCACGTTATCAATATCAGACATCTCTTTCTCTCCACACATACCCGCTGCAACAGGTCTGCTAATCCGTGACAGGTCACGGCGTATCAATTTTAGTTTCTGTTTCTTACTTGCTGAATGGTGTGCACGATGTCGGCCATTAAGCTCAAAAGGCATTTACGTATAATCACTAAGCCACACCGATTAGCGTAGGGCCATCACTGCTCCCATCAACCCCATGAAAAACTTTTGCGTGCTTGCCTTCTTGATATCCCAGATATTTAGCATGAGAGGGTCGGTCAGCATCTTTCCTGTTGCGGAACTTGGCCTCCCCAACACCCTCATCTCGCAACTTCTCCGCGTAGGCGCTCATTTTAGCTTCCTGCTCTTTGTCGATAACCAGCTCTTTCACCGCGTGATATGCACCAGAGGCCCAGCCCTCACAAAACTGATCAGCCAATGCCACTTTACGTTTTGGGACAAGCCAGCTCTCGCAGTGGCCATTGATGAAATTTTTTCTAGCCTGCTTAATCAGGCGTGTCAGAACGTCAAAGATGTATGCAGCTGCAACATCACGGTTATCCAACCCGTAAAAACTAACGACGCGTTTGTAGCGGTAGCCAGAGGTTGCTCTCCAACCCACAAGGCATTTCACAGCGAAGGCTTTTTCGATGGTTTGAGTCAGGAAGATCATGTAAAGGGGCAGCTTTTCAGCATCACTCGGAGAGCTTTTGCTATCGCTGGTGCTGATTTCAGAGAACACGACTTCTGATTCACTCAGGCCATGCTCCCGCATGAATGCCTGCGCTTTTAACATGGCACTGGCAGCTTCTGCAGGGCTGCTGGTGTTCTCTGCCAGGCGCATCAGTTTCTGGATTTTGGAGAGGTATTTCTTTTTGGCCTCAGCATCCATCATTCATCTCCCTTTACAGGGCGGGAACATACTGGGGAATAGGGCGGTGTCAGTGTGGTGCGCACAGTGCGTTTGAGATTGAGCTGTGAAATTAACCGCGTTGTGTAATCGCCAGGAGTGTTACAGATGATGCGTGGTTGGGGGTGTTCGTCATAAAGTTCTGCAATCAGATCATCAATAAGCTGATTCATAATCCTTTCCTCGATTGTGGCTGGTGGGCTACTGCAACAGCCCACCGCCGATCTCCACACTAAAAATTTTTTAAGAGAGACTTTCCACGAACTCAGCAAAGCTGAGCGCCTCTTCGCCTTCTTTCAGGCCATTGAAATATTCTTCGTATGCTTCATCCATCTCGTTTACCTCTGTGAGTTAAGTTAAAGCGAATGTTCGCATTTACGGACTTATTGGTCAATGGTTTTTGTTCGCATATACGAACGCAAGCGGGTGGGGCCGTCAGTGCGGCCATTATTGAGGTATTGAATAGAAGGGGTTAAGGAAGTTTCGTTTGAACTGACACACCAGTAGCGATGATTTGAGTGAGAGACTCTAACTCAATTGTCTTATATCCAGAGTTTACCGGGGCAAGGTATGCGCTAGGACCGTCTATAACTAACTTTTTGATGACAGCTGCATTACCGATCTTAGCCAGAACAATTTGGCCTGATTTGGGCGATTTATCAGGATCAAAAATGACAATAGCACCCTCCGGAATGAGGCCGTTCATTGAGTCATTATCCATTACTACAGAGAACGCATGGGGGGATACGTCATCAGTAACGGTAGTCCATTCTGAAAATTCGGGATTGTTTTTCATCACATTTCTCCAGTCCCCCGCCTGCGCCAGAGAGACTAGCGGCACCTTCTGGAGTGGCCTTTGATCCACCTCACTGTGAATACTTCTTTGTGAGTGATTACCTCCATTTATTAACCAAGCCTCTGTTACGTTTAAAATCTTTGATAATTTGGGAATGTGCGTCGCGGAAGGGTTATTGTTTCCATTTACCCACTGGCTCACAGTGCTTTTAGATGCTCCAGTTCCTGCCACTATATCCCTGCTTCTCAGGTTAAGTTCCTGCATTCTGCTAACTATGCGCTCACTCATCGTCTGATGATATTTACTGTTCATTGCTGTTCGCTTTGTTGAACTTTGGTTGTTTGAATTATTGACCAAAGCGCGTCCTTGTGGGTAAACTCGCATTGTTCGCTTTTACGGATGAGATGATTATGAAAAAGGCAGAGGTTTTAAATTACTACGGTGGAGTTACTGCAACAGCGCGATTTTTGAACATCGCAAAATCCAGCGTTAGCGGATGGCCGGATCCTATCCCCTGGAAATATGCACTTTTGATCGCCGAGATTACGAATGAACTCAGCTTTAGCAAAAGTGATTATCCGCAATTAGCGCCCTTATATGAACCACAGCTGGAGGCATTGCGCCGTGGGTAATGAACCTAAATGGAAGGCTGAGCGCCAGCCAACATGGATGATTAAAGCGATCCGCAAAACTGTCGCCGGTCTGGCTGGTGGGTACGCTGAGGCCGCTGAAATTTTGGATGTGACTGAGAATGCCATTTTCAATCGGCTTCGTGCTGGTGGCGATCAGTTGTTCCCGATTGGCTGGTCATTGCTGTTACAGCACGCAGCTGGCAGTCATCACATTGCAACCGCCATAGCCAAAACATCTGGCGGCGTATTCGTGCCATTACCGGATGTTGAGTTGGTGGATTACGGCGATATCAATCAGCGACTGCTGGAGGCTATTGAGCAGATCACCCGTTATTCACAACAGGTCAGGGCAGCTATTGAGGATGGATTGGTTGAACCGCACGAACGCGAAGTGATTGACGAGGAACTACACCGTGCCATTACGAAATTACAGGAGCATACAACGCTGGTTTACAAAGTTTTCTGTACTCCAGAAAAGTGAAAGCGCCGGGTTGCAGCCCAGCGCCTTCGGCGACTACATCAATTTGTGTGGAGAAATAATCGCGTGAACAATTTAAACAGATCCCGGAATTATCCGCAATTCCGCTGCCTGCCAATGACAGGTGGGCGCAGCCAGCAGCCATTTCGTTATTTACTCAATCTACCTAATGGTCATCACGCAGTTAACCACAGTTTCGTCGAGTGGGCTGTGGGTGAGCATCTTCAGAAATTACGCAAATCAGGGGGCTAAATGCCCCAGCTTTCAGACGAGATTATTCAGCCGTGGGTTGCGCGCTATGCCGACCCACGTGGTGTGATTGTTGAAACCATTGGCGTTGATGTAGCGAATAACAGGGTGCTGTTCAGGCGTCCAGGCTATCCGCACGTCTGCGTCCAGCCCCGCAATCTGTGGGGCCAGAAGTTCAGGAGAGTTGGATGAGCGTGAAATTGTCTGCATACGTCTGGGACGGTTGCGCGGCGTCAGGTATGAAAATCACCAGCGTGGCCATCATGGCGCGCCTGGCTGATTTCTCCAGTGACGAGGGAATTTGCTGGCCTTCAATAGCCACAATCGCCCGGCAGATAGGCGCTGGTCTCAGTACTGTACGCACCTCAATACGTAAGCTTGAGGCCGATGGCTGGCTAACCAGTACCGCACGGCGTAAGGGGAATCGTAACACGTCGAACATGTACCAGCTGAACGTCAGGAAGCTGCGAGAGGCTGCTGCTGCTCACCAGCCAGAATCTGATGCGTCAGAATCTGCCCCGTCAAAATCTGATGCACCAAATTTTGATGCGTCAAATTTTCACCCGTCAAAATCCGGCCAGAAAACGGGTTTTCACCCCCCAGAATCTGGCGACGATCCGTCAGTTAGATCAAAACATGATCCATTAGATAAAAACCTCTCTTGTCCGGACGCTTCGCGACCAGACGACTCGCCTGTGGATAACCCCGATCAATTCCTGGCTCGCTTTCCCGACGCGGTGGTTTACAGCGAGAAGAAACGCCTGTGGGGCAGCCATGAGGACTTGAAGTGCGCGGAATGGATATGGGGGCAGATTACTCAACTCTACGAGAAGGCGGCAGAGGCTGACGGCGAACTGGCAAGGCCCAAAGAGCCGAACTGGGCTGCGTGGGCGAATGACGTGCGCCTTATGTGTTCGCAGGACCAGCGCACCCACCGCCAAATCTGCCAGCTGTTCAGACGCGTTCAGGGTGATCCGTTCTGGTGCCGCAACATCCTCAGCCCTGCAAAACTCCGCGAAAAATGGGATGAGCTGGTTGTAAGGCTCGGTCCGGTTCAGCGGTCAGTCACAGACATTTCACCAGTCGATTACGCCACCCCAGAAGGGTTTCGCGGTTATTAAGGGATTTCAAAAATGACTACGCTATCGAAAATTTACGACAACAAATCTAAAACTGAAACGAACATCACTACCCGCAAAACCTACCTGCTGGGTGTTGATGAACTCTATGTCGAGATTGGTTACAACATCCGGGAAATCGATCAGACCCATGTCGAGGAATTCCGCGATGCCTACATCGCTGGTGAGCATGTGCCTCCGCTCGCTGTGCAGGTAACTGAGCAGGGCATTAAAATCATCGATGGCCATCACCGTTACTACGGGGCCAAATTGGCACAGGAGGCGGGTTATGAAATCCGTCTGGAATGCAAAGATTTCGTGGGCAGTGAGGCTGACCGCATCGCCTTCATGGTCACATCCAGTCAGGGGCGCGCACTGGAACCACTGGAGCGAGCAGCTGCATATCAGCGCCTGATTAATCAGGGCTGGGAACAGGCTCAGATTGCCAAAAAAGTTAAGCGCTCGATCACTGACGTTGAAAACCACCTGTCGCTGCTGACGTCTGGTGATGAGCTGATCGCACTGGTTAAAAACAAAGAGGTCGCCGCCACTACCGCCGTCGCGCTGGTTCGTGAACATGGTGCGTCAGCAGGCAGAGTGGCAAAAACGGAACTGGAAAAGGTCAAAGCAGCGGGCAAGAAAAAACTGACCAAAGCCGCAGCCATGACGCAATTCAGTGCTAAACAGTCTCGCCAGCTGGTAGAGCTGTTAGCCAAACATTGCCAAGCAGAGCAGGATGAGGAGGGCGCACGCGTTACTCTGACGCTTGAGACTGACCTGCAGGTGGCTGTGTTGATGGATATTATTCAGGCCGCCAGAGAGCATTACGACGTCACAGCGTCCGTCAGTGAACAACCGGCACCGGCTGAGCCAGAGAACGACGAGGGCGATGACCTGCCGCTGCTAAAACATGAAATTCTGGAGCATAGCGGCGTCGAGGTCTGGGCTTGTATTCAGGCTGCGTTCAAAATCAAATCCCAATACACCTACGCTCAGTCCAAATATGCTCACACATGGGCGGCAGACTCAGTTGAGCACCCTCAGCACGTAGTTGTCTCAGAGGAAACCATTCAGTCAGCCCTGCGATTCATCCAGCAGCACCAGGACGACCAGGCGATCAAGCAGTGGTTATCTGAGCAGCATGATGATCCGGAGCTGGTGGCGGAGCAATTGCAGCGGTTTACTGCGGTACTATCGGAAATGCGTCACGATAATCCCTGTACCGTTCAGGAGTTCATTGCGCTTGTGGAGCAGACTAACCGCGATTGCTGGTCAAACATTCGCATGTTACGTCAGGCCGTTCGCGAGATTGCCGGTCAGCTGTAAATTCCGAGTACGGGGGATTCCAGGTGAAAAAATACCTGTATTCTCAGCTTGCCTACACTTACGCGATTCTGGTGTTGCTGGCTGATTTTCTCATTGCAATAGACTTTAAACTCAAAAATCTAGTTGGATGAGGAGCTGGAAGGACATTTACCTTTACTGTTAAATTAAACGCTAGTGTTAATTATCATCAGGTGGGCATAGCTAAAAATGCTGAGCTATCTATGACTAAAAATGAAAGAAATTAAAAAAATGTGTTGATTGAAAGTTAAATCCTTTCAATCAGTGCTAAATTCACACCGAGCAGGTTGATTTTTAAGCAGGTTAGTGAAAATATAAATGTCTAGATTTCAGTACAGAAAGTATAAAACTATTTGAATAACTCATTTTCTACGCTATGCAAGCGGGAAGGCTTAAAGTAAAGCATTGAGTCAGCAGCACTGGATTGTTAGAGGCTTTCATTTTTAAAAACTTAAGGAATAGGCACATGCTGGAATTTCGAGTAATTGATAAGAGCGGATATGTTCCAACAGTCGAATCAAATAAAGTCTTTTTGCGGGAAGATAATTGGAATGATTATTCCTTTGTTACTATGTTCTATATGATTATATTCGATGAGCATGGGGTGAGATTTGATATTGGCAATGTTAAAATTGGATTTAAAGGTCAGACTGATGATGTGAGTACGCGATCAATAATAGATAAGTCTTTTGAAAGCTTGTCAGAATTTTATTTCTCTCTAGGTGAAGATGTTGAATATTACAAGAAACTGAGTAAGTTGAGCAAAAATTTCAGAGATACAGTTCTGAAATCATTACAAGACATTGTGTTGAATTCACATCGATTAGCTGAAATTGAAAACGAAAGTGTTCTAAATATTTCGCTATTACGAAATATTACACTTACAGAGATCTACGGCCAATTTAATCGCGTTTTAGAGGGGCGACCAGAACTATCAAACTTTAGCTTTACATTTTATAGGAAAAACGCTCAAGGTTTTAGCGATTTGATAATACCATTTAATAAAGTGGTTAATTCTAAACCAAGTACAAATATTCATGCTTTTATAGGCCGAAATGGGTGCGGTAAAACTACTATTTTAAACGGGATGATAGAGGCCATAACAAATCTAGGCAATAATGAATATTATTTCACAAATAATCTTTCCTTTGTAGAACAAAAGATATCTAAGACCTATTTTAGATCACTTGTTTCAGTATCATTTAGTGCTTTTGACCCTTTCTCACCGCCAGTTGAGCAACCTGATCCAGCTCAAGGTACGCAATATTTTTATATAGGTCTAAAAAGTGCAGTTGATAATAATTTAAAATCGCTTGCTAACCTTCGTCTCGAGTTTACATTAGCGTTTATTAATTGCATGATGACAACTCATAAAAAAGATCTATGGATAAAAGCTATTGATAGGTTGAGTAGTGATAAAAACTTTTTAAATATGGAGCTGATTACTTTAATAGATAGATATGAAGAACAAAAAGTTGCATTAAGCAATTTGCAAGTAGATGATGATGAATTCATTAAAGATTTTCATGATCGTATTCAAAAATACCTTTCAAGAATGAGTTCGGGTCATGCCATAGTTTTATTCACTGTTACAAGATTAGTGGACACCGTTGGAGAAAAAACATTAGTTCTCATCGATGAACCCGAGGTTCATCTACATCCACCGCTGTTATCAGCTTTCCTGCGGACATTAAGTGAGTTGCTTGATGAACGTAATGGTGTTGCCATAATTGCCACGCATTCCCCGGTGGTCCTTCAAGAAGTCCCAAGGTCCTGTGTATGGAAGGTATTGCGCTCAAGAGAAGCAATAAATATATTTAGGCCTGATATTGAAACATTTGGTGAGAATTTGGGTGTTTTAACACGAGAAGTATTTATGCTTGAGGTTACAAGTTCCGGTTATCACTATTTACTTAAAGAATCCGTTGATAAGGGAATGACTTATGAAGATATTCTGAAGAGTTATGACGGACAGATTGGTCTTGAAGGAAGAACTGTTTTAAAAGCAATGGTTATGAACCGGGATGCAGGTATTAACTAATGAAAAACATACCTCGCCCTTCGAGAACTTATACGGACATGTTAAATAAATGTGCTTCAGGAATGTTGCAAGTAAATGTTAAGGAGAATTTTCTACTTCATGTTCCTCTTTTTTTAGAAAAAGAGAGCCAATATGAAACGCTAAGCTCTCTTGGGCGTTTATTTACTTACGCCAAAACTATGCCATTGAATGATGCCACACAAGTAATCGGCAATTTGACTAAATCCAAACTTGAAAATCTTTATGCGAACAATTTGCGCAATAAAGATAAACCAGCCAGGGACTACTATGACAAATTATTGGTCTCATCTGGTGAGCTATGCCCATTTTGTGGAGATATTGGTTATACTAGGAATCTTGATCATTTTTTACCTGTAGCTCATTTCCCAGAGTTTTCGGTTATGCCTTTAAACTTAGTTCCATCTTGTAGGGATTGTAATATGGGTGAGAAAGGTGAGGCTTTCGCAACAACTGAAGCAGGACAGGCTATTCATCCTTATATTGATAAGGATGTTTTTTTTAATGAGCAGTGGGTTTTTGCTGAATACACTTCGGAAGATGCAGGAGCAATAAGTTTTTATGTTAAGTGTCCTGATGCTTGGATTGGAGTAGATAAAATTAGAGCTGATTATCACTTTAGAATGTTAAATATTGGTAATCGCTATCGCCTAGAAGCCGGGAAACACCTAAGCGATGTTATCCTTCAGAGGGACGCTTTTATTAACACTTTTCGCACACTCGTTCCTGCTACCACAGCTGAGCAAATAAAAATAGCATTTATCAATGTTATCCTACAGCCCATAATTGACAATGATACTTTCCCTAATCAATGGAAGAGAGTTATGTATCAATGCTTAGCTAACTCTGAAGATTTTTTTCTATGATGATAGTGCCAGTATTTAAAGGTTGAATTCAACCTTAGATGCTTATAGTAAGGAGCTTTATGAGAGCGCTACTCACACCAGAGGTGGCACCGCGCACAGGGATTGTTCTATTTAAACCGGGGGCGGATTTGCTGAGACTATTTCAGGGCCGTGTAGTGATCAGCACACCCACGATAGACCTGTCAGACAAGCCTTCAGGGCTGCTAAACGACAGCACACAGCCGCTACTGGACGAACCATCACTCGCGGCGTTCTTCATCCATGAACGCGTAATAGCTGCTGCTGGTGGGCCTTATGCGCTGGCGTCATATGTTCAGTCGCTCGGTTACTGTCAGTGGGAGCAACTGGGCACCTGGCATTACCACGAATTCACGATGGCAGAGACTGAGAGCGGTCTGGTGTCGCTATGCTGCAGTCATGATACTGAGTTCATGAAAAACGGCATGCCGGGCCGCATGGATGCCATTGCGAAACGGAATGCCGCGCTGTGGATCATCAGCGTCGCATGCAATCAGATGGCGCTAAGTGGCGATCATCTGCTCACACTGCCGGAATTATGCTGGTGGGCAACATTGAATGACGTTGTTGATTTGATTCCAGAGGCACCGGCACGGCGCGTTCTGCGCATGCCAAAAGATGCCATCACCCAAGGCGAGCTTAAAGAGTCTCTGATCGCACCCCTGCGCCCAGCCACGGAAATCATTCAGGAGGCCGCGCAGGACGTTAAAAAAATCATCACGCTGGCAGCTGACCCTGAGTCGCCAGAGTCATTCATGCTGCGGCCTAAACGCCGCCGTTGGGAAAGCGCTAAATATACGCGATGGGTGAAGTCGCAGAATTGCGGCTGCTGCAATCAGCAGGCTGACGACCCTCATCACATCATTGGGTATGGGCAGGGGGGAATGGGTACGAAATCCCACGATTTATTTGTGATACCGCTTTGCAGAGCGCATCACGATGAGTTGCACAGGGATGTAAGGGCTTTTGAAGAGAAGTACGGCAGCCAGATTGTGCTGCTGTTTCGGTTCCTCGATTACGCAATAGCGGTCGGCGTTATAGGTTCAGTAAAAAAATAATGTGTGGAGATGGATATGCGTGACATGTCACAGGTTTTGGATTTATGGGGTGCTTGGGCAGCCAGCGATAATAGTGGCGTTGACTGGCAACCTATCGCTGCTGGATTCAAAGGGCTTATACCTCATGGTAAGAATTCCAGATTAAAGTGTTGTGACGATGACGGCCTAATTATAGATGCGTGCGTGGCTCAGTTAAAAAAACACAAACCAGAAGAGCATCAATTATTAATTGCTCATTATGTAATAGGCGTATCTTTGCGTAGTATTTCCAGAAAGAGAAAATGTTCAGATGGAACCGTACGAAAGGAACTTCAGACAGCCCAGGGATTTATAGGTGGTTGCCTGGCAATGTTAAATATAAAATTAAGCATGGATTAAAAAAAGGCCCAAACGGGCCTTTTTTAAGCTTTCCTTTTGGAGTTAGAGCGAAATCTTGTCTGTGTAAGTTCTGATTTGAAATAATCCTCATCAAGAAAATCAAGTAACTCTTTAACTTCTTTTTTTGATATAGGCATTACTATTTTCAATGAAGGCCCTGAACCTGATGTGTTTAAGGTAAAGCTCAAAGCACTTGCAGCATCAATAATTTTCTGGACAGGAATATTCTGTATTATGCCGCTTTTGTTAATTAGCGCGACTTTTTTACGGATAACGTTATCCGCAATATTGGTAAAGCTAAATCCTTGAGGGATGTCAAATGCAGTCTGATTCTTAAAGTTTGTTAAGTCATTATCAGTAGCTAGTGCAAAGTATTGATTCATATCAAACATACTACGAAGGTTTGTGAAGTTTCGGAATTTTATTTCTTTATCTTCCAGCACCGCTACTAATTTATCATCTAAGTTGAATCCCAAAGCATCGGCCATACTAAAAACATTAGACTGAAGCCATAAGTACTTAGATGCAGCAAGAATTTGACGTTTGCTGAAGCTTTGGATGGCTATTTTTAATGGAGGTGATGGGTAGTCAGGGGCCATGAATAGCGCTGAAATATTATCTAATCCAACCTGTTTAGTCCATGGAGGCATAGCAGTACTACGGTTTACTGCATCAATTAAGTCCAATCCCTCTAAGAAGTTTGCAATTTTATGGCATTCATTTGAGCTGGTGCTATACCCTGCTTCATATGGAAGCACCACTGAATAATCTCTCTCAAATTCATTCAATTGATTCCTGAATGAATTGGTTATTTCTATGTCGGTTTTAGCATCAGTATCGATTCTGTAAACTCTCACTGCTGATGACTTATTCATTAATGCAAAAAGCGCCATGTTATGTCCTTATCACGTGTATGTATGTGTAGTCGGTAAGTTGAATTACTTCGAGGTTCACTCCCTGGGCGTCAGTTATAACTTTTTTCGAAATTAGAACAAAGCCAACTCCAGTGTCATCTTCGGCTTCATAAAACTTATAACCAAGAATCGATAGTAGTGGGTTGAAATTATAATTTTCAGAGAAGCTTACGTAAATTATTAAGGAAGCATAAAAGAAAGCAGCATATTGCCATTTCTCAGCTATTGAATCTGTACCCAGTAAAGGGAAAAGATAACTAAGAAAATAGTTTGTTACCTCCTTGTTCGCTGGTGATACAGAATTTATTCTTTTATAAAGAGGGGTTATGTTTTTAATTCCATAGTTAAGAAAGAAAAAAAGTAAAATAAAACTTACTATGAAAATAGTCAGGGAAGACCACATGAGCCAAGAAGAGCATTCCATATAGCCTATGAAAAAAAGTGTTATCCCAACTGGCGCGATTGAGCTGGCAGTTAACATTATTCTGGCTAATTTGTTCATAGGTCATCCCTTGCTGGAACTGTATGGGCATACAGTATACCAGATACCTCCTTTTTGATTCTTTTTTCTTACTCTGATCTAAGACGAAAGTCATCAAAAATCGTTAACGCGTACGCAAAAAGTGCTGTAACGTGATAAGAGTGGTTACTATGCAGCGCTTCTTATCATCGTGGATTCTGTTCTGCACGTGAATGTCTAAACGCCCAAGGTTTAAACTGCCTTGAGGCGTTTTTTTGTTATAGGAATCAGTACTGAGCGATTTTTAAGTGAACCATTTTAAATGTATGCCTGTCATTGATCTGTTCAATGATGATTGTTTACGCGTCTTGAAAACCATGGCAGACGATTCAGTTGACCTGATTGTTACTGACCCGCCGTATTTCAAAGTAAAACCGCTTGGTTGGGATAATCAGTGGAAAGGGGATGAAGACTATTTGAGGTGGCTGGATTGCTGCCTGGCGGAGTTCTGGCGAGTGCTGAAACCCAATGGCAGCATTTACCTGTTCTCAGGTCATCGACTCGCGTCTGATATTGAAATCATGATGCGTGACCGCTTCAACATTATTAACCACATCATCTGGGCTAAGCCTGATGGACGCTGGAAGGGCTGCAACAAAGAAAGCCTGAGATCGTACTTCCCCTCAACCGAAAGGATACTATTTGCAGAGCATTATCAGGGGCCATACAAACCAGACGCCTACTCTCGGAAATGCGATGAGTTGAAACGGCAAGTGCTGAGACCTCTGATTGATTATTTCCGTGATGCCCGGTCAGAACTAGGTATAACAGCTGCCCAGATTGTTGCGGCTACGGGCAAGAACAACATGGTGTCGCACTGGTTTGGCGGTAGTCAGTGGCAGCTGCCCAGCGAGGCTGATTACCGGAAGCTGCAGGCGCTGTTTACTGAGATAGCCATTTCGCGCCATCAGTCAGGAACATTAGCCACACCGCACCACCAGCTGGTGGACTCGTATCACTCACTGAACCGTAAATATCTGGAGCTGCAGGAGGAGTACAAATCCCTGCGCAGATATTTCGGCGTTTCAGTCACGGTTCCCTATACAGACGTATGGACACATAAGCCGGTTCAGTTTTACCCCGGCAAGCACCCATGCGAAAAACCCGCTGACATGCTGGAGCAGATTATCAACGCCAGCAGTAGGCCGGGTGATGTAGTCGCTGATTTTTTCATGGGGTCAGGGTCAACGATAAAGGCGGCCATAAAGCTGGGTCGCTCTGCGATTGGTGTAGAGCTGGAAGAGGAACGATTCCGGCAGACGGTAAGCGAACTGAAACAGCTAATCGAGTAATTCAGAATTTATTAATCATTAAGAGGGACCGCTAATGGCTGAGCCATTAAGTACCGGCGCAACGGCAGCAGGCTACGTTGCTGGCTGGGGCATTGTCACGTCTGCGTTGGTGGGTTTTATCACCTCTGTAGATTACTCAACCGCGTTCGGCGCATTTGCCGGGTCGATGTGTTTTATCGTCACCGCCAGCGACCTGACGCGGCGACAGATATTCGGCTATTTCCTGTTTGGCTATGCAGCTGGCGTATTTGGGGCGGGTTTTGTCGCTGACAAAATAGAGGACTATCTGGACTACCGCGAAAAACCACTGGACGCACTGGCAGCTGTAATCATTTCAGCTGCGGCGGTACAGGGTTATTTCTGGCTGAAAAATGGAGGCGTCTCAAAACTGCCATTCGTCAAAAAATGGCTGGGAGAAAAATCATGATCAGTAACGATCTCCTGACGGTAATTGATGTAGCCCTTTGCGCGGCTATCGCGTTGCGGCTGATGGTATTCAGTAAAGCCGGGCGGACTCATAAACCCGGTATTTCATGGATAGCAGCGGGCCTGATTCTCTTTTACGGGAATTTCGCATTGCTCTGGATATTCGGGCATTACCACACCAGCGGCTGGCCAGTCGTTATTACAAACGCGCTGATTTGTGCGGCAGTATTTGCGGCGCGGGGTAACGTTGCACGCATTGTTTCATACCCACCACGGAGTAAACGCGATGAGTAAAATCATTCAAATTCTCAATTTTGAGGAGGGCTACCGCGAGGCTCCGTATTGGGATACCCGTAATTTTCCAACAGTTGCCGGTGGTATCAGGATTGGCCCTCAAAACGCACCACTCAATCAATATCAATTTACAGTTCCACGCCCTGCTGGTGATGTCTGGAAACAATGCCTTGTAGATGCCAAAACCGCCTCAATGAATCGGCAGTCAGCAATTGTGGCTGCGCTGGCTCAGTGCAACGATGCTCGTCGGGACATCCTCTACAGCATGGCCTATCAGATGGGCGTGGCTGGCCTCGCCGGGTTCACCAACACGCTGGGCATGATTGCCCGGAGTGATTTTGCCGGTGCAGCTGGTGGAATGCTTAATAGCCTGTGGGCACGCCAGACCACTAACCGCGCACATCGTCACGCAGAGGTTATGCGTAGTGGAACCTATGACGCTTACAAAGGTTTGATCTGATGCAGACACTATTAACCGGGCTGGTGGTAGTTCTCGGTTTGGTGCTGGCTGCGTTTGGACTGGGCCGGACCAAAGGTAAAAGCGCAGCTGAAACCAAAGCGGCGGCTGAGCGCGCATCTCTACAGGCTGAGGCGTCGGAAAAACACATTGAGGTGCTTAAAAATGCTGTCGATGTTCAGCAGGATATTACCAGTCAGTCTGATGCTGCTGTCTCTGAACGGCTGCGCCAGAAATGGCGACGTGAGGGTGATTGATACCGGCTGTGAATGGGTACGTCCCATCTATTTCAATGACTACGATATCGACGTGATGAGTGCCCCGACCCAGCGACAAATTCTGACTCACAACGAATCGTGGGAAAAAAATTGTTTTGAGCAAAAGAATTAACAGGTCCGCGCAGGCGGCTATTTCATAGCAAAAGGAATGTGTCATGGGATTTAAACATGAGTTAGGTCAGGTTGTTCAGGTCACTGTCAGTGGAGAAGAAGGCCACGTTAAGGGCCGCGCCGAATATGCTAACAGCTGCAATCAATACTTGATCCATTATTGCGCCGCTGATGGTCGCGCGGTGGATGCGTGGTTTGAAGAGGGTGAGATTTTACCTGCTGAATCTTTAGACGAGTGATTATCACAAGGCACATTTGAGAGTGCGCCTGATGAAGAATCTCTCCGACAAGTGATAACGGTTAGTCTCGCTGTGAACTGTTGCGAAGCTGTGATAATTTTAAACTTCTTTAATAAAAGGAGTTTGAAGATGCCTCAAGAACAGGTATGGGAACAAGCTGCACATGCAATTTTAGGCGCTGCAATTGAGTTGGGCCATGATGTAGATAAAATTGCAGAGAAAGCCAAGCTCATAATGTCCGGGAATGAAGTTTACCGCTTTGTCGGACATGATGATCAGCAAGTAACCCGGACAATTAGCAGCATTGACGAAGTGGCCGAGCAAATAAAAACCACTTTTAAAAACAAACCTTGATGTTAAGAGCCGCCTCCGGGCGGTTTTTTATTGGAGCAACCATTGATTTTAACACCCATTGCCACTGTCATTGGTAGCACCAATATGCCGGGAATATCAGTACCCGGCGCTACTGCCAATTAAATTAAAATGATTCTCATTTGAAAAGGTACTCCCGGCGAGATCGTTTACCGAGGGGGCGGCGACACGCGGAAAACGGCTAGTTTTTTGCATTTTATCGGCATCATCATCATCCCCTTAACCTCCTGATATTTCAGTCGTGAAATTTTTCGCGATGTCGAAACGATTAAATTTTGTTCATCATCATGGATAAAGAATTTAAAAATCTCCGACTCAACATTAATCAGCTTGCTGCGCTCACCGATATGCATCGACAGACGGTCTCCAGCAAGTTAAGCGGTGTCCAGCCTGCACCTGGAAGTAATCCAAAATTAAAACTGTTTTCAGTAATGGATATCCTGAAAGAACTCCTGAGCCGGACAACATCTGAAGAGCTGGTGAACGTTGACAAAATGCTGCCGCCTGATCGAAAAGCATGGTTTCAGTCCGAACGCGAGCGACTCAAGTTTCAGCAGGAAATCGGGGAGTTGATACCAGCCTCAGAGGTAGTCCGGGAATTTTCATCGATGGCTAAAGCGGTGGTTCAGGTGCTCGAAACTTTGCCAGATATTCTGGAGCGTGACTGCGCTATGACACCTGCAGCAGTAGTGCGTGTTCAAAAAGTTATAGATGACCTGCGCGATCAGATAGCCCTGAAAGTTGAAATGGCTGACGCACCGCCAGAGGAGGAATTGCCAGACGAGGAGTAACCATGCATCAGGCCACGGCGGCAG
>Ga0308166_1002453_pt1 | contig 17066 bp, 16 predicted proteins | sample PhyCR2_2_FD_202137 | JGI IMG/M metagenome (GOLD analysis project Ga0308166, IMG submission 202137) | Phyllosphere microbial communities from UC Gill Tract Community Farm, Albany, California, United States - DLSLCC.R2 | ecosystem: Host-associated > Plants > Phyllosphere > Unclassified | place... | reverse complement strand
ACAAGGGTCATGCCAATCGCCAGCAGGCCGGTAATCGCCACGTGCTGGGTCATGATCAGCAGGTTCGACATGGTCAAAAAGTTAGGCACCATCACGCTGAAGAAGCCCATGACGATCAGCAGGGCGATGAAGGTGCGCGCTTTGAGCAAATACATGTAGATCATATACTTTTTGTTCATTTCTCTCTCCAGCAGAGATCACTCCTGCGGTGTAGAAGCGCTGATTAATTTTTCCCGCGTCACGGAAGCACGCGGCAAATCTGCGGTGATACGGCCATCGGCCATAACCAGAACCCGGTCGGCCAGCGCCATGACCTCATCCAGCTCGGAGGAGGAGAACATCACCGCCAGCCCCTGATGCGCCATTTTGCCAATCAGATGATAAACATCGGTTTTTGCACCCACGTCGATGCCGCGCGTCGGCTCATCCAGCAAAACCACTTTGGGTCCGGTCATCAACGCCTTACCCAGCACTACCTTTTGCTGGTTGCCGCCGCTGAGCGAGGTAATGGGCAGCTCCGTATCACCTGCTTTAATCGCGAGCTGTTCCACCATGTGGTTGACCTGCTGCTCCTCTTTAACCGGGCTGAGCAGGCGCAAGGCGCGGCGAAAGCCCAGCAGGCTCAGGTCGGTCAGCGTCATATTGCTTTTGATCGACATGAGCTGCACCACGCCTTCACCCTGACGATCCTCCGGCACAAGGGTAATGCCGCGCTTAAGCCGCTGCTGGAACGAGCGCTTGTCCAGGCTTTCACCATCGAGATTGATGGTGCCCGACTGGCAGCCCATCATCCCCACCAGGCCTTTAAACAGCTCGGTACGTCCCGCGCCGAGCAGGCCATAGATGCCAATGACTTCCCCTTTACGCAGATCAAAAGTGACATCGTTTAATTTATAACCCCCGTTCTGGTGCAGGGCGGTCAGGCCGTTCACCTTCAGGATGGTCTCCCCGTGTGCGGCAGGGCTGTAGTCAAAGTGCTTTTTCTTGTCACCAACCATCTGCTCGATGATCCAGGGCACGCTGGCCTGCTGAACGGGACGCTCGCTGATAAAGCGGCCATCGCGGAAGATGGTGATGCGATCGCCGATCTCCATCAGCTCCTCCAGCCGGTGAGAGATGTAGATAATGGTGACGCCGCGGCGCTTAAGCTGGGCGATAACGTTAAACAGCACCCGCACTTCCGACTGGCTCAGCGCGCTGGTGGGCTCGTCCATGATCAGCACCCGGGTATCTTTAGAGAGTGCGCGGGCGATCTCCACCAGCTGCTGGTGACCAATGCCCAATTCGCCTAACGGGGAGTAGGGATCAACGTTCAGCTCCAGCCGTTCAAGCAGGGATTTAGCCAGCTCGTACTGGTATTTTTCGTTAATCACGCCGCGCTGGAAGAACTCATTGCCAATGAAAATGTTGTCCATCACGTTCATATTGGGGAAGAGGTTCAGCTCCTGGAAAATAATGCTGATACCGTGCTTTTCCGCCTGGTGAGTGGAGCCGAGGGTGACCCGCTCCCCGTCCAGCAGGATCTCGCCAGAGGAAGGCGTCTCAACGCCGGCCAGCATTTTCATCATCGTCGATTTGCCCGCACCGTTCTCGCCAATCAGCACGTTGACCTGATTACGGTATACACGGTAGTTAACGCTATCGAGCGCGACTACCCCAGGGTAAAGACGGGAGAGGTCGCGGGTTTCAATAATGACCTCATCCGGCTGGGTCTGTTGCTCATTCATAGCCCTCTCCTCACTGCCGTACGATATGCGCCGCGGTAACATCCGGGATGGTTTGTGGAATATCCCAGGCGGCAAACACACCGGAAACAGTGACCTTATCTCCGACGACGGGCTTAAAGTTGATGATCATCGCCGACGCTTGCTGATTAATCGCTTTGCCATAATCGCCGTACAGCACCTGATCGTTAAAGTCCTGGTAGCTCGCGCCTTTATACCCGTCCCGTAGGCTGGTGCCGCGAATAATAGGGCCCATCTGCACCACGATGTCGCCGCCTTGCTCATCGCGTACCGTCATCTTCCCGCTGCGGGATTTCGTATTCACCTTGATCACTTCCCCTGTGATACGCACGCTAAAGACGCAGGGGTTTTCGCTCTGGCTGCGGTAGCCATCTTTGCTACAGGCCTCATCAAAGCTCTTTTCGCTCTGCAAGGTTTTCAGTAACTCCGCGACAGGTTTCGCCTCACGCACATACTGCGGCACAATCTTTTGCTGCCAGGTTTGCTGAATATTGGCCATTTGTGGATTGGGGGGATTTTTAAGATCGGCCAACTCTTTCTGCGATACGATGCGGCAGCCGCCAAGCGCTAACACGATCGCTACCAGCGCAAGTTTTCTCTGCATTATGTCCTCCTTTGCGCCCGCCGACGCGGGCGCTGCAACGTGTCATCAGGATTTGAAATTGAAGTCTTGCACTCCGGAGGCGTTGTCAGGGGTAATCAGAATGCCGCGGAACATCACGCGCTGTTTTTCAGGCTTGGTGCCTTTTTGGATGAAATTATCGAGATCGGTAACGCCCTGGGCGGCAATCGCCTGAGCCTGCAGCATCACCGTGGCTTTCAGGGTGCCCGCTTTAACCGCTTCGCGCTCGTCGTTGCTGCCGTCGATGCCGACGACAATCACATCATCACGACCTGCGGATTTCAGCGCGGCAATTGCGCCCAGCGCGACAGGGCCGTTGCCACAGATAACGCCTTTCACGTCCGGGTGCGCCTGCAGGATGCTGTCCATAATGCGCTTGCCGTCAATCAGGGTGCCTTTCGCATCCTGTCTCGCGATGCTCTGCATATCCGGATACTGATCCAGCACCTGATGGAAGGATTTCGAGCGCGTTACGCAGTTGTTGTCGGCCAGGTTACAGGTCAGCTCGGCGTATTTGCCTGCCTCTTCCATTTTTTCAACGAAGACGTTAGCCACGTCAGAGCCCGCCTGGAAGTTGTTATGCGTGATCTGTTCGAGAGCAATGTTATCAACCGGGATTTCACGGTTGATTAACACCACGGGAATGCCCGCGTCTTTGGCTTTTTGAATGGCCGCCACGCTGGCGGTTGAGTCGGCGTTATCCAGAATAATGCCCTGAACTTTTTTACCGATCGCGGCGTCGATAAGCTCGCTCTGTTTTTTAACATCTTCGCCGTGCGACAGCACGCTGGTGGTGTAGCCCAGCTCTTTCGCTTTCTGATCGGCCCCTTTTGCCTCTGCGGCGTAGTAGGGGTTATCCAGCGAGTTGACCATAATCATGATGGTGCCTTTTTCAGCGGCGAACGCATTCACTGAAAATGCACAGGCTGCTGCCACACCTAAAAACAGTAATTTCGCTTTCATAAGATGTTCTCTCTAAATGTTATGTAGTGGTTCAACAGGTGTAGGGTAACGCTATTTATTTATTAATCAGTGCCAGGGTCTGATTGACGATCCCGGCTACATCCAGACCATGGTATGCCCGCATATCTTTGCGATCGGCGGCGATGGCATAGTCACCGTCAGGAATGCCCAAACGTTTAAGCACGGCACCATGGCCGTTCTCTGCCAGCACCTCCGCGACAAGGCTGCCCACGCCACCATTCACGTTATGCTCTTCAATGCTGATAATATGTTTAACACCCTGCAACGCGGCGAACAGCGCGTCGCGATCTAAGGGGCGAATTGAGGGGACGTTGATGACCCTTGCAGAAATGCCCTGTTTCGCCAGCTGTTCGGCGGCATCAACGGCTTCGTGAACGGTCGAGCCCATGGCGACCAGCGCGATGTCATTGCCTTCGCGCAGCACATCTATCGCACCGGGTACGAAGGTGTAACTTTCATCGTGCAGCTCGGGTAGCGCTTTACCGTCCATACGGATATAGACCGGGCCGACATGCTCAAGCGCATACTCAATAATCTGGCGGCACTCCAGCGGGGAGGAGGGGGCAAAGATCTGGATATTACCGAAGCCGCGCATCACGGAGATATCATCAATGGCGTGGTGGGTACTGGCCAGCGGCCCATAGCTGGCTCCGGCGTTGAGGCCAAACAGCTTCACGTTAGTGTTGTTGTAACAGATATCAACTTTAACCTGCTCGTTGGCACGCGAAACCAGAAACGGCGCGGCGTTACAGGTTACGGCGATTTTTCCGCCCAGCGCCAGCCCGGCGGCTGCGCCCACCAGGGTCTGCTCGGCGATCCCGACGTTGACGATCCGATCCGGGTACTGTTTTATGAAGGGGGAGATCTTGGCGGTCGAGGTCGAGTCGGCCACGACGGGAACCAGATCGACGCCTCTCTCAACCGCATCAATGAAAGCTTCAACCATCACGTTTGCAAGATGTTCTGAATTACTCACTTTTCATGCCCTCTTCGATCAGATCGTTCAGTTCGCTCATTGCCAGCCCGATTTCGTCACCCTTCGGAACGCGGTGGTGCCATTCTGGCTTGCCAGCGATAAAGGAGACGCCTGCACCCTTGGTGGTATGGGCGATAATGACGTTCGGTTTGCCGGTCTGGGGCAGGTTCTCCAGCGCATTGACCACGGAAGCCATATCGTTGCCCTCGCACTCGGTCACTTCCATACCAAAGGCGCGCCATTTTTCGTCCAGCGGATCGGTACACATAATGTCTTTGGTGGCTCCCGCCAGCTGCAGGCCATTTTTGTCATTGATAATGACCAGGTTATCCAGCTTGTAATGGGCGGCCACCATGGCGGCTTCCCAGTTGCTGCCTTCTGCCAGTTCACCGTCGCCGGTGATCAGGAAAATACGGCGTTTGTTATTGCTGCGCTTGGCTGCGAGTGCCAGACCAACGGCCACCGGGAAACCATGCCCCAGCGCACCGGTATTGAGCTCAATCCCGGGGGTCTTCTGCTTAACCGGATGTCCCGGCAGATGAGAGTTGGCGTGCTGGTAGGTAGCGAGCCACTCCACCGGAAAATAGCCCGCCTCGGCGAGAACGCAGTAGTAGCAACCTACGGCGTGGCCTTTGGACTGGATGTAGATATCACGCTCCTCATCATCCTGGCGGTCAGCAGCGCAGTCGAGTACGCGAAAATAGAGCGCTGTTAACAGCTCCACCTGTGAGAGATCGGCCCCGGTATGGCCGCCAGCGGGGCTGTTGGCATTCAGGGAGATGATGTGACGGCGCACCGCACGGGCTTTGTTTTCAAGTTCGGGTACAGAAAGTAAGAACGGATTCATCGAGCTCCTCCGAATTAATATGCGATACTGAATATATATTCAGGTTGGTTCAAAAAAATGGACGCCTGGCTATAGATCCAAGTTTCCCTGACCGTGAGTGAATAGGCTCTCTGAGGATCCAGAATATATATTCACGCGTGACTTTATATTCAATAATACTAGCGTCTCTGTTGTTGAGTTGTCCAGAGTGAATGAGTGATTTGTGATGCCCTACACATTTGCTGCGTTTGCCTGTAGATGCGGAAAGCAATCCTCGCTATCGTTTACAAAATAAATAATCAGTGTTGAATATATATTCATGGAAGGTCTCACTTCCGGAGAACCCTATGTCTTCGCACAAAAATATTATTATTGCTCTCGACGAGGGCACGACCAACGCCAAGGCCGTAGCCCTGGACGCAGCAGGCAAAGCGATCGTTAAATTCAACCAGCCGCTCTCTATCCAGACGCCTCGCGAGGGGTGGGTCGAACAGTCTGGTTCGGCGCTGGTGGAGGCCTCGGTGAAGGTGCTCGCACAAGCGATTGAGGCGGTCGGCGCTGAAAACGTGGTGGCGCTGGCCATCAGCAACCAGCGTGAGACGACGATAGGCTGGTACCGGAGCAACGGCACGCCTCTGCATGCGGCCATCAGTTGGCAATGCTCGCGTACGGCGGATTTTTGCGATGCGCTGCGGCGCGATAATAAAGAGCAGACGATTAAAGCCGTCACCGGTCTGCCGGTCGCGCCGCTTTTCTCCGCCTCCAAGATGCGCTGGCTCATTGAGTCGACGCCAAACGGCCAGGCGCTGGCGGCTAATGGTGACATTTGTCTTGGTACCATCGACAGCTGGCTGCTCTGGAATCTGACCGGGGGTGAAAGCTTCTATTGCGACTACTCAAACGCCGCCCGTACTCAGCTCCTTGATCTGCAAAGCGGACGCTGGAGCCCAGAGATGCTGGATATCTTCCAGATCCCGGCCGCCGCGCTGCCGACGATCAAACCCTCCAGCGGCCTTTTCGGCTACACCAAAAACGTGGCGGGCATTCCAGACGGCGTTCCGATCATGTCGATGGTGGGGGACTCGCACGCCGCCCTATTCGGCCATGCGCTGGGGGAGGCGGGCTGCGTCAAGGCCACCTACGGTACGGGCTCATCGGTTATGGCGCCGGTGACCTCGGCCCAGTGCAACATCCACTCTCTGGCAACCACCCTTGCCTGGCACGATGGCGAGCAGCTGATCTACGGCCTGGAGGGCAACATTCCGCATACCGGAGACGGCGTCGCGTGGATGGCTGACAGCACGGGCCTGAGCGAACTCCCCGAGGCTGAGCTGGCAGCAGAGCTGAATTCACTGCCAGCCTCGGTGGAGTCAACGCTGGGCGTCTATTTTGTTCCGGCGCTAACGGGATTAGGCGCGCCCTGGTGGGATGAAAATGCCCGCGGGGTGATCTGCGGCCTGAGCCGGGGCGTAAAACGTGCGCATCTGATCCGGGCTGCGCTGGAGGCCATTACCTACCAGATCGCCGACGTGGTCACGGCGATGCGGCAGCACAACGACTTTTCGCTGACCGCGTTGATGGTCGATGGTGGGCCAACCAAAAATGACTGGCTGATGCAGTATCAGTCAGACCTGCTGGGTTGCCCGGTTATGCGCAGCGACGTACCTGAACTCTCTGCAATCGGTGCGGCACTCTTAGCGCGCAAAGCCGTGGGGCAACTCTCACTCGATGAGCTGAAACAGTATCTCTACCCGCACAGTGAATTCCGCCCCAACATGGAGCGTCATGGCCGTTTACAAAAACGCTGGCGGGAGTGGCAACAGGCCGTCGAAAGAACCCTACACAAATTTTGAATAGCGGGTGAGGAGAGAAGTATGGGCTATGTATTCGAAAATAAAACGGTTGTCATTACCGGGGCTGCCAAAGGCATCGGCGAGGGCATTGCCAGAAAATTTGCCGATGCGGGCGCAAATCTGGTGCTGTCGGACTACTCGGCTGAGGTGACAGAGACCGCCGAGCGATTGAGAGAGGAGTACCATGAAAATATTATCTCCTTCGTCGCCGACGTCACCAATGAAGAGCAGGTCACCGAGCTCTACCGCCTCGCACATCGTACCTTTGGCAGCATTGATGTCTCTATCCAAAACGCCGGCATTATCACCATCGACCGCTTCGATAAAATGACGCGTCAGGAGTTCGATAACGTACTCAGCGTGAATACCACCGGCGTATGGCTATGCTGCCGCGAGGCCGCAAAGTATATGGTCAAGCAGCAGAGTGGGCGTCTGATCAACACCTCCTCCGGTCAGGGCCGGGTTGGCTTTATCTACACCCCGCACTACGCGGCCAGCAAAATGGGCGTAATTGGCATTACCCAAAGCCTCGCGCTGGAGCTGGCCCAGCACAACATTACGGTGAACGCGTTCTGCCCTGGGATCATCGAGACCAACATGTGGGACTACAACGACCGCGTGTGGGGCGAGATCCTGAGCACGCCAGAGAAGCAGTATAAAAAAGGCGAGCTTATGGACGAATGGGTGCAGGGGATCCCCCTCAAACGGGCGGGCAAACCTGCCGACGTTGCCGGGCTGGTGGCATTTCTGGCGTCCGAGGATGCAGCCTACATTACGGGGCAAACCATCAACGTTGATGGCGGCTTGATCATGTCGTAACACATTTTGGAGTGAAACCATGGATAAACACTTTTCCCAAAGACTGTTTGATTTAAGCGATCGCGTCGCGTTTGTCACCGGGGCAGGCAGCGGTATTGGTCAAATGATTGCTTACGGCTTTGCCAGCGCGGGGGCGAAGGTGGCCTGCTTCGATCTACGCGAGGATGGCGGCCTGCTGGAAACCGTAAACACGATTCAGGAGATGGGCGGCAGCGCCTTTGCCTATACCGGCGACGTACGCGACATTGCGCACCTGCGCGCTGCTATCGCTGAGGTGAAGACGCAGTTTGGTCGTCTTGATGTGGCGCTCAACGCCGCCGGGATTGCCAACGCTAATCCGGCGCTGGAGATGGAGCCAGACCAGTGGCAGCGGGTTATCGATATCAACCTGACCGGCGTCTGGAACAGCTGTAAAGCCGAGGCCGAGCTGATGCTGGAGAGCGGCGGCGGCGCGATCATCAATATCGCCTCTATGTCGGGCGTGATTGTTAACCGGGGGCTGGAGCAGGCCCACTATAACTGCTCGAAGGCGGGGGTGATCCACTTAAGCAAAAGCCTGGCGATGGAGTGGGCGGAGAAAAATATCCGCGTTAACACAATTAGCCCAGGCTACACGGCGACCCCGATGAACACCCGTCCAGAGATGGTGCACCAGACAAAATCGTTTGAGAGCCAGACGCCTATGCAGCGTATGGCAAAGGTTGAGGAGATGGCTGGCCCGGCGATTTTCCTTGCCGCAGATGCCTCGTCGTTCTGCACTGGTGTGGATCTGCTGGTCGATGGCGGGTTTGTTTGCTGGTAACGGGAGATGCTTTTTCGCCCGTTGAGCACAGTGTGGGTTTGTAGGCCCGCGTAAGCGAAGCGCCACCGGGCATTATTATGTTGACGCTGCAATGCCGGGCTGCACTGCGTTTGCCCGGCCTACGGTCTCGCTCTTCCCATAAAAAAAGGGTCACCCTGAGGTGACCCTTTTTCGTTACCGTATCAATTACAGCTTACGCGGCGTGGTCTCATGCGCGTGTTCATTTTCACGGCAGTCGCCTTCAGCGCAGTGACCGTAAAGATAGAGGCTGTGGTTCGTCAGGCGGATGCCATGCTTCGTAGCGATTTCACGCTGGCGAGCTTCGATAGAATCATCGCTAAACTCGATCACCTTGCCGCAGTCGAGGCAGATCAGATGATCGTGGTGATGCTGCTGGGTCAGTTCGAAAACGGATTTGCCGCCTTCAAAGTTATGACGGGTAACAATCCCGGCATCATCAAACTGGTTAAGCACACGATACACGGTAGCCAGACCAATTTCCTCGCCCATGTCGATCAGTCGCTTGTATAAGTCTTCCGCACTGACATGATGGTTATCCGGTCCCTGAAGCACTTCCAGAATTTTTAAACGAGGAAGCGTGACTTTCAAGCCGGCCTTCTTTAATGCGGTGTTATTGTCAGTCATGCGGAGTCTGTCCTGTTGCTAATCGATTCACTTCCGAGGCGGAAGTTAATGAGAATGACCTTGAGTAAATGCGTCTCATTATAGAATTGCCACTTCTTAATGAAAACTACAACCCCTCAAGTAAAGTATGCGTATAAAACGTGGCCTCGCCAACAAACAATCGTTGCGCAGCCCGTTTGACCAGGGGATATTGTACAGGTATGTACGCGAAAGTTAAAAATTTGTAGCAATTATTTCTATTGCTTTTATCTATCAATAGCAGCGCAGCCCTTAGGCTGCGCCATCTAAAAATCAGGCGTTAACGATCTCGTCAAGGTGCAGCTCTTCAGAGATCTGCTTCACCCACTTCTCAACGCGCTCAGCGGTCAATTCCGGCTGGCGATCTTCGTCGATGGCGAGGCCCACGAAGTGATCGTCATCGGCCAGGCCTTTAGACGCTTCGAAGTGGTAACCAGCGGTTGGCCAGTGACCGACGATCGTCGCCCCGTTGGGTTCAATGATATCACGAATGGTGCCGAGGGCATCACAGAAGTACTCTGCGTAATCTTCCTGGTCGCCACAGCCGAACAGCGCCACCAGCTTACCGTTGAAGTCCACCTCTTCCAGCGTCGGGAAGAAGTCATCCCAGTCGCACTGCGCTTCACCATAGTACCAGGTTGGGATGCCCAACAGCAGGATATCATAGCCTTCCAGATCTTCTTTGCTGCTCTTGGCAATGTCATGCACGTCAGCAACGTCTGGACCAAGCTGCTTTTGGATCATCTTTGCGATATTTTCGGTGTTACCGGTGTCGCTACCGAAAAAAATACCTGTAATTGCCATGAGTAAAATAACCTCTTGAAACTTAATGATATGGTGGTGGAGCACGGCCCACGGATAAGGGCAATAATAGCAGAACAGTGGCGTAGGCGAAATTCGTAATCGCCCAGACTGCACTCTGTGCTACATGAAAGTGTGATTTGATGTGTTTTTCAGACGTCGCGCTGGCGATGCAGAGCCTTGAGCTGGGTGAGCAGCAGCTCTTCGATCAGTTCGCTACGGCTCATCTGCCGGGCATCGGCCAGCGCGTTGAGCGCCTCAACGGCGTCGGCGTTCATCTTTAGCTCGACGCGCTTAAGCCCACGAACTTTATCGCGTTTAAGCTGGTTGCGCTTATTAATGCGTAGCTGTTCGTCACGCGAAAGCGGATTCGTTTTCGGTCGTCCCGGGCGACGCTCGTTCGCGAACAGATCTAGTGTCGTACGGTCCGTTTGTTCTTTTGCCATGATTTAGGGTGACGTCGAGGGAAAACAGGCTGCCAGGGTATCCCTGCGCGATTAGCGCGCCATCATACATCAGCAGAGCAGGGACGCCAACGACCGTAAGCCTTGCCGCGTCCGGTCGCCGGGTTTTTAATCAGCCTGCATCGTGCGCCAGATAGCGGCGGATCGCCCGCACTACTGCCTCAGGCTTTTCAGCGTGTACCCAGTGGCCAGCGCCGGCAATCACGTGCGCCCGTGCCTGCGGGAACTGAGCAAGCAGCGCATCGCGATGGGCCTCGGTGACGTAGGGCGACTGACCGCCGCGCACAAACAGCGCCGGGCGATCCCAGGCCGGCACGGTCTGCCAGCCAATAATCTCTTCGTAGCGATCCCACAGCGCCGGCACGTTGAAGCGCCATTCGCCGTCGATAAACGATTTCAGAAGAAACTGAATAACGCCCTCTTCATGCAGCGTCTGGCGCATCAGGGCGGCGGCCTGCTGGCGGCTGGTGGCTCCGGCAGCCGTCACCGCGTTGATAGCGGCAAAAATATCGTCGTGGCGGCGTACCTGATAGGCAACGGGGGCAATATCAATGGCGACCAGCTGGTCAATGCGTTCAGGGGCAAGTGCGGTAAGCGCCATGACCGCCTTGCCGCCCATGGAGTGGCCGATAAACGTCGCCTTCTCCAGGCCCTGCGCGTCGAGCGTATCCAGCAGATCCTGCGCCATAGCCGGGTAGTTCATCTCCGGCGAGCGGGGAGAGAGGCCATGGTTGCGCATATCAACCTGAATGATATCGTGATCGTTTACCAGATCGCGCGCCAGCACGCCGAGGTTGTCCAGGCTGCCAAACAGACCGTGGACCAGGACAATGGGAGAATTGTTGTGCGGATGTTGTGCAGATTGCGCTCGGGTATTCAATTTCATGGCAAAGTTCTTTTTTTCGCTCTGTCGGGTTAGGGTATTATGTTGACCATTCTACCGCCTGGCTGCAAGGGGTCGACGCGAACCGACTTTTGCCTGACGTTAACCGTTGTTGAGATTTCGCCTATAATCCCAACAGCTTGTATTCAGATAAGATACTCCACTGGATTAAAATGAAAACGATCGAAGTTGATGATGAGCTTTACAGCTATATTGCTAGCCACACCAAACACATCGGCGAAAGCGCATCCGAGATTTTACGCCGGATGCTGAAGTTTACCGCCAACGGCAGCAGGCCAGCGGCCACCGCCCCGAAAGAGGCCGCCATTGTCAACGCCCCAGCCGAGGTGAAGCCGGCTAATCCTGTGAAAGACAAAGTCCGTGCCATGCGCGAGCTGCTGCTGTCTGATGAATATGCAGAACAGAGAAAAGCGGTTAACCGCTTCATGCTGGTGCTGTCTACACTCTATTCACTGGATGAGAAAGCGTTTGCCGAGGCGACGGAGTCCCTGCACGGCCGTACCCGTGTTTACTTTGCCGGCGATCAGCAGACGCTGCTGCAAAACGGGGCGCAGACCAAACCTAAGCACCTGGCAAATACGCCATACTGGGTGATCACGAATACGAATACGGACCGCAAACGCAGCATGGTGGAGCATATCATGCAGTCGATGCAGTTCCCGGTGGAGCTGATTGACAAGGTTTGCGGCACAATCTAACCCTTGCACAAGAAGGATCAGGCAATGGCAAATCATGAACGCGCAGGACAGCCTGCACAACAGGGCGATCTGATTAACGTCGCTCAGCTTACCGCGCAGTACTACGTGCTGAAGCCGGAAGTGGGCAATAGCGAACATGCGGTAAAATTCGGCACCTCCGGCCACCGCGGCAGTTCGGTACGCCATAGCTTCAACGAACCGCACATTTTGGCTATTGCGCAGGCGATTGCTGAAGAGCGCGCTAAAAACGGCATCACCGGACCATGCTACGTCGGTAAGGATACCCACGCGCTCTCCGAGCCAGCGTTTATTTCCGTGCTGGAAGTGCTGGCTGCCAACGGCGTCGATATTATCGTGCAGGAGAACAACGGCTATACGCCAACGCCTGCGGTATCGAATGCTATCCTCGAATACAACAAGCAGGGCGGCGTACAGGCTGACGGCATTGTCATTACCCCTTCGCACAACCCGCCGGAAGATGGCGGCATCAAATATAACCCGCCTAACGGTGGCCCGGCCGATACTAACGTCACCAGGGTCGTTGAAGATCGCGCCAACGCCCTGCTGGCAGCCGGTCTGGAAGGCGTAAAGCGCATCTCCCTCGATGAAGCCATCGCCTCTGGCCGCGTGACCGAGAAAGATCTGGTTCAGCCGTTTATCGAAGGGCTGGCCGAGATCGTCGACATGGCCGCAATCCAGAAAGCGGGTCTGAAGCTGGGCGTCGATCCGTTGGGCGGCTCCGGTATCGAGTACTGGAAACGCATTGCCGAATTCTACAAGCTGGATCTGACCATCGTTAACGATCAGGTCGATCAGACCTTCCGCTTTATGCATCTCGACAAAGATGGCGCGATCCGTATGGACTGCTCCTCCGAGTGTGCGATGGCTGGCCTGCTGGCGCTGCGCGACAAGTTCGATCTGGCCTTTGCTAACGATCCAGACTATGACCGTCACGGCATCGTTACCCCGGCAGGGCTGATGAACCCGAACCACTACCTGGCGGTGGCGATCAACTACCTGTTCCAGCATCGTCCGCAGTGGGGCAAAGAGGTAGCGGTAGGTAAAACGCTGGTCTCCTCCGCGATGATTGACCGCGTGGTGAACGATTTAGGCCGCAAGCTGGTAGAAGTGCCGGTTGGCTTCAAGTGGTTTGTTGACGGGCTGCACGACGGCAGCTTTGGTTTCGGCGGCGAAGAGAGCGCCGGGGCCTCCTTCCTGCGTTTTGACGGCACGCCGTGGTCCACCGATAAAGACGGTATCATCATGTGCCTGCTGGCTGCGGAAATCACAGCCGTTACCGGTAAAAACCCGCAGCAACACTACGATGAGCTGGCCGAGCGCTTTGGCGCGCCGAGCTATAATCGTTTGCAAGCCGGAGCGACCTCCGCCCAAAAAGCGGCGCTGTCGAAGCTGTCGCCAGAGATGGTCAGCGCCAGCCAGTTGGCAGGGGATCCGATTACGGCACGTCTGACGGCGGCACCGGGTAACGGTGCCTCTATCGGCGGGCTGAAGGTGATGACCGACAACGGCTGGTTTGCCGCGCGTCCGTCCGGTACGGAAGATGCCTACAAGATTTACTGCGAAAGCTTCCTCGGTGATGAGCACCGGAAGCTAATCGAGAAAGAAGCGGTAGAGATTGTTAGCGAAGTGCTGAAAAACGCCTGATGATGTTAAGCGCCCGGCGGCACCGCGCTGCCGGGCGTTACTCTTTCCGGGTAATGTTACTGCTTGATCACGTTACACCACACCGCCTTACGCCCCTTATGTTCCTGAATGTAGACCCCCTGTAGCTCAGGCGCGAAGCCTGGCAGCAGATTGATCCCCTCCTCAAGCGCGGTAAAGTAGCGCAAGACGGAACCTCCCCACACTTCACCCGGCACGACGCACAGTACGCCGGGCGGGTAGGGAAGCGCACCCTCGGCAGCAATCCGTCCTTCTGCCTCGCTCAGCAGCACCAGCTCGCTCTCGCCGCGAATAAAGGCGTAGTTGGCCTCCTGCGGGGACATGCGCACCGACGGTAAGCAGGCTTTGCGGAACATCTCTTTCTGCAGCTGCTTAACATTGTTGCGCGCATAGAGGTCGTGCATCTCCTGGCAGAGCTGACGCAGGGTATAACCGGCGTAGCGCTCCGGGTGCTGATGGTAGATCGACGGCAGCACCTCTTGCAGCGGCGCATCGCTGGTCAGCAGCGTCTCAAACTGTGCCAGCCGGGCCACCAGCTGCTGCAGCTTGCCCATATCTTCCGCAGGCGTAAGCAGGAAGAGGATGGAGTTAAGATCGCACTTCTCCGGCACCACGCCGTTTTCACGCAGATAGTTGGCGAGTATGGTCGCCGGAACGCCAAACTCCTCATATTCGCCGGTCGCCGCATCGATTCCCGGCGTGGTTAGCAGCAGCTTGCAGGGATCGATAAAGTACTGGTGCGGGGCATAGCCCTCGAAGGCGTGCCAGTTCTCGCCGGGTACGAAGTGGAAGAAGCGCAGATCGCGGGCGATCTCGGCGGTTTTGTAAGAGTCCCATGGACGATTGTCTACGGTGGTTGGCACGAAAGGACGGATAAATCGGCACTGATCGAGGATCATCTTACGGGCCTCGATGCCTTGCTCAACGCAGCGCATCCACATCCGTTTCCCGCTCTCCCCCTCGTGCATGCGGGCGTTAACGTCCAGCGCGGCAAAGAGTGGATAGAAGGGGCTGGTGGAGGCGTGCATCATAAAGGCGTTGTTCAAACGCTTGTGCGGAACGTAGCGCGGCTGCCCCTTGATGTGGCTATCTTTTTTGTGGATCTGCGAAGTCTGGGAGAAGCCCGCCTGCTGCTTGTGCACCGACTGGGTAACCAGAATGCCGGGATCGTTCTCGTTGAGATCCAGCAGCAGCGGCGAGCAGTCGGCCATCATCGGGATAAACTGCTCATAGCCCACCCATGCCGAGTCGAACAGGATGTAGTCACAGAGGTGGCCAATGGTGTCCACGACCTGACGGGCGTTGTAAATGGTGCCGTCGTAGGTGCCAAGCTGGATCACCGCCAGACGGAACGGGCGCTGGCGCTGGTTATGTTCAGGGGAGACCTCTGCCACCAGTTCGCGCAGATAGGGTTCTTCAAAGCAGTGGGCATCGATGCCGCCGATAAAGCCGTAGGGATTACGCGCCGTCTCCAGATAAACCGGCGTGGCTCCCGCCTGCAGCAGCGCGCCGTGGTGGTTAGACTTGTGGTTGTTGCGATCGAACAGCACCAGATCGCCCGGTGCCAGCAGAGCATTAAGCACCACCTTGTTAGCTGACGAGGTGCCGTTGAGAACGAAGTAGGTCTTATCGGCGTTGAACACTTTGGCCGCATGCTGCTGGGCCAGGCAGGGGGCTCCCTCGTGGATCAGCAGATCGCCCATCGCCACGTCGGCATTGCAGAGATCGGCCCGGAACAGCGCTTCGCCAAAGAAATCCACAAACTGGCTGCCGGTAGGGTGGCGGCGGAAAAATTGTCCGCCCTGGTGGCCCGGACAGTCGAAGGCGCTGTTGCCCTGCTTGACGTAGTCTATGAGGGCGCTGAAAAAGGGCGGACGCAGCCCACGTTCATATTTCAGCGCGGCGGCCTCAAGCTGACGGCTATAATATTCACGGTTGGCGTTACCGTATTGAAAGACACCGTAGATATCGGGTAGGTAGGTTGCGGGAACACATTCTGCCTCGTGGGTCATCACGAAAATAGGAATATTAAATCCGGTCTCCTCGATTTTTTCCACCATCCCTTTATGGATATCATTAATAGAGAGTACGGCGGCGGCAACGTCAATAAAGTTACTGTCGTGCAGATCGATAATATCACGGCGGGTAGAAATAAAGTCGTGGCAGGCCCGGCTGGCCGCTATTTTCAAGCGTTGCATAGTACATCCTTATTTTAGGTAAAAGCCACCCCTCAACTCTTATAAGGAGTTGATTTTACAGGTTGGGATATAGCGTGAAGCTAACTGATGTCGGGGGCCATTCTATCGGCGTATTTAATTTTCACCGTGAGGTTGATCAATAAAAATAGCGCTGAAAAGGAATGTTTTAATTTAATTCAGTGTTATTGCGCTGTTATTTAAAAGGTTGGAATTAACCTGTGGAATTAAATATAAGCGTAAAAAGAAAATAACTATTTACAGCATAAAGCGGTAACCAATTCCGGTTTCGGTAATAAAATGACGCGGGCGGGCCGGATCGTTTTCCAGCTTTTGCCGCAGGTGGCCCATATAGATACGTAGATAGTGGCTGTGTTCGACCGCATTTGGACCCCACACCTCGCGCAGCAGCTGTCGCTGGGTGAGCACCTTACCGTGGTGGCCTATCAGCACCGCCAGCAGACGGAACTCGATAGGCGTCAGGTGGATCTCCTCCTCGCCGCGCTGAATGCGCCTGGCGGCCAGGTCAACGCGCACATCGGAGAAGGTTATGAGCGGATCGCTCTGGCTGGCGCTGCCGTGGCGGCGAAGCGCGACCCGCAGGCGCGCCTGTAGCTCTCCAATGCCAAACGGCTTGCTGAGATAGTCATCCGCGCCCGCATCGAGGGCGGCGATTTTATCCTGCTCCTCGACGCGGGCAGAGAGCACGATGATCGGCGTCTGGCTCCACTGGCGCAGATCGCGAATGAAATCGAGGCCGTCGCCGTCGGGCAGGCCAAGATCGAGAATAATCGCATCGGGTTTGCGCGTTGCTGCTTCCAGCAGGCCGCGCTGTAGGGTCTGCGCCTCGTGTACCCGCAGGCCATCAGCCTCCAGCGCGGCGCGCACAAAGCGAATGATAGCCTGCTCATCCTCTACGATTAAAATGTTGATCACGCTTCTCCGGTTAACTCGTCAAGCCCTGGCGGCGCTGTTTGCGGGAGTGTAACACGAAAGCACGCTCCCCCCTCGGGTCGGTTGACGACGGCGAT
>Ga0308166_1002452_pt1 | contig 17107 bp, 19 predicted proteins | sample PhyCR2_2_FD_202137 | JGI IMG/M metagenome (GOLD analysis project Ga0308166, IMG submission 202137) | Phyllosphere microbial communities from UC Gill Tract Community Farm, Albany, California, United States - DLSLCC.R2 | ecosystem: Host-associated > Plants > Phyllosphere > Unclassified | place... | reverse complement strand
TGCAGATCGGTACCGGTGTGCGCACCGTCGCCACCGAGCGCATCCACACCCAGGGCAACCCGCAGCAGACCGGCAACTCGAAGGACGTCATGGTCAACGGCGCCGGCTACTTCCAGGTGCTGCTGCCGGACGGTACCCAGGCCTACACCCGTGACGGCGCCTTCCAGAGCGATGCCAACGGCCAGCTGGTGACCTCCAGCGGCTACGTGCTGCAGCCGCCGATCACCGTCCCGAACAACGCCCTGAGCCTGACCGTGGGCCGCGACGGCACCGTCTCGGTCACCACCCCGGGCCAGACCGCGCCGACCCAGATCGGCTCGATCCAGCTGAACACCTTCGTCAACCCGGCCGGCCTCGAGTCGCGCGGCGAGAACCTGTACGTCGAAACCGGCGCCTCGGGCACCGCCAACGCCAACACCCCGGGCACCAACGGCGCCGGCGTGCTGATGCAGGGTTATGTCGAAACCTCGAACGTCAACGTGGTCGAGGAAATGGTCAACATGATCCAGACCCAGCGTGCCTACGAGATCAACTCGAAGGCGATCACCACTTCCGACCAGATGCTGCAGAAGCTGGCCCAGTTATGAAAATAGTTAAGAAAACTTGGATTCCCGCCTGCGCGGGAATGACGGCGGTGAAGGTCGCGGCGATCGCGGCGATCCTCGCCGGCTGCGCCACCACCCCGACCTCGATCGTCAAGGGCCCGACCTCGGTGCGCCCGATGATCGCGGATGCCGGCGCACCGCTTGACGGCGCGATCTACAACGCGAATTCCTTCCGTCCGATGTTCGAAGACCGCCGCGCACGTCACATCGGCGACATCCTGACCGTCAGCATCGTCGAGAAGACCTCGGCCAACAAGAGCGGCGCCAGCACCGGCAACAAGTCGGGCAGCGCGGAGTTCGGCCTTCCCGGCCCGCTGCAGGGACGTCTTGGCACGGACATCAAGGCCAGCACCGCCACCAAGTACGCCGACGGCGACACCCAGACCGCCTCGAACGCCTTCACCGGCACCATCGGCGTGACGGTGTCCGAAGTGCTCACTAACGGCAACCTGATCGTGGTCGGCGAGAAGCAGGTCGCGATGAACAAGGGTGTCGAATTCATCCGCTTCTCGGGCATGGTCAATCCGGACACGATCCAGCCGGGCAACGTGGTGTCCTCGACCGTGGTGGCCGACGCCCGCGTCGAGTACCGCACCAACAGCCAGATCGACCGCGCCGAGATGACCTCGATGATGTCGCGTTTCTTCCAATCGATGTTGCCGTTCTGATGAACATGAATTTCAAACTGATCGCTCTCTGTGCCGCCCTGCTGGGCCCGCTCCTCGCGACCCCGGCCCAGGCCGAGCGCCTGAAGGACATCGCCAGCTTCGGCGGCGTGCGCCAGAATCAGCTGTCCGGCTACGGCATCGTGGTCGGCCTCGACGGCACCGGCGACCAGACCACCCAGACCCCGTTCACCGTGCAGTCGATCATGGCGATGCTGCAGCAGAAGGGCATCAGCCTGCCGGCCGGCACCCAGCTGCAGCTGAAGAACGTGGCGGCCGTGATGGTCACCACCTCGCTGCCGGCCTTCGCCCAGCCGGGCCAGACCATCGACGTGACCGTGTCCTCGATGGGTAATGCAAAGAGCCTGCGCGGCGGCACGCTCTTGATGACGCCGCTGCAGGGCGCCGACGGCCAGGTGTACGCGATGGCCCAGGGTAACGTGCTGGTCGGCGGCGCGGGTGCGTCCGGCGGCGGCGCCTCGACCCAGGTGAACCAGCTGGCGGTCGGCCGCATTTCGGCCGGCGCCACCGTCGAAAAAGCGGTCGCGTCGAATCTGGGCGCCGATAACCAGGTCAAGCTGGAACTGAACACCACCGACTTCGCCACTGCCAGCCGCGTGGTCGAAGCGGTCAACGACAAGTTCGGCCCGGGCATCGCCACCGCGCTGGACGGCCGCGTGATCCGCGTGCGCGTGCCCTCGTCGAGCGACCAGCGCGTGTCCTTCCTCGGCATGCTGGAAAACATGGACGTCAAGCCGTCCGAAGCTGCCGCCAAGGTGATCCTGAATGCGCGCACCGGCTCGGTCGTGATGAACCGCGCGGTCACGCTGGACACCTGCGCCATCTCGCACGGCAACCTGACCGTCACCATCGGCGCCGATACCCAGGTGAGCCAGCCGGCCCCCGGCTCGCGCGGCGCCACCGCGATCACTTCCAACCCGAGCGCCTCGGTCAAGAAGGACGGCGGCAAGGTCATCATGCTGAACAACGGCGCCTCGCTGGCCGAAGTCGTGAAGGCGATGAACGCGATCGGCGCGACCCCGCAGGACCTGCTGTCCATCCTGCAGTCGCTGAAAGCCGCGGGCTCGCTGCGCGCGGAACTCGAGATCATCTAAAGAAGAAGGCCCATCATGCTCGGTTCGACCTCTGACCTGTCCAGTAAATTCGCGCTCGATACCAACAGCCTCGGCGACCTGAAACAGTCCGCCAAGGCCGGTTCGCCCGAAGCATTGAAAGGCGCGGCGACGCAGTTCGAATCCATGTTCGTCAACATGATGATGAAGAGCATGCGCGACGCCACGCCGCAGGACGGCCCGATGGACAGCCAGGAGACCCGCACCTTCACCACGATGCTCGACCAGCAGATGAGCCAGAAGCTGGCCAAGCGCGGCATCGGCCTGGCCGACGTGCTGGTGCGCCAGCTGAGCGCGCAGCAGAGCGGCGCGGCGCTGGCCAAGGAAATGCAGTCGGGCGCTTTAGGCATCGGCCAGAAGCCCGGCGCAGAGCAGGGTGCCAGCGCGCGCCTGAAATTCGACGCCGGCAGCATGCCGACCGAGGGCGCCGCCGCCGCATCGGGCCTGACCGGCTCGGCGCGCAGCACCACCGACAGCGGCAAGCCGGCCCACGTGCGCGCCTTCCAGGACAAGCTGGCCGACGCCGCCGAGGAAGCCGAGCAGGCCACCGGCGTGCCGGCCAAGTTCATGATGGGCCAGGCCGCGCTGGAAACCGGTTGGGGCAAGCGCGTGATCCGCAACCAGGATGGCACGTCCAGCAACAACCTGTTCGGCATCAAGGCCGGCCCGGGCTGGAAGGGCAAGGTTGCCACCGCCGTCACCACCGAATACGTGAACGGCAAGCCGCATACCCGCGTCGAGAAATTCCGCTCCTACGCTTCGCACGCCGAGGCGTTCAAGGATTACGCCAGGATGCTGAGCAATAACCCGCGCTACGAAAAAGTGTTGAACCACGGCGGCGACGCGGCCACCTTCGCCCACGGCCTGCAGCGCGCCGGCTACGCCACCGATCCGCAGTACGCGGCCAAGCTGTCGCGGATCATCAAGCACTCGCTGGCTTAAAGTTTTGGCGAAACTTGCCGAAAACGATACAGAAATAGGAAGAAGAGCACATGTCCCTCCTCAGCATCGGCAAGTCCGGTCTCTACGCCGCCCAGGCGGCGCTGTCGACGACCGGCCACAACATCACCAACTCCAACGTGGCCGGCTACAGCCGCCAGGTGGTGGTGCAGGAGACGTCGATCGCGATGGGGGGCAGCAACGGCTACATCGGTACCGGCACCCAGATCGCCCAGGTCAAGCGCTATTCGGACGAGTTCCTGAACGCCCAGGTGCGCACCGCCCAGGCGGCCACCAGCGGGCTCGAATCCTACCAGGCCCAGGTCACCCAGATCGACAACCTGCTGGCCGACACCACCTCGGGCCTGTCGCCGGCGCTGCAGGATTTCTTCTCGGCGGTGCAGAACCTGACCGGCGACCGCGCGGGCGTGCCCTCGCGCGGTGCCCTGATGACCTCGGCCGATACCCTGGCCGCGCGCTTCCAGAGCATGAACAGCCGCCTCGAAGAGATCCGCAAGGGCGTCAACACCCAGATCACGTCCGGCGTCACCCTGGTCAACACCTATGCCTCGCAGATCGCCGAACTGAACGACCAGATCGGCAAGCTGTCCGCCGGCGACAACCTGAACCTGCCGAACGACCTGCTCGACAAGCGCGACCAGTTGATCATGGACCTGAACAAGCAGGTCAAGGCAACCGTCATGCCGGGCGATAACAACATGCTCACGGTCTCGATCGGCAACGGCCAGCCGCTGGTGGTGGGCGCCGACCACTTCTCGCTGGTGGCCATGAATTCGCCCACCGACCAGACCCGCGTCACGATCGGCTATGCCACCGCGAACAAGGTCGCGCCGATGCCGGAAAGCGCCCTGACCGGCGGCGCCCTGGGCGGCGCGCTGGAATTCCGCACCAAGTCGCTGGACCTGGCGCAGAACTCGCTGGGCCGCATCGCGCTCGGCCTGGCCCAGACCTTCAACGACCAGCACCATCTGGGCCTGGATGCGAACGGCAATCCGGGCGGCGACTTTTTCACCATGACGACGGCGGCCGTCACCAAGAACGTCAACAACAACCAGACCAGCAATACCAAGATCACGGCCGACGTGGTCGATGCGAGCCAGCTGACGACCAGCGACTACAAGGTCGACTTCGACGGCAGCAACTACAACGTGATCCGCCTGTCGGACAACAAGAAGACGGTCATCTCGCCTTTCCCGCAGACCGGACCGCAGACCGTCGACGGCCTGGCCTTTTCGGTCAGCGGCAATGCGGCCGCCGGCGACAACTTCCTGGTGCGCCCGACCATCAATGGCGCGGCCGGCCTGAAGCTGGCGCTGACCGACGTCTCGCAGGTCGCGGCGGCGGCGCCGATCGCCACCAGCATCCCGCTGACCAACAAGGGCACCGGCAAGATCAGCGAAGGCTCGGTCGACAAGAATTACCTGGCATCGCCGCTCTCCGGCAAGGTCGACGTCAAGTACGACAAGGCCAGCGGCAACCTGACCGGCCTTCCCGGCGGCCAGGCGGTGACGATGACGCTGAACGGCACGACGACCACCATCCCGGCCGGCGGCAACGTCCCGTTCAAGGACGGCGCCAGCTACACGGTGGCCGGCATGAGCTTCACGCTGACCGGCGCGCCGGCCGAAGGCGACACCTTCAGCATCGAGCGCAACACCGGCCTGGGCGACACCCGTAACGCCAGCCTGCTGGGCGACCTGCAGTCGAAGAACATCCTGGACAACGGCAGCGCCACTTACCAGTCGGCCTATGCCCACATCGTCAGCGCGATCGGCAACAAGACCCGCGAAGTGCAGGTCAACGCCGAGGCCAGCGCGGCCCAGCTGGAGCAGGCCAGCAAGGCAGCGGACAACGTCTCGGGCGTGAACCTGGACGAGGAAGCGGCCAATCTGCTGAAGTACCAGCAGGCCTACCAGGCGGCCAGCAAGATCATGCAGGTGGCCGACACGATCTTCAACTCGCTGCTGCAGATTGCTCACTGAGTGCGCACGAAAAGGAATAGAACATGGCCATTCGCATCAGTACCAACGCCACCTTCAACGCCGGCACCAGCCAGCTGAACACGCTGCAGGCGCAGATCGCCAAGACCCAGATGCAGCTGTCGACCAACAAGCGCAACCTGACCGCGGCCGACGATCCGATCGCCGCCGCGCGCGCGCTCGAGGTGACGCAGTCGCAGTCGATGAACACCCAGTTCGCCACCAACCGCAGCAACGCCAACGCCTCGCTGTCGCTGGTCGACAAGACGTTGCAGGACGTGAGCGGCCAGATCCAGGATATCCAGAGCCTGATCGTCACCGCCGGCAACGGCGGCTATTCGCAAAGCGACCGCGCGGCGCTGGCCACCGAGCTCGAAGGCCGCCTGACCGACATGATCGGCATGGCCAACACGGCGGACGGCACCGGCGGCTATCTGTTCGGCGGCTACAAGTCGACCACCCAGCCGTTCTCGCAGACGCCCACCGGCGCGGCCTACCAGGGCGACCAGGGCCAGCGTTCGCTGCAGGTCGGCTCCTCGCGCAAGATGCCGATCAGCGAAACCGGCAGCGCCATCTTCGAGGCCATCCCGACCGGCAACGGCCGCTTCACGACCACCCCCGCCGGCACCAATACCGGCGCCGGCATCATCGGGCCGGGTTCGGTGGTCGACAGCGCCGCCTACACCGGCCACGACTACGCGATCAAGTTCTCGGTGACCGGCACCCCGGCCGTCACCACCTACACCGTGACCGACAACACGGCCTCGCCGCCGACCGACGTGCTGGCCAATCAACCGTACACCGAAGGCGCCGCCATCGCGTTCGGCGGCATGTCGATGGACGTGAAGGGCAAGCCTGCCGACGGCGACAGCTTCAACGTCAAGCCGAGCGAGAAGCAGTCGGTGTTCACCACCATCACGGACCTGATCAAGACCCTGCGCGCGCCGGCCGATGGCGCAAGCGGCAAGGCGGCCCTGTCCAACGCGCTGGGCGCGGCCGGCTCGAACATGAAGAACGCGCTGGACAACGTGCTGACCGTGCAGGCCTCGGTGGGTGCGCGCATGAAGGAACTCGATAACCTGAACAGCACCGGCGACGACCTCGACATCCAGTACCAGAGCACGCTGGGCGACCTGCAGGACCTGGACGCGATCAAGGCGATCTCGCTGTTCGCCCAGCAGCAGCAGACGCTTCAGGCGGCGCAGATGTCGTTCAAGACGATGTCAGGCCTGTCGCTGTTCAACTACATCAGCTGAACCATCGGCTGACCCCGCGGGATCCAGTCCCAGCTCGGCCAGGATCTCGTCCTTCATCTGCTGCAGCTGTGGATTCGACAGCTTGCGCGGATGCGGCTGAAGCACCTGGAAAGTGCGCTGGATCGTGGTCGGGCGCTGCGACAGCACGACGATGCGATCGGCCAGGTACAGCGCTTCCTCGACGTCGTGGGTGATCAGGATGACGGTATGCCGTTCTTCCTGCAGGATGCGCAGCAGCTCGTTACGGATGCGCAGGTTCATCAGCGCGTCCAGGGCCGAGAAGGGCTCGTCCATGTAGAGGATTTCCGGCTTGACCACCAGCGCCCGCGCGATCTCCACGCGCTTGAGCATCCCGCCGGACAGCTCGCGCGGGTAGGCGTTCTCGAAACCCTTCAGGCCCACCATCTCGGCATAATGATCCGCCAGTTCGCGCTTCTGCTGCGGCGTGCCGCGGTTCAGCCCGAACATCAGGTTCTCGCGCACGGTCAGCCACGGGAACACCGAGCCGTGCTGGGAGATGACGATGCCTTTCGGGCTCGGGCCGCCGACCTTCTCGCCGCCGATGCGCACCGACCCGGTGTCCGGCATGGCGAAGCCGGAAATCATCTTCATCAAGGTCGACTTGCCGCAGCCCGAGGGGCCGACGATGGCGACGAATTCGCCGTCCTTCACCTTCAGGCTCAGGCCGTCGATCACCGGCAGGGTCGTGCCGCCTTTGGTGAAGCCCTTGCCGATGTTGTCGATGACGATCTTAGCGTCCATAGCGCCACCTTACCGAGTTGAGTCCTTCGAGCCGACGCATGAGCAGGTCCAGCAGCAGGCCGATCACGCCGATGATGACCATGGCCGCGATCACCAGATCGTAGCGGTTGCCGGCATTGCGCGCGTCGATGATCATGAAGCCCAGGCCCGAGCTGCGCACGATCATCTCGGCCGCCACCACCACCAGCCAGGCCACGCCCAGGCTGATGCGCATGCCGACCACGATATCCGGCAGCACGGCCGGCACCACCACCTGGCGGAACATCTTGCGGCGCGAGACGCCGAAGTTGAGGGCCGCGTCCAGGTAGCGCTTCTCGATCGTGTGCACGCCGTGCGCGGTCTGCACGATGATCGGGAACACGGCGGACAGGAAGATCAGGAAGACCGGCGACACGTCGCCCACCCCGAACCACAGGATCGCCAGCGGAATCCAGGCGATCGGCGAGATCGGGCGCAAAATCTGGAACAGCGGATTCAGGGTGTCGTACACCGCGCCCACGCGCCCCATCCACAGGCCGAGCGGCACCGCCACCAGCACCGCCAGCATGAAGCCGGTGGCGACGCGCTTGAGCGAGGCGCCGATGTGCTGCCACAGCGTGCCGTCGCGTGCCAGTTCCATGGTCCCGTCCAGCACCTGCTGCGGGGTCGGGAAGATCACGCTCTCGCTGGTGACCACGGCGTAGTGCCAGAGGCCGACCAGGCAGGCCATCAGCAGCAGCGGCGGCCAGGTTTTATGCAGCTTGTCGTGCAGCTTGTTGTGCGGCTTATCCACGGGCGATCGCTTCCTTGATATGTGCCAGCCGCCATTGCAGGCGGGGCAGGCCGGCTGCCGGATAGGGCTCGACGATGACCTTCATCGAGCCGCTGGCATGCGCGGTGCAGTTGAATTCGTTGCTCGATACGGTATCGAAGGGCAGGCGGAAATCCTGGCCCGGCATGATCAGGACCGGTCCGAACACCTGCGGCACGCTGTCGCGGTTACGCAGCAGCAGGGTGTCGTTCACGCCCAGCGTGAGGACGATTGTTTGCGGCAGGATGTCGACCAGGTCGCCGGCCATGCGCCGTGCCCAGGTACCCTGCGGGATCTCGAACAGGGCATCGCGGCTGCCGACGGCGATCGGTGCGAAGGCGGCCCAGGCCAGCAGGCCGGCGGCACTGGCCGGCAGCAGCCATGTCCAGAAGCGTCTCAAGGGCCGCATGCGTCGGGCGCTCATTGGTTCAGCAGGATCGCCAGGTCGTGGGCGATGTCGGCGGCAGGCCGCCCGAAGGGCATCATGGACCGCTGCCGGCCCTGGCGGTCCAGGAAGTAGAGGTAGGACGAGTGGCTCATCGAGTACTCGTTCGTGCCCTTGACCGGATGCTTTGCCGCGCTGATGCCGTAGTCTTTCAGCAGCTGGGCGATCTGCGCTTCGCTGCCGCTGATGCCGACGAAGCTGGGGTCGAACTGCGCCAGGTAAGTCCGCAAACGTTCGGGCGTGTCGCGCGCCGGATCGACGGTGATGAACAGCACCTGCACGTCCTTGCCGCGCGCGCCCAGCAACTGCCTGGCCTGGGTCAGCGAGGCCAGCGACACCGGGCACACCGCCGGACAATGCGAGAAGCCGAATTCCAGCACCACCACCTTGCCGCGGTAATCGGCCAGTTTAACTGGCGTGCCGCTGGACGCGGGCAGGGCAAAGGCCGGTGCGGGACGCGGCGGGTCGAACACGCCGCCTTTGAATTGCTGGGCTGATGCGGCACTGGCGCACAGCAGCAGGGACAGGATCAGGGCTCTCACAGGATCAGCTTGAGGGGTTGGATGGACTTCACGAAGCTGTCGTCCACATAGCGTTCGTAAGCGATCGGCTTCTTGAGCGTGCGGGCTTCCAGCGAGAGCTGCATCAGCTCGTCGAACTCGTCGCGGATCATGCGCAGGTCGCCGTAGGTGACGCGGTCCTGCGGGTTCTCCATCACGAACTTGATGATCTTCGGGTCCTGGTTGAAGAAGGCCTTGCCGCCGGCGATGCCGGCGGCCTTGTCGCGGTTGGCCGGGCTTTGGTCGAGCCAGCTGCCGGCCGCCTGGATGTGGTTGACCAGGTCCTGCACCAGTGGGCGCCGGGTGCGGATCGTGTCTTCGCGCACCGTCAGAACGCAGCAGATGTAGTTGCGCCATTCGTCGCGCGTCATCGCCAGCGGCCGCGCGTAACCGGCACGCTGGGCCGAGGCGCCGAAAGGCTCGCCGGTGCAATAGGCATCGACGGCCTTCGCATACAGCGCGGCCGGCATGTCGGGCGGATTCATCTCGATGACCTCGATGTCCTTGAGCGTCATGCCCTCGCGCGCCAGCATCTTGCGCAGGAAAAGGTAGTCGACCGCGAAGCGGCTCGGCACCGCGACGGCCTTGCCGCGCAGGTCGCGGAAGCGCCGGTAAGTCGAATCGGTGCGCACCATGATCACCGCGCCGGAACGGTGGCCGAGCGAGACGATCTTCATCGGGATGCGCGTGTTCACCAGGTCCATCACCAGCGGCGCCAGCATGTAGGCCGCCTGGATCCGGCCGGTCATCAGCGACTCCTTGATCTCGGGCCAGCCGCTGTACTTGTGATACACGAAAGGCGCCGGCCCGAGCCCGGCGCGCGCGTTGGCATTGGCCTTGGCCATGCACGCAATCGGCAGGGTGAGATTGCAGGTGACGGGCAGGCCGCCCACGGCCAGCGGCGCCGCGGCGTCCTGCGCGAATGCGGCCGCCGATCCCAGCGGCAGGGCAGCGGCCAGCGCCCCTTTCAGGAGCTGGCGGCGGCGCGGCAGGGGCAGGGCAACGGGGTCCGCGTGCGGCATAGTGGACGTATGGTGGAGGGAAATATTCTGGATTGTACATCAGCGGATGCGGTGCCTGGCCGCAGCTGCAGGCGGCGCATCCGGTCGTCATCGGCTCTCCCAGCGGGTAGTGAAGTGCGAATAATTTACTTCGTTTTTACGCCGGCCGGACTACACTGGGAAAACTTTATTGTTCAGGCCAGCCATGAGCACCGACACCATCACCATCCGCGCCCGTTTCAACCCGCTGATCAAGCTTTACCTGGTCGTGACCATCGGCGTGACCATGCTGTGCACGGTGGTCGGCATTCCGCTGGCGATCGTCTGGTTCCTGGGCGTGGGGCGCTGGTGGGCCCAGCATTATTACGACCGCCTCGAATGCCAGCTGGGCGAACGCACGCTGCGCTTCCGCAAGGGCATCCTGGTCACCACCGAGAAGACTATCCCGCTCGAGAATATCCAGGACGTGACCTTCATCGAAGGGCCGATCCTGAAGCACTTCAACCTCAGCACCCTGAAGTTCGAAACCGCGGGACACAACGCGGGCCAGGCTTCGGACATGCGCCTGACCGGCATCATCGATGCCCAGGCCTTCCGCGCACAGATCATGCGGGCGCGCGAAGCGCTGCGCCATCCGCCGCAGGAAACGCGCAACGATGAGCACCTGATGGCGCTGCGTGCCATCGAAGCAAAGCTGGGAGAGATTGCCGACCTGCTGCGCGCAAGGCAGTAGGCGGAATCAGGGGGCAGGAAGGGCCGCGGCCGGCGCCGGCGCAGGACGCGGCTGGCCCGGCCGCTCGCCGCCGGTACGCGGAATCCTGCGGCTGGCCTCGATGCCCTGGTTGAACAGGTTCTGCAGCGGCGTGTTCAGGTAGGGCAGGGTCAGGCTGATCACCAGGAAGCCGGCGCCCAGCGTGATCGGAAAGCCGATGCCGAACAGGTTCAGCTGCGGCGCGGCGCGCGTCAGGATCGCGAGTGCGATGTTCGTGATCAGCATGGCGGCGACGATCGGCATGCCGATCTGCAGGCCGGCCGAGAAGATGCGGCCGCCCCAGCGCACCATCTCGAGCGGCGCGGCGAGCGACATCGGCGTGCCCGAGATCGGCAGCGTGTAGAAGCTCTCGACCAGCGCCTCGATCAGCACCAGGTGGGCATTCATGGCCAGGAAGGCCATGGTCGCGACCAGCGCCAGGAACTGGCTGATGGCCGAGGAGCGGCCGGCCGAGGTCGGGTCGAAGAAGGTGGCGAAGCCCAGGCCCATGGTCGAGCTGGCGACCTCGCCGGCGAACTCGATGGCGGCGAACACCAGGCGCATCGCGAAGCCCATCGCCGCGCCGATCAGCATTTCCTGGGTCAGGATCAGGATGCCGGCCCAGGAGGTCGGGTCGACCGCGGGGATGGTCGGGATGGTCGGCGCGACGATCGCCGCCAGCAGCACGCCAAGGGTCAGCTTGACCAGCACCGGGATGCCGGTATTGCCGAACACCGGCGCGGCCGTCACCAGGCCGAGGATGCGCGTCAGGGGCCACAACAGGCCCCCGATCCAGGCATACAGTTCAGTGGTGGTAAATGAGATCAACCGATCAAACCGGGAATCCCGGTGAACACGCTGCGCATGTAGTCCGTCATCACGGTCAGCATCCACGGACCGGCCAGCACCAGCGCGACGAACACGCCGACCAGCTTGGGGATGAAGGACAGGGTCTGTTCGTTGATCTGGGTCGCGGCCTGGAAAATGCTGACCACCAGGCCGATGATCAGGGCCACCAGCAGCAGCGGCGCCGATACCATCAGGGTGACTTCCATGGCCGTGCGGCCCATCGCGATGACGCTTTCCGGGGTCATGCTCGTATCCTCGATTGAAACTCTGGCTAATTGAAACTTTGCGACAGGGAGCCCAGCAGCAGCTGCCAGCCGTCGACCAGCACGAACAGCATCAGCTTGAAGGGCAGCGAGATCACCGCCGGCGACATCATCATCATACCCATCGACATCAGCACCGACGCCACCACCATGTCGATGATGAGGAAGGGGATGAAGATCGCGAAGCCGATCTGGAACGCGGTCTTCAGCTCGCTCGTGATGAAGGCCGGGATCAGGACCCGCAGCGGCACGTCTTCCGGGCCCTGCAGCGCCGGCGTGCGCGAGATCTTCACGAACAGCGCCAGGTCCGACTGGCGGGTCTGCTTCAGCATGAAACCCTTCAGCGGCGCGGCGGCCTTGTCCATCGCCTCGCCCATCTGGATCCGGTTCTCCTGCAGCGGCACATAGGCCTCGGTATAGATGCGATCAAACGTCGGGCCCATCACGAACAGCGTCAGGAACAGCGCCAGGCCGACCATCACCTGGTTCGGCGGCGCGGTCTGGGTGCCGAGCGCCTGGCGCAGCAGCGACAGCACGATGATGATGCGGGTAAAACTCGTCATCATCAGCAGCGCCGCCGGGATGAAGGTCAGCGCCGTCATCAGCAGCAGGGTCTGGACCGGCAGCGAATAGGCGGTGCCGCCGCCCGGCGCGGGGCTGGTGGTGAAGGCGGGGATGGCGGGTGCGGCGAAGGCCGCGGCGGCTGCGGCCAGCGACAGGACCATCAGGCCGGCCGCCAGCAGGATTCTTTGTTTACGCATTTACTTACGCTTGTCGAGGGTCTGCTTCAGCCAGTCGGCGAAGCTGTGCGCCGGCTGCACATGGGGTGCCAGCGTAGCATGGCCGTCGGCGGCGCCGGCGCCCGGCTCCGCGCCGTCCTGCTTCGGCATGGTGGCCAGCGCGTTGACGCGGCCGGGCGAGGCGCCCACCACGATCCACTGGTTGCCGACTTCGACGACCAGCAGGCGCTCGCGCCCGCCCAGGTTGAGCGAACCGACGATGCGCAGGTGGGCGCTGCCGCCCATCGCTTTCGGGCCGTAGCGCTTCAGGAACCAGGCGAGGGCGCCGAGCACGGCCAGCACAGCGATCAGTGCGAACAGGGTCTGGAGCAGGCTGCCGGTGGCCGAGCCGGCCGGCATCGTTACGGGAGCTGCCGGCGCAGTGGGGCGGTTGGCTGCGCCGCCTCCAACCGTGGTTTCGGGCAGGCTCGGATTGGCCGGGTCCACCGCCGGTGCGTTGGACGAGGGCACCGGCACGCCGGGCGCTTGCGCAGCAGGTGCGGCAGAAGCGGGTGTAGCAGGCGAAGGTGCGGCCGCCTGCGTCGCATGCCCCGTTGGTGCTGCCGGAACGGCCGGCGCTGGCTGCGCCGCGTAGGCGGCCAGCGGCAGCACGAGGGAAAGGATGCTCGGCAGGCGGGCGCTTGTTGTCATTTATTCAGTTTGCGGATACGCTCGGACGGCGTGATGATGTCGGTGAGGCGGATACCGAACTTGTCGTTCACGACTACCACCTCGCCCTGGGCGATCAGGCAGCCGTTCACGAGCACGTCCATCGGCTCGCCGGCCAAGCCGTCCAGTTCCACCACCGAACCCTGTGCGAGCTGCAGCAGGTTCTTGATGGCGATCTTGGTGCGGCCCAGTTCTACCGTCAACTGTACCGGGATATCGAGGATGAAGTCGATATCGTTGGGCGTGTCCGGGCGCGGACCCTTGTTCGAAAAGTCCTTGAATACGGCGGCGCTGGCTGCCTGCTGCTGGCTCGCGAGCGCAGCAGCTTCCGCAGCGGCCTGCTCGGCGATCGCCGCGCCCCAATCGTCGTCGATGCTGCCCTGGTCGTCCTGGGTATCGGACATGGTGTTCTCCTGCTACTTGTTGAATGTGTCTGTATTGGCCAGCAGTTTTTCGACCTTCAGCGCGTACTGGCCATTGAGCACGCCGTAACTGCAGTCCATCACCGGCACGCCGTCGACGGTTGCCTGGATCGTCTCCGGAACCGAGATCGGAATCACATCGCCGATCTTCATGTTGAGAATCTCGTCGAAATTTGCTTTGCCGTGGCCGAGAACAGCCACCAGTTCCACCTCGGCGACCTGGATCTGCTGCGTCAGCAGGCGGATCCAGCGCTTGTCCACTTCAAGGGCTTCACCCTGCAGGCTGGAGGTCAGCGCATCGCGAATGGGCTCGATCATCGAATAGGGCATGCAGAAGTGGATCTGGCCCGACACCGATCCGAGTTCGACGGTGAAGGTGGACGATACCACGACTTCATTCGGGGTGGCGATGTTCGCGAACTGCGTATTCATCTCCGAACGGATGTACTCGAATTCGACCGGGTACACCGGTTCCCAGGACTTGGAATAGGCCTCGAAAACGATGTCGAGGATGCGCATGATGATGCGCTGTTCGGTCTGGGTAAAGTCGCGGCCTTCCACGCGGGTGTGGAAACGGCCGTCGCCGCCGAACAGATTGTCGACCAGCAGGAACACCAGGCCTGGATCCAATACCATCAGCGCCGTACCGCGCAGCGGCTTCATATGGATCAGGTTCAGGTTGGTCGGCACCACCAGGTTGCGGATGAATTCGCTGTACTTCGAGACCCGCACCGATCCGACCGATACTTCGGCGCTGCGGCGCAAAAAGTTGAACAGGCCGACCCGCAGATACCTGGCGAAACGCTCGTTGATGATCTCGAGCGTCGGCATGCGGCCGCGGACGATGCGCTCCTGCGTCGCCAGATTGTAGGTGCGAACTCCCGAGGTGTCGACAGGCGCGGCCACATCGTCCTGATCGCCATTGACCCCTTTTAGAAGGGCGTCAACTTCTTCCTGGGAAAGAAAATTATCGGCCATTGTCTATCGGGTTTATTGGATGATGAACGACGTGAACAGGACGTCCGAGACTTCCTGCTCGTCGCCATGTTCGGTAAACGGTTCCTTGACCACCGCAAGGATTTCGCCTGCGAGCTGCTGCTTGCCCTCGACCGTGTTGATCTCCGAGGCTTTCTTTCCCGACAGTAGCAGCAGCACGCGGCTGCGTACCTTGGCCATGTTCGTCTTGATGAGCTCGGCTTGCTCGGCGCCGTCGACCTGCAGCGTGAATGCCACTTGCAGATACTGGTCGCCGTTTTCCGGTTGCAAATTCACGGTGAAGGGCTCGACCGCCAGGTATTCGGGCGGGTGCTCGTCCTTCTTCTTTTTCTTGCTGCTGCCATGTTCCTTCCTGGCAGGTTCCGACGCTTCTGCGTCGCTGCCGTGCATGAAGTACCAGCCCGCACCGCCGCCCAGACCGAGCACGAGCACTGCCGCACCGATCATCATGAATAACTTGTGCTTGCCGCCTGTCGGCGCCGCTGCTGCATCCGCCTTCGGATCAGCTTTCATTTTTGGATTCGCTTTCAAGATACCTCGGTCCCGCTATGGATCGTCCCGTCATTATGTCATTATTGGGAAAAAGTGAGCAGGAGCAAGTGGGGAAAAGAGGGCGGAACGGGTGCTATCTCGTTGTTTCTTGACGGTTTTGTTGGCGATGTGATTACGTCACACAAACGTATCGACCATGCCGCGATCGCCGCCCAGCACCGCGGTGCGCGTTACCGTCTCTTCCACAGCGTTGCTACCATCGCCACGTCCCCTGCCATTCCTGTTGAACCCACCGCCGTTGCGCGCCGCCTGTTCGCGGGCCTGGCCGCTGTCCGGCATGCCGGCGTTGACGCTGGCGTTGCCCAGCGCGATGCCGCTTTCGCTCATCATCTCGCGCAGGCGCGGCAGGGCGTCTTCGAGGGCCTGGCGGACTTCTTCCTGGTTGGCCGAGAAGCTCACGCTGGCCTGGTCGTTGCTCACCGACAGCACGACCTGCAGCGGACCGAGGTCCGGCGGATTCAGCGTCAGCGAGGCGGTCTGCTCTTCACTGCCGAGCATGTAGACGACCTTCTGGCCGACCTGGCGTTCCCATGCCTCGGTGCCGACGCGGGCGCTCAGACCTTCGGCTGCCGCAGCCGCTGCTTGCACCGTTTCCATCACGGCCGGCTGGGCCTGGGCGAGGGCCGCGACCGCGACCGCGACCGCGACCGGCTGGGGCGCTGCGCTGCGGCTGAGCTCGGCTTCGCGTGCCTGCTGCAGGGCCAGCGCGGCCGTGTCCAGCTTTTGCTCGAGCTGCTCCTGGCTGCCGGCAGCCGCCAGCGCCGCGCGCAGGTCAGCGCCCAGCCTCGCGCCGGCCTCAGGCGCCAGGGCCGGCCTGTCGTCCGCGCCAAGGGCGGCGCCGGCCGCTGCCAGCGCCGGGTTGCGCAGGCTTTCCGTGTCGGAAAAGGCCTTGCCGGCGGTAGCAGCGACGCCAGTGCCGTCCCTGGCCACCGATTTCATCGCCGCCTGCAGGGACGCGAGCTGGGCGACCTCGCCACGCCTGCCCTTGCCGCCGGCGCCGTTCAGGGCGTCGAAGGCCTGGGCCTGGGCCGGGGCCGCGCTGGCCTTGGGATCCGCCTTCGCATCCTGGGCCGGCTGCTGCAGGCTGGCCATCAGGGCCAGCATGGCGGCGGCCGGGTCGGCAGCCTCGTCCGTCTGCTCATCGCTTGCCTGTTCGCTGTTGCCGGTCTGGCCGGCATCCTGCGCCTCGGCGGCCTTGTCGGCGCTGGCCGGCTGGGCGGCTTCGTCCGCCTTGCCGGCCGGGCGCACCGAGGGATCCTCCGGCTGGCCCGGCTTGTCGGCAGCCTTTGGCTTCGGTGCTTCGGGTTTCGGCGCAGGAGCGGGCGCAACCGGCGGCGCCGGCTGGCGCTGCGCCAGTTCGTTCGACAGCATGGCGCTGAACTGCGCCGCGTCGCTGTTGAGCGCGGCGCCGTTGCGCTGGCCGGGGGGCGCTCCGTTGAGGTTCAGCTGGGTGAGGGCGTTGGTTTGCATCGTGGTCTTTTCAGCGTATCGGCTTTAGCGGTTGAACCGTGCGGAGCGTGCCGCAAAATCGTCCATCATTTTCTGGTCGCGTTTGGTCTCGATGGCCAGCGCCTGGGCCGCCGCGCGTTCGTTCAGGGTGCGGTAGGAGAGGCGCTTGCGCTCGCTCTCCTGCAGCGCCTTGCGTTCCGTGTCGGCCTTGTACTGCGCAT
>Ga0308166_1002451_pt1 | contig 17113 bp, 13 predicted proteins | sample PhyCR2_2_FD_202137 | JGI IMG/M metagenome (GOLD analysis project Ga0308166, IMG submission 202137) | Phyllosphere microbial communities from UC Gill Tract Community Farm, Albany, California, United States - DLSLCC.R2 | ecosystem: Host-associated > Plants > Phyllosphere > Unclassified | place... | reverse complement strand
ACCGCGAAGCGGCGGTGAAGCAGGCCGGAGCCCGGGGTCAAGGGGGCGCGGCGACTGGCGCCCCCTTGTTGGTCGCCTGCAGAGGCGTAACTGAAACTGGCCAGCTCACCAGGCGAACGAAACCCTCTCATAGCCAGTTCGCGCAGCGAACAAACACCAGCTTCAGCTCCGCACTCAAGCCCCGTTCGCGCAACGAACACCTCAGCCACCTGCGTGCACCTTAGCCCGTTCGCGCAGCGAACACTCCCCCCTCGCCAGCGGCGAAAAACTTACCTGAAAGGCGGCTCATTAAACGTCCGCAACTTACGCGAATGCAACTTATCACCCTCGGCGCGCAGCAGCTCAACCGCATGGATACCAATCTGCAGATGCTCTGAAATCGCCCCTTCATAGAAACGGTTGGCCTGACCCGGCAGCTTGATCTCGCCGTGCAGCGGCTTATCGGAAACACACAGCAGCGTGCCGTAAGGCACACGGAAGCGATAACCCTGTGCGGCAATGGTGGCACTCTCCATATCGACCGCGACGGCACGGCTCAGGTTAAAGCGCAGGGCCGACGCGGAGTAGCGCAGTTCCCAGTTACGATCGTCCGTGGTGACCACGGTGCCGGTACGTAACCGCTGCTTCACCTCTTCACCTGGCATATTGCTGACGGCTTTCGTTGCGTCATACAGCGCACGCTGCACTTCGGCAATGCTTGGCACCGGGATGTCGGGCGGCAGGACGCTGTCGAGCACGTGATCGTCACGAAGATAAGCATGGGCCAGCACGTAATCGCCAATCCGCTGGCTCTCACGCAGACCGCCACAGTGACCAATCATCAGCCAGGCGTGCGGACGCATCACCGCCAGATGATCGCAGATGGTTTTGGCATTCGAAGGGCCGACACCGATATTAATCAGCGTAATACCTCGACGATTGGGTGAGGTGAGATGCCAGGCTGGCATCTGGTGCTTTTTCCAGGCCAGATCAGACAGCATCGACTCGCTGTCAGCGGTGTCGGCAGTCAGCACGACATCACCGGCGCAGGCCAGGCTGTCATAGGGGGTATTGGGATCGCGCACCTGTTCGATCGCCCAGCGCACAAACTCATCCACATAGCGGGTGTAGTTGGTGAAAAGCACAAACGGCTGGAAATGCTCCACGCTGGTGCCGGTGTAGTGGCGCAGACGGGCCAGCGAGAAGTCGGTGCGCAGCGCGTCGAAGTGCGACAGCGGGAATTTGGCGTCAGCGTGGAACAGACCGTCGGTGGTCTCATCGCCAATCTGTGACAGCTCGGTGGTCGGGAAGTGGCGTGCAATACCGGCACTCATGGTGCGATCCAGTGACAGATCGGAGCCGTCGATCACGTAAGGATAGGGGATCTCCTGGCTGGACGGCACCACGTCAATCTCCAGCTGATACTCCTTCTCCAGCATTGCCAGCTGTTCCGCAATATAGTGACGCAGCAACGCCGGACGGGTGACGGTGGTGCTGTAACTGCCGGTGTGGGTAAAACGTCCCCAGGCACGTGTGCGGTTCTGCTGCGGGCCTTCGCCGTGCCAGGTGATGCGCAGCTCGGGGTAGACAAACAGTCCCGCTGCCCGATCGGCCTCATCCGGCAGCGTGCCGTTTTCGGTGAAGACTTTAATCGCCGCACGCAGCGCATCAACGGCACTGTCGTAGAGGCGTTCAAGTTCATCCAGCGCCTGCTGGCTGGTCAGGTTTTTCCGTAGTGTCGGCATGGTTTCTCCTTCCATTTTTTTCCGCAATTTGCCCCAAGCTTAGCGGGTTTGCTGCAGAGATTGGTGAAGAATCTGTGATTGCTGATTTTTCGCGCTAACGAAGCGGGAAATCTGAGCAGTACGGTTTTAAGGATGAGTCAGTCGCACTGAGGTCCGTTAAGTAAATCTTTACTATCAGACAGGATGATTAGCCGTCATTAACTGCGTTACGGATGACGAATGCGCCGTAAAGCAGCCTTATGCAAGCCGGCGGTAATCGATCATAACGTCAGGTAAATAATCAGAATTGCTACAGCGGACAGGGCGGTGAGGCAGAATCTGCCGTAACGGGATTAAAAAGTTTGTAACCATGATTAATTTGCGCCGGAAAGACTTTGCATATTTCTCAGCCCCCTATCATCATTAGATCTCCTATCCAGTCACTTCTGATTTGGTAATCCTTTGCAAAATCCCGGCGTAGCAGTGATGCAGGCGATCAGGCGCACGGCGTGGTATCCAAAACGCCGCTCTTATCGCACGCTCTACTGGCGTGAAATATCGCCACTGGCAGTGCCTATCTTCTTCGAGAACGCCTGTGTGTTGTTGATGGGCGTTCTGAGCACCTTCCTGGTCAGCTGGCTGGGTAAAGAGGCGATGGCAGGCGTGGGCCTGGCTGACAGCTTCAACATGGTGATCATCTCATTCTTTGCCGCCATCGATCTCGGCACCACGGTGGTGGTGGCGTTCAGCCTGGCAAAACGCAACGGGAAGCGCGCCCGCGCCGCCACGCGACAGTCGCTGGCTATGATGACGATACTTGCCTTTGTGCTGGTGATCGCCATTGAGTTCTGGGGCCATCTGATTGTCGATGCGATCGCCGGTGCAGCCGATCCCAAAGTGAAAGAACTGGCGCTGAGCTATCTGCAGACGTCCGCCTGGAGCTATCCGGCTGCGGCCATCACACTGATCGGCAGCGGGGCGCTGCGCGGTGCAGGCAACACCAAAATTCCGATGCTGATTAACGGCGGCATGAACATCCTGAACATCATCATCAGTAGCGTGCTGATTTATGGCTGCTTCTCGTGGGACGGTTTAGGCTTTGTCGGGGCCGGACTCGGACTTACCATCACCCGCTATATCGGGGCGATCGCGGTGATTTACGTGCTGATGATCGGCTTTAACGCCTCGCTGAAAATCACGCTATCGAGCTATTTCCGGCGCTGGAACAGCAGCATCCTGATGGAAGTTTTAGGCATAGGTGTGCCTGCCAGTATCGAGTCTGTGTTGTTCAACGGCGGCAAACTCCTGACCCAGGTCTTTGTGGCAGGGATGGGCACCAGTGAAATTGCCGGTAACTTCATCGCGTTCTCTGTTGCATCCCTGATCAACCTGCCGGGCAATGCGCTGGGCTCTGCATCCACCATTATTACCGGCACACGATTAGGCCGGAATCAGGTGTTCCAGGCGGAACGCCAGGTGCGGCATGTTTTCTGGCTGGCGACGGCATGTCTGAGTGCGATAGCGCTGTTGACCGTACCGCTGGCCGGGTTACTGGCCCGCTTCTATACCAGCGACCCGGAGGTGATAAACGTAACGAAGCACCTGCTCTGGCTTAACGCGCTCTTTATGCCTCTATGGGCCGCGTCCTGGGTGCTGCCCGCCGGACTTAAGGGCGCGCGTGATGCGCGTTACACCATGTATGTCTCAATGTTCAGCATGTGGTGCGCCCGTGTGGTGGCCGGTTATCTGCTCGGCATTGTGCTTGGGATGGGCGTCACCGGTGTCTGGCTGGGGATGTTCCTCGACTGGACGGTGCGCGGCATCTTCTTCTGGTGGCGGCTCAATAGCGGTAAGTGGCTCGATCGCTACCGGAAGATGATCGCCAAAACCGGTTAGCGTTCTGCTTACGCCTTCCCTGATTCTGGGGGAGGCGTTAAATCTCATTCCCGCCCCAAAAAATAACATCTCCGTCACATCTCCAGACTTCTGGTCCTAAATTCAGACAGTTGCACAAAGCCAGCCTCATCAGACGGGGTTAGCGTAATGCCTGCTGCGCACTGACGCAGAGACTACTTATCAAGGTGACCCTATGATCCGTCTCAAAACGGCGCTGGCACTTCTGCCGCTGCTGTGTAGCTGCCCGCTGTGGGCGACAACCTTTGTCTATGTGTCGAATGCTGAATCCGGCACCGTTTCCCGCTATCAGCTCAGTGAGGCGAACGGCAGCCTGAAATGGTGGGGCGATACGCCGGCCGGAAAAAAAATCATGCCGCTGGCGGCCAGCCCGGATGGTAAACATCTCTATGGTGCGCTGCGCAGTCCGCCTTATTCGATCATCAGCTGGCGCGTTACCGGGCCGCAGGGTGATTTGCAGAAACTGGCGGTAACGCCGGTTGCAGCTAGCTTCCCGTGGATTACCACTGATAAGAGCGGACGCTATCTGCTGGCCGCCTCCTATGACAGCGATATCGTCACCAGCAACCGGATTGATGACAAAGGGATTGTGACCGCGCAGGTCACGGGCGAAGTGAAAACCGGGCCCCATGCCCATTCCGTAATTACCGACGTCACTAACCATTCACTCTACGTTGGCAATCTTGGCGCGGATCGGGTGCTGCAATATACCTTTGCCAGTGACGGGGCCATCACACCACTGGGCACCGGCTTTGTTCAGGGAGAGAAGAACAGCGGTGCGCGGCATTCGGTGATCTCGCCGGATAATCGTTTTCTCTATAACCTCACGGAAATGAGCGGCACCATCACCCAATTCCGGCGCGCGGCGGATGGCTCACTGACAGAGCTGAAACGCTGGCCAAATGCGGTGGCGAAGAAATATAACCTGCAGCATGGCGAGCAGCGCCCGGCGGGTTACAGCGATCCGACACTGCGCATCTGGGCGGCAGACATCAAAATTACGCCGGATGGGCAATTTATCTACGTGACCGAGCGCACCTCCAGCAACGTCAGCGGCTACCGGGTGGATAAACAATCCGGTGAGTTAACGCTAATCGGCAGCTGGCCGGTTGAAAAACAGCCGCGCAGTATAGCTATCGATGCAAAGGGCAAATGGCTGATCGTCAGCGGCGAGAAGAGTGCCGTGATTGGCAGTTACGCTATCGATCCTGCCAGCGGCGAATTGAAACGGGTCGCTGAAGCACCTGCTGGTAAAGGCGCGAACTGGGTGACGCTGATTACGCAGTAACAGACCTGTTTCTGGCGCTGACTAATCAGCCGGGCAGGCTGCTTATGCCATCTCCGGCATAAGCAGCGCAGAAATTTTTGCTTCAGATTGCGCGCACAAGCAGGTTTACTCAGGGCATCAACCGATGCGGAGAACCTGAGATGAAACAGAAACTGATAGCCTGGTTTGAACAGCTGCTGAACGGCTCTGCCGGGAATGTGCATAGCCATGACATTCACGTGGAGCTTCTGTTGCCGCTGAGCCAGCTGTATGGACTGGAATATTATCCGGCAGTGCATCGCTACCATGAAAAATAGCGATTGTTGTTTGGTTAAAAGGCCCGCTAATTTGCGGGCCTTTTTGTATCTGGGCCAGAGTGAGGTGGGGATATCATTTCTCCGATGAATACAGGGTAGAGAGCTCTGATAGGCATATCAGGAAACTTCGTTTAATATCTGCGAGTTGTGTTCCAGTACTGCCTGTTGTCGTTCAGCGTTAATCGACGTATTCTTTTTCTGCGCCTGCAAAATCAGGCGACGGAATTGGAACTCCGGTTAGGCATACTGGCGACAATTTTTATTGTCATACGTCTCGCTACACCTCAATGGTGGGCTGGGCGAGGGCACCTCAGGGTGCGCCGGTTCAGTATGCCCGGTAGTTCCAACCTCGTTCAGTCTGCCACCCATGAGATTGGAACCTCAGGTGGCGATTTTAAACGCATACTGGAGGCATCCCCATGACCACGAACCTCGATCAACGCCACTTCTCATCTGAAAGCGCGCAATCTAAGACACAACGTCGTTATACCATCGGCTATCAGCCTAAACGCGGTGATTGCACTACACCAGCAATACATCTGAGCGGGAAATGGTTGCGCGAAGCGGGATTTGAAACCGGAACTGTTATTACGGTGAAAATTGAGCAGGGTTGTCTGGTGCTTATTCCGGGAAATGATGAAATATAATTTCATGATATAGGGAAATGACTCAGGTAACGTTAATCACTTTCATTCAATCGCGTGATGACGCATTTTTTAGATTTTATTTGGCTGGCTATATAAGAGAGGCTGTACAGTTTATTTTTGATGTTTGCTACAGGAATGTCTGAATAGTCCCCATAAACTTTTAAAAAGAGCTTGCCCGCAATCGTCTTAATATATCCTTACTAATCTAAAAGATAAAAGCCTCATACTTTCGCAGCAGGCTTTTATCTTCCCATTGCGTCACGCTTAGTGCATTAACTGACTGACCAGCCCGGTAAGATCAGCCTTTTTATCCACGACGCCCGCAGTTGACGCTTTATCCACCAGTTGAGGCAGATACTTCGCCAGCAGGTTCAGTGCATCGCTGGTGTTGATGCCCATCCGCGCAGCCAGCTGCTCAATGGCCTCAGAGTTAATCATTTTCTGCACCAGATCGCTGCTCAGCGCCACGTTCTGCTCATCGCCAAGCCATGAGTTGACGACCTCACTGTACTCACCGCTCTGAAGGTGGCTCACAATGGTATGTAAGCCGCCTTGCTGCTCAACCCACTCTAACACACCTTTCACTTCCTGACTGGTCTCATTATTGAGGCCGCACATGACCAGCACTGTTTCCAGTAAACTCATTCTATTATTCCCCGAATAGTACTCTGTTAAGCTTGTTTACACGCTCTGATTTTATGGATAACAAACAGCACAATAATTGAGCCCACGGTGGCGATAGCAATGCTGTAAATATTGAAGCCACTGACCTTGCCAAAACCCAGAGCAGTACTAACTACACCGCCAATCAGCGCACCGATAATGCCCAGAATCATGGTCATGAAAATGCCCATGTGTTCTTTGCCTGGCATAATACATCTGGCGATAATGCCAGCAAGCAAGCCGAACACAACCCATGACAAAATACCCATCATCTCCATCCTTCTTTTTATTAAGTGACCACGTGTTTAATAATGGTTTAATCCATGAAATAAAAGCAGGTGTATCGTACGCTGCGTAGTATTTCTCTGGCAATCCTGTTTTTTTAATTAAAGTAAACGTATCGGAAACGATAGGGGAGTAATTATGAGCATTCTGGATAATATTAAAAATATTGGCGGTGAGTTGTTACACGCTGTGGATAAAAATGTTGAAGATCAGCCTGCAAGCGCAGCAGCAGGTGATCGCACGTATACCGTTAAATCCGGTGATACGCTCAGTGCAATCGCTAAGCAGTTTTATAATGATGCCTCGCAATATATGAAAATCTTTGAGGCGAATAAAAACCTTCTCAGCAGCCCGGATAAAATTGCACCCGGTCAGGTGCTGACCATTCCACAGTAATTACCCTGAAATGAGTTCTGGCCAGCAGGCGTAGCTTTTGGCTCTGCTGGCTTTTTAACATCCATAATTTGCTTACATTAACCGGTGGATGCGGCAAACATTACTAAAGCGAGGGTGATAATGAACGTTCGCTTAGAATAACCTAACGGAGTTCTGGTATTCAAAGAGCAGATTTCTGACTATATCAGCACTTTTTGAGCTGGCTCATCTGGATGTGTCTTCGCGATGACATACTGACTCGCCTGTCAGCCCATGCTAACCCGCTCAGGATCTACACCATCAGAACGAAGTCGCTGCAATAAGTACGCATTTTAAGCAGCATTTTCGCGGTAACTTAAGTGGGTGAGATCAAGCGCCTTCCCGAACGCTTAGTCCTCAGCTGGACCGATGTAAGAGACATAAAATCCCGCTCATCCTACCCTCGTCATCGGGTTATCAGGCTGGTACAATCCACCGCAGATTTTGTTTAAGCTAAACCATCAGTCACAAAGCCTCGAATCGCCAGAATCTTCCTAAATACAGGATTTAAGCTCCCTCCATGAGGGTAGTGAAGCGGTCAGTTCGAAAATCAAGAAAACATGATTTCGCTTGCTGCTCCAAAACAGTGAAATCTCCCTCCAGGCTCTGGCTTTCGACTTTCTGATGTTATCTGGATTTTGCCCCAGCGACATGAACCGAGGAAAAGATTCAATAATGCCGTCTCCTAAACTTACACTCGCCCGTCTTGAAAGCCTGCTACTGACTGCATGTGATGATTTGCGCGGCAATATGGACGCCAGTGAATATAAGGAATACATCTTTGGCATGTTGTTCCTGAAGCGTGCAAGCGACCTTTTCGATCAACGCCGTGAAGAAATCCGGAAAGAAGGGAAAGCTGCTGGCCTTTCTGAAGCTGATATCGCTCTGAACCTGGAAGACCCGGACCAGTATTTCGGTAAATATTTTTACGTCCCGCCGCGTGCGCGCTGGAACGACCCCTGGATCAATGCTGCGGGTCAGCCTCAGCCCGCGCTGAAACATGTTAAGGACAACGTAGGTTCGGCCCTGACTAAGGCACTGGAGGAACTGGAAGACTGCAACACTGACGCCTTGCAGGATGTGCTTAAGGGCACTATCAACTTCAATCGTAAGATAGGGCAGAATACGCTCGACGACGACACACTGGTTGACTTCATTCAGAACTTTGAAAAGATTCCGCTACGAGATGATGATTTTGAGTTCCCTGATCTGCTCGGTGCTGCCTATGAGTGGCTGATCAAGCACTTTGCCGATTCAGCCGGTAAGAAGGCGGGAGAATTCTATACACCAGCAGAAGTGGTGCGCATTTGTGTCGAGATTTGTGATCCGCAAGCTGGTATGAGTGTTTATGACCCCACAGTAGGCTCAGGAGGTATGCTGATTCAGGCTCGTGACTATCTGCGTGAGTGCGGTGCTGATGCCAGTGAGCTGTCCCTTAACGGACAGGAAAAAATGGGCACTACCTGGTCCATTTGTAAGATGAATATGCTGCTTCACGGAATCTCCCACGCCGATATTCGTAATGCTGATACGCTGGTTGATCCACGCCATAAGACTGAAGATAACGAACTCAGACGCTTCGATCGCGTACTGGCTAATCCTCCTTTTAGCCAGAACTACGCTCGCAGTCAGTCCAGGGATGATGGTACTGGCACTAAGAAAAAAGTCCCTATTGCCTATCCAGGACGTTTCCATGTTTGGATGCCGGAAAAAGGTAAGAAAGCAGATTTGATGTTTGTACAGCACATGCTGGCAGTGCTTAAAAGCGATGGCCGAATGGCGACTGTAATGCCACATGGCGTACTGTTCCGTGGCGCGGAAGAGCGTGAGGCACGCCAGTACTTTATTGAGCGTGGTTATCTTGAGGCTGTTATCGGGTTGCCTGGGAATCTGTTCTACGGTACCGGTATTCCGGCTTGCATTCTGGTGCTCAATAAGGCGGGTGCAGCAGATCGAAAACATGTCCTTTTCATTAATGCCGATCGCGAATACCGCGAAGGCAAGGCCCAGAATCACCTGCGCCCGGAAGATATCGATAAGATCGTTCAGGCCTATCGTGCCGGCCAGGATATTCCGGCCTATGCAAAGCGTGTAGCGATAGCCGACATCCAGGCCGAAGATTACAACTGCAATATTCGCCGCTATGTTGATAACGCACCGCCGCCGGAGCCACACGACGTACGCGCCCATTTGCACGGTGGCGTACCCATCAGCGAGGTCGATGCCCTTGAACATTTCTGGCAGAACTATGCTGGCTTGCGCGAGAGCTGCTTTACACCGCGCGCGCTCAATGCTTCTTCAGGTACGGGAGCAGTGGCATACGCTGATTTTTCGCCAGTATTGCAAGACAAAAGAGCCATTGCCGAACATATCAATGGACATCCTGGCGTTTCCCAGCGGCAGGCTCAATTTATGGACGGATTGCAAAGCTGGTGGCAGCAGTATCTGCCGGTAGTAGAAGCGCTGGCACCCGATGCGGATAATCAGCATGCCAGAGCCACTAATGTCTATCAGATGCGCGCCACGCTTCTTGATAGCATTGAGCGCACCTTTGCCAGTCAGAACCTGCTTAATAATTATCAGGTACGGGGCGCATTCGCCAATTACTTCAAATTGCTTGCCTCTGATTTTAAATCCATCGCTGCCAGCGGCTGGGGCCCTGAACTGATCCCGGATCAGGACATCCTGCAAAGCCAGTTCCCGCAGGTGCTGGCTGAACTGGAGCAGCAACATGCCCGGCTGGCTGAGCTGCAGGCGTTGTTTGCTGCCGCTGGCGAGGAAGATTTTGAAGACACTGATGATACGGGCGTGCTGCCTGCCGATGAAGTTAAGGCGCTGAAAGCCAGCCTTAAAGAAGCCAAAGGTATGGTGAAACTGGCCCGACGTGACAGTGCCTTTGGTAACTGGCAAAGTCATCAGCAGGAAGCAGACCGCATTGAAGCGCAACTTGCCCGGCATAAAGCGCTGGAAGATGAAGCAAAAGGGCTAAAAACGGCGATCAAATCCACCGAGTCCAGGAAGTATGAACTGGTGGAGCAGGCGCGTCTGAAGATCAGTAAAGATGACGCCAGAAAGGTGATTATTGAACGCTTAGGGAAAGTGCTGTTCGACAGTTACCGCCACTATCTGCGTGCTGACCAGCGGGCTTGTATTGCCGCGATTCAAAATCTGTGGAGTAAGTACGCCGTCACGGCAAAGCAGATTGAGGCCGAGCGTAATGAGGCTGCGAAAGCCTTACAGGCGTTTTTGGTGGAGCTGGGCTATGAGTGAACTGAGTTATTCAGCTTGGAAAGAAGTCGCCCTTGGTCAGTTAGCTAAGGGATATAGAGGGGTATCGTATCGCCCTGAAGATCTTCTGGCTCATGAATCTGAAACTTCAATTACTTTGTTAAGGTCAACAAACATACAGAACGGTAGCTTAGTGTTTGATGATGTGCAATTTGTACCATCTTCATTAGTGTCTCCAATGCAGATCTTGAAAAATGGAGACATTGCCGTTTGTATGTCAAACGGGAGCAAAGCCCTCGTTGGAAAGTCAGCGCAGTATCACGATGAAAACGACACTGTGTTTACGGTTGGAGCTTTTTGCTCGATTTTCAAACCAATCCAAATAGCTGAGGCTGATTTCATTTTCCATTTGTTTCGTAGTCAAACTTATCATCATAATGTTGACTTAGTATTAGCTGGAAGTGCAATAAATAATCTCAAGAATTCAAGCATCGAAAACATTATTTTTTCTATACCAGATTGCTTCAGGATACGTCAAAAAATTGCGACTATTCTAACATCAATCGATAAAACTATAGAAAAAACTGAAGCTCTAATAACCAAATATCAGCAGATCAAAACCGGCCTGATGCATGATCTGTTTACCCGAGGTGTACTGCCTGATGGACAACTCCGTCCTTCACGCAGTGAGGCGCCCGATTTGTATCAGGAAACTGTTATTGGCTGGATTCCGAAAGAGTGGGAGGTTTCGGGCCTCGCTGCAAAGGGGCGACCAGGGACTAGTTGGATAAGAACGGGCCCATTTGGCACAGCTCTGAAGGGTGAACATTGGCGTACTCATGGGCACCCGGTTATTACAATTGGTTCATTGGGCGAAGGCATTTTTACTCCTGAAGAGCTTCTCTTTGTTGGTAAAAAAGATGCCGCTCGACTTATCGATTTCCAATTGAAGTCAGGTGACGTAGTTTTTTCACGTGTAGCAGATGTTGGTAGATCGGTTGTTGTACGTGATGAACATGCTGGTTGGATCATGTCGTCAAATCTTATGCGCCTTGCAGTGGATGAAACCAAAGTACGGCCGGACTTTCTGCAAATGGCGTTAGCTAGTGACTCACGAATCAAGTCACAAATTCGTGCGCGAGTGAATAGTGGTGGGCGTGATGTTGCTAATAGCGATGTACTGAATCAATTGCGATTCGTTTGGCCAACTGCTGCAGAACAAGATCACATAGTTGCTCTATCCCACAAAGCAGCCTTTAACCTAAACGTTGAGCATAAAAGAGCACAAAAACTCTGTAATCAAAAGCGTGGTCTGATGCAAGATCTACTCACCGGTAAAGTGCCGGTGCAGGTTGATAAGCCCGACAAGGAGGTAACGGCATGACACAGGAGTTTCCGGCTTCACTGATCCCAGAACCCAGCGGCTACGCCGACTTGCTAACTGACCTGAAAATGCGCATTCATAGTGCCCGGCAGCGTGCCGCACTGGCGGTCAACCGGGAACTCGTGGGGCTATACTGGCAGATAGGCCGGGACATCCTGATACGGCAGTCTGAGCAGGGCTGGGGTGCTAAAGTCATTGAGCGACTGGCGCATGATCTGCGCACTGCTTTCCCTGAAATGAAAGGGTTCTCACCGCGCAACCTTAAATATATGCGTGCTTTTGCTGAAGCCTGGCCGGATGCGGAATTTGTGCAAGCGGTGCTTGCACAATTGCCCTGGTATCACCAGCTAGCTCTGCTGGACAAGCTTAATAATCAACACGATCGCCGCTGGTATGCGGCCAAAGCTATTGAGCATAACTGGTCGCGTAATGTACTGGTTATGCAAATCGAAAGTCACCTGTTGCAGCGTAGTGGCGCAGCGGTAACTAATTTCGATGCCAGCCTGCCGCAGGCGCAGTCTGATCTGGCGCGCGAATCTCTGAAAGATCCCTACCGTTTTGATTTCCTCGGATTAACCGAGGAAGCTCAGGAGCGCGAGGTAGAACACGCATTGGTAAAACATGTGACCGAGTTTCTGCTGGAACTTGGCGCGGGCTTCGCTTTCGTTGGCCGGCAGGTGTTGCTGGACGTAGGCGGAGATGAGTTTTTTATCGACCTGTTGTTTTACCATCTCAAACTGCGTTGCTATGTAGTAATCGAACTCAAGGGTGGAAAGTTCAAGCCTGAGCATCTTGGGCAATTGGGGTTTTATCTGACGGCGGTGGATCGACAGGTAAAAGATGAGCAGGACAATCCGACTATCGGTCTTTTGCTATGCAAAAGTAAAAACAAAGTGGTTGCAGAATATGCTTTAGGGGATAAGTCTCAGCCGATGGGCATCGCTGAGTATAAATTAGTCGAATCCCTTCCTGCAGAACTGCAAACCAGTCTGCCCAGCATTGAGCAACTGGAGCGCGAACTGGCATGGGATACCGATGGGGATCCTGTATGAGCGAATACAGTGAAGTCGAACAACCTTTTTTAGATCAACTGGCCCAGCAGGGCTGGACGGTGATCGATCAAGGCAGCGGTATCCCGCAGCATGCGGGTCAAAGTATGCGCCAAAACTTCCGTCAGTGGCTATTACCCGAAATTTTTGACCAGGCTGTGCGAGCCATCAACCTTACAGAGGATAATCGTGAATGGTTGACAGACAGGCAACTGGAGGATTTGCGCAGCCAGCTGCTGCGCCAGCCTAATCGAACTCTACTGGAAGCCAATGAGGCCGTACAGGCGTTGCTGTTTAAGGCTCAGACTGAGAGCAATGAACTGACCGGTGAGGCTGACCCGGTGGTACGCCTGATTGACTTTCATAACCCAGAACACAACCAGTTTCATGCCATTAACCAGTTCCGCATCGACACGCCCGGTTGTGTGAGGGCATTCATCATCCCAGATATCGTATTGTTCGTGAATGGCATCCCACTGGCGGTAGTGGAATGCAAGAAAGGTTCGGAAACCTGTGCTAACCCGATGCAGGAAGCTTTTGTGCAGCTGCAGCGTTATATGGGGCGACGAAAAGAAACGGCAAAAGCGGGTCTGAAAGAGGGTGAGCCACGGCTGTTTTACAGTAATCTTTTTCTGATTCGCAGTTGTGGCCTTGAAGCGGACTACGGCAGTATTACCTCGGGTGAAGAACATTACTACGCCTGGAAAACGCTCTTTCCCCATGATGACGCTGAGCGTAAAAGTATGAATGCCCAGCAGCAACTCATTGCCGGGATGCTGAGCAAAACTAATCTGCTACAGATTCTGCGGACCAGTGCCGTATTTATGGATACTGACAGTGGACCTCGCGTCAAAGTAGTGTGCCGTTATCAGCAGTTTCGTGCCGCAGGCAGAATAATCGAGCGTCTGCGTGGAGGCGGGATGGCGCTGGAACGCAGCGGTGTAGTATGGCATACCCAGGGTTCAGGTAAGTCATTGACTATGGTATTCCTGGCCAGAATGATCAGAGCCAGCCAGGATCTGAGTGACTATAAGCTGGTTCTGGTGAATGACCGTCAGGATCTGGAAGAACAGCTGTGCGACACCGCGACTCTGATCGGTGGGCGGGTCAATGTTATTGAAAATCGCCGGAGTTTACGCATGCATTTGTCTACGGATAGTTCGGACGTAAACATGGTGATGGTGCATAAGTTTCAGGAGCAAAAACAGACGCTGACTAATACGGTAGCTGGGGCGCTGGGGACTTATCTGGCCATGCCTGCTGGCAAGACCTTTGGCGTAGTGAACAGCTCCGAGCGCATTATTCTGATGATTGATGAGGCGCATCGTACACAAAGCTCCGACCTCGGTGACAATCTGTTCGAAGCATTTCCCAATGCGGCGCGAATTGCGTTCACCGGCACGCCATTAGTTACCGAACGCCATGGCGAAAAGAAAACCCACAAGCGTTTTGGCGAATACATTGATACCTACCGGCTTATGGATGCGGTGAACGATGGCGCTACTCTGCAAATTCTTTATGAAGGCAAAACGGCCGACAGCGCGCTAAACGAAAAGCATGCTTTTGATACCGCATTTGAAGATTTATTCAATGACCGCAGTGATGAGGAGTTACTGGCGATCAAGAAGAAATACGGTGCGACGGGCGATATCCTGGAAGCTGAAAACCGTATCAACGCTATTGCTCGTGATTTAGTGGCGCACTATGTAGATAATATTCTGCCAAATGGTTTCAAAGCTCAGGTGGTGTGCCATTCTAAACTGGCCTGTGTTCGTTACAGGAATGGAATTGAGACGGCATTGGCTGAAAGAATAGCCAGAGAACAAGCGTTAGCGGTACCCGATATCGCGTTGATTGAGCGCCTACAATTTCTGAAAACTGCAGTGGTAGTCTCAGCTGATGGCACCAATGAAGCGGCCTTTATCACCCACGCCCGCAAACAGGCGCAGCGCATGAATGCGGTGGAAAATTTCTGCCGTAACTTTGACCAGAATGACCCAGACAAGTCTTATACCGGTATTGCCTTCCTGATTGTGTGCGACATGCTGCTAACGGGCTTTGATGCACCGATTGAGCAGGTGATGTATATCGATAAAAAATTACGTGAGCACAGTTTACTGCAGGCCATTGCACGAACTAATCGTGTTAAAAAGGGTAAGCAGCGCGGATATATCGTTGATTATATTGGCCTGGCCAATCACCTCACCGAGGCGCTGACGCTTTATGCTGCCAGTGATGAGTTACAGGAATTGCACGATGGGATGCAAAATATCACGTCTGAATTACCGGTTCTGGACGAGCGCTATCAACGGTTAGTACAACATTTCAGTGCCATGGGAATCAGAGAGATTAAGGCTTTTGTAAATGGTGAATTACCTCATCTGGATGCTGAAGCTGCAGTTGTACATGAGGCAGTTAAAGCGCTTAAAGATGAGAAAAAGCGTGCAGACTTTGAGGTATATCTTAAAAAATTCCTGACAAGTCTGGATATTATTCTGCCACATCACACTGCTCAGATTTATCGTGTGCCTGCAAAACGATTCGGCTATATTTTGCAGGTGGCCAGGGAGCGTTATAAAGACACCAGCCTTGACCTTGGTAATGCTGGCGAGAAAGTTAAAGCCTTAATAAATGAACATCTTATCAGTCTGGGAATCAATCCTAAAGTGCCGCCAGTAGAGCTGTTATCAGAAGATTTTCTTGCGCAGCTGGCCACGCATGCTGGTGATAACAGTGAAGCCAAAGCCAGTGAGATGGAACATGCTATCCGTAAGCACTGCACCGTTCATCATGATCAGGATCCCGCTTTTTATAAAAGTTTGTCGGAAAAGGTGAATGCGTTAATTGAGAAGCATCACGATGAATGGGAAATCCTGGCCGAAAAGCTAACGGAACTCCGCAAAGAGGCAATCCATGGACGTCAGCAAGGCGAAGAAGGTATGGGTAAGGAAGCGACCACTTTTTACCATCACATTGCTGAGCTCGTCTTTGATAGTGGTGTTGTTAATGACAGAGATAAACCCGCCTTCAAAGCTTTAATTGAGACAGCAGTTAAAATTCTGCAGGAAAATATTGCCAGCATCGACTTCTGGCTGAATCCGGACAAACAAAAACGTGTTCGTGGCCTCATCAAAACCGGTATTGCCAGAACCGGTATAGAACCGTTAAAGCTCCATCGTGAACGTGTAGCTGTGGAAATAATGAAACTAGCTAAAAATCGCCATAATGATCTGATCAATATGGCACGCACGGAGGAAACGTAATGCAACGCCGCCAGGTGCGCGATATTGAATATCAACTATTGGCGGGAAGCGATCGCCGAACTACTGATATTGTGATCGAGCGCAACGGTACGATTACTGTACGGCCTCCCAAGCTAATGACGCCTGAACAGGTAGATGACACTGTACTCAGCAAGCGCATGTGGATCTATCGTAATCTTGCCGAGTGGCGCGATCTTAATGCAACCCGAGTCGTGCGGGAATGGGTTAACGGTGAGACTTTTCTCTATCTGGGAAGCGGCTACAGATTACAGTTAGTTGCCGATCAGATTGACGATCTCAAACTTAAGGATGGCCGTTTTTGTCTGCGACGCGATATCATCGAAAAGGGTGACTACGCTGGGGCTCAGAAGGCGTTTGAGGATTTCTATCGGGTAAAAGGCCTGTCTCGTATCTGTAAACGAGTGGCCTGGTTCGCAGCTAAAGTGGGTGTGAGCCCTGGAACTGTTTACATCAAAGAGCTAGGTTATCGCTGGGCTTCATGCGACGCTTCCAGCGAGCTTCATTTCCACTGGAAATGCCTTATGGCACCGCTCAGCGTCATTGACTACATTATAGTTCACGAGCTTTGCCATCTTCGTTACAGGGACCATTCGGAAGCGTTCTGGAACGAAGTGGACAAGGTATTGCCGGATTATCGTGAAAGAAAAGAGTGGCTCAGGGTCCGTGGCGCTGGACTGACATTGTAAGAAGAGCTCTTTGATCAAAAGTATCTGCAAGTATAAGGAAAGCAAAAACCCCGCTCAGGTTTCCCTGAGCGGGGTTTTCTAATCTGGCTCCTCTGACTGGACTCGAACCAGTGACATACGGATTAACAGTCCGCCGTTCTACCGACTGAACTACAGAGGAATCGTTTGAACGAGGCGAATATTAACGGCGTCGCTCTAAGGTGTCAACAGCAAAAAATACATTATCATTCAACTGGCTAGCTTTAACGCAAAGCGATCGTGATTTAAGCAGT
>Ga0308166_1002450_pt1 | contig 17118 bp, 14 predicted proteins | sample PhyCR2_2_FD_202137 | JGI IMG/M metagenome (GOLD analysis project Ga0308166, IMG submission 202137) | Phyllosphere microbial communities from UC Gill Tract Community Farm, Albany, California, United States - DLSLCC.R2 | ecosystem: Host-associated > Plants > Phyllosphere > Unclassified | place... | reverse complement strand
GGGTCATCTCCCCGACCAGGGTGTCCATCCGCGATTCGACCATCTGGTACTGCGACAGCATCTTTTCCTTGACCGAGCCGAACATGCCGGTCACGCGCGAGAGCAGGCCGCCGGAACGCAGCTTGGCCGGGTCCAGGCCCTTCGAGGTGGCGATCAGTTCGTTCAGCTGGGTGCCGAACACATCCGCATCGGAGGCACGCACGGTGCCGAGCAGCTTGGCCGATACCTTGGCCACGCCTGCGCCGGTGGAGCCGCCCAGGGCCTCGATGGCCTTGTCGTCGATACCGGAGATGTCGACCCGGACCTGCGGGGCCGGGGCCGGAGCCGGGGCTGTCTCAGGGCGCAAGGCCGGCAGCGCATCCATGCCGGCGGGTGTCGACAGCGGCGGCAGCGAGGGCGCCGGCGCCGGTGCGGGCGCGGTCGGCGCGGAGGCGGCGGCGTTCGCTTCTTCGTCCGGGGAGAACAGCGGTTTCATAACATTCCTTCAGGTTGGAAATGACAAGAATAGCTTACCACTGGACAACCCTCGCGGGCGAGACCCCGGCCGGCGCTTACCACATCAGGTCGTCGGGAATCTGGTAGGCCGCGTAAGGATCGTCCGGATCGACCTCGGCCGCCTTCTTCACCTGCACCACCAGCGAGGCATCGCGCTGGGCGATCTTTTCGCCGATCACGCGCGGCACCAGGTCGGTCGCGTCGCCGATGCGCACGATCATCAGCCGCCCCGCCATCAGGTGCTCCTGCACCTTGTTCGACACGTGGATGCGCTCGATCTTGTTGTCGTGGGTGAAGTTGTAGGCGACGTCGCCATTGCCCTTGGACTGGCGGTTCTTCTGCACCAGATCGAGGATCTGCGCCATGATCGCCTTTTGCAGGGCGGCGGCGTCGCGCTGGGCATTGAGCTCGCGCGCGCGCTCGGCGTTCTTGCGCTGCAGCTCGGCCGCCGCCAGCTTGGCCTCGTCCACGCTTTGCGTGCCGTGCCGGCGGTCGATCTTTTGCTGCTTGCTCTTTTCCTGTTGAACCTGCTTGGCCTTGCCCTTGTTGACCAGGCCGGCCTTCAAAAATTGTTCCTGCAACGATGCCATCTGTGGCGCTCCATCAATAAACGTCCGGCCGTCCGGCGCGGATCATCCATTAGCATAGCAAATTGCCAGCCCCTTGCCGCCGCTCCTTTGCCAGCCTGGGCATGCTCCGCCGAACATGCCCAGGCTGGCGGACACACAGCGCGTCATCGGCGCAACACCTGGCCTCGTGGCGGGTGACCACGAGGAAACATGCGGGCCAACAGCTTGTTTTGCAGGAGAGTAAAGTGCATCAAATCAATGCGCACCTGCCTGCGTCCCAAGCGCGCTCTCGCTTGCCGACCGGCGGCCTATACTGGGTTCAACCTCATCCTGCGAGAACCCTATGCCCCCTCACCTCGGCCTGGTCTGCATCACCGCATCGAAAGAGGTCCGCTACCGGACCGTCACCCGCAAGCGCCTGCTCGAACAATCGCTCGATGGCCAGCGCAAGATTCTGGAAGATATTTTTCGCGACAACATCCAGACCTTCGACGCAGCCATCCGCTATTGCCAGCAAGAAGGCATTTCCCTGTACCGCCTGCCCTCCTCGATCTTCCCGTTCTCCGACGAGCCGATCGGCCGCGAGATCCTGGAAACCCTGGCCCCGGTCCTGGCGCGCTCGGGCGAACGGGCGAGCGCCGCCGGCATCCGGCTGGTGATGCACCCGGACCAGTTCGTGGTGCTGAGTTCGGATTCGCCGGCGGTGGTGGAGAACAGCGTCAAGATTTTGCAGATGCACGCCGACATCATGGACTTGCTGAAGCAGCCGCGCTCGCCCTGGGCGATCCTGGAAATCCACGGCGGCAAGTCGGACCGGGCCGACGCGCTGGTGGCGGCGATCGGGCGCCTGCCGGAAGCGATCCGTTCGCGCCTGGCGCTGGAAAACGACGAATATTCATATAGCGCCGAGGAAATCCACGCCATCTGCAAGCGCGCCGGCGTGCCGATGGTGTTCGACGCCCACCACCACATCGTGCACGAAAAGCTCGACAGCTACGAACACCCGAGCGTGGCCGAGATGCTGGCCAGGGCGCGCGAGACCTGGCCCGACCCGGCGCAGCAGCTGGTGCACATCTCGAACGGACGCGAAGGCTTCAACGACCGCCAGCATTCGGACCTGATCGCCACCATGCCCTCGTCATATGCGGGCGCGCCGTGGATCGAGATCGAGGCCAAGTCGAAGGAAGAAGCGATCGCCGGGCTGCGGCCCTGGCTCGGCACGCTCGCCGCCCAGGCCGGCTGATCGGACAAAAAAACGGGCGGCGCCGGCCGCCCGCCCCGATTCATTCGCTGCGCTTGACGATCACCGCCTCCAGGTACTCGGACGGCACCACCAGCGAGGCCCCGCCCGCGGTATTCGCGTCGTGCAGCATGCCGGTGATGTCGGCTTCCAGCGCCGCCTGGCCGGGGCCGTCGAGCGCCGCGAAGGCCTTCTGCACCGGGCCGTAGTAATCCTTGAACACCTGCAGCCAGTGTCCGGTCGAGGCATAGCGGAACACGAAGCTGCGGCGCATGACGCGGATGCTCGCCGCCTGGGCGCCGAACAGCTCGTGCAGGTATTCCTCGGTGCCCCACATCGCCGGCGAACGCAGCCCGCCTGGCGGCGGCACGTACTTGCCGATGGTCTTGAACAGCTGGCCGACCAGGCCTTCCGGCGTCCAGCTCGCCAGGCCGATGCGCCCGCCGGGCCGCACCACGCGCAGCAGCTCGCCCGAGGACCGGGCGTGGTCGGGCGTGAACATTACGCCGAAGGTGGACAGCGCCACGTCGAAAGCGCTGTCGGCGAACGGCAGGTCCTCGGCATCGGCGACGCGGAAATCGATCTTCAGGCCCTCGGCCTCGGCGCGTGCGCGGCCCTTGTCCAGCAAGGCCGGCACATAGTCGGTCGAGGTCACGCGGGCGAAGCGGTGGGCCGCGGCCAGGCTGGCATTGCCGTTGCCGGCGGCAACATCGAGCACGGTCTCGCCGGCCCGGATGTCGGCGGCTTCGGCCAGGGTTTCGCCGACGATCTGCAAGGTCACGCCGATCACGGCAAAGTCGCCGCTGGCCCAGGTGGCCTGCTGGCGGTGCTTGATGGCGACAAAGTCCGGCTGGGCGGCGCTGCGCCCCTGCGGCAAGCTTGAAGTCGATTGCGTTGGCTTGTCCATGGTGTCATGCTCCCGTCTTCGAGGTTGAAGAATACGAGTATCGCGCGCATGCGCGGCGGCGGCTTGCTCCGGCGTCGCCCCGGTTTGCCCGCGCATCCTGAACCCATGGGAATCGATACCCTGTCCGATGTGCTGCGCTCGGTCCGCCTGCGCGGCGCGGTCTTCTACCAGCTCAGCTTGCCGGCGCACTGGGCAGTGGAAGCGCCGCCGCTGCGCGACCTGGCCGGCCTGCTCTTCCCCGACGCCGAGCACGTCATGGAATACCACGTGCTCACGCGCGGCAGCGGCTGGGCCACGGTGGCCGGCCTGGCGCCGGTGCGCCTGCAGCCGGGCGACACCATCATCCTGCCGCACGGCGACGGCCATGTGCTTTCCAGCGACCCGGCCCAGCAGCCGGCGCGCATCGATCCGGCCTGGGTGGCCGCCACCCGCGACGCGCCCAAGCCGATCCCGATCGTCTTCCATTCGCAGTACGAGATCACCTGGGGCGAACCGGCGCAGGCATCGGAGAACGGGCTGACCTGCGGCTTCCTCAGCTGCGACCGCCACCCGTTCAATCCGCTGCTCGGCGCCCTGCCGCGCCTGCTGCATTTGCCCGCCGGCGGCGCCAGCGCGCGCACCGACCTGGCCGACCTGGCCGCACGCGTGGAACAGAACCAGCCGGGCGCCGCGGCGCTGCTGGAGCGCGCCAGCGAAACCATGTTCATCGACGCCCTGCGCCGTTATCTCGCGCACCTGCCGGCCGGGAGCACCGGCTGGCTGGCGGGATTGCGCGACCCGCAGCTGGGCCGGGCGCTGAGCCTGATCCACCGCGCGCCGGCGCGCCCCTGGACCATCGACGACCTGGCGCGCGCCGCCGGCCTGTCGCGCTCGGTCTTCTGCGCGCGCTTCCTGCGCCTGCTGGGCCAGCCGCCGATGCAATACCTGGCGCGCTGGCGCATGGAGGCGGCCGCCGGCCTGCTGCGCGACAGCCGCGCGCCGGTGGCCTCGGTGGCGCTGGAAGTCGGCTACGAGTCGGAGGCGGCCTTTGCGCGGGCGTTCAAGCGCGAGGTGGGCACCTCGCCGGCCAGGTGGCGGCGCGAGCATGTAGCCATGGGTTGAGGCTTTGTGTTTAAGAAACTATGGACTTGCGGTTAGTTCGTGCTAAAATTCGCCGCCTTGGCCTGGTAGCTCAGTTGGTAGAGCAGAGGATTGAAAATCCTTGTGTCGGTGGTTCGATTCCGCCCCGGGCCACCAAGAATATCGTTCACGCAACGCCAACCACCATCGGTTGGCGTTTTTGTTCGTGGATTCCGCAGTCCTTGTGTCCGGTCCATTTCCGGACCTTCATCCCCCGCAAGAATTCCTAACGAACGCAGTCGCTGTGCCCGCTGCGGTACGCTTCCAGCATACGCACGCCCGTGCGATGGGAGGATCGATCATGCATTACATTCGTTGCGGCACCGGCAAGCCTTTGCTACTGATTCATGGCCTGGGCGGCCATTGGCAGAGCTGGAATCCCATCCTGGCGGATCTCGCGACGAGGCGCGAAGTCATTGCGGTGGACCTGCCCGGCTTTGGCCAGACGCCGAGGCTGGCCGGCGAAACCTCGATCCGCACCCTGGCGAATGAGACCGCCGCCTTCCTCCATGCCCATGGCTTGAGCGGCATCGATGCAGTCGGCAGCTCGATGGGTGCGCGGCTGGTGCTGGAGCTGGCGCGACGCGGTGGGATCGTCGGCGGCGTGGTAGCGCTCAATCCAGGTGGTTTCTGGCAGGGATGGGAGCGTCACGCGTTCTTCAGCTCGATTTACCTGTCGATCCGGCTGCTGCGGCTGCTGCGCCCGGTATTGCCGGCGGTCTGCGCCAATCCGCTTGGTCGCGCTTTGTTGCTGGCACAATTTTCTGCCCGGCCGACCAAGCTGGCGCCGGACACCGTGAGCGATGAATTGTGCAGCTATGTGGCTTCGCCGGCTTTTGATGAACTGCTGGCCCAGCTCGCCTACGGTGAGGAGCAACAAGGGGCTCCGCGCAACAGCATCGCGCATCCTCTCGTCATTGGCTGGGGACGGCGTGACCGGGTCTGCTTTCCGCGTCAGGCCAAGCGCGCGCTGGCCTTGTTCCCGGATGCGCAACTGCACTGGTTCGATCGCTGCGGCCATTTTCCGCACTGGGATGCGCCGGCGGAGACCGCACGGCTGATTCTGAGCGCACTTACCGGTGCGCGCGCCAATGCTGCGGCCGGGCTTTCACACGCGCGCCACGAAGACCGTCCGGAACACGCCCTGGGCCTGCAGCTGCCATAATCGACTGGTCCTCCACTCATTCAAGCAAAGGGAATCAATGACACCTCAAACTGAAACCGCCATCCTGGCCGGCGGCTGCTTCTGGGGCATGGAACAATTGTTGCGGCGCATTCCGGGCGTGCTTTCAACGCGCGTCGGCTACACCGGCGGCGACGTTCCCAACGCCACTTACCGCAACCATGGCACCCACGCGGAAGCGCTCGAACTCGTGTTCGATCCGGGCCAGATCAGCTATCGCCAGATCCTCGAATTTTTCTTCCAGATCCACGATCCGACCACGCCGAACCGCCAGGGCAATGATCGCGGGATGAGTTATCGCTCTGGCATCTACTATCTCAACGACGAACAAAAGCGCATGGCCGAGCAGACCATCGCCGACGTCGACGCGTCCGGCCTCTGGCCAGGCAAGGCCGTCACCGAGATCGTCGCGGCGGGGCCTTTCTGGGAGGCCGAGCCGGAACACCAGGACTATCTGGAGCGCAATCCGAACGGGTACACCTGCCATTTCATCCGACCGGGCTGGAAGCTGCCCGTCCGCCAGGGCTCGGCGTAAACGCGGTGCGGCCTGGTGGTTCGGTTACCAGAGCAGAAGATTGAAAATCCTTGTATCGGTGGTTCGATTCCGCCCCGGGCCACCAAGAATACCCCCGCCAAACGCCCACTCATGCAAGTGGGCGTTTTGTTATTGGCGTTCGCAAAGCGCCGCTCCGGCCGGCGTCTGGCACATCACGGTGAATGCGGTTCAACATGCCAGCTTGCTTGTCGCGCGCAGAGCCGGATGCGATCCGGCCTGCTGCGGCGCCGATAGCTGAGCAGTTCCCCGAATCGTTGCATATCAGCGTAGACAACATTCCCAGTGAGCAAAAAAAACATAAAGTATGGCAATATCTATGCATGAAACATTGTATTGACATCCCGATTGCCAGCTTCACCGATCTGTTACTCGATGCCATTTGCATGGTCGACCCAGACGGGCGCTTTGTATTCGTCAGTTCCGCCTCCGAAAGCATTTTTGGTTATACCCCCGAGGAAATGATTGGCAAGCGCATGATCGATCTTGTTTTTCCTGCCGACCGCGCACGCACGCTGGCTGCGGCGCAGGACATCATGAACGGCAAGACGCATATCAACTTTGAAAACCGCTACCTGCACAAGGATGGCGGCATTGTTCACATCATGTGGTCGGCGCGCTGGTCTGCCGCCGACCGGCTGCGCGTGGCCGTCGCCCGCGATGTCACGGCCGTGAAACAGGCCCAGGCCATGCAGGCCGCGCTCTATGCCATCTCCGAGGCGGCCCATACGAGCGATAACATGGCAGACCTGTTCCAGCGTAGCCATGCCATCATTGGCGACCTGTTGCCTGCCTCTGGTTTCGGCATCGCCATGTTCGACACACCGGATCGGCACCTGCACTTCGCATATTACAACGACGATGGCGCACCGCCTCATGCATCCATGCTGTTGCTGCTATGCGAGGATGCAGTGCGGCGGGCTGCGCCGCTGCTGCTCGATCGCGGCAACACCGAAGCCCTGCCTGCGCAATTTCAAGAAATGGCGCAGGCGATAACAGGAAGCGTACTGGCAGTCCCGCTGGCGACTTCCGACGCCGTCGTGGGCGCCATGGTGCTGCGCAGCGAGCCCGGCATTGCCGGTTACACGTTGCGCGACCGCGAATTGCTTTCGTTCGTAGCAAACCAGCTTGCCACTGCAATCGGGCGAAAGCAGATGCATGCGCAAATACACTATATGGCCATGCACGACGAACTGACCCGCCTGCCGAACCGGCGCCTGTTTCATGACCGCCTCGACACCGCCCTTGTACGCGCCCAGCGCCAACAAAAGGGCTTGTCCCTGCTGTTCATCGACCTGAACCGGTTCAAGCAGGTCAACGACCGATATGGTCACGCATGCGGTGACGTGTTGCTGCAGCAGCTTGCCTGCCGCATCGCTTCCTGCCTGCGCGACACCGATACGCTGGCGCGCCTCGGTGGTGACGAATTCGTTGTCCTGCTGGAAGGTATCTCTCTGCCCTCGGATGCGGTGCTGGTGATGGAAAAGATTCACTTGGCGATGGCGCTGCCGGTCGACCTTGGTGAAGGGCAACAACTGCAGGCGTCCGTCAGCATCGGCATCGCGCATTATCCTGAGCATGGTGACAGCCGGCATGCCCTCCTATCGCATGCGGACCAGGCCATGTATGCCGTCAAGCAACTCCCGACGGACAAGCGGGCAGGGGTTTGACAGTCCGGGTGCCCGGGGGGCGATGCTTGACCGTTTCATTGACGATACAGATGAGCCCGGCGATACTCGCTGCTCTTCGATGGCGGCGTGCACGTCCGCCATCGTTCGTCACGTGAAGATCCGGAGCCCGCATGCCGCCAGTACCTGTCCCCATGATCAACAACGATGCCGTCATCCTGGGCATGCTCGCCACTATCCTCGGCGCCGTACTCTGGACGGCTTCGCGCGAACGCGGTTTCTGGAAAAAGTTCTACGACTACGTCCCTGCCCTGCTGCTGTGCTACCTGCTGCCTTCGCTGCTCAATACCCTCGGTGTCATCGACGGCTCGGCCTCGAAACTGTATCCGGTGGCGCGCGATTACCTCCTGCCGAGTTCTCTGGTGCTGCTGTGCGTCGCGATCGACTTCAAGGCCATCGTCCGGCTCGGGCCGAAAGCGGTGATCATGTTTCTGACCGGCACCGCCGGCGTCATGCTCGGCGCCGTCGTCGCTTTCGAGGCCATGCGGGTCATCCATGCCGAAACCGTGGCAGGCGACACCTGGCGCGGCATGACCACCGTGGCCGGTTCATGGATCGGCGGCGGCGCCAACCAGGCTGCCATGCGCGAGGTATTCGAGGTCGACGCGACCATGTTCGGACAGTTCGTCGCCGTCGACGTCCTCGTCGGTAATCTGTGGACGGCGGTCCTGCTGTTCCTTGCCAGCCGCGCCCATGTATTCGACCGCTGGACCGGCGCCGACCTGACGGCACTCAACCGCCTGCGCGACAGCATCGCGCAATACCAGGCGCTGCATGCCCGGATCCCGACCCTGACCGACATCATGGTCATCCTCGCCATCGGCCTGGGCGCAACCGGCCTGTCGCACTTCCTGTCGCAGTTGGTGGTGGGCTGGGTCAATTCCCTGCCTGCCGAGTGGCGCCTGCAGGACTATAGCCTGAACTCCGGCTTCTTCTGGATCGTCGTGATCGCCACCACCATCGGCCTTCTGCTCAGCTTCACGAAAGCCCGCACCTATGAAGGTGCAGGCGCGTCACGCATCGGCTCGGTGATGCTCTACGTGCTGGTCGCGACGATCGGCATGCAAATGAACCTCAGCGCCCTGCTCGACCGTCCATGGCTGTTCCTGCTGGGCCTGATCTGGATTTCCTTCCACGGCGGCCTGATGATCCTGATGGCCAAGCTGATCCGCGCGCCGCTGTTCATGATGGCGGTCGGCTCGCAGGCGAACATCGGCGCCGCGGCGTCGGCGCCGGTGGTCGCCAGCGCCTTCCATCCCGCGCTGGCCCCGGTCGGGGTATTGCTCGCCGTGCTGGGCTATGCGCTGGGGACGTACGGCGCCTACGTCACCGGCATCACCTTGCGTACGATCGCAGGAGGCTAAGTACTCGCTCAGAAACTTTCGGAAGGCGCTGTCTCCGTGAGTCGGCGCGCAGCGGCCTGCGGCCATTCGACCGTTGACGCCCTACTCCTTCCTTTCCCTGAACTCAGCGTCGATCACCCTGTCGTCGGCGCTGTCGTGCGTCTTTCTGCCGAAGCCGAATGGCGAGACCAGGGACCGCAAGCGATCGAATGCCGTTTTCCTTAACCACGGATAGACAAGCAGGAAAGCCGTGGTCAAACCGGTGCATAGCGCCGGTACATAATCGGCGCGCAGTAGAAAGCTCGCCAGGCAGAGTACGAGCAGGCTGATGATGAGTGGCCGGCGTACGGGTTGAGGCAACAGGCCGACGATGCGCAGCCTGCCTTTGCTCATCCAGGGGAACCTGGCGAACACCGCGCCAAGCAGCAAGCCTGCCGTGACCCGGCCTGTGCCGAGGTGCCCGGCCAGCTCGCCGATCACCAGGAAACCCGTGTAGCTCATCGTGCCGGCCAAGGCTGCCAGCACCCCCAGGACAATCGCGAGCGTCAGCCTGGGCCTGCCGATTGCTGCTCTGATAAAGGAAACCAGGATTCTTGTACTCCTGCAAACGGGTATTGAAAGTGACACCTGGATTCTATCAGCAACGCCCTTGCCGGCGTGCTCGCCGGGTGTCGTCAGCGGCGCCCGGTGTCCGTTCGCGCAGGCTTTGTGCCGGCGCCCGGCTTGCCGTCCTCGCTATCCACGACATCGACCCGGTGGCTGACGGCCGTGCCGCGCCCGTCGCGGTCGACCACCGTGACGATGATCTCGTAGTTGCCCGGCGCGGCGTAGGCATGGCTGGCACTGGCGGTGCCGGCGCCGCCATTTTCGCGCAGCTTGCCGGCCTGCCTGCTGCCATCGCCCCAGGACCAGCCGATGCTGCGCGTACCGGTATGGTCGTCGTCGACAAAACCCACGCTGGCCCGCAGTTGCTCGCCCGGCCTTACCGACGCCGCCGCCATGACCGGTCCGAGCAGGTGGCCGCGCACTTGACCGCCCCCATGAGCATTGTCCGACCTGAGCAGCACCAGCCCCGCGTTCGAACTCGCCACGATGGCCCCGCTGTCGTTGATCGCCATCGCATGCTCCAGCACCAGGCCGGGCGGCGCCCGGCGCAGGGCCGCGTTCAGGTCGCGCATGCCGCTGCCGGCGTGCCAGAGAAAGGCGCGCATGGCGCCGGCCCGGTTTTCGGCGAAGCCGACGATCTGCCCCTTGCCATTGACGCCGCGCGCAGCCGAGGTCCTGCCGCCCAGGGTGCCCAGTTCGCGCATGCCGCCGCGGCGCGTCCACGACATGGCGCGCTGATGGCCGTCGGCATGGCCGATGCCGCCCGCGATGTGCAGGCCGGGGGACATTGCATTCACCCACGCCGAGCTGCCGTGCGCAGTGCCGAGATCCACCATGCCGGCGGCGCGCGTCCAGAGGAAGGGGCGGTCGCCGCCGGCATCGTACGAGGGAAGCCGGTTGCCCGCCACTTCGCCACCCGCGCCAACCGCCACCACCTCCGACTCGACGCTGCCCAGGGTATCGATGGCGACCGTGCCCCCTGCGCGCGTCCAGGCGATGGCGTGCGTGTACTCGTCATCGACCGTGGCCACGCCGGCGATCAGGCCGGCGTCGTCGAGTACCTTGCCGGTGGAAGGCCAGGGCAGACCCGGCGCCAGCCCCAGGTCTTCCATGCCGCCGGCGGCGCTCCAGCGGAAGGGGCGCGCCGGGCCGTCCGGGTCGTCGCTGAAGGCGCCGGTGACGACGCCGCGCTGGCTGATCGCCATGCCATGCGAGCGGCCGTTGCCGCCGCGGATGCCGAGCATGCCGCCGCCCTTGCTCCAGACAAAGGCAGTCTCGAGACCGTGCGTGTCCAGCGCAGTGCCGGCGACCTGCCCCGCATCGTTCAGGCCGGCGACATACACGCTGCCTGCGCCGGGCGCGCCGATATCCTCCACTTTGGCGCCGTCGAAAAAGAAGCCGGCCGCGCGGCCGCCGCTGATCATGGAGCTTGACTCTAGTCGAACTAAATGGGTGTGTCCGTATCCAATTGTGATCATGGAAAGCACAATGGCCGTCGGTCAGACAGTCAGGTTGCTCGGCATCACAGTCGAGTCGGTGCAGCGTTGGGAGCGCGAAGGCCGGCTCGTTCGCGCAGCGCACACGGACAGTAACCGGCGACGTAACACGGAATACCAGTTGCACACGGCATTGGAGAGCGACCATGCTCCTGGCGCACCGCATCAGGCTTGAGCCTTCACTTGAGCAGCGCGACTATTTCACGCGCGCGGCCGGCACTGCCCGACGGGTCTGGAACTGGGCACTGGCCGAATGGCAGCGCCAGGTGGCGCTTGGCCAGCGTCCGAACGCGATGGCGCTCAAGAAGCGTTTTAATTGCATCAAGTACACCGACCCGGACTGGCTCGACGAATACGGCCAGCCCTGGCTGCGCACCATTCACCGCGACGCCCATGCGCAGCCCTTCGCCAATCTGGCCAGGGCGTGGACCCGTTACGTCGAACAGCGCCGCGCCGGCCAGCCTGCCCACCCGCCGCGCTTCAAGAAAAAGGGACGTTGCCGGGACAGCTTCTACCTGGCCAACGATAAATTCAGGATGGAGGGCCTGGCCGTCGTCCTGCCCAAACTCGGCCGTGTACTGCTGCGTGAGCCGCTGCGCTGGCCCGGGAAAATCATGGGCGCCAGCGTCGCGCGCCAGGCCGATCACTGGTATCTGTCGGTCCAGGTCGAGGTGCCCGAGCAACTGGCGCACCGGTCGCGGACGGGCGACGCGGTGATCGGTGTCGATCTGGGCGTGACGGCTGCGGCGACCCTGTCCAGCGGAGAAAAGATCGTCGCGCCCCGTCCGCTGAAATCCGCGCTGCGGCGCCTTCGCATCCGCAGCCGGCGCCAGTCGCGCAAAGTAGAGGCAGCCAAAAAGGCGTCCGGCATCACCGGACCGATCCCGAAGGGAACCCGGCTGCCGGTATCGAAAAACCGCACAAAAGGGGCGCTGTCGCTGGCGCGCCTGCATGAGCGCATTGCGCAGGTCCGCGCCGACTTCACGCACAAGCTGACGACCCGTCTCTGCCGCGAAAACCAAACGGTGGCGATCGAGGACCTGAACGTCAGCGGCATGCTCGCCAACCACAAGCTGGCCCGGGCCATCGCCGATGTCGGCTTTTACGCAATCCGGCGCCAGCTGCAATACAAGTCGGCCCGTTACGGCACCAGGATCGTGCTGGCCGACCGCTGGTATCCGTCGAGTAAGCTGTGCTCGATGTGCGGGGTGCGCAATACCGAGTTGACCCTGGGTGAACGGATCTGGACCTGCGGCGCTTGCGGCAACCGCCACGACCGCGATGTCAACGCGGCCGTCAATGTGCAACGGCTCGCCACCGGCGCCCTTGCGGCGCGCACGGCGCTACCCGAGGCGAGCCAGGCGGTGACGCCGGGCACTGCCGCCGGAACGGTTCCGGCGGCAGGCGGGGAAGTGACGCCTGTCAGAGACGAACACGGTCAACAGGACGGTTCCGGGCAGGAAGAATACGCTGCGCACGTTTGCGCACGTTTTTGATAGCAGAAAGCCACTTGTCCGGTGGCGTTGATGTGCGGGTAGGCGGCAATCGATCCCGGGCCGAGATTGATCACCCGATAGCCTGCCTGCGGGCCTGCGCCATCGGCGACATCCGGCGCCGGTAGCGGCTGCACGGCAGCCGCGGCGCCCCATATGACCGATGTCAGCAGCAGCCCTACCCTGCGCGGCAAATTTCCCAGTCTCCAAACGGCGCCGCCGACCGGCACATCGCTTCCTCGCCCAGAACGCATTTCCGTCTCCCATGTAAGGTAAAACACCTGGCCGGTCATCACAGCGACGCCGGGCAGCGGGGATCGATCATGCCCTGCAATTGGCGCGTACGGTGAAGCGTGCCGGGGGTTTTACGCCGGCGTTTGCGCTGCGCTTATGCGTTTTGCAGCGAGCAAGTGTTCTAGAGAATGAGAAGTGAGGCCAAGTATTTCCTTGACGCATTCCAGCAGCAAATGCAGACTCGGCGTATCAACCATTTCGGCCAGGCGGCGCTGCGCCAAACAGCCGCCACTGCTCACACACCATGCGTCTTCTTTCCCTTTTGCGTCCCTGCGGCGCCGCCTTGTTCGCCATGCTGGTATCGGGCTGTTCGAGTTCCCCGGAACCGGATTCGGTGCCGGCGCCGCCTTCCAAGATCCTGTTCGTCGGCAACAGCTTCATCTACGGCGACCCGGCCGGCGCTCCCGCGCCGCTGGTCAAGTTCTACCGCCCGGGCACGGTCACGGACCTGAACGGCGAAGGCATCGGCGGCGTGCCGGCCCTGTTCAAGGCGATGACGGAACAGGCCGGCCTGCACTACGACGTCAGCCTGGAAACCATCCCCGGCGCCGGCCTCGACGCCCATTACGATAAGAAGCTTGCCCTCATCGCCAGGCCCTACGATGTGGTGCTGCTGCAGAGCTACAGCACGCTCGACGCGGCCAGGCCCGGCAATCCGGAGAAGCTGGTCAAGTACACCGGCCTGCTGGCGCAAGCCTTGCGCAAGCAGAACCCGGGCGTCGACATCCGCCTGGTTTCCACCTGGTCGCGCGCCGACCAGGCCTGGAAGCCGGGCGGCGCCTGGTACGGCCAGCCGATCGAACGCATGGCGCTGGACCTGCGCCGCGGCTATGACAGCGCGGCCGTCGCCAGCAAGCTGGACGGCGGCGTGATCCCGGTCGGGGAAGCCTGGAACCGGGCCTTCGCGGCCGGACTGGCCGACCCCAACCCCTACGACGGCATCGTCGCCGGCCAGGTCAATCTGTGGGCGCCGGACGCCTACCATGGCAGCGCGCATGGCTACTACCTGGAAGCGCTGACCATCTTCGGCCACGTGACCAGGCGCGATCCGCGCACGCTCGGCGCCGAAGAACCGGTCGCCCGCGAACTCGGCATCGCGGCCGAGACCGCCGGCGCCCTGCAGCGCATCGCCGCAGAGCAGCTGGCCGCAAGCGATTGACGGCCGCCAGGCAAGTGGCGTGGCTTACACCACGCTATTCCATGGCGCCGACAAACGCATTGCGCAATTGATCAAGCCCACCATCGAATAAGTCTGCGGGAAATTCCCCCACATTTCGCCGGTAACGGGGTGGGTGTCCTCGGACAGCAGGCCAAGGTGGTTGCGCGCCGCCAGCATGGCCTCGAAGACTTCGCGCGCCTCCTCCACCCGGCCGATGCGCGCCAGCGCGTCGATGCGCCAGAAGGTGCAGATATTAAAGGCGGTTTCCGGCTTGCCGAAGTCGTCGGGCGCTTCGTAGCGGCGCATGTAGGGGCCGTCGCACAGCGAGCGCTCGAGCGCATCGACGGTGGCGACGAAGCGCGGGTCCTTGGGGTCGATGAAGTTGATCTCGGCCATCAGCAGCACGCTGGCGTCGAGGTCGCGCCCGCCCAGGCTCTCGGCAAAGGCCTGGCGTTCCTCGCTCCAGGCTTCGCGCAGCAGGCGCTCGCGGATCAGTTCGGCGCGCTCGCCCCAGTAGGCGGCCCGGTCGTCCAGCCCCAGCTCGGCGGCGATCTTGGCCAGGCGGTCGCAGGCCGCCCAGTTCATCAGCACCGACGAGGTATGCACGCGGGCGCGGGTGCGCAGTTCCCACATGCCGGCGTCGGGTTCCGCATGCAGGCGGAAAGCCTGCTCGCCGACCGCCTCGAGCTGGCGGAACTCGGCCAGCCCGGCGCGGCGGAACAGGCGGTGGTCGAAGAAGGCCTGGGCGGCGCCCAGCACGATGTTGCCGTACACGTCGTGCTGGAAATGTTCTTGCGCTTGATTGCCCACGCGCACAGGCCCGTTGTTGCGGTAGCCGGGCAAGTGCTCGAGTATCGACTCCGGCAGTTGCTCCTCCAACCCGATCCCGTACAGGGGCTGGATATGGCCGCCCTTGGCGCGCGCCACCACGTTGCCCAGCCAGCGCAGGTAGTCTTCCATGGTGCCGACTTCCGACAGGCTGTTCAGGGCGCGGATGACGAAGAAGGCGTCGCGCAGCCAGCAGAAGCGGTAGTCCCAGTTGCGCCCGCTGCCCGGCGCTTCCGGGATGCTGGTGGTCATGGCGGCGATGATGGCGCCGGTGTCCTCGAACAGCGACAGTTTCAGGGTGATCGCGGCGCGGATCACCACGTCCTGCCATTCGAGCGGCAGGGCCAGGCGGCGCGACCAGGTGCGCCAGTAGCCGATCGTTTCCTTCTCGAAGCGGTGGGCGGTGTCCTCGATGCCGTCGGCCAGGGTTTCGTCGGGGCCGAGCATGAAGTTCATCGGCCGGTCGAGCACGAAGAAGGTTTCGGCCAGCACGTGGCTGAGCGAGGCATCGGTGTTCAGGCGCAGGGTCTGGGCCGGCCCGACGTAGCGGATGTGGTGGCTGCCCTGGGTGATCTGCGGCAGCTTGACGCCGTATTCGAAGCGCGGGCGCAGCAGCACGCGCATGCGCACGCCGCTGCCGATCGGGCGCACGCGGCGCACCAGCATCAGCGGCCGGAACATGCGGTCGCGGCTCAGGAAGCGCGGCGCGAAGTCGGTGATCTCGATGCCGTTGCCGGCCCGGTCGAACAGGCGGGTGCGCAGCACGGCCGTATTCGGCTCGTAGGCCTGTTCGCCATGGGAAAAGCCGTCGATCTCGAAGCGCCACAGGCTGCCGTTCTCGCCCGGGTCGAGCAAGGCGTTGAACACCGGGTCGCCGTCGAAGCGCGGCAGGCAGGACCACACCACGCCGCCCATGCGGTCGATCAGCGCGCTGAAGGCGCAATTGCCGACCACGCCGCATTCGAGCGAGCCGCCTGCGGTGTCGATAGCGGGTGCCGCCTGCTTGCTGGATACATCGTTCATGTCGCTTCCTTTCCAGTGATGGGCATGGCGGCCGCCCGCGCCAGCGCCGCGCGCAGGTCTTGCGCCGACCCGATGCGGTAATACGCCACGCTCGGCCCCGCGCCCACCTTGATGCCGGCGCCGCCGATGCCCTGTACGTAATCGAAGCCCGCCTCGTCGGTGGTGTCGTCGCCGGCGAACAGCGCGCGGTGGCCGGCGAAAGGCGCCTCGGCCAGGAAATCGCGGATCGCGGTGCCCTTGCCTATGCCGGCCGCCTTGACCTCGATGATCATCTTGCCTTCCATGATGAGCAATTCAGGACTGTAGCGGATGGCTTGCTGCAGCGCCGCACGGCAGGCTTCCCCCATCTGCGGCGCCTGGCGGTAATGCAGGGCCAGCGCACCGTGCTTTTCCTCGACCCAGAGGCCGGGATGGCGCGCCGCCAGGGCTTGCGCGGCGCTGCGCACCGCGTCGAACGGCGGCGGCGGCAAGCGCCGCAGCACGCCGTCGGCACCGCGCCTTTCCATGCCGTGCACGCCAGCGGCGGGCAGGCGCAGCGGCGCCAGCAGCGCGTCGAGTTCGGCCACGGGCCGGCCCGAGACGACGGCCACCCGGCCCGCGAGCCGGGCCTGGAGCGCGGCCAGCGCGGCCAGCATTTCGGGCAGCACGATTACCTGGTCGGGCCGCGCGGCGATGTCGACCAGCGTGCCGTCGAAGTCGAGGAACAACGCGCAGTCGGGCGCGGCCAGCAGGTCCGCGGCGGTGGTGGACTGGTTCATGACGCCCTCCGCTTCAGCTTGCCCTCGCTGATCGAGCCGATGCGCGACATGACGCGTTCGCGCTGGCGCAGGCGCGCCGCATCCTGCAGCATGCGCCCGGCCCAGCGGTAGACGTTGAAGTCGCGCACCCGGCGCCGCATGCTGCGCATGCGTTCGGCCTGTTCGTCGGGCGGCATGGTCAGGGCCTGGTACAGCGCCTCGGCGCCCTGCTCGATGTGATACGGATTGATGATCAGCGCTTCGTGCAGTTCGCGCGCGGCGCCGGTGAACTGGCTCAGGATCAGCACGCCCTGCTCGTCGTCGCGGGAGGCGATGAATTCCTTGGCCACCAGGTTCATGCCGTCGTGCAGGCTGGTCACGCTGC
>Ga0308166_1002445_pt1 | contig 17156 bp, 16 predicted proteins | sample PhyCR2_2_FD_202137 | JGI IMG/M metagenome (GOLD analysis project Ga0308166, IMG submission 202137) | Phyllosphere microbial communities from UC Gill Tract Community Farm, Albany, California, United States - DLSLCC.R2 | ecosystem: Host-associated > Plants > Phyllosphere > Unclassified | place... | reverse complement strand
TGGTCTGGAAGGCGATGCCGTCGATGACGGCGATGATGTCGACGATCTTCTGCGACGACGCGTGGATCGATCCCATCGTGTCGACGACGCGCGCGACGGCCGTGCTGCCCTGCTGGGCGACGCCGGCCGCCGTGTCGGCGAGGGCGTTGGCCTGGTTCGCGTGTTCCGCGTTGTTGCGCACGGTCGCGGTCAGCTCTTCCATCGAGGCGGCCGTCTGCTGCAGGGCGCTGGCCTGCTGCTCGGTGCGCGAGGACAGGTCCAGGTTGCCGGCCGCGATCTGCGTGGAGGCGCTGGAGATCGTGCCGGTGGCGGCGCGCACGTTGCCGACGATGTGGGCCAGGTTGCCCTGCATCGCCTTCATCGCGGCGAGCAGGCTCGATTGGTCGCCCGGGCGGGTCTGCACGTCCATCGACAGGTCGCCGGCCGCGATGTGCTTGACGATGTCGGTCGCGTAGTCCGGCTCGCCGCCCAGGCGGCGCATCAGCCAGCGCGTGAGCAGCGTGGCGCCGGCGGCGCCCAGCAGCACGCAGCCGCAGACGAGCGACATGATCAGCACGCGCGATGCCGCATAGCGGCGCGAACCATCGAGCGCGGCGGCGCGCCCGCCTTCGGTGTATTTGTCGACGGCCTTGTCGACGTTGGCGCGGATGGCGACGATCAGCTTGTTCGATTCGCCGCGGATCAGCGACTTGGCCAGGTCGTCGTCGTTCTGGCGCGCGGCGGCGCGGACCTTGGCGTCTTCCGCCATGTAGCGCTGCCACAGGTCGAGGAATTCCGCGTAGCTCTGCTGTTCATCCGGCGATTCGAGCAGCTTGACGTAGTCGTCCTGCATGCCCTTCAGGTCTTGCAGGTCTTGCGCGATCACCTTGTCGTACTTGTCCATCTCGGCCGGGTCGCTGGAGATGATGTATTGCAGCTCGCGCGTGCGGATGCGCGCGACTTGCGACTTGATGTCTTCGATGACGCGGATGCCCGGCATCCAGTGCCCGGACAGGCGCAGCGAGGTGTCGTTGACCTTCGCCAGTTGATGGATCGAGATCGCGCCGACCAGCGCGGTGAGGGCGAGGACGGCGGCGAATGTAATGCCCAGCTTGCTCGCCAGGCGTAAGCGGTTGAACCAGTTCATCATCTGATACTCAAAAATGTTTCTGTAAGCCAACTATGATAACCGACATTCAATGTTGATGTCATGCAATCTGGTTATACGTATATTCCGCAATCAAATTAGTTTGTACAAATGCTTGCTGCCCAGCGGTAACGTGTGCGGTGTTGCATGATTGACAGCCTATACTGCGTTCGTGTGTTCCGGATCCACTACCGTTCTCATGCACGATGACGCCACCGTTCTCCCGTTCCGCAGTCCTGCTCGTCAAGCTGATCCTGCTGGGTCTGCTGGTCGGGGTCGCAACGTGGATCGCGCTGGCCCGCTGGACCATGTCGCCGCGTAACATGACCTTTGCCCCCGTCGCCCAGCCCATCCCGTTCAGCCACAAGCACCACGTGGCCGACGACGGCATCGATTGCCGCTACTGCCACACGTCCGTGGAGAACTCGGCCACGGCCGGGATGCCGTCGACGTCGGTCTGCCTCAGCTGCCATTCGCAGCTGTTCCTCGATTCGCCGCTGCTGGCAAAGCTGCACGACAGCGCCCGCACGGGCAAGCCGCTCCACTGGGCGCGCGTGCACGACCTGCCGGACTTCGTCTATTTCGAACACGACATCCATGTGGCCAAGGGCGTCGCCTGCATCGAGTGCCACGGGCGCGTGGACCAGATGCCCATCACGTGGCGCACGGCGTCGCTGGAGATGCAGTGGTGCCTGCGCTGCCACCGCGACGCGCCCAACCATGTGCGGCCGCTGAACCAGGTGCTGTCGATGGCGCCGCAAAAGCCGCTCAGCGCGGACGAGATCCGCCAGCTGAACCGCCTGTACCACCTGCGCGATGCCCAGGCGCTGACCAATTGCTCCACCTGCCACCGATGAAGACGCATCCTGTTTTCCCGATCGCCCAGGACGAACCGGCACGGCGCCGCTTCCTGAAGCTGATGGCCGCATCGGCCGCGCTGGCGGGCGCCGGGTGCAGCGGGCCGCCGGGCGAAACCATCGTCCCGTACGTGACGATGCCGGAGCAGGGCGTGCCGGGCCTCCCCATGTTCTATGCCACCGCGTTCGTGCGCAACGGGCTCGCGCACGGCGTGCTCGTGGAATCGAACATGGGGCGGCCGACGAAGGTCGAGGGCAATCCGGACCACCCGGTGAGCGCGGGCGCCACCGACGTGTTCGCGCAGGCGTCCATCCTGCAGTTGTGGGACCCGGACCGGTCGCAGGCCGTGTTCCGCGGCGAGGAGATGGCGACGTGGGGCGCGTTCGAGGCCGCGCTGCAGGCACGCCGTCCCCGCTTCGAACGGGACGGCGGCGCGGGATTGCGCATCCTGACGGGCACCGTCACGTCGCCCACGCTGGCGGCGCAGATCGCGGCGCTGCGGCAACGGCTGCCGAACGTGCGCTGGCACGCGTGGGACCCGCTGCACGACGACGGCGCCGCGCACGCGGCGCAACTGGCGTTCGGCCGGCCGCTCGATCCGCTGTACCGGCTGGACGAGGCGCGGGTCGTGCTCGCGCTGGACGCCGATTTGTTCGGCACGCTGCCCGGCAGCCTGGCGCACGCGCGCGCGTTCACGGCGCCGCGCCGGCTGGGCGACGCGCCGGACGCGAACCGCCTGTACGTGCTGGAGACGACGCCCACGTTGACCGGCGCCTATGCCGACGCGCGCCTCGCGCGCGGGCCGCACGAGATCGAAGCCGCGCTGATGCGCATCGCGGCCAGGCTGGGCGTCGGCGCCGACCCGGGCCGCGCCGCCGATGCGACGCTGGACCGGTGGGAGGCGGCGGTCGTGAAGGCGCTGGACGGCGCGCGCGGCGCGGCACTCGTCGTCGCCGGCCCGAACGTGAGCCCGGCCGGCCGCGCGCTTGCCCACGCGCTGACCCAGCGCCTGAACGGTCCGCTCGCCTTCATCGAGCCGGTCGAGCGCAGCCCGCTGGACCACGGCGCGTCGATCGCCGCGCTGGCCGACGACCTGCGCGCCGGCCGCGTCGACACCTTGCTGATGCTGGACGCGAACCCGGCCTACGATGCGCCCGCGGACCTCGATTTCGCCGCGCTGCTGCAGCGGGTGCCGCTCGCCGCCCACCTGGGCCTGTACCGCGACGAGACCGCGCGCGCGGCCGGCTGGCACCTGCCGATGGCGCACTGCTACGAAGCGTGGAGCGATGCGCGGGCCCACGACGGCACGGCGAGCATCGTGCAACCGCTGATCGCGCCGCTGTACGGCGGCCGTTCCGCGCACGAGATCCTCGCGCTGCTGGACGGCGCCGGGACGCGCAATGGCCACGCGCTCGTGCGCGCGACGTGGGGCGGCGAGGACGCGGCGTGGCGCGACAGCCTGCGCCGCGGCAGCGTCGCCGGGAGCGCCGCGCATCCCGTGGCCGTGCCCGGCGCGCGTCCGCCCGGACCCATGCCCGTGCCGGCCGCGCCGCCGCTCGTCGCCCTGTTCGCGCCCGACCCGGCCGTCGACGGCGGCGCCTTCGCCAACAACGCGTGGCTGCAGGAGTTGCCGCGGCCCCTCACGTCGCTCACGTGGGACAACGCGGCGCTCATCGGTCCGGCGACGGCGCAGCGCCTCGGCCTCGCCGACGGCGCCGTCGCGCGGCTGCGCGTGGAGGGGCGGACAGTGGATGCGCCGGTGCTCGTCGTGGCGGGGCAGGCCGAGGGCGTCGTCACGCTGCCGCTGGGCTATGGCCGGCGCGCGGCGGGCGGCGTCGGGGAGGGCGTCGGCTTCGATGCGTACCGGCTGCGCACCCGCGTTGCCCTGCCCGCGCTGACGGTCGAGCGCACGGGCCGCACGCACGCTCTCGTGGTCCGCCAGAAGGAAGTCGACATGCAGGGCCGCGACCCTGTGCACATACGCGAGCTGGCACGCGAGCGGCCGCAGCAGGCGTCGATGTATCCCGAACGCGAATACAAGGACTACAAATGGGGCATGGCGATCGACCTGAATGCGTGCATCGGCTGCGCGGCATGCACGATCGCGTGCCAGGCCGAAAACAACATCCCCGTCGTCGGCAAGGAGGAAGTGGCGCGGGGCCGCAGCATGCACTGGATCCGCGTCGACCGCTACGTGGCCGGCCCTCGCACCCTGTTCCAGCCCGTGCCGTGCATGCATTGCGAGCACGCGCCGTGCGAGGAAGTGTGCCCGGTCGGCGCCACGATGCACGACAGCGAAGGCCTCAACGTGCAGGTCTACAACCGCTGCATCGGCACGCGCTTCTGCTCCAATAACTGCCCGTATAAAGTCCGGCGCTTCAACTTCCTGCAGTACGCGAACCAACAGGTGGAAAGCCTGAAGGCGCTGCAGAACCCGGAAGTGACCGTGCGCCGGCGCGGCGTGATGGAGAAATGCAGCTACTGCCTGCAACGGATCACCCGCGCCCGGATCGAGGCCGAGAAGGCGGGACGGCGCATCCGCGACGGCGAGATGGTGACCGCGTGCCAGGCCGTGTGCCCCACGCGCGCGATCCGCTTCGGCGACCTGAACGACCCCGCCAGCGACGTCGTCGCGGCGAAGGCGTCGCCGCTCGATTACCACCTGCTGGAAGAACTCAACACACGCCCGCGCACGAGTTACCTCAGGCGCGTGCTGAACCCCGATCCGGAGCTGGAATGAGTACCCCGGAGAATGCCGACGTGCTGCGCCCCGGCTGGGGCTATGCCAGCGTCACGGACAAGATCGCGGGCATCGTCCTCACCGGCCATTTCGGCTGGCGCTGGTGGACGGCGTTCCTCGTCGCGTCCGCGGGCGTGTGCGCGCTGCTGGCCGCCGTCTCGTGGCTGCTGGTGAAGGGCATCGGCATCTGGGGCGTCGACATGCCGGTCGCGTGGGGCTTCGCCATCGGTAACTTCGTGTGGTGGATCGGGATCGGCCATGCCGGCACCTTCATCTCCGCCGTGCTCCTGCTGCTGCGCCAGAAATGGCGGACGTCGATCAACCGCTTCGCCGAGGCGATGACGCTGTTCGCGGCGGGCATCGCGGGCCTGTTCCCGATCCTGCACCTGGGCCGGCCGTGGTTCTTCTACTGGCTCGTGCCTTACCCGAACGTGATGAACGTGTGGCCGCAGTGGCGCAGCCCCCTGGTCTGGGACTTCTTCGCCATCGCGACCTACCTGACCGTGTCGCTGCTGTTCTGGTACGTCGGCCTGATCCCGGACCTCGCCACCCTGCGCGACCGCGCCGGCCAGCGCGGCCAAAGGAAAAGCCAGGTCGCGTACGGCCTGCTGGCGCTGGGCTGGCGCGGCGAGGCGCGGCACTGGGCGCGCTACGAATGGGCGTATCTGCTGCTGGCGGGCCTGGCGACGCCGCTCGTCGTGTCGGTGCACACGATCGTGTCGCTCGACTTCGCGGTCGGGAACACGCCCGGCTACCACTCCACGATCTTCCCGCCATACTTCGTCGCCGGCGCGCTGTTCTCAGGCTTCGCGATGGTGCTGACGCTCGCGATCCCGCTGCGCGCCGCGTTCGGCCTGCAGGATTTCATCACGGCGCGCCACCTCGCCAACGCGGCCAAGGTGCTGCTGGCCACGTGCTGGCTCGTGAGCTACGGCTACCTCGCGGAGATCTTCACGTCGTTCTACAGCGGCGACATCTACGAGCGCTACATGACGATCAACCGTTTCACGGGGCCGTACGGTCCCGTGTACCTGGCCATGCTGGCCTGTAACGTGCTGGTGCCGCAGCTGTTCTGGTTCCGGCGCGTACGTCACAGCGCGGCGCTGCTGTTCGTGCTGAGCCTCGTCATCAACTGCGGCATGTGGATGGAGCGCTTCCTCATCGTCGTCACGTCGCTGCACCGCGACTACCTGCCGTCCGCGTGGGGCATGTTCTATCCGACGCGCTGGGACTGGATCACCCTGTTCGGTTCCATCGCGCTGTTCGTCTGGCTGTTCCTGCTGTTCGTGCGCTTCCTGCCGCTGATCTCGATCGCGGAGATGCGCGAGCTCGTACGCGAATCGGCGAAGGGGGAGGCATGAGCGGACCGGCCATGTACGGCCTGCTGGCCGAATTCTCCAGCGCGGACGCCCTGTGCGCGGCCGCGCGCCATGCGCGCGACAATGGCTACACGCGCGTGGAGGCCTATTCGCCGTTCGCGATCGAGGGGCTGGACGACATCGTCGGCGCCGACAAGGGCTGGATCGCGCCGCTCACGCTGCTGGGCGGGATCCTCGGCGGGGCAGGGACGTACTTCCTGCAATGGTATGCGGCCGTCGTCGACTACCCGATCAACATCGGCGGCCGGCCGCTGCACAGCTGGCCCGCGTTCATCCCGGCCACGTTCGAGATCACGATCCTCGGCGCGGCCGTGGCGGCCGTGCTCGCGATGCTCGTGCTGAACGGCTTGCCGCGGCTGTACCATCCGCTGTTCGAGGTCGAGGAATTCGAACTGGCGAGCCGCAACCGCTTCTTCCTTTGCCTGCCCGCGCGCGACCCCGTGTTCGCGCCCGGCCCGGCGCGCGACCTGCTGGAAGGGCTGCATCCGCTGCTGCTGCGCGAGGTGCCGGCATGAAGCGCATCCTGTTCACGCTTTCGTTGTGCGCCCTGGCCGGCTGCGAAGGCGCGAAACAGGACATGTACGACCAGCCGCGCTATAAAACGTACGCGCCGAGCGCGCTGTTCGAGGATGGCGCGTCCGTACGGCCGCCCGTCGCCGGCACGGAACCGCGTGCGCGGGGCGCGTTCGCCGACAGTTCGGGCGGCCGCGCGGGCACGGACCTCGTGCGGCGCGACGCGCTGGCGGAAGACGCGCAGGCGAACCCGTATCCGGTCGACATGGCCCTGTTGAAGCGCGGCCAGGACCGCTACATGATCTATTGCATGCCGTGCCACAGCCCGGCCGGCGACGGCGACGGCCTCGTCGTGCGGCGCGGCTTCCCGGCGCCGCCGACGTATCACCAGGACCGACTGCGCAACGCGCCCGACCGCCACATCTACGACGTCATCAGGAATGGCTACGGCGTGATGGCGCCGTACGGCGACCGCGTGGAACCGGCCGACCGCTGGGCCATCGTCGCCTTCATCCGCGCGCTGCAACTGAGCCAGCATGCGGACGCGGCGAGCCTGCCGCCGGACGTGCGCGCGCACCTGGGAGGCCAGCCATGAAGGCGCGCACGCTCCTGGTTCTCGCACTCGCCGCCGCCGTCGCCGGCTGGCGCCTCGACCCGCGCGCGCTGCTGGCCAGCTATCTCGCCGCGTGGTGGTTCGTCACGGGTGCGCTGCTGGGCGGTCTCGCCAACGTGTGGCTGCACCAGCTGACGGGCGGCGCGTGGGGCGAGACGATCCGCGGCCCGCTGCTGCGCGCGGCGCGCTGGCTGCCGCTCGCGTGCATCCTGTTCCTGCCGGTGCTGCTGGGCGCACCGCTGCTGTATCCGTGGCAGCACGGCGTGCAGGAGGGCGCGTTCCGCCAGATGTGGCTGAGTCCCGTCTTCTTCACGATCCGCAGCGTCGGCTATCTGCTGCTGTGGACCTTGCTCGCCATCGTCGAGACGCGGGCCCGCACGCGGTCGCCATTGCGCGCGGCCCTGTGCCTGGTCGCCTACGGCTTTTCCGTGAGTCTCGCGGCCGTGGACTGGATCATGTCGCTGCAGCCCGAGTGGTACTCCAGCGTGTTCGGCTGGCTGGCGGGCACGGGCCAGATGCTGACCGGGCTCGCGCTGGCCGTGTTGCTGATCGACCGCGGCGCCGCGCGCAAGCGCCTGCCCGACCTCGGCAACCTGCTGATGATGTACGTGCTGACGTGGGCGTACCTCGCGTACGTGCAATTCCTGATCATCTGGGCCGCGGACCTGCCGCACGAGATCGCGTGGTACCTGCGCCGCGGCGCGCCCGGCTGGCAGGCCGTCGCGTGGGTGCTCGTCGTCGGCCACTTCGCCGGGCCGCTGTGCATCCTGCTGTCGCGCCACGCGAAGACCGCGCCCGCGCTGATGGGCGTGCTGGCCGCCGCGCTGCTGGCGGCCCACCTGCTGGATTGCTGGTGGCTCGTGCTGCCGTCCGTCGAGCACCTGACGCGGCACTGGCTGTGGCTGGCGCCGCTCGTTGCGGCCGGGTTCGGACTGGCGGCGTGGGTCGCGTTGGAACGAACGGGAAAGGAGGGCGCCCATGCCTGACTACACGGGCGGCGATCTCGATCTGCGCGGCCTGCGCGTCGGCGCGTGCATCATCGTGGGCGGCATCGCCTGTGCGCTCGGCGCGGCCGCGCTGATGCTGCGCGAGCAGCCGCCGGCCGCGAACTCGCCGCCGCACGCATTCGCCGGCGAGGCGCCGCTGCTGCAGCCCGCTCCGCAGCCCGACCGCGCCGCCTACTTCGAGGAAAAGCGCCGCGCGACGCAGGCCTATGGCTGGGTCGACCGCGAGGCCGGCATCGCCCGGATTCCGCTGGACGAGGCCATGAAGCTGATGGCGGCGAAGGGGGCACGATGATCGCCGCACTCGCATTCCTGCTGATGCTTGCCTGCGGCCCGGCCGCCGCGCAGGCCCTGCAACTGCCGCCGCCCCCGGCCGCGCGCTTCGACCCCGTGCCCGGCACCCGGCTGCCGCTCGACGCCGTGCTGCGCGACGATGCCGGGCAACCCGTCCGGCTGGCCGCGTTGTTCGACCGTCCGGTGGTGCTGGTGCCCGGCTATTACACCTGTCCGAACCTGTGCAGCACGGTGTTCGAAGGCGTGCTGCAGGCGCTCGCGCTGTCCGGGCTCGCGGCCGGGGAGTACCGGCTGGTCGGCCTCTCCATCGATCCGCGCGACGGCGCCGCCGCGGCCACGGAGCGGAAGCGGGCGTATGCCGCGCTGCTGCCCGGCGGCGCGCGCGATCTCACGATGTTGACGGGCGACGCGCAAACGCTGGCGCGGCTGGAGAGCGCCCTGGGCTACCGCACTGTGGCGGACACGGATACGGGCGAGCTGGCCCACGCGGCCGGCTTCGTCGTGCTGGACGCCGACGGCCGCATCGCGCGCGCCTTCTCCGGCGTCCGCTTCGATCCGGCCGCGCTGCGCGCCGCGATCAGGACGCCGACGCCATCGTTCGGCGAGCAGGTGCTGATGCTGTGCGCGCACTTCGCCCCCACGTCCGGCCGCCACACCACGGGTGCGCTGGCGTTCGTGCGCGCGGGCGTGCTGCTGTTGCCATTGCTGTTCCTGGGCTGGCTGTGGCGGCGGGGAGGGCGGCGTGCGTCCTGAATTCCACCTGCTGCCGGCGGACGCCGCCGCCTCCGCGACGCGCCTGGACAGCCTCGCCCTGTGCCTGCTGCTGCTGTGCGGTGCCGTCGCGCTGGTGCTGTTCGTGCTGATGGTCGGCTTCTCGATCCGCTACCGGGCCGGTTCCAGCGCGGATCGCACGCACGTGCCGAAGAAGGGGCTGCCCGTCGAAATCGCGTGGACCGTGATCCCGCTGCTGCTGTTCCTCGGGATCTATGCGTGGGGCGCGATCGACTACGTGAAGCTGTACCAGGCGCCCGACAATGCGATGCCGGTGTTCGTCGTCGCGAAGCAGTGGATGTGGGAGGCGGAGCACCGCAACGGCCGCCGGGAAAAGGGCCAGCTGCACCTGCCGCTGGGCCGGCCGATCCGCATGGTGATGACGTCGCAGGACGTGATCCACAGCTTCTTCGTGCCGGACTTCCGCGTGAAGCAGGACGTGGTGCCGGGCCGCTACACATCCATCGTGTTCACGCCCAGCCGCACGGGCGAATACCGGCTGTACTGCGCGGAATACTGCGGCACGGAGCATGCGATGATGCTGGGCCGGATCGTCGTCATGCAGCCGGCGGCGTTCGCGCAGTGGCTGGACGCGGGGCCGCGCCAGCCGGGCATGGCGGCGCGCGGCTACGCACTGTATCGCCGCTACGGCTGCAGCGGCTGCCACGACCCGGGTTCGAACGTGCACGCGCCCGACCTCACGGGCCTGCTGGGCCGGCGCGTGCATCTCGCGGACGGCCGCGAGCTGACGGCCGACGAGCCGTACGTCCGCGATTCCATCCTCGTGCCCACGAAGGACGTCGTCGCGGGCTATGCGCCGATCATGCCGTCGTTCGCGGGGCAGATCGGCGAGGAAGACATCCTGGCCATCATCGAATATATCAGGGAGAGCGCGCATGACGAGCTACCTCGCGGGCGGTGAGAGGCTGACCGACTGGCTGACGACGCGCGACCACAAGCGCATCGCCGTGCTGTACGCGATTTCCATCACCCTGTTCTTTTTCCTCGGCGGCGTGGCGGCGGCATTGATCCGCCTGGAGCTGGCGACGCCGCAGGGTGACCTCGTCAGCGACGACACGTACAACAAGCTGTTCACGGCGCACGGCATCATCATGGTGTGGCTGTTCCTGATTCCGTCCATCCCCGCGGTACTGGGGAATTTCCTGATGCCGCTGATGATCGGCGCGCGCGACCTCGCATTCCCGCGGCTGAACCTCGCGAGCTGGTATCTGTACATGGCGGGCGGCGCGATCGTGCTGTGGGCGCTGCTGGCGGGCGGCGTCGACACGGGGTGGACGTTCTACACGCCGTTCTCGTCGATGTTCTCGAACTCGCACGTCGTGGCGGCGCTGTGCGGGGTGCTGGTGCTCGGGTTCTCGTCGATCCTGACGGGGCTGAACTTCATCGTCAGCGTGCACACGCTGCGCGCGCCGGGCCTCGGCTGGTTCCGCCTGCCGCTGTTCGTGTGGGCGAACTACGCGACGTCGCTGATCCTCGTGCTGGCCACGCCCGTGCTGGCGATGACCCTGGTGCTGGTCGCGATCGAGCGGCTGTTCCAGGTCGGGATCTTCGACCCCGCGCTGGGCGGCGACCCGCTGCTGTTCCAGCACCTGTTCTGGTTTTATTCGCACCCGGCCGTGTACATCATGGTGCTGCCGGCGATGGGCGTCGCCAGCGAGATCATCCCGTGCTTCGCGCGCCGGCCCGTGTTCGGCTACCGCTTCATGGCCTACGCGATCCTCGCCATCGCCGTCATCGGCTTCCTCGTGTGGGGCCACCACATGTTCGTCAGCGGCCAGTCGATGTACGCGGGGATGGTGTTTTCGCTGCTGTCGTTCCTCGTCGCGATCCCCTCCGCGATCAAGGTGTTCAACTGGACGGCCACGCTGTACAAGGGCAGCATCCGCTTTTCCGCGCCGATGCTGTACGCGCTGGGTTTCGTCGGCCTGTTCACGATCGGCGGGCTGACCGGGCTGTTCCTCGCGGCGCTCGCGCTGGACGTGCACCTGTCCGACACCTATTTCGTCGTCGCGCACTTCCACTACATCATGGTGGGCGGCTCCGTGATGGCCTACCTGGGCGGCATCCACTTCTGGTGGCCCAAGGTCACGGGCCGGATGTATTCGGAGACGTGGGGGAAGATCGCGGCCCTCGTCATCTTCGCCGGCTTCAACCTGACGTTCTTCCCGCAATACCTGCTGGGCTATGCCGGCATGCCGCGCCGCTACCACAGCTATCCGGAAGAATTCCAGCTGCTGCACGTGCTGTCGTCCGCGGGCGCCGTCACGCTGGCCATCGGCTACCTGATGCCGCTCGGTTACCTCGCATGGTCGCTGCGTTATGGCGCGCGGGCGCCGGCGAATCCGTGGCTGGCCACGGGGCTCGAATGGCAGACGGCGTCGCCGCCGCCCGAACACAATTTCGCGACGCCGCCCGTCGTCGTGCGCGAGCCGTATGCCTACACGCCGGAGGGGCCATGAACGCGCCGGTCCTGGAACCGCAATTCCGCGACCACGCGCAGCAGGACTTCGCGCGCTCGTTCGGCATGTGGGTATTCCTGTCCAGCGAACTGCTGTTCTTCGGGCCGCTGCTGTTCGGCTACCTGTACCTGCGCATGCACCATCCGGAAGCGACCGGAATGGCCAGCCGCCACACGGACATGCTGCTGGGGACCGTCAACACGGCCGTCCTGCTGACCAGCAGTCTTTGCATGGCGCTGGCCGGCCAGGCGGCGCAAAAAGGGAACGAAATACGCGACCGCCGCCGCGCCGCGCGCCTGCTCGCCCTGACGGCGGCGCTGGGCATTGTCTTCCTCGCCATCAAGGGCGTCGAATGGCACCAGGAATTCGACGAGCACCTGTTCCCCGGCGTGGGGTTTCATCCGTCCGACGGCGGGGACGCGGGCACCGTCCACGGCATGGAGCTGTTCTTCCTGCTGTACTTCGCCGCGACCGGCCTGCACGCGCTGCACCTGTTCATTGGCGTGTCGGCCTGCCTGTGGCTGATGCGCGGCCCGCGCGCGGAAGCCGTGGAACTGGTCGGCCTGTACTGGCACTTCGTCGACGTGGTGTGGATCGTCCTGTACCCGTTGCTGTACCTGACCCTGCGCTCGGGAGGCTGACGTGGACCGGACCGTACGCCCCCTCGTGCTCACGTGGCTGGCGCTGATGGCGCTGCTGGCGACGACGGCCGCCTGCGCGCTGCTGCGCCTGGGCTGGCTGAACACGGCGATCAGCCTCGCGGTGGCGCTGGCGAAGGCGTTGCTGGTGGCGTTCGTGTTCATGCGCCTGAAGCGCGCGCCCGCGCTGCTGCGGCTCGCGGCCGTCGCGGGCGCCGTCACGCTCGTGCTGCTGTTCGGGCTCGCGCTGACGGATTACGCGACGCGTACGGAACTCAAGGCGCCATGGCAACAGCCGGCGACGGTGGCGCCGCGGCTGGGGAGCCGGTAGGCGTTGCAAGTAAATTTCCGTATGGAAAATTTAGTTACCTTGAGTTAAAATGACGGGTTGCCGCCATTCGTCCCGCTTTCACCGATCCCGTCGTGTTGCCCCAAGATCTCAACCGTTCCAACCTGGCCATCGACTGCCGCCGCGCCGAATTCGCGGACCCGGCCAGCGAGTCACGCTTCACGCGCCAGTTCCTGCCCGAGCGGAACCGCCAGCTGAAGGCCAGCCTGCTGTTCGCGGCCGCGTTCTACGTCGCGTTCGCGGCCACCGACTTCGCCACCCTGGGCGACACGGCGATCGCGTGGATGCTCATGGGCCTGCGCAGCGTCGTGGCGCTCGTGGGCCTGGGCTGCTTCGCGGCCATCGTCCGCCGCCCGCGGTCGGTGCGCGTGTCGATCCGGGCCGCGTGTACCCTGCTTATCGCGGCGCTGGCCGTGTTCATGGTCGTGTGCTGGTTCCAGCCGCAGGTGCTGGCGTGGAATGCGATGTCGCAGGCGCTGATCCTGATGGCGGTCTACGTCAATTTCCCCAATCGTTTCATCTACGCGGTGGCGATCGGCGTCGGGTCGAGCATCGTGTTCGCCGCGATGCTGGCCATCCAGGGCAATCTGCGCGCGGACGACCTGCTGACGCTCGTGCTGCTGCTCGTGATGGGCAATGCGCTCGGCTACATCGCGGCGCGCCGTTTTCATATCGCCCAGCGCGAACAGTTCCGCGCCTCGCTCCAGCTGCAGCAGCTGGCCGACCGCGATCCGCTGACGGGCTGCTACAACCGCCGCTTCCTGCAAAAAGGCCTGTTGAACGCGGAGCTGGAGCGCACGCGCCGCTACGGCACGCCGCTGTCGGTGGTCCTGTGCGACCTCGACCATTTCAAGCGCATCAACGACACCTACGGCCACGCGGCCGGCGACCAGGTGCTGGCGGACTTCGCCGGCCTGCTGCTGTCGCTGACGCGCGACACGGTCGACAGCGTGATCCGCTACGGCGGCGAGGAATTCCTGCTCGTGCTGCCGCAGACGGACCTCGCGGGCGCGCAGGCGCTGGCGGAACGCATCCGCGCGGCCTTCGCCGACGCGCCCGGCGCAACCATCAAGGCGACGGCGAGCTTCGGCATCGCGTCCGTGCCCGCGCAGGCGCCGATGCTGCCCGCATCGTCGGAAGCGCTGATCGGCGCCGCGGATGCGCAGCTCTATGCCGCCAAGCGGGGCGGGCGCAACATGGTGTGCGCGACGCTCGCCGGACCCTGAATCAGCGGCCGCCGGCCGCGCGCACGCGGTACCAGGCGAGGCCGATCCATTCGTACGTCGCATACCACGACCGGCGCATGCCTTCCGCGCTGGGCACCCAGGCGTGGATCGACAGCGGCTGGCGGCCGAAGAACATCGTGGGCGCGCTGACGACGTCCAGCCCGGCGCGCGCGAACACGGCGCTGGCGCGCGGCATGTGCATCGCGTCGGTGACGAGCAGGATCCGGTGGATGCCGTCCGCGCGCAGGATGGCGGCGCTGAAGGCCGCGTTCTCCGCCGTGTCGCCGGAGCGGTCCTCGAGCCACTTCACCGGCACGCCGAAATCTTCGCGCAGGGCGGCGGCCATGCTGTCGGCTTCCGAGCCGGTCCGGTTACCCTTGTCGACGCCGCCGTTGCCGCCGCTGACGAGGATGGGCAGCCCCGTCTTGCGCTGCAGGTGCGCCGCATAGCGCAGGCGTGCGAGGGCGATGTAGTCGGGGATGTCGCGGTCGCCATATTCGGGGGCATGCCGCACGCGGCCCGCCGCCAGTACGACGATGGCCTGGGCGCCGGCGCGCTCGGGTTCCGGCAGCGGGGCCGTCAGCCGCTCCAGCGGTGCGACCAGGAGCGCCGCGCCGCCCGTCGTCGACAGGAATGCCAGCAGCGCGAACCCGGAGCCGGCGACGATGCGGCCGGCGCGCGGCCGGCGGCGCAACAGCACGAGGCCGATGACGATGACGAGGAACAGGCTGGCGGGCGGCAGGATCAGGCCGCGCGGGATCAGGTTGACGATGTCGAGCAGCGGTGCAAAAGTCATGGATCGTGGGCGTGATGGTGGCGCCCGGAGTAGACCGCAGCCGGGCCGCCGCGTCAAGCGGCCCGTGACCGGCAGCTACGTCTTGCGCCGGCGCGCGGCGGCCGCACCCGCGAGGCCGAGGCCCAGCAGCGCCAGCGTGCCGGGTTCCGGCACCGGGTTGCCGGTGCCGTCGTCGACGAAGCTTGCGGTCCAGTAGCCGGCCGTGGGAAAGCCGGCCCACGGGCTGCCGTTGTTCAGTGCGTTGAACTGGTCCTTCACGGCACCGCCCACCGGGTTGCCGACGGTGATGCTGAGGAACGTGGTCGCATCGTTGATCGATGCCCCCGCGTACGCGATGACGGCCAGGCCCTGGCCCGGATCCTGGTACTGCAGCGCGCCCGAGACGGGATCGACGGGGACGGAAAACGTCCAGCCGATGATGCTCGCGGTGGTGTTGTCGAACGCGAGGCCGGGGTACGCCATCTGGATATTCGTGATGTCGTTGTAGCCGATGGTGCCCGTCTGGACGACGCTCGCGGCGACGTCGAACGTGGCGTACGTCGGCTGGCCGACGTGCGGGCCGAACCCCTGGCTCGTCGTCGTCCAGCTGTACGTGTAGACCGGCGCGGCCCACGCCGTGCCGGCGCACAGGCAGAGTAGTGCCGTGAATCTCTTGATTGTCGCAATCAACATGTCGATACCCCTTCAATGAGTGGATGCACATTGCGGGGTATTGATAAGCATCAATCGTGCCGTGACTTTTTGTCGTTGATAGTCAATGACTTGTGATAAGCGCCGGCGTCGCCTGTCAAGTTTGTCGACAGTCGTCCATCCCACGCCGCGATCAGGTCGCGGTACGCCGTCCCGACGGGCCGGATCCTGCGGTCCAGGTCGTACAGCCCGCGCGGATTGACGATGCCGCGCGCCTCGCGCAGTTCGATGTGCCAGTCGACCTGGTCGGTCAGCGAATACCACGTGAAGCCGACGACGGGCACGCCGCTCCGCATCAGGCTGCGCACATGGGCCCACTGGCAGCGCAGCCACTCGCGGGCTTCGTCGCCGTGCGGGCCCTGGTCGAGGTTCGTCTCCGTGTGCATCAGCGGCAGGCCGTAGCGCTGTGCGTATTCCTGCGCGATCATCGCGTACCCAAGTGTTTCGCCCGCATCGCGCGCCGTGCCGTCCGGGGCGACGTCGTGTTCGTTCGTCATGTAGTAATCGGTGCCGAGGATGCAGTGGTGGCGCAGCGCGTGTTGTTCGAAGAATTCGCATTCGTCCGGCGTCATGCCGTGCGCCAGCACGAACTCGCGCTGTACCGGCTCGAGCGGGCGGCCGTAGTTGAAGTCGAGCGACAGGAAGCGCAGCCGGTTGCGCCGTTCGGCTTCCGCGACGGCGTCGGGATGCGTCGCGTGGAAGTATTCGCTCGATTCGCTCTGGATGAACACCGCGTCGGGATGCAAGGTCACGATCTCGTGCATCGCCAGCACGTTGGCGCGGGCCAGGTGCTTCAGCGCGGTGACGTACGACCGGAAATCGCGCGCCTGCTCGTTCCACCACCCGAACAGCGCGGAGAATTTCGCGCACACGTACATCTCGTTGACGGGCGTGTACAGCCTGATCCACGGATAGCGCGTCGCGAAGGCCCGGGCATAGCCCTGGAACAGCGCGGGAAAATCGGGATTCTGGAAGTTGCCGATCCAGTCCGGCACGCAGAAGTGGCACAGGTCCGCGACGGGTTCGATGCCGCGCCGGCGCAGCTCGCCGAACGCCTGGTCGGCGAATTCCCAGTCGTAGCGGTCCGGCCCCAGCCACGTGCGGTACAGCGGCACGCCGTAGCGCAGGGTGCGGATGCCCAGGTGCGCCACGAGCGCGAAGTCCGTCTTCCATTGCCGGTAATGGCCGCATTCTTCCATCTGGTCGCGGCGGATGCGGCCATCGGCTATCGTCGGCGCGCTGTTCTCGATGCCGGTGGCGAACATGAACGGCAGCATTCAGCGCCTCCCCAGCGGCGGCTGCGCGGTGACGACGCCAGGCTCGATGCGCTGCAGGTTGTCGAGGCCCGTGAGCAGCATGCAGTCCTGCAGTTCCTGTTCCAGCAGGGTGAGGGCGCACGTGACGCCTTCGCGCCCGCGCGCGGCCAGGCCGTACAGCCACGCGCGTCCGGAGAGGCAGGCGTGGGCGCCGAGGCCGATCGCCTTGACGATGTCGCCGCCCGTGCGGATGCCGCCGTCGAACAGCACTTCGATGCGGTCGCCTACGGCATCCACGATGTCCGGCAGCACAGAGATCGACGACGGCGCGCCGTCCAGCTGGCGCCCGCCGTGGTTCGACACGATGATGGCGTCCGCGCCGATGTCGACGGCGGTGCGCGCGTCGTCCGGATTCATCACGCC